>PVMK01131795.1_pt1 | contig 113498 bp, 92 predicted proteins | sample 1853481 | NCBI WGS metagenome assembly PVMK01 (sample SAMN08533507, study PRJNA380276) | Marine sediment metagenome, whole genome shotgun sequencing project.
TGATGAAAGCGTCCATGAGGGGAAGTTTCGCCAGTGTACGGATTTTGTTGGATGCCGGTGCCGATCCGAACATTGGGCTTTATAGACCGTTACTGGAGGCGGCAGTGTATGGCCATCTATCAACACTCAAGATTTTGTTGGATGCGGGCGCGGATACTAAACCGAATCTCATCGACTCGAAACTTGTGGGTGCCCTTCCAGCAGCTGCATTTTATGGGTTTGCGGATATCGCAGAGGCCTTGTTGGAAGCAGGCGCCGATCCAAATATAAAATTTATCTATGGCAGAACGGCTGTGAGGGTCGCCGCCTGGAAAGGCAACGCTGAAGTTGTTCGTACGTTGCTCGCTGCCGGCGCTGATATAGAATTTACGGACGACCTGGGTCGAACGGCTCTAATGTGGGCGGCCGTCAGTGGACGTTCTGAGGCCGTGAAAGCCCTGTTGGCCGCGGACGCTGAAATAAATGTCCGTGACCACAACGGGGAAATTGCGTTGAGTCTCGCGACGAGTAGAGGCTACGCCGAGGTTGCCGAAATACTGAAAGAAGCTGGGGCCCATGAGAACAACTCGGCGAATTGGGGCGACCGAGACATAGATTCCGTCGAAGCAGTGGATTTGTTTGAAGCAGTGAGGATGTCCGATGCGGACGAGGTGCAAATTCTGCTAAATTCCGGCGTCGACATCGAGACCACAAACGAGCAGGGCCGAACTCTCCTCTTAGTAGCTGTTGGGTTCGGCGATGCAGAGATTCTGAAGATTCTTCTGAACGCCGGCGCAAACGTGAACGCAAAACAACAGCCAGGTCTGGATTGGACTCCGTTGACCCTCTCAATCCTCACGGGTGCGCCTATCGCTGTTGTCCGCCTATTATTAGATGGGGGCGCCGAGCTCGATGCCACGAATGTGCTTGGCCACACGGCCTTGACTGGTTGGTGGTCCTGTAGCGGCCATGAAGACATCGCACAAGCGTTGATAGAAGCAGGCGCGGAGTTGGAGGGGAAGCATTCGAAGGGATATACGCCCTTGATGCATGCTGCGTTCCTCGGCCATACATCAGTGGTGGAGGTCCTGATAACCGCTGGAGCCGACGTCAATGCCAGATATTCTGGAGGAGGTGTCACTATTTTTCCCACCTATGTGGGAGGTCGGACTGCGTTAATGTACGCGTGTGAAACGGGCCGGACGCGCTCCGTCGAGGTTCTGCTGGTGAGTGGCGCTGACGTAAATGCAAAGGACGACAATGGCGTCACTGCCCTGATGCTGGCGGCCGAAAATGGCTACATTGACATTGTCCGGTCGTTGTTGAAAGAAGAAGTCATCATCGATGCTGAGGACGAAAATGTAATATCCGCGCTAGGACGGGCCAAGATTGAAGGTTACTCCCCGATCATTGAGCTGCTCATTGACGCAGGCTGTTAAGGTTTTACTCATTGTGGAATTATTCCAACATTCAGGGATTCTTCGAGATAATTGATTTAAGAATTTCAACAAGACTTTTTTTAGGTGCATTGTTAGTAGAAGTCTCCACTTATGGCCGAAAGCTGCCATTGACGAAAGGCCGTTTTCGACCCAGAGCACATTAGGAATTACTATTTCTTAGGTAGATTTATCCAACTATATTTTGAAATAAAGGGCATAACGTTTTTTATTTGAACGTTGTGCTTCATTATTAGGAGTGCTATTATGACAAAAAAGGTTTTTGTTTACATCTGGGAATATATCGTCAAAGAGAAGTGTCTGTCGGAATTTGAGAAAATATATGGGCCTGAAGGGGATTGGGTTCAATTATTTAGAAAGGCTAAAGGCTATTTTGCAACTGATCTTCATCAAGATATTTCTAATACAAATCGATTCATAACAGTTGACTATTGGAGCACAAAGGAAGACCGAGACAATTTCCGAAAAAAATACTCGAAAGAATTTGCACTTCTTGATGAACATTGTGAAAGATTTACGGAACAGGAAAGATTGATAGGTGATTTTTACACCACAATATTAGAAGATGCAATAGGCGATTGATACAATTAGCCAATTGTCAAAGAGAATCAAGAAAATAAACGAAGCACAACAAATCGGTATACTTTCACCACCCACTCTAGGTATATCCCTGAAAAGCTGAACCACTGACTTTTTCTATATCGTACGACTCCCATGAGTCCTACGTTCTGGAATTGGAATATCGCTGAATTGTCTAATTTTTGAAGATCAAATATACGAATATAAAAAAATTGTGTACAGGAACTATAAACCACTACATTTGTATTTCATTTTAATATTTTAATCATGAGTAACGGAACAGTGAAATTTTTCAACAATGCCAAAGGATTCGGATTCATCGCCCCTGATGACGGGAGTAAAGATGTGTTTGTCCATGCAAATGGATTAACGGATGAAATAAGAGAAGGAGACAAAGTAACCTTTGATGTTGAGGAAAGTCCAAAAGGATTAAACGCAATAAATGTTAAAGTTGCATAATCGATTATTTAGGTTCTTTTAATGATCCATAGAGTTAATATTCATATCCGTAAATGATAGTACCACGATCGACTTATACGTGCACCTGGTAAACCTTAACTGGTTTCATTACATTCTTTAGTTGCTTCCAACCTACAATTGGTTTTAGAGAGTGACATTGAACGGCCGCTATTGGCCCAGGCCAGGCTGTGTGAAAGCTCAAAAACGACTTCATGTCATCTCCTCTAAGCTCGACTGGATTTCGGATGAAGATGGTCTCCACAAAAAAGGAGTTATCAGTTTGGAAGCCTCACAAATTCTGGATAATCAACAATCGGCTTCTTGTAAGCAGTTATGGTGTTTTCACACAGCCTCGGCCGTAAGCTGCCATTCACCTCATACCCATATTCCTGAACATTATGGCTTGACAGCCGTGAAGATATATTCATTCAAACTGAAAAAGTAGTCACCATTCGAGCCTATCGCTCTCAAATCTTCCCCCCAGTCACTAGCCTCGCTTTGTGTAACACCTTGGGACACGGCATAGCCTTCAATAAAACTCATAAGAACACCACTAACACTATTTGGATCATACTTTGTTTCAATTTGAACGAAAGGATCTGTGCACATATTTTTGAATCCAGCAACAGCTAGTTTTCGATTCAAAGTTTGCGGTAAATGAGGATCTGCCAAGTGACGATCCCAAATTTCCATGATACGAGCCATGCGAACAGGGTCTCTTGAATACCATAATGTTGCACCCCAATCTGTGTCATGAATTAACACACGGCCGCCCGGCTTCAGAACCTGATACATTTCGGCAATTGCACCAGCAACATCATCAAGGTATTCAAATACCTGGCTGGACATCACAACGTCAAAAGATTCATTACTAAAAGGAAGATTTGTTGCCTCGCCAACTTGAAAATTAACGTTCTTCATTTCTGAGCAACGCTGACGAGCGATCTCTATGGCTCCCTCAGCTGAATCGACGCCATCAATATGACCTGAATCCCCTACAATAGTTGACATTTCAAAAGCCTGATTACCAGGCCCAGATCCTACGTCAAGCACTCGATCACCAGTGCTTAACTCAAGTGCTTTCAATATTCTTTTACGCCGAGCGACTGCTCCACTCGATGCATTGAATACCTCAACGATCCGTGATAATTCATCATCAAATTCTAGTTTCGCCATGATCTTCTATATAAAAGATTGAAGGTTATATCAATAATCGATTTCTATATTGATTCTAAAATGAATTTATATAAAGATGTCCTCATATTCAAAAATCCTGTACTCTACGATCCAAATATTGTAGAAGAGGGAAGCGGTGTGCCTGGCCGCTTTTGGCCACGGTATGACGTTTGTTGAATGTCAGGAAACGACTCAAAGCGGCCGTTCGCGCTAATTTCAAAATAGGAATTATGGATTGCGAATTTGTTACCAAAGCATTTTTCGTAATTTGTATTTTGTAATTCGTAATTGAATGTCTCAATCCCGTCAACTTGCAGCAATAATGTTCACCGACATGGTCGGATACACTCGATTGATGCAAAAAAACGAAAAAAAAGCCATAAGAAACCGAGATTCCTACCGGGATATTCTCAAGCTGGAAACTAAAAATCATGCCGGAACGATTCTGCAATTCTATGGAGACGGAACCTTGTGCATATTTGATTCATCAATAGAAGGGGTAGATTGCGCTATTCAGATTCAAACCCAGCTCAAAGCCAAAAATATTCCGTTGCGCGTTGGGATCCATTCTGGCGATATCTCTCATGATGCAGAGGGTGTGTATGGAGACGGGGTGAATGTTGCCTCCCGAATAGAATCTCTGGCTGTACCTGGATCGGTATTGATATCGGAGAAAGTATATGATGATATCAAAAATCACGACTCCTTTCAAACCAAATCCATGGGAGGGTTTAAGCTTAAAAATGTGGAGCGACCGATTGAGGTTTTTGCCCTGGCAAACGAGCCCTTGGCAGTTCCTGAGCTGTCCGAATTGAAGGGTAAGGGCGAACCGGTGTCCAAATCGATTGCAGTATTGCCGTTGGTCAATATGAGCAATGATCCGGATCAAGATTTTTTCAGTGAAGGGATTTCGGAGGAAATAATAAATACCATCGTTCAGTTGCCTGATCTTCGAGTGGCAGGTAGAACCTCGTCCTTCAGTTTCAAAGGCCAAAGTGAAGATCTAAGAGTAATTGGTGAAAAGTTAGGGGTGAAAAATATTCTGGAAGGTAGTGTCCGTAAATCAGCTAATAGAGTCCGGATCACTGTCCAGTTGATAGAAGCCTCCAGTGGCTTTCATCTATGGTCCAGAAAATACGATCGGGAATTGGATGATATTTTTAAGATTCAGGATGAAATAGCCCTTGAGGTTGCTAACCAGCTAAAAATAACGTTTACAGATGCTCAATCTATGCCCAAACCCCGGCAACAAACAAAAAATGTTGAGGCCTACCAATTATATTATAAAGGCCGTTCACTTTTCTTCCAAAGAGGAATGTCCTTGTTTGAAGCACTAAAATGCTTTAAGGCAGCTTTAAAGATTGATCCAAATTACGCTTTAGCCTATTCGGGTTTGGCTGATACTTATGTTATGTTAAGCTTTCACGGATATTTATCTCCATTTGAATGCTGGCCTGAAGCTATTCCTGCTGCTCAGAATTCTCTCAAATACGGTGGTGACTTGGGGGAAACCCATAATACAATAGGTGTTATTGCCTTATTTCATGATCGAAATTTTGAAATTGCCGAAATGGAATTTGAAAAAGCTCTGAAGATCAATCCTAGTCATATACAGACTCGAGCATGGTACGGTTTGTTCTGCCTGACTTTTATGCGAGAGGCCTTCGAAGCAGGAATTGAACAATTCAGAATCGCCATTAAAACCGACCCGCTCTCATCTTATGCTCATAGCAACTATGCATTAATTTTAACAACGAGTAATAATTTTGAAGAAGCAATCGACTCTGGTGAATATGCCATAAAACTCGATGCTGAGTCTTTGATGGCCCGTTACAATCTCGGCTATACTTATCTTTGGTCTGGGTTTGCGGATAAAGCACTTGAGCAGTGCCAAATTGCACTAAAATTTTCTAAGAGGCATGCCTGGATCCTTCACTTGATTTCACTTACTTATTTGAAATTAAACCAACCTGAAAAAGCGCTGAAAATTTTTGAAGAAATGGAGATGCGGTATCGTGACCAGTATTTTCCCCCTTCTAATTTAGCAATTGTTGCTGCAGCATTGGGTAAAGCTGAATACGCACTTGAACTTGCTCATAAAGCTGTCGACATTATTGACCCCTATCTTCCTTTCGTGATGACCAACTTAAAGGATAGTGAAGCCCTAAGAAATATTCCTGGGTTCGATGAAATTCGAAAACGATTAGGATATTCCAACCAAATTAAAGACGTAAATAACGCAAATACATAGCTATCAAATAAGAGTATTAAAAGTACTCAGGTTGATATACTAATCGGTCTACCCGAAATATCCCCAGACTTAAGATTACCACGAGTGATCTCATCTTTGGCTGTGGCCTATTATCACCTTAATGAAGTGGAAAAAGCCAATCTACTTGTTAAAGAGTTTCACGATCAGGATCTATTGGAGTTAGATTAAAATGAATCATTCTGAAAATTCTTGTTATGGGTATAACTCTAATGATTGGAGGTGATGCACCCAACTGTTATTTTGATGCATCAATATGTCACATCCGCGTCATTGTTGCGGAATCACTGGTAGTAGCAGTGATGAGGGGCGCTCCACATCGTGGTATACGATTTGCTCAGCGACACGGATATCAGCCTCTGTTCCTTCACCCACCGGCTTTGCGGTGTTGAGATTCCGGTCGAAACGCGGGAAGTCGCTACTGGTGATGTGAAGCCGGATCCGATGCCCGACCTTGAAAACGTTGCTGGTCTCCCAGAAGGTGATGGGTACCTCGTAGATCTCGCCGGGAGTCAGCAGACTGGGGTGTGTGAGCGATTCCCGATACCGTGTGCGCAGCATCCCTTGTGTGAGGATGACGGCCTTACCGTCTGGATACACATCTGAAATCGTCGCTAGGAAATCTGTGTCGGTAACGTTCGTGGAAAAGAAGAGTCGAAGCTCTATGGCGCCGGTTACTTCCGTATCCACGTCGAGGGGATCGCTCGTGAAAACAAGTACGTCTTGCCGCCCCTGGTTCACTCTTTGGTCGAGAGGGCCACCCGGCGCCAGACCGCCTGTGCAGCACACCGCTCCACCCCATGTGGGTACTGGATTCCGAGGGTCGTACAGGTAAGTATCAGACTTTTCGTCCCCAGGAGGTTCAACATTCAATTTGCCATCGCCGAAGCGGGTTCGCGCCGACTTTCGGCTATGTAGATAAAGACGTGTCATACGGGTGCGGGATAGTGGCCATTCCCATTCCTCCCTCCAGACGTTTTCACCCATTACAAATATCCGGATCGGTGCCTGGTTCTCAAGTCCGTTATCAATCCCTTTTAGATGGTAGTCGAACCAGCGAAAGTGGTGGTTCTCGTGGTCTATTGCGGCCTGCGGACCGAACTCTGCATCACCAAGGCGTCCATCCCAGGTTTGTTCCGGGCCGGGGCTGTCCTGAAACCAGATCTCACGGTTATCGTGTGTCCAGGGGCCAATGATCAAGTGCTGCCAACGGCGAGCGTGCTCTGACTTAGCGTGTTCGCGCATACTCGTGAAATTTGTTATGGTCGCGTGCACGTTAGGGTCGTACCATCCCCCGACATGTAGCGCAGGGACATCCATCTCTTTATAGCGGTGCCGTATACTCATTGCACGCCAGAAAGCATCGTACGTCGAGTGCTGGATGATGTCCGCCACGAATCCTGAACCCAGACCCTCCTTGTCTAAAGCGCCTTGCAGGGGAAGACGGGTCATGAGCTGCATCCAGTTGATCGCCTCAGGGTCGATGGTGGCGAGGCGTCCGGCCAGATAGAAGGCGCCGCGATAAGCGAGTGACAAGTTGAGCAGCCCCTCCGAATACCATATTTCGGAAAAGTTGTCAGATTGGGATGAGACAGGGATGACGGCTTTAAGGTGCGGGCTCTCATGAGTCGCCGAGAGCAGTTGGATGAAGGCAGGATAAGATTTTCCCCACATCCCCACTTTGCCATCCGACCATGGCTGCTGTCCAATCCACTGCTGGATCTCGTATGCATCCCGTCCCTCGTTGACGTATGGGTAGTAATCTCCCCCTGAGTCGAATGTCCCACGTGAATCTACAAAAACTACCGCGTATCCGTGCTGCGCCCACGTTGGGGCTCGGATTTGACCGTGCTCACGGCCATAGGGGCTGACCATGAGGAGAGTAGGGACAGACTCCCGCTGCTCTGGCCGGAACACATCGGCTGCGAGCGTGACGCCGTCGCTCATGGGGATAGCAACATCCCGCTCGACCACAACGTTGGAACTATAAAAATTGCCGGATTCCTGGCCCACCATCGGAACCACTGTCGCCAAAAGCATGCCCACTCCTAACAGCCGAATCATGATTAATTTTCCAATTACAATTTGTCCCAGTATCTTATTACCTGTATGTACTCTGTAAACAGCCCAATTCCGAAGAGTGAATTTCATTTCCGCGCCGCGAATAGGTTTGATGTATTCTAATAAACTTCTGAGCATTGTATCGTATTATTCAATGGTTTTGTTTATTAAACTGGTATTTTCATTGATAAGAATCTGTAAGTCATCAAACAATTTGGAATAACTAAGAAACGATTTGATCGATTTTCAATTTAGGTCATTTATGTAAACCTCTCTTCTTTTTCTTATTGTTTTGTATCCGGGGGCGCCACACCGTCCATATTGACTATTTTCCAATTTACTTCTACCAAAACACCAGGTTTTAGCACGTACGGATTATAATTTGATTCGGGGACTTCCTGCCTGGAAAGGATGCAGCCTGAGAACAGGTCAACAATAAACAAGCCGGCTACCAGTAGTAATCGGCAGTGTAATACCGTGGCTGAAAGAGAATTAATCATTTTAGGCTGTCCAGGTTGGAAAACAGGCTTTGGTCCTTATTTCTCTATAATTTAGTAATTTTCATATTGTAAGCCAGCACAGGTAAACTCATTCCATCTGCTATAAGACTCTTAAAAATTGCTATTTTCGAATATCTTCATGAATCAATTCCCAATCTCTTCACTCGGGCCTCATAATATTCTATATAAAATTTTTTGATCCCATCCTTTAACAATGATCTTCCAATCAGATAATACACTAGTTTTTGAGGCGTTGTGAACTCTTCTCTTTCAAGCATCCCGGACAGATCATAGTATGACTTCTATAAGGTGATTGAACCTATTGTATCGGAGCTGGCCGTTTTAAGCAACCGACTGAAATGATCATTCTCATCAATTTTCAACAAATTGCATTGGGTTTTCATGTTCACTCCTTCGGATAAGAGGCCGAAAAAGAAAGGAAATAATTTTGTTGAGTGATACTCCTGATGTGTTTTAGGTAGTGTTAAACTTATTGCTGAGGTCTCCGGATTGTTAAAGTAGCATTTATCATAAGTAAAGGTATAATCACCGTGATTTGTTTTCTCTAAAATGCCGGTCAAGACTCCATTGTTATGTACCTCCGCTTTTCGGCTCATTTGATTATTCTCACTTTAATTTTTAACCCAAGTACTTCACACAATTTCATCAGGCTTTCCAATTCAGGGTTGGCCAGTCCTTTTTCAATATCACGCAAAGTCCTTTCGGATATTCCTGAGATATCTGCCAGGTCTTCTTGTGTGATATTGAGGAATTTCCTTCTCTCCCTTAGAGTGGTTCCTATTTGCTTTATATCCATATCCAGCAATACTCTGCCGATTTGGGGCGCAAAAAAACCTCCAGTGATACTGGAGGCCTTTGTCGTGTGGGACATACTGGATTCGAACCAGTGACCTCTTGCTTGTCGAGCAAGCGCTCTAAACCAACTGAGCTAATATCCCGATATTGAGTGTGAGTGTGAGTGTGGGTGTGAGTGTGGGTGTGAGCAAACCCGTACTCCGCTCTTATAGGTTCAAATATCGCAAACTTCCATGAAATTTCCATAGCGCCGGTATTAGGATATCCTACCAGAGGTATTATATTTATGGAACCAATCTTTGGCAGTAACACCATGCACGATTTCAGAATAGGCGATACCGTTTATTTAATAACCAGCCCCGATGATGTAATGAAAATTTGTTCGGTATTTGGACAACGCCTGATAGAATGTAGCTGGACTGGTAAGGAAGGCAGTGTGTATAAGCACAGTTTCCGGCCCGAATCCTTGCACCTGCTAACCGCCGCCGATCCCACGGACTATCATCATGAAGACCATTTTCTACGCATCAACACTGACGAGGATGAGGATGGTTTTCCTTCTGTCTAGTTTATGAGCAGATCTGGTGGTTTAGCTATACACCTGATCTAGGATTGCTTGGTTATTTCAACATTACAGACAATTTCCACCTCCTTACCTACTATCAATCCTCCAGCTTCCATGACTTCATCCCAGTTGAGGTGGTAATCAAAGCGATTGATTTCTCCGGTTATCTTGAATCCAGCCTTCACGTTTCCGCGATTATCCGTAATAGTGCCTCCATATTTGACATCCAGTACCACAACTTTGGTTATATCCCTGATAGTAAGGTCGCCCTTTAGTTTATACTTATTACCGTCAATATGTTTTAAAGACTTCCCTTTAAAGGTAATGTTTGGGTACTTCTCTTCATTGAAAAAATCATCTGACTTTAGGTGACCATCCCTTCGTTCATTATCGGTGTCGATACTATTTACATCGATGACAAAGTTGATAGTGCTTCCAGCGAAGTCATCGTTAGAAGACACTACCTCTCCTTTAAAGGACCCAAACTTTCCGGTAACCTCAGAGATCACCAGATGTTCCACGTTGAATGAGATGTTTGAATGTACTTTATCAAAAACCCAGGTAGTCTGTGCTATGGCCACAGCGCCTAATAGTATGAATCCTAGAAGTAAGGTTAGTTTTTTCATGGTCCTTATTAGTTAATTGATTACAAAAAATAGCTATGTGTATTCACGGATTTTGCTTATAAATGTTGCAGTACACCAGGACAATTTATTTAATGATATACTATTTTTAATAGCTTTATACTAATATATATAGTATTTTTGTCTCATGGTACAGCATTTTACCAAAGGAAGGGGTTCCCAAATGAATGTGGCCAATCCATTTAGCCAGCTACATTATAGTACTGAAGATCCGGAGGGTCTCGACGAATGCCCCACTTCCAGCCCTCACACACAATTCTTCTTTGAATCTCCAAAAAAGATTATCAGTAAATCGGAAAGCCCGGATCTTGGTGTTATGCACTCGCTAAATCCGTATCAGGGATGCGAACATGGCTGTATATATTGCTACGCTCGAAACTCTCATAACTATTGGGGGTTTGGTTCCGGCTTGGATTTTGAAAGTAAAATTATTGTTAAAAAAAATGCCCCTCAGATGTTGGAAGACTATCTATGTAGGTATCAGGGGCCAGTCACACCAATACTCCTCTCCGGAAATACCGACTGTTATCAACCTGCTGAGCGCCACTACCAGCTTACCAGAAAATTACTACAGATATTTTATAAGTATCGCCACCCAGTCAGCCTGATTACCAAAAACAGTTTGATTCTAAGAGACATTGAGCTGTTGTCAAAATTAGCCAGTGAAAGCCTGGTACAAGTATTTGTTTCAATAACCACTCTTCAAGAATCCATCAGGAATAAAATGGAACCCAGGACCGCTACCGCCAAAAAAAGATTAGAGGTGGTGGAAAAACTATCAGATAATAAGGTTCCTGTGGGTGTGATGATAGCCCCAATAATCCCAGGGTTGACTGACCACGAGATACCAGTAATAGTAAAAGAAACCGCCTCCCGAGGTGCACTAACTGCCGGCTATACCATTGTCAGATTGAATGGGACTATAGCCACCTTATTTGAAGACTGGGTTAACAAAATTTTTCCGGGTCAGGCCAGGAAAATTCTCAATCAAATTGCTGAATGCCATGATGGAAAATTAAATGATTCAGAATGGCATCGCAGGATGAAGGGGGCTGGCAACATGGCTGAGATTATCTCTCAGGTATTTAAATCGGCACTAAGGCGATACTATGGCAACCGTCAAATGCCAATTCAAGATACCTCCAAGTTTAGGCGCGGGGGAAACTTTCAGATCTTCGATCTAAAATCTGAGATCTGAGATCAAAAGCTGTGTCGAAATCAGATCCTCCAGAGTTTCCCTTCTGCGAATAAGATGTGCCTTGCCATCGAAAATCAGCACCTCGGCCGGTCTCAGGCGGCTGTTATAATTGGAAGACATGCTAAATCCATAGGCCCCGGTATTTTCAATGGCAATTACATCACCCTCTGTAACTTCGTTTAAAGTAACGTTCCAACCCAGGGTATCTGTTTCACAAATATACCCTACCACCGCATAAACCCGGGTATGACCATTCAGATTAGAAATATTTACCATTTCATGATGGGCGTCATACATCATGGGCCTGATCAAATGGTTCATTCCGGAATCTACCCCTACGAAAACCGTTGCCGGGGTAGTTTTAACCACATTGGAATTGACCAATAACGTACCTGCTTCACTTACCAGGAATTTGCCGGGTTCGAACCAGATCTCCAGCGGTCTACCATAATGCTGGCAAAACTCCTCGAAAGAAACCTTCAGTTTTGCACCCAGATCCTTTATATCCGTTGCCGGATCACCCTCCTGATAGGACACCTTGAAGCCACTGCCAAAATCGATATACTCAAGATCTGGAAAATTCTCGGCTACCCAATACAGAATTCCTGCTCCTTTGAGAAACACCTCGGTATCAAGAATATCCGAACCGGTATGAATATGCAATCCATTTACCCGTATCCCATGTTTGTGTACCACTTCCAGTATTTCGGGTATTTGTAAAATGGAAATACCAAATTTACTGTCGATATGACCAGTAGAAATTTTAAGATGTCCACCCGCCATAATGTGTGGGTTGAACCTAATACAGCACGGTTTCTTCCCGCCATAGACTTTCCCGAACTTTTCCAACATAGGAATACTGTCTAGCGTGACTTGAACGCTCTGTTCCGCAGCCCAACGGACTTCTTTAAAATCAACACCATTAGGAGTATACTGTAATTCACTAGCAGAGAATCCGGCTTTAAATGCCAACTGTAATTCTTGTTTTGATACCACATCCAACCCAACCCCCAACGAACGCATCAGTTTCAGAATAGAAATGTTGGTCAGTGCTTTAGCAGCATACTTGATCTTCATCGCCTGGCCTGCAAAAGCACTTTTCATTACTTCTACCTGTCTGGCGATCTTTGAGGCATCATATACATAGAGCGGTGTACCGTGCTCTTTGGTAAGATCAATCAGATCAACCTCCTGTATCACGTAGCGCTGGTCTTTTATTTGCATATCGCGAAATCAAAAAAGGATGTCGACTTAACATCCCCAACCAAAGTTAGGTTAATTTAGGGGATTAAAGCCCCGCTTGGCAATTCCTTATATACTTTTTTCTAAATTAGCCATTTGATTCACTATTAGAATTCAATATGTCCCTGCTCCACATGACCCAAAATGGCCAATCTCAGGCCTCTATACAATTAATCTCGCTTGGTAGAATATTAGGAATAGCAGTTCTACTTTTAGGGTTCGCCTGTTCCGCTCCCGAATCAAATTATCTAAAAGTTCAAAAAGATGCTCAGATAGTGTTGATCGGAAATAATCTTGGTTCCAGAATGATGAACTACGGTTTTTTTGAGACTGAACTACAGCTTCGCTTTCCAGATAGTTTGCTGGTAATCCGCAACATGTGTGATGGGGGCAATACCCCCGGATTCAGACCGCATTCCGGCCGGGAATCTCCCTGGGCATTTCCAGGCGCTGATCAGTATTATTCTGAATTAGCTAAGAACTCTGGCAGTCAGGGGCATTTTGAGTCTCCAGATCAATGGTTAAGCAATCTCCAAGCTGATGTGATCATCGCTTTTTTCGGGTATAATGAGTCATTCCAGGGCGAAGAAGGAATTGAGCGGTACCAGAAAGAACTGGAGGCTTTTATTTTATACACTTTGAGTCAGCAGTATAACGGGTATTCGCCCCCTCAACTTGCACTGATTTCTCCTATCGCATTCCAAAACCTCTCAAACCAATTAGACCTCCCCGATGGACATCAGGAGAATATTAACCTCTCTTTGTACACCCAGGCAATGAAAGAGGCCGCCGCAAGGCACAATATCCCTTTTGTAAACGTTTTTAGAACTACCAAAAGCTGGTTCGAAGAATCGGATATTGCATTAACCATAGATGGCTCGCAGTTAAATACAGCGGGTTACAAGAAATTCTCAGAATACCTGGTGGACCACCTCTTTGGCCCAACCAAGATCATTAGTGAACACCGTGATTTGGTCCATAGTGCGGTTATGGAAAAAAATTGGATGTGGCACAATGACTTTAAGATTCCTAACGGTGTTCATGTTTTCGGGCGTAGATATAATCCCTTCGGGCCTGATAACTATCCCGCTGAATTGGCAAAAATTCGAGAAATGACGGCTTTACGGGACCAAGCTATCTGGTTGGCTGCCCAAGGTCAAAAAATGGACCTGGAAATGGCGGATAAGCAAACCAGCCAGTTGGCAACAGTAGAGACCAACTTTAAACTCAAATTTAAAGGCGAGCCGCCGGGATATCTTTATGGGGAGAAAGCCTTATCCAGCTTTAGCATGGCTCCTGGGTACAAAATTGACTTGTTTGCTTCTGAAAGAGATTTTCCCGACCTGGCCAACCCGGTTCAATTGTCCTTCGACAATCAGGGTCGCCTCTGGGTAGCTACCATGCCCAGCTATCCACATTACAAGCCTGGGGATCCAAAGCCGAATGATAAGCTGTTAATTTTAACCGATACGGACGAGGATGGGAAGGCAGACCAACAAACTATTTTCGCAGCCGGTTTACACCTTCCCACTGGCTTTGAATTGACTGCTGAAGGGGTTTTTGTAGCCCAGGGTACAAATCTGATACTTTTAAAGGATACTGATGGTGACGACCATGCTGATACCAAAGAAATTATACTAAGTGGCTTTGATGATCACGACACCCACCACGAAATCAGTGCATTCTGTGCTGATCCATCCGGTGCATTCTACATGGGAGAAGGAGTTTTCTTACATACCAATGTGGAAACCTCTTACGGACCTGTACGTGCCACTAATGGCGGTTTCTATCGCTTTAATCCCATAAGACGTCAACTGGAGCGAACGGCACAAATACCCATTCCCAATCCATGGGGAATAGCATTTGACGATTGGGGTCAAAACTTTTTCGCTGAAACTTCGGGTCCGGATGTTCGCTGGATGATGCCTGCTACCATAAAGTCCAGGTATGGTGTATCAATACATAAATCCTATAATTTAATAGAAGACAAACACCGTGTTCGACCCACCTCCGGGCTGGAGTTTGTGTCCAGCCGCCATTTTCCCGATGAAGTCCAGGGAGATCTGCTAATAAATAACACTATTGGATTTTTAGGCACCAAACAGCATATTATGATGGATGATGGAACTGGCTACACCAGTAAACATCGTCATGACTTGGTGAAATCTTCCGATATGAATTTCAGACCGGTTGACATGGAATTTGCTCCGGATGGATCGCTCTACCTGGTGGACTGGCACAATATTTTGGTTGGTCATATGCAGCACAATGCTCGTGATCCTTTACGAGATCACAGTCATGGGCGAATTTATAGAATAACCTATCCACAACGACCATTGGTAACCCCGGCAAATGTGGCATCAGCGGAAATTGGCGAACTACTTGATAACCTCAAACTTCCGGAATACCGAACCAGGTATCGAACCAGGCGTGAACTACGAGGCAGGAATGCTGATGAAGTGCTTACCCAACTCAAATATTGGGTAAAAGACCTTGCCCGTGAGGATCCACGTTATGAACACCACCTATTAGAGGCCTTATGGGTTAGTTGGGGGTTGAATCAATTAGATCATGAATTACTGAGTCAACTTCTTAATGCCGAGGACTACCGAGCCCGAGCCGCTGCAGTGCGTGTAATACGATACATGGGGCATCAAATAGAAAATCCCGGTGATCTTCTGCTAAAGGCTGCCACAGATGATCATGGACGGGTGCGCCTGGAAGCCATTGTGGCTTCTTCCTGGTTGGACCAAGAAACAGGTCTTCTGGTGGCGGAGGCAGCAGCCGAAATGGAATTAGACAAATGGATGGTCCACGCCCACGAAACGGTGGTTGCTCATCTGAATGGAAGGTCCTTGGAAGAAGAAAAGGAGGAAGCAACTACAACCGATCTTAAGGGGGCCGATCTGGCACTTTTCAACATGGGTAAGGAAATATACCAGCGTGATGGTTCCTGTATGACTTGCCACCAGGTAGATGGCAAGGGACTTGATGCTTCTGGATTTCCTCCTTTAGTAGGAACCAAATGGGTATTGGCTAGTGAAGACCGGTTGATAAAACTAGTACTCAATGGACTTTATGGCCCCATCAAAGTGCTGGGCAAACAATATCCGGGACAAGTACCAATGACTCCCCAACGTGGGTTGCTGAACGATGAAGAACTAGCAGGAGTGCTGACGTACGTCCGGAACGCTTTTGGCAATAAGGCCATGGTAATCACTCCGGAGAAAGTTAAACAGATCCGGTCCGAAACCACGGATAAAACGGGTTTTTATACACCGGAAGAACTACTGGAGCAGCATCCGGACAACCTGGTTAATTAAAATTGATATATCACTACTATTATTAATTGAAAACATGAAAATATCTCCAAGTTCCGTGTACATCCTATGGTTATCACTGATATTGACGTTAGCCTGTCAGCCAAAAATTGTTGATAACCAGGCTACACCAACTGCCGATAACATCCCGCAATGGCTTACTTTCGGTGAAAACAATACAGGTAAGCACATTGTATTGATCAGTGGCGATGAGGAATATCGTTCGGAGGAGGCACTCCCCCAACTTGCCAAGATCCTGACAACCCACCACGGGTTCAAATGTTCGGTACTGTTTGCCCAGGATCCTTTAAAACCAGGAATTGTCAATCCAAATTTTACAGGTAATATACCCGGGCTTGCGGCATTGGATGATGCTGATTTAATGATCCTTTTTACCAGATTCCGTGCGTTGCCTAATGATCAAATGGAACATTTCGAAAACTATCTGATGTCAGGCAAGCCCGTTATTGGAATTCGGACAGCAACACACGCCTTCAATTTTAAAGACACTGCCAATGTGTGGGCCCAATGGGGTAATTATAATGTTGATGAGGGGTCGCCGTGGAACGGTGGTTTCGGCCGTCTGGTTTTGGGTGAACGATGGCACGCACATCACGGACATCATAAACATCAAAGTACCAGAGGCATAATTTCTGATGAATCTGTTGGCCACCCTGTTTTCAATGGAATTGCTGATGGTGAAATCTGGGGTGCCACTGATGTTTATGGAGTACGACTCCCACTACCTGGAGATACGCAGCACTTGCTTTTGGGTCAGGTGGTCAACAGGGCGGGAGAATATGATGAGACCGATCCGTTCTATGGGTTGAAACCTGCTGACAATGAGGTGGCCACTATCAATCCGGCCAGTGATGATCCTTATAACCCCAATGACCCTATGATGCCAATTGCCTGGATCAAAACCTATGAAATACCTGGCGGACAGGCTGGAACAGCCTTCACATCTACCATTGGATCTTCCACGGATATGACCAATGAAGGTGTACGACGGCTTTTGGTAAATGCTGCTTTTCACTTGTTGGATGAACCTGTGCCCCACAAAGCCAAAGTAGATCTGGTAGGTTCTTTTAAGCCTTCTGCCTATACATTCCATGACCTTGAGTATTGGGAGCAGAAAAATTTAAAGATAGCGGACCTTCGGTAATTCATTCCACAATGTTAAAATTTGTTAAAACCCCGGTTCACAGCCAATAATCCTATATTTTTGCAACTATGACCAGTAGGACTATTCGCTGGATTACCATACTGATGGGGGTTTCACTGATCGGATTGGTGAGTTTTCAGCTGTACTGGATCAATGGTGCATTGAAGGTCAGTGAAGAACGATTCAAACAAGACGTCCATCAGGCGCTAAATAACGTAGTTGCCAAGCTGGAACAGCAGGAGGCATTGTTTACCATTAGCAACAGTTTTGAGACTTCATTTGATCTCAACGAACTGGACTCCTTATCCTTTGACACCTTAAAACTTATTGACAGGAACTCTTACCTGGACCTTTATAAAGAGCGGGACAGCCAATTGAAAGCTCGTTCTCTTGGCACATTAGGTGACCGTAACATTGAACTGGAAATCAGAAAAATCCAAAAACGAGCGGATTCCATTAAGGAGAAGTCAAAATTGGAAAACAAGTCCGAGATGGTTACCATTATTCTGGATGAGTTGATTAGTGGTAAACGGAAATTATCCAATCGGCTGCAACCTGAACAATTAGATTCTTTACTAAACATAGAATTTGCCAATAAGGGAATTGATATTGACTACAATTATGGAGTGCTTGATCAAGGCAGTGATTCACTAATCTTTGTGGGAGAAAAGAGCGCCACTCCCGCACTGCTTGTGTCTGATCTACGGGTTACCCTCTTCCCAAATGACATAATTGGAAATATAAACTACTTGATAGTACATTTTCCACATCAGCAACAATATCTAATAAGCAAAACTTGGTTGACCCTTGCTATGGCGCTGATTTTGATAGTTGTAGTGGTGTTTTGCTTTGCTTACGCCATCCTCACTATTATCAAACAAAAGAAGCTGTCATCTGTCAAAAATGATTTTATAAACAATATGACCCATGAATTCAAAACACCAATCTCTACCATCGCATTAGCTTCAGAAGCTTTACAGGATAAAAGTGTAGGTCAAAACTCAGGAGTACGGGGACGATATTTGAAAATAATTGATATAGAAAACCAACGGCTCAGTAGACAAGTAGAAAAGGTACTTCAGATTGCAAGCCTGGAGAAAGAGGATTTTGAGCTAAAGATTGAAGAAGTTGACGTCCATAAAACCATTGAAAAGGCCCTACACAACATTGCCTTGCAGGTAGAAAAAAAAGGCGGCAGCATCACTACGGATTTTAAAGCCAGGGGAAAGTTAATCCCGGCCGACGAGCATCATTTAACCAATATTATTTACAACTTGTTGGATAATGCCAATAAGTACACCATCAAACCACCGAAAATCAGCATCACTACCGACGATGACCCTGGAAAGGGAATTTGGATACGTATTATTGACAATGGGATCGGAATGACTAAAGAGGTAATTAGCCGGATCTTTGACAAGTTTTACCGAAAACCAACTGGCAATTTACATGATGTAAAGGGATTTGGTCTGGGGCTTTCCTACGTCAAGACACTTGTGGAAGCGCATGGTGGAAATATTGATGTAAAAAGCGCCACAGGGAAAGGAAGTGTTTTCGAAATATTTTTACCTGCCGCAGATATATGAATAAAGACAGGCTACTTATAGTTGAGGATGATCATAACTTAGGCCAGATTCTGACAGAATATCTGGAAATAAAAGGGTATTCAACCACTTTGGCCCGGGATGGCGAAGAGGGATTGCAAAAATACCAGCAGCATACTTTTGATCTTTGCATTTTAGATATCATGATGCCCAAGAAGGACGGGTTTACCCTAGCAAAAGAGATCCGGCTAGTAAATAAACAAATTCCAATTATCTTTCTTACCGCGAAATCTCTTAAGGAAGACACCATTCAGGGGTTTAAAATCGGCGCCGATGACTATGTCACCAAACCATTCAGTATGGAAGAACTACTACTCCGTATCAGTGCTGTATTAAGGCGTACAGGAGGGATTAATTCCAAAACTCAAAATACCTATGAATTCGGGGAATTTAAGTTTCACTACCACCAGCAGGTCCTGCAATTAGGCAGTGAAGAACAAAAATTAACCTCCAAAGAGTCGGAGCTTCTCAGACTCTTGTGTCAGAACATAAACCAAACTTTAGATCGCTCTGCGGCTTTGAAGTACATCTGGAAAGACGACAGCTACTTCAATGCCCGGAGTATGGATGTTTATATCGCTAAACTCAGAAAGCATTTAAAAGGAGATGAAAACATCAAGATCTTGACCATCCATGGAGAGGGTTTCAAGCTTGTATCTTTAAGATAGTTTCAGTAGCTTTAATATCCTCCTTTATAGGAACCAATAAGAGTACAGGACCTACAGCCCATATTTCTCAAGCCTCACAGCAGGAGAATTTCAAATATTTAGTAAATCATGATTCGAATAATTCCTTCCATTACAGTAATGAAAGGCAGGACTTCACGACTTACCCAAGGTGATTTTCAGCGAGAAACGGTCTATGACCAAAGCCCCTTGGAAGTGGCTCAGAAGTTCGAAGATGCAGGTGTCTCGCAAATCCATTTGGTTGATCTGGAAGGTGCCAGACGAGGCGCCTCCATAAATTTCGATGTACTGGAGTCTATCGTGGGCCACACCGATTTGGATATCAGTTTTAGTGGTGGACTGTACACAGACGGGGACATTATCAAAGCCTACGAGTATGGGGCTTCGAATATTATTGCTGCCACTATTGCTGCTTATAGGCGGGAGTACTTTGCTTCCTGGATCGTCTCCTATGGCAGGGAACGGATTACTCTTGGAGCTGACTCTATAAATGGCAAGATCGCCATTCGTGGATGGCAAAAAGACACTGCCATTGACATATATGAACATATTGAGCACTTTTTCAATAGAGGACTCAAATATGTGAAAACCACAGACATCCCAAAGGACGGCGCTATGACCGGACCATCTCTTGACCTCTATAAAGAAATTCTCGAGAGATTTCCTGGGATTTGTCTATTGGCAAGTGGAGGAGTGCGGTCAGTTGATGACATCGAAAAACTTAGAGAACTTGGGGTCTGGGGAGTAGTTTTTGGGAAAGCATTCTACGAAGGAGCACTTACCTTAAAAGAGCTGGAAAGATACCTGGTTAGCGCCTAGATCTTTGGATTGGTTAATTTCTTAAGCAACCAATTGATGTTTATGGTAGGGATAGATGACCTATTGTCTTCAGTGTTTCGATTGGGCAATTTAAAGATGTCCGCAAATTTGATCTTATAGATCAGATAGAAAAAATAGTTGAATGAACTATTCCCAGCCCCATCGTCCTTTGAACTAATATCCGGACCGGACTCTTCTTGTTCTACCTGTTCGCTTTGAAGCTGTTCTTTATTGTTGTCTTCGTTGGTATCTGTAGGCTCCGTGTTGGCACTGATAGTGGTGCCTCCGAGCATCAATAAAATCAACAAAAGAATTTTAAAAGATTTTAAGGTATTTAAAAGCCTCATTTAGTAAGTTGAATATCTTTACTTCTAAGTAAAGAATAACGAGTTTCAAGTTAAAAAGTTACACCTTGAATTACTTATCCATACGATTGTGAGGTTAAGTTAATGTTAAGATTTTCCGAATTGGGCGAGATCATGGATGGGCGGATACTTCATTTGTCACATGATTCCATTGTAAGTCGTATCCTCACTGACAGCAGGCAGTTGGTGGTTCATCCTGAAGCAATTTTTTTCGCTATTAAGGGACCCAATAATGATGGACACCAATATCTTGAAGAAGTCTTTGACCAGGGAATTATCAACTTTGTGGTTGAGCATTCTTTACCTTCTAAATTTTCCAAAGCCAATGTGATTGCTGTCCCAGATAGTATCCGGGCCCTTCAGGCTTTAGTTGAGTACCACAGGTCTCAATTTCAGATTCCGATATTGGGAATCACCGGCAGTAATGCAAAAACAATTATAAAAGAATGGCTGTTTCAACTGCTTGAAGACCGTGTGGTAATAAAAAGTCCTAAAAGTTACAATTCACAGATTGGCGTACCCCTATCTGTATGGCAGCTAAATAGTACTGCTGAGATGGCCATTTTCGAAGCCGGTATTTCCGAGAAAGGAGAAATGGAACATATTGCCAGGGTCATTAGACCTACCATGGGGATTTTCACCAATATTGGCACAGCGCATGATGCAGGATTCAGTAGCGCTGAAGAAAAGATAATAGAGAAATGCATTTTATTTAGGGAATCAGAGGTCATCATATATCGACGAGATCATCAGTTGGTTGATCAAACGTTAACCAGTCTTTTTCCGGAGGACCGTCTTCTTGGATGGTCCTCAGAAGGTATCGGAAACCACCAGTATTTATTGAAACCCGATGGGCATCAGACAATCTGTTCCTGGGAATTCTTGAACCCCGGCAGTATTACTATACCATTTACCGATCCAGCTTCGATCGAGAATGTACTTCATTGCATTACCTTTCTTTTGTATCAGGGTTATTTATCAATAACTATTGAACAAGGGGTACAGGCATTGAGAAACATACCCCATCGACTTGCTTTAAAAAAAGGAATCAACAACTGCTACCTGGTGGACGACACCTATAACAATGACCTGGCAGGGTTAGGAGTGGCATTGGACTTTCTTAACCAACAACCACAAGACAAGGAAAAGGTGGTGATCCTATCCGATATCCGTCAAGCTTCAGGATCAAATGAAGACCTCTATCGGGCGGTTGCTGAACGTATGGATTCCTATGGAATTAGTAAATTTTTAGGCATTGGAGAAGATCTATATAAATGTCAAAAATTGTTCCAGGGGGGATCGTTGTTCTTTAAGGATACCCTAGGGTTTCTGGAGTGGTTGACTACCGAAACATTTAGTGACAAACTCCTGCTGATTAAAGGAGCCCGAGAGTTTGCTTTCGAGCGAATTGTACGGGTTCTTTTAAAAAAACATCACGGCACTGTACTTGAGATTAATCTCGATGCTCTTACCTATAATCTTAATTACTATAAAAAGCAGCTTCCCAGAGAAACCAAAGTCATGGTAATGGTAAAAGCTTTTGCCTATGGCACTGGAAGCCATGAAGTAGCCAATCTTTTGCAATACCATGGGGTAGATTATCTTGGTGTAGCCTATGCAGATGAGGGGGTGGACCTTAGAAAACATGGAATCCGGCTACCCATTATGGTGATGAACCCTTCTCCGGATAATTTCGACCAACTCATTTACTATCAATTAGAGCCTGAGATCTATAGCCTGGCATTGCTCAGTTCGTTTCAGGAATTTTGTAAACATAAGCAGGTTGTGCAAAAAGTGCACCTGAAATTAGATACCGGTATGCACCGTTTGGGGTTTGATATATCCGAACTGGAGGAGCTTGCAAACCAACTGTCTTCCTATCCGCTACCCATCATCAGTGTATTTTCACACTTGGCTGCTGCAGGCATTCCTGGTGAGGAAGATTTTTGCAAAAAACAATTTGAGTCTTTTTTACAAGGTGTGCAGAAATTAGAGACTTTAACCGGCTCATCTTTCCTGAAGCATATTCTAAACTCTGCCGGAATTCTACAATTTCCAGAGTTTCATCTAGACATGGTCCGGTTGGGCATAGGTCTTTATGGAGTGGGTCCTGACAGTACCCTACGCAGCATTAGTTCATTAAAAACCACTATTAGTCAAATTAAGACGGTGGCTAAAGGAGAGACAATTGGGTACAATCGCCTGGGGTTGGTTGATAGGGAGAGTAAGATTGCAACCATCGCCATAGGCTACGCTGACGGGTATGATCGACGGTTTGGCAATGGTGTGGGGAAAGTACTTGTCGGTGACAAACTTGCACCGGTTATTGGCAATGTTTGTATGGACATGACTATGATCGATGTAACAGATTGCAAGGCTGCCGTAGGGGACCAGGTAGTTATCTTTAACGACATTCAAACAATTCAAAAGTTGGCAGACGATATTGGGACCATTCCCTACGAGCTATTGACTAAGGTAAGTGAACGGGTAAAAAGAGTCTATTATTTGGAATGAAGCGGTGGGCACGGCAGTCGCTCATTAATTCAGTCCATTTCACAGTAAGGTATGTCATGGCCCAGACGAATTATTATTATTCTGCTGTTGTTAACTGGATAATATGACCAATGCCAACTTAAATTGATCCAAAAAGCTTTCATTCTTATTGGGCTGATCATTTTACCATTCAGTTCACTGACCGTTTGGGGTCAAACCTGCTGCTCCGGCGGTGTACCACTTTCCGGAAACCTGGGACTACCCATAGCTGACAAGCATACCTGGCAGTTTGCCCTGACATATGATTTTAATATGCTGAATACACTAAAGACCGGCACCGAGACACTGGATGAGCGCAACCGCCAGAGAATAACCCACTCTGTCATATTTGAAACCGGATACACATTTTCAGAAAAATTTTCTGCAGACATTTTTCTCTCCTTTGTACGTCAGGAACGGAGAATTCAAAACCCAGGGCTCCCGGATCAGAATCAAAGTACTAATGGAATTGGCGATGCAGTAATTCTGTTTAAATATAACGTCATTTCCCATGGACCGGTATTATGGACCCTTGGGGCTGGCCCGAAACTACCTACTGGCGCTTCTGATCTAACCAGTAATGGTATCCTGCTGGGCGCCGATCTACAACCTGGCAGCGGCGCCTGGGATGGTATATTCTGGTCCTTCATGATCCACCAGGTGCAGAGTAGAAAGAGCATGAACCTTTCTCTGGTGTCCAGTTATCGTCACACCGGCACCAACGAGAATTTCAGGCTAAACCAATCATATAAATTTGGTAAAGAATTCCAAGTAATGGCTGGTATCACCGACCGTATTTTATTAGGCAAATTGCTTATGGACCCCTCTTTGACTTTCCGATATAGAAAAGCCTTTCAGGACCAAGCAGGGGGATCTGAAATACCCAATACCGGTGGTGAATGGGTTTTCATTAACCCGGTCATTGGCATCAGTATAACTAATAAGCTATCATTAAATTTAGGTGTGGAGTTACCACTTTATGCCAATATCACAGGTACTCAGTTAACCCCGACCTATAGGTTAACCACAGGGCTATACTTCATTTTGAACAAGAATTCCGTGAATTTTCTGAACTTGCAAAAGTAATAGTAACTACAGCCTTGGCTGAATTAATTAGTTGACTCTGGATCATCCGCGCAATGTGGACTATCTTGCACGTCAGAAGTTATGACTGCAAATACAACCGAAGCCTGGTACCAAAGCAACATCGCCGAATTCCAGTCTCAGAGCAATAAACTACGGAGAAAATCTCATCACCTGTCCTTTTGGAGGGTGGTGATATTTCTTCTTTTTATGGCCCTGATAGGTACGAGTATTTACTACCAATCCGGGGTGGCACTGGCTGGCGTAACCTTTATTTTTGGTGTTGTATTCAGCAAACTGATCAATATTCACAACAGGGTCAAAGCAAAAAAACTGCACCTTGACCTTTTGGTAGAAATTAATCAAAGCGAGCTCAAGCGGCTATCACTGGATCTTCACTCCTTCTCTGATGGTGCTCAGTACCTTGATCAAAATCATCAATATTGCCTTGATCTTGATCTTTTTGGGTCTCACTCACTTTTTCAGTGGTTGAACAGGACCGTAACCATAGGTGGGGAAGAGTTGCTGGCATACAGTCTTATTCAGAAATCCACTATAAATGAGATCAATTCCCGGCAAAAGGCCGTTAAGGAGCTGGCTTCATCTCCGGATTGGGGACAACAGTTTCTTGCCAGCGGAATGGCTTTTAACGCTCGTGATACAGATATCAAACCATTTCTGGACTGGGTAAATACCAAAACTACTAATCCAAAATGGTTCAAGCCCGCATTGTTTGTGCTGCCACTGATTGCCTTGATACTGACTACTGCATATTTTGGTGGCATCTTGTCCGGGTATTTGGTATTGGCTGTCTTAGTCATAAATGCCCTAATTTTAAAGCGTGTCCAACCAATGGCCCAAAATACATATGATGAAACCCATCGAAGTATCAATATTCTTAAGGCTTATGAAGCCATGATTGAATGTATTGAAGGTTCGGATTTTCATTGTACCCTGTTACAGGACCTACGCCGCCCTTTTGTTGATAAACAGGAAATGGCCTCCCGGACAATCAAACAATTAAAAAACATTCTGTCACGAATTGAAGTCAGACATAATATGCTCTACTGGATCTTTAATATTTATTTCTTATTAGATGTAATATGGCTGTTACAAGCGGAAAGTTGGAAAAGAAAACACAGCGCTTATATTTCTAAGTGGTTCCGTTCACAAAGTAGCTACGAACTATTGGTGTCGCTTGGGCTTACCGCACATAGTCAAAGATCTTACACGTTTCCTACGGTAGTAGCTGACAAGTATATATTTAAAGCAAAATCATTAGGGCATCCCTTAATTCCTAATAATGAACGAGTTACTAATAACTTTGAATTACAAAATAAAGGCGCAGTGGTAGTCCTTACCGGATCCAACATGTCTGGTAAAAGCACCTTCCTAAGAACCATTGGAGTAAATATCGTACTGGCAAGGTTGGGAGCACCGGTATGTGCTGAGATCCTAACTTTGGGGGATTTCTTACTGTTTACTTCCATGCGTACTACCGATTCACTTGAACAGCACGTCTCTTCATTTTATGCAGAACTTGAACGCATTAGCCAGTTGATTGAACAATTAAAAAAAGGTATACCCACACTTTTCTTGTTGGACGAGCTCCTGAAAGGCACTAATTCACAGGATCGACATTTGGGTTCCTCCACCCTAATCAGGCAACTTCATCAGGGTCCGGCATTTGGTATCATATCGACGCATGATTTGTCCCTAGGGGAACTCTCCGAAGATCACCAGTATATACGAAATTTCAGTTTTAATAGTGAACTTAGAGAAGGCGAGCTCATCTTTGATTACAAGTTGCGCCCTGGAATATGTGAAAGTTTTAACGCCACTGAACTGATGGCCCGGATGGGAATTGATATTGAAAAAGACCACTCAAATCTTTAACCTTTGGTTAAAAAAACCTTATTTCGAATGTTATTAATCTGTACTGTTTGACTGATCGACCGACAAATATTGGAATACTAGGTGGAGGACAATTAGGCCGGATGCTTATCCAGTCTGCTATTGACTTTAATTTGGAGATTTCGATACTGGATCCGGACCCTTCAGCTCCTTGCAGTATGATCGCTCATAGATTCGTCCATGGTGAATTCACTGATTACCAAACGGTACTGGATTTTGGTCGAGATTGCCAGCTGGTTACTATTGAAATTGAGAACGTCAATACCGACGCTCTTAAACAACTGGTCCGTGAAGGGATAAATGTTTACCCCCAACCGGAAATTATTGAACTGATACAGGACAAACGCCTGCAAAAAAAGTTCTACCTGGACCATAACATACCCACTGCTGAGTTTGTGTTGGTGGAGAATTCGTCTGAAGCCAGGAGCCATGAACGATTGCTTCCGGCATTTTTTAAACTGGGAAAAGCGGGTTATGACGGCCGGGGGGTGCAAAAGCTAACATCAAAGGAAGATTTTGACGAACTTTTGACAGGGCCGGGACTGTTGGAAAAACTGGTGGATTTTGAAAAAGAGATATCTGTTATCGTGGCCCGAAACCAGGAAGGAGCAATAAGTACCTTTCCAACAGTGGAACTGGTTTTCAATGCTCAATATCACCTGGTAGAGTATTTGTTTGCCCCTGCTCGAATAACCGTACAACAGGAGCAACAGGCTCAGGAGTTGGCCCGTAAACTTATAGGTGACCTCAATATGGTCGGACTTTTAGCGGTTGAGATGTTTTTGGATAAGTCCGGAGCAATTGTAGTAAATGAAATCGCTCCACGCCCCCATAATAGCGGTCATAATACCATTGAAGGAAACCAGACTTCCCAATATGAACAGCTGTGGAGAGCCATTTTAAACTGGCCTTTAGGCCGTACCGACAGTTGTGGTGCTACGGCTATGGTTAATCTGCTGGGGGAACCAGGATTCCAGGGACCAGCGGTTTATAATGGACTTTCAGAAATTTTGGCTATGGAAGGAGTACATATACATTTGTACGGGAAAAAAATAACCAAGCCCTTTAGAAAAATGGGACATGTCACACTTACTAAAACTGAGGGACAAAGCCTGGAGGAAAAGGCCCGTATTATAAAAAATCATTTAAAGATTATATCATGAGCAAGGCAGAAATTGGTATTATAATGGGCAGTCAGTCCGATTTGGAAGTAATGCAGGAGGCTGCACAAGTGCTGGAAGAATTGGACGTCCCATTTGAACTTACGGTGGTATCTGCGCATCGCACACCCAAAAGGATGTTCGAATATGGATCAAAAGCCCGTGAAAAAGGCCTAAAGGTGATAATTGCTGGCGCAGGCGGTGCCGCACATTTACCGGGCATGATAGCCTCTCTTACCACATTGCCGGTAATTGGAGTCCCCATGAAGTCACGCAACTCTATAGACGGATGGGATTCTATATTATCCATTTTGCAAATGCCCGGAGGTGTTCCAGTAGCCACGGTGGCGCTTGACGGGGCACGCAATGCTGGAATTTTAGCAGCTCAAATCCTGGGATGTCAGAATGAAAATATTGCCGCGAGTTTAGAGAAATTTAAGGAAAATCTTAAATCGAAGGTGTTGCAATCGGCAAAAGAACTTGAGGACCACGGATATCAAGGAAAAGGAATTGGCTTTATCAATTAACTCAGATAGTCCTTGAACCGATTCAAGCTGTCATCGGTGCCCAGAAGTATTAACACATCTTTTTGGCCTATCTGGGTGTCATATTTTGGCCCAAACAAAAACCCTTGTTCATGATCCTTTACTCCTACCACCGTCGCACCGGTAATTTTACTAATATCCAGTTCTTTTAAGGTCTTGTCCTTGTACTTATCTTTTAATTGGGAATATTCAAACTCCTCCAGCTTTAGGTGCGAATCCCTTACACCATTCAATATCTCCAAAAACTCTATTACATGGGGTCTGGTAATTAGATTTGCCATATGAAGAGCACCAAGAATGTCCGGCAATACTACTTTGTCGGCCCCAGCACGGTATAATTTTTTCTCCGAATTATGATCAGATGCCCGTGAGATAACCAAAAGTTCAGGATTAAGCCCTTTGGCGGTCAAAGTTATGTATACATTATCTGCATCATGAGGTAAAGTGGTGATCAGTGCACGAGCATTCATAATTGCTGCCATCAAGAGGGTATCGTCAAGTGTTGCATCCCCATTGATTACCGGCGATTTTCCTCCATCAAGTATTTCCAATCGTTTGGGGTCTTTTTCAATAATCACATAGGATGTATTGTTCTTTTTTAACTCCTGACATGCGCGTGACCCATGTCTGCCATTGCCACATACGATAACATGATTTTTCATCTTTTTTACTTCTCTACCAAACATAATGTTTTTGAAGATTTTTTGTACCTCACCTTCGAAACTATAAGTGGTGATGGTTGACGCAACATATGCTAAAATACCAAGATTCAACATTATATACATAGTGACAAATGCTTTACCTGCATCACTTAAAGGATGTACTTCATTAAAACCTACAGTTGATATGGTAAGAAGGGTCATGTAGATGGCGTCAAGAAAATTATACCCTTCCACTACAACAAATCCCGAAGCGCCCATAGCCAACGAAAATACTAGCAGGGCAGCTGCTATAACCAATTTTCTTAAGCTGACGTACTTCATAATATTGGAAAGTATTAAGATACAACAGCCACTACTATGCTCCAAATGAAGTATTTATTGCTGACAACTGTAGTCATATAATGATTGAAGGGTGCGTTTTTGATAAAAATGGCTATTTTTATCTCGCCAACCTTCTAGTTGGGTATCAGAACCAGTTCAACATGAATAAGATATTATTAACCTGTTGTTTATTGTTTTCCCATTCTATGTACGGTCAGGACCTTATGGTTATCCATCGCCAGATCGCTGTCACAGACGTAACCGTAGATTCATGGTCAGCAACCCTCAATGACGACATGAGTTTCTATGAACGTACCTTTGAAGATTTTACCAAGCGGGAATTTGGCTCCAAAAGCCAGGATGATGGGAAAAATGTAGAATTATTGAAAAAGGTCAGTATTCCTCAGGTGACAGACAAGCGAGGGGACCTACGACTCACTTTTTTTACAGAGGGCTCACAAACTAAAATGGGGGTTTCATTTATGTTGGGTTACGACGTTTGGATCAATCCCGAAGATTATAGTGAAGAAATGGAAAAGTTAAGACATTTGACAAGAGATTACCTGCGCTTTCACTATACAGAATATTACAATGACATTATTGAAAAAGACCTCAAATTGATCAGTGGCCACAAAAAGTCCATCGAAAAATCTGAAAAATCCATCGGTACCATGCGTTCCCAGATCTCCAGAAATGAGGAGAAACTCAAAAACGAGAGCAACGCCAAACGCCAGAGCAACATGGAAAAGAAAAACCAGCAAAATGCTTTAGATATTGAACGCTTGGAATCAGAGATCCCAGAGCTACAAACAACAATTGACTCCCTTGATGAACATATTCAACAAATGAAAGAGAAGTTGAAATATGTTGAAGAACAGTATTACACCGATTAATAAGCGATACGGTGGTGGCCAGGCATATATTGTAAACTTTTTCCGTATATTTCCTGGGCCATTCTTAATATCATATGAGAATAATCATTGCCGGTGCAGGTGAAGTCGGTTTTCATTTGGCAAAACTGCTTGCCTACGAAAAGCAGGATATCGTTCTAATCGACACGGACAAGGACAAACTCACACAGGTTGCCAACTCCATGGATGTGGCAGTTATAGCCGGCAACTCCTCTTATTTCAGTGTTTTGGAAGAGGCCAAGGTCTCGAAGGCCAGTTTATTACTGGCTGTTACTTCTTCTGAAGAAACCAATCTGGCTACTGCCATCATTGCCAAACAGTTGGGCGCTAAAAGAACAGTAGCCCGTATTAGTAATATTGAATTTCTGTTGAAGAAGGAAAAAACCGCCCTGAAGCAATTGGGAATTGATGAATTGATATCCCCGGAGTCACTTGCCGCCCGTGAAATCAAAAGACTGCTAAAAGAAACTGCTATCACCGATACTTTTGATTTTGACCATGGCTTGCTGTCACTTATAGGGATTATTGTTGACGAGGGCAGCGTTTTACACAATAAGTCCCTTACTGAATTATCACACCTCAACCCCGATCATAACTTTATCACAGTAGCCATTCTCCGCAATAGTGAAACGATTATACCCAGAGGAAACACAAAGTTCCACCTGAATGATCACGCCTATTTTATTACCGAGCCTAATGGTATTGAAAGGGTGTTGAGCTTTACCTCCAAAGAACGTCGTAATATTAAAAACGTCATGGTTTTGGGAGGAAGCAAGATTGGCTTCCACACAGCTCGCAAGTTGAGTATCAAGTACAACGTTAAGATGATTGAGCGGAACAAAGAAAAGTGTTTCGAGTTAGCAGACAAATTACCCGGCACTCTGGTCATCAAGGCCGATGGAAGTGATGTAGAACTATTGAAGTCCGAAGGGATTGCTGATATGGATGCTTTTATTGCGGTAACTGGAAACTCCGAAAGCAACATCATATCCTGCCTGCTTGCAAAAAACCAAGGTGTCCCTAAGACCATAGCCCTGGTGGAAAATATCGACTACATACACTTATCTCAAAACGTGGGCGTTGATACAATGATCAATAAAAAACTGATTGCCGCCAATTTTATTTTTAGGTACATCCGTCAGGGGGAAGTACTGGATTTGACCAGCATACACGGAGTTGATGCCGAAATTCTGGAATACGAGGTAACCGAATCTTCTAAAATCGTTGAAATGGAACTAAAGGATGTAGACTTTCCCAAGTCAGCCATTGTAGGTGGGGTGAGTAGAAAAGGTCAGGGACATACTACCATGGGAGGATTTCAGTTTAAACCAAAGGACCGGGTAGTGGTACTTAGTAAACCAGAGTGCATATCCAAAGTGGAAAGCTTCTTTAAATAAGGAGGTCCCAATAGATGAAATTCAACTTTAAAATTATCGGCAGCCTGCTGGGCATTTTACTGATCATTAATGGCGTGTTCATGTTGCTGTGCCTCCCGGTTTCCCTTATTTACCAGGAGGGGGGAGTATTTCCCCTGATTATGTCGGGATTGATTTCCGCTGGCATCGGCGCTGGGCTTTGGTGGTCCACGCGCAAGAGGTCAAATAATACCCTAAGTAAGCGTGACGGGTACTTGATTGTGACCATAGGATGGTTAGGCATGTCATTGCTTGGAACGCTGCCCTATATTTTCTCCGGGTCCATACCAAATTTCACCAATGCTTTTTTTGAAACCATATCAGGGTTTACCACCACCGGGGCCAGTATCCTGAATGATATAGAATCCATTCCCAAAGGAATTCTCTTTTGGAGAAGTCTGACCCAATGGATGGGTGGAATGGGTATCATAGTACTGGCCGTGGCCATTCTCCCACTTTTAGGAATTGGTGGTATGCAGTTGTTTGTGGCTGAAGCGCCTGGCCTAGGACCGGATAAACTCCAGCCAAGAATTGCCGGAACGGCAAAACGGCTTTGGCTCATTTACGTAGGGCTAACATTAGCTGAATTTGTGTTGTTGCTTTTGGGTGGTATGTCGATTTTTGATGCACTTAATCATAGCCTTACAACCATGGCCACCGGAGGCTTTTCCACAAAACAGGATAGTATTGCTTATTTTAATACTCCTTACCTTCAATATGTAATTATCTTCTTCATGTTCATTGCCGGCACAAATTTTACTTTGACCTATTTTGGTTTCAAGGGCAACTTCAAGAAAGTATGGGCCAACGAGGAATTCAGAGTATATTTAATTGGAGTAGTTTCTTTGGGAATGGCAGTTTCCATTGGTCTATTTGCTATCTCAGATATTGGCTTTGAGGAATCATTCCGGAATGCCTTGTTTCAGGTAGTTTCAATTATTACTACCACTGGCTTTGTTTCAGTTGATTACACCACTTGGACTCCGGCGTTGACAATTTTATTTTTTATGCTAATGTTTTTAGGAGCCTCTGCCGGATCAACCGCTGGTGGGGTCAAAATCGTTCGACACCTATTACTTTTGAAAAATGGCTTCCTTGAGTTGAAAAGACAGATCCATCCAGCTGCCATAATCCCTGTTAGATTAAATAATAAAGCCGTTAGCCAGGAAATTACTTCAAATGTACTGGGGTTCATTATGATATACCTTACTATATACGTGACTAGCACCATCGTTATGGGCTTAATCGGCGTGGACTTCGAAACCGCCTTAGGTAGTGTGGCTAGTTCACTTGGCAATATCGGGCCGGGACTTGGGAGTGTGGGCCCAGCGCATAACTTTGCTCACTTGCCTGCTGCGGGCAAATGGTTCTTGTCATTTTTGATGTTACTTGGGAGACTTGAACTTTTTACAGTACTGATCCTGATCACTCCCTATTTTTGGAAGAGAAACTAACTATGGAATTTAACGTTTATTGGGTGCTAATTGCTGCCTCCCTTATAGTAATCTTGTCATATTTTTTCAACGCATTGGCAAGCAGGACCAATATCCCATCGGTTCTAATGTTGATTATCACGGGATTTGTTATAAGCTTTTTTGTTGAATTTGATAGTGAAACTCTTTGACCAACTCTGGAAACACTGGGAACAATTGGGTTGGTCCTGATCGTATTGGAAGCAGCCCTTGACCTGCACCTGGAAAAAGAGAAAGCCGGACTCATCGGGAAGTCACTAATTATTTCTCTGATATTGTTGATCTTAACCACCTTTGGCATTGCCCTGATAATTAAGTTTTTCTTTGAGGTCAACCGGTTTGAAGCGACTCTATATGCAATTCCGTTGTCAATTATGAGTAGCGCCATTATCATTCCAAGTGTGGCCAATCTAATTGGTGAGGATAAGGAGTTTTTAATAATTGAATCCGCGTTTTCAGATATTCTGGGCATCATGCTGTTTTACTTTTTGCTTGACAGTGTGGACCTGAATGGATACGGTCCCATTAGTTTTCATGTGGCTAAGAACATCGGGTTAACATTTATTATCGCCATAGCAATCGGTTATCTAATTATAATACTCATTCAAAAAGTGACCAGTGAAGTAAAAGTATTTTTGCCAATAGCCGTGCTGGTACTACTCTTCGCAACAGGTAAGTTGTTCCACTTGTCATCGCTGATGTTCGTACTGGCATTTGGTTTGATGTTAAACAACGTTGATTTATTTTTCAAAGGGTTTTTAAGGCGATATATTATCCCTGAAGCTTACCAGGAGTTGTTGTTTGAAATAAAACTGATAACCCTTGAAAGTTCTTTCTTGATCAGGACTTTCTTTTTCATAGTCTTTGGGATGTCAATTACTTTGGACGGGTTTAATCAACTTTCAGTATTTATGGTGGCCATTCTGGCCCTGGCCATTATGTATCTTTTTCGCTGGGCAGCGCTTCGACTTATTACTCCAAAGCGGGTTTTTCCGGCATTATATGTAGCTCCCCGTGGACTAATTACCATTCTCCTATTTTACAGTATTCCTGCCCATCACCAAATTGCAAGCTTCAGTCCCGCAATTCTATTCCTGGTAATAATTACCAGTAATTTAATCATGATGTATGGCCTAATTCGAAATGCTCAACGGATTGAGGAAACCCCTGAAGAAACAATTTATGATGCCGATTCCAGTGAATCTATGGATTCAGAATAAACCCATTTACTGAGACCAATCTTGTTCTTCTATTAGCTATTCTTATAGAAATGCCGTTCTAGTGTATTATATTTAGTAATATCTGGTTCCTATGGATCAACAACATCAACAATACTACCATCAAATCAATGAACTGGTCTTAGCTCATTTGACACCTGTTTTGGCTAATAAACTTGAGGGCCAGGTGGTGTTGATAAAAGAGGCCAAGAACAGTTTAGAGAAATATCATGCCAACATCGATCAAGAAGACAGTAAAGTGGAGGTGCTGGAAATTGTTCGAAAAATGAAAACGTTAAAAGAGTCTCTGTCCCAATCTGTAAACGGCATCACAGAAACTAGCCAGGACATCGATCTTGATAAAGAATTTGATCAATACTTTACAGAGCTTAAAAATTATACCGATACTCTGCCAGAATTCTTACTGGAGTATCAGAGTTTAGATAGATTCCAGCCTTTCGCAACTGATGCCTTCCGTATTAAAGTTGGTAAAAGATTCAAAAGGTTGGCGCTTATCTTGGGGTGGATCCCACGGAGGATTGCTAATTGGTTTAGAAATAAAACTCACAAACCCGTCAAAGCCCTAAAACCCTGGAATCACCATGTTCCATTGCAAGGTTTGATAACTTATCATTTCAGGGACCTACTAGTAGAACAGTTGATAGATATGGTGCAAGCTATCAATAGAGCGATAGCTGCCTCAACTCATGAACTTTGCCAAGTAGAAGCCGGTCTGGATCAAAAATTTGCAAGTTTAATCGGGGAAGACAACCAGGATGACCAAGTTGTCAACTCCACCGATCATGACCTTACTATTGACCAGATACTGAGTAGGATAAATGAACTTACTCAATCAATTCCAGGTATGACCACTAACAGACTGGAAAGAATTTTTGGTATGTTTCAAACCAACTACCACATGGTTGGCACCATTGAGCTGTCAGTTAATAATTTCAAATCTTCCGGTCTGGCAGCAGCACATATACATGCCAAAAAAGCTTACAAAAAGGCTATGGAGGGCTGGCAAAACACACTTGCAGTATTAACTGACAGGTACAATTTCGATCATGAATTGTTTAAAACCAGATTCACCAATTTGGAGCAGTATCTGTTCGTAAGCCAGAAGCTTGAAACCATGATCTCCGACAAAATACTTGGAGGAATTAATCAGATTTCTGAATTCCTGGCAGCCAGACAACGACAACTGGAGCTCTCTTCAAGCCAGGATGCAGATTTTAAAAAATCCTTAAAAGAAATAAGATATGAAACCTCCAAGTTCCTAAAGCAATCAATCCCCGATTGTATCCAATTGATAAGAGAACAAAATATTCCGGCATTGATAGAAAACCTTGAGCAAAAAACCAGAAACCAGGTGTCGCAACTATCTGAAAGGCGATCGATGGTGAAGAATTTTAGCTATGAGCATGCCATAAAGGAATCTGATATAAACAAAATTGCACCCAAGGACCTTATCACATTTGAAGCACTACCAGACTACTTAGACAAAATACAATCGCTAAGAACACAGTTTACCGAAGTAATCGAGTCAACTCAACAGCAGTTGATGGAGATTTCCAATATATGTGACTTTAATCTGGAGACTGCACTGGCAGCACTTGATAAAGAATCGCAACACGATCGTGCAAAAACTATGTCAATAGAAGGGATAGAAAGGGCCCACGGACGCATACAAGACATTGTAGAGACTTTATCTGAATTAGCAGCCACCGGTGACAAGACCATCCACGATGGAATGGGTGATTTCAATAATCGCATAATGGCATTGAATGAAATAGACCAGGTGTTTGAAACGCAAATCCGGATTGCCAAAGCGATGGCTGTCGAGAAAACGAAGGCATTTCGAGCTCATTTGCTGGACCAGCTCAAAGAGATAATCCCACGATTGATGACCAATCTAAAACGACGAGGGTTAATGCTATATAAGCAGTATCGGGAAACTTCTCAAAAATTCGGAATCGGTAACCCTTCACAGGTACTTAATGCCGAGGTATCGGGTTTTTTATCAGACACCGAGCATACTGTGAGCAATATGCCCTTTGTTTATCAACGGCTATTTGAAATCAGCCCGCTGGATAATCAGTATTTTTTCGAGCCCAGACAACAAGCCACTCTGAGTCTGCGGAAAGCCTTTGAAAACTGGGAAGAGGGCCATTATGGAGCAACTGCACTGATCGCAGAAACAGGTTGCGGGGTCACTACATTGATATACTTCTTTTTACGGGAATTAAAAAGTGCAATCCCGACTATTCAAGTCAGCACATCTAAGCAAATCTACTCCAGGGATGAATTTTTTGATTTCTTTCAACAGTTATTTGAAAATGAAGACTGTACGAATACCGACTCCCTGGTAAATTACCTAAACCAACTTGAAGGAAAACGAATAATCATTTTGGAGGACCTGGAACATTTCTTTTTGAGGAAAGTCAATGGGTTCGACTGTATAAAAATAATTATTGAGCTAATTACCCGAACCAATCAGAATATTTTTTGGCTAGCTACTATCAATGAATACAGTTATCAGTATTTAGTCAAAACTTCCAATATGGATGATTATTTCTCTTACAATATCTTTCTTAAACCCCTTAGACCTAATCAAGTAACCTCGTTGGTGTTAAAAAGACACCGGGTGAGCGGGTTTAATCTCAGTTTCAGGCCGCATAAACAGGACAGGAAAAACAGCAAGTTCAAGAAAATGGGCGAGGAGCAAAGGCAAGAGTACTTAAAAAGTGAGTTTTTTGCTAATCTTAATAAAATTGCCCACAGTAACATTACCCTGGCCTTGATATATTGGCTGCGCGCGGTAAAAGAGATCGAGGGTGATGTGATGTACATCAGATCATTAAAAGGTATCGATTTTTCGTTTTTAACACAACTGTCAAATGAAAAACTATTTACCTTACATGCCATGCTTTTGCATGACGGGATTACTATTGATGATCATTCAAAGGTGTTTCAGCATACTCTTAAAAAAAGCAAACTGATAATATTACCACTGTTTGATGACGGTATAATTGTACACAAAGAAGGACGTTTTTACATTAACCCCTTGTTATTCAGGCAAATTGTGAATTTGCTGACCGCTAAAAATATTCTTCATTAATGAAATTGGGCAACAACATATCTCTAAAACTCACGCTAATAGTACTTAGTGGAGTATTGGTATTGAATGGATGGGCACAAGCAGTTTCTGATTCATTAGTTTATGCAGACTCCACAATCCACATCTATTTGTCCAATTCAGATACGGTGGTGATTCACCATACAGATACAGTATTGGTAGTAGTTGATACACCGGCAAGACCAACTACTCAGGCTTCAGAGGCGCAGCCTGAAGAAAAGGTAGATCCAACAGCTGTTTTAAGGGTCATCTCAGTAGGTAAGATCATTTGGTCTTTAATTTTTCTACTAATTACTTATTTGATTATTAAAGGACTTTCTAAACTTTTGAATATTTTGGCGGAGCGCAGTGCCCGTTATCGCATCACTGTGAAAGGATTTATTCCAATACTGAGAATTCTGGGGTGGATATTGGCCATTTATGTAGTAGTTGGCGGTGTAATTAACCCACCGATTGAAACAATAATAGCTGTGGCAGCTTCAATCGGTATAGCCGTAGGGTTTGCCGCCCAGGATATACTACGGAATATCTTCGGTGGACTTATTATCGTTATTGATAGACCATTCAAAGTTGGTGACAAAATAGAAATTGGTAAATATTACGGCGAAGTGGTGGAAATTGGATTGAGGTCAACTCAGATGGTTACCCCTGATGACTCACTGGTAAGTGTACCCAATGGGGAAGTAATGAACCATTCAGTTTCCAATGCCAATGCAGGGGAACCCTTTTGTCAGGTAGTGGCTGAGATTTATATTCCCATAACTGTGGATACCGATCAGGTTCGTAAAATCGCTCTGGAAACTGCTCAGGTTTCAAAATATGTATATCTCAATAAACCTATTAAGGTGCTCTTTGTTAATGAGGTACATCAGCGACGTTCTTATTTGAAAATGCGGTTGAAAGCCTATGTTTTGGACATAAGGGATGAATTTGACTTTAAAAGTGATATGACCGAAATAGTTCTGAAGGAATTGATCAATCAAAAGTTGGTTGATGCCGCAGATTTGTACTAATTAAAAATGCCTGCGAATACTTCGAAGAAAATAACAATTGGTCGTTACGATAAAATTGATCTTCCGGAGATGAATCTTCTGGATATTGATGCTAAGATTGACACAGGCGCTGATGGTAGCGCTATTCATTGTCATCACATAGAAATAGTTAAGAAAAAAGGCAAGAAGTTATTACACTTTATTTTGTTGGATCCATCTCATCCACATTATGATAACCAAAGCTTTTACTTTGAAGACTATAAACAGCGGACTATTAAAAACAGTTTTGGAGACCGTGAAAAGCGGTTTGTTATCAAAACACCAATCGTTATTTTCGGAAAAGAAAGGCTTATAGAATTTTCTTTGAGTTTTCGTGGCAATCTTAGTTATCCCGTACTTTTAGGTGGTAAATTTCTGTACAGAAGATTTGTTGTTGATGTTGCCAGAGCCAATCTTTCTTATCGAATGAAAAAGAAAAGTCAGTGAAAATTGTCATCCTTTCTACCAGCAACAATTTGTACTCCACCAGACGTCTGGTGGAGGCCGGGCAAAAGCGCGGGCATCAATTGGAGGTGGTTGACCACTTGAAATGTAACCTGATCATCGAAAAACAAAAACCGTCTATTCACTATATGGGGCAGTCTTTGGATGAAACCGATGCCGTTATACCCCGTATCGGGGCCTCTGTCACATTCTATGGATCTGCGGTTATTCGTCAGTTTGAAATGCGGGGTATTTTTACAGCGGTTCAAAGTCAGGCTTTAATGCGTTCCAGAGATAAGCTCAGAAGTCTCCAGATTTTGGCACGGGCTGGTCTGGGTGTGCCTAAAAGTGTTTTTACAAATTACGGCCGGGATGTAAATGATGTGATCAAATCAGTGGGTGGCGTACCCCTGGTGGTCAAATTGTTAGAAGGCACCCAGGGACTTGGAGTTGTACTAGCTGAAAACAGAAAAGCAGCAGCCTCGGTTATCGAAGCATTCAATGGGCTAAAGGCCCGAATAATTGTACAGGAATTCATTGCTGAAGCGCACGGCGCTGATCTGAGGGTCTTGGTGGTAGAAGGTGAGGTGGTTGGTGCCATGAAACGGCAAGCTCCAGAGGGTGAATTTCGTTCAAACCTGCATAGAGGTGGGACTGCCAGGTTGGTTAGGTTATCTCCTGAAGAAGAACAGACCGCAATCCAGGCGGCAGAGGCCATGGGGTTGGGAGTTGCCGGTGTTGATATGCTTCAATCAAACAGAGGGCCATTGATTATTGAGGTTAATTCATCCCCGGGTTTGGAAGGCATTGAAATGGCCACAGGCGCTGACATCGCCGATAAAATCATTCAGTATTTGGAGCGCAATGCCCATGGGAATAATAGAACAGTGGAGCAGTAGAACAATTGAACAGTAGAACAATTGAGCAGTAGAACAGTAGAACAATTGAACAGTAGAACAGTAGAACAGTAGAATTGCGATTTTTGAATTTTGAACTACTTATAGGTAGAAGCTCAGAAGGTGTTTGTGCAGCTGTTCGTAATTTCTGGCTACGCACAAATATAATCCGAAGTTTCTAGATCATTTATCTGAATTTCAGTACCTTAATATCAAAACTAAAACATAACATCCATGAAAAATGTAGCAATTCTATGTGTATTATTGGTACTGGCTTGCCAACCACAGGAGCAAAGCATCACCTTATCTGAAGCTGAAATCTCAGCGGTTATGGAAGCAACTACGCAATACGGTGGGGCCATTGTGGCAGGAGATTTTGACAAAATCAGATCACTAATGGACGCCGATGTAGTCCTTATGCCCCCGGGAGAAGTTGAGGCCCAAGGAGTAGATGCAGCAATGCAATCTATGGAGGGTATCCCCGGCATGGAAGGAAGTATAAACCCTGAACAAGTAGAGGGCTCCGGCAACCTGGCCTACGTCCATGGCAACTATAACATTACGGTTATTGTCAATGATACTACCCGAATTCCGGATATTGGTAAGTATATAGAAGTTTGGAAGAAACAAGATGATGGCTCTTGGAAAGTAGTGGTGGATATTTGGAATTCCAATGAAAGCCCTGAAATGTAATCGAGAAAGTTGGCTTTTTAGTTATCAGGTTTTCTTGTTAAATAATTTTTGCACTGCTTTCGCCAACTTCTTCTCCTTTTCCCAGAAAAAGCTGAATTGACCAAAAACAAAACCGTAGGTTAATAACAAGCCTTGGTATAGAGGAAATACCAGGGCCAAATAACTTACGGTCTTCAACCAGCCGCTGGCATTTTCAATACCAAGAACTTTAAAAATTATGGGCCGGGCCCACACCACCGTCATACCGGTAAAAGCGAATACGATCATTATTAGTACTACCTGGAGCATACTGCTGAGCCCCCATTTTTGTTTCATCCGCTCCAGGAAAGATGGCTTTACTTTTTCCATACAATATAATCATTCGTGTTGGCCATCAATCACTCAATTCTCGTAGTTAATAACTGACTGCAGCTGGTAGTACACGGTATCACTAAACATCAGCTTGTGATAACCATGTATGGCATATCCGCTCATGAGCTCTCTATTCGGAAGAAAACTCATGGATATTTCACGTAAGTTACTATATAAAATATTTTCTTCACTAAATATGGATTTCCAGGAAGTTACCATACCCCTTGCATCAATACTAATTTTCATATTTAAGATCCCTGATTGTGAACTATCAATTAAAATATAGACAATATGCTTGCGGCCATCTTCTGTGACAGTTTCCTCGATGGAGTAAGCATCAACCAGCACTGGTTTATTTATATCGTGTTCTCTGACGATCTTAAACTCTTTCTCCCATTGAACGCTGTCCAGCCTGGTTATTGACTGGCTTTCAGATTTTCCATCAATTTTCAGGGCTTTGACCAATTGTGCATCCTGGGCCTGCAACACTGCCACTTGTTTGTCGATAAACTCCTGAATGTTGAAGTATTTATTAATGGGTTCCTGTCGGTTTCCATCGCATTGCATGGCTATGAGACATACCAGAAGGGTAATGAACACGGTATTTATTCTATGCCGCAAAACGCTCTTCATTTTATAACAAGCTTTCTCCAGTCATCTCAACAGGAACTGATAATCCCATTAAATTCAAAATAGTTGGCGCAAGGTCTCCTAACTTTCCATCTTTGATGGGTCTGTTGTAGGTATTGTCTATCAATATGCAAGGCACAAGGTTGGTGGTATGAGCGGTATTTGGAGATCCGTCCTCATTGATCATACAGTCCGAGTTGCCATGGTCTGCAATAATCAATACCGTATAGTCTTGCTTCAATGCAGCTTGTACAACTTTTTCGGTGCAACTATCAACGATTTCACAAGCCTTTACCGCCGCTTCGAATACTCCTGTATGTCCCACCATATCCGGATTTGCAAAATTTAAACAGATGAAATCAGCACTTTGCGCTTTTAACTCAGGAATTATTGAATCTCTTATATCAGCGGCACTCATTTCAGGTTTCAAATCATAAGTGGCCACTTTAGGTGAAGGGCATAGAATACGTCTCTCGCCCTCATATGGCTCCTCTCGCCCTCCTGAAAAGAAAAATGTAACATGCGGGTATTTCTCCGTTTCAGCAATCCTAATCTGCTTACCTCCTTCACTGCTGACCACTTCTCCCAGGGTGTTTTCCAGGTTGTCCTTTTCAAAAATTACTTTTACACCCTTAAAACTTTTGTCATAGTTTGTAAACGTAACATAGTTAAGTTCAAGAGTGAACATGCCAAATTCAGGAAAATCCTTTTGAGTAAGTACTTGTGTCAGCTGTCTTCCTCTGTCAGTTCTGAAATTGAAACATATAACTGTATCTCCCGCTTCAATCAATCCCAGTGGTTCATTTTTATTGTTCACTGCAATTATCGGCTCGATAAACTCATCGGTAATTCCTGCCTCATAGGATCGTCCAACAGTTTCTACTAAATTTTCGGAGTAAGACCCCTTCCCATGTACTAACGCATAGTAGGCCTTTCGGATACGCTCCCAGCGCCGGTCTCTATCCATGGCGAAATATCTACCAATAACTGATGCCAGATAGCCTCCTCTACTTCCTAAGAATTGCTGGAGGTCCGTCATATATTTAATGCCATTATGCGGGTCAGTATCTCTGCCGTCGGTGAAAGCATGGACCCTGATCTGATCTGAAAGACCCTGGTGCTGGGCCAGCTCAAGAAGGGCCTTTAAATGATCAATATGAGAATGGACTCCACCGTCTGATACCAGGCCCATGAAGTGCAGTTTTTTACCTGACTCTTTTACCTGGTCAAAAGCTGCCTGTAAAGTTGCATTTTTACCTAGTGAGCCGTCTTCTATGGCCTTGTTGATCCTGACCAGATCTTGGTATACAATACGGCCTGCACCAATGTTCATATGACCGACTTCTGAGTTGCCCATTTGGCCTGATGGTAAACCAACAGCTAAACCACTAGCATTCAATCTGCTATGCGGGTAACTATTCCATGCCTGGTCCATAAATGGAGTGTTTGCACTATTAATCGCTGAGACCTCAGGATTGGTAGCGATTCCCCATCCATCAAGAATAATCAACATTACCTTCTTGTTCATGCTGCAAATATAAATATTCAAAGCTAGGTTTGTAACTGATATCAGATTGTATTAATTTAAATTCCTGCAAAATACCAGTCGATTTTACTCCGGGTGCTTTTGGCACAATTTTGGAGACATGCAAGTGCAAATCTAAAAAACCATGTACAAGAACAGGGCGGGAAATTATTTGAAACTATTTCTGGTGGCGGTGGTAATGTCTTTTCAGCAATCTGCTTGGGGACAGAGCGAAGTAATTAATAACGTTCGCTCTGCTATAAAGGCAGGAAGCTCAAAGGAGTTGTCAAAATATCTGGGAGATATGATCTCTTTGGAAATTGATGGGGTACAATCCAACTATAGCAAGACACAGGCGGAGTATGTGTTAAAGGACTTTTTCAAAAAATATCGCCCCAACGATTTTCAGTATGTGCATCAGGGTGCTTCGGAAGGAGGGTTAAAGTATGCTATTGGTAGATACAGCTATGATGGTGGATCTTTCAGAGTGGTGTTGCGGTCTAAAAATATCAACGGATCTTATAAAGTAAGCAGCCTGGATTTTACTAAAGAGTAACGTTTTACAATTTACAATTAACGATTACCGATTTACAATTTGCCCAGGCTAAGAGTTCAGCGCTTATGAATAAGCTATCAGAAACAATAGATGGATCATATGCCTTATTTAACTGAGCAGGCAATCTCTGGATTTATTGAGTCTGCGTTACAGGAAGACCTTGGGGAAGGTGATTACAGCTCCTTGGCTTGCATTGATCCAAATCGCCAAGGCTCAGCCCAACTATTAATAAAGTCACCGGGAATTCTAGCCGGGGTTGAGTTGGTTGACCAAATCTTTAAAACTGTTGATAACTGTCTTGATGTAGCGTTGCTGAAGAAGGACGGTGATTCGGTTTCCCCTGGAGATATTGGGCTCATTGTTAAAGGCAAAGCACAATCTATACTTGCTGTTGAGCGACTGGTCTTGAACTGTTTGCAGCGCATGAGTGGGATTGCTACCTACACCAACCACTTGAATACACTTATTTCCGGTACTTCTGTAAAACTTCTGGACACCAGAAAAACCACTCCTAATTTCAGGCTTCCCGAAAAATGGGCGGTAGCAATAGGTGGCGGCTTAAATCATCGGTTTGGACTTTATGACATGATCATGCTAAAAGATAACCATATAGATTTTGCCGGTGGAGTTAGTGCCGCGATTGATGCCACAAAATCGTATCTAGACCAAAAAGGACTAGATCTAAAGATAGAAGTAGAAACCCGAAATTTAGAAGAGGTTCAGGAAGCCCTGAACCAGAGAGGTGTTTACCGTATTATGCTTGACAATATGGACCTTGACGATTTGAAAAAAGCGGTACGGTTAATTGATGGCCGCTGTCAAACTGAGGCATCCGGAGGTATTACCGAAAAAACCATTGCAAAAGTTGCCGCTACTGGTGTAGATTTTATATCTGTGGGCGCCCTTACCCATTCTGTCAGAAGTTTGGACATGAGCCTGAAAGCAATTCTTCCGGACACTTAAAAACTTCAGTCTTTTAGTGCCTCCACTATATATTCATACTATATTTGTGGCCCCAATATTTAAGTGATCGCTATGATTGTTAAGACCAAAAAGTACAAGTTGGAAACTGGTACTTATATTAAAATTGGACTACAAAATATTTTGAGAGAACAGTGGTGGGTATCGTTAATTTACTTGGCCATTTGCCTAATGTATTTTGTAATACCCTCCTTATGGTGGATTATTGGTGGTACCATTGCTTTGGTATTATATTTATTGTTCTGGGTGATACAATTCGCCGGAATTCCACAACTTGAACAAAATAAAGTACTCTTTGAAAAACTTGGTTACGAAATCGACAGTCGACAAATCCTGGTTAAAGTAAGCAACAAGCAGGGTATGCCGATTACCTGGGATATGGTGAAAAGAGCTGCCATCGGCAAAAACCATTTCGTTTTGGTGGTATCAAAGGCACAATTGATCCACCTTCCTTTCCGTATTTTTAATAACGACAATCAGGTGAAATTTGTGGAAACCATTCTCAAGAGAAAAGGCCTGATAAAGTAAATCACACAATTTTTAACTTGCGATAGTAACTACAAAGAAACAAGCCGGATAACAATGTAAAGGCTGCCAGGGCAAAATATGCGTATACAATATTGGTTGATTCTGCAAAGAATGCCATAGAAAATAACATTATAAAAATTACCCGCATTATTATATTCAAAACACTAAATACACTGTTCACCCGGCCAATAACCTGGTTTGGAACGTGTTCAAAAAGGTAACTTACCCTCAATATTCGAGTTCCTGCGTTTGCAAAACCCACCAGTAATCCCGTCAAAAAATAATAGGGTATGGAATAAATGATGCCACATAAAAACAACAATACCGTTGTTAAAAAAATCAAAAAAACAATTGCTGCAATCCTGGGAACCTTTGTAGTCCACCGCCCAATGAATACTCCAGCAGTTAGGGCACCTATCCCATACAACATTTCCACGCTGCCGAACACCTCTCCCCCAGCCTCAAGCACATTCTTGATATACATTGGCATCACTGTAAAAAGGCTAACCAGCATGATCACAAAAATTGAATGACTAAAGAATCCGAATAGAAATAGCAGTTTATGATCCTTTAGAAAATCAAATCCTACGTTCAAGCGGGCACCTAAGCTTCCCTTATCAATTTCAAATATTTTGTCAGGTACGTATTTAATCAGGGAAATTAGTATTACAGATATCAGATAGGTGATACCATCCAGGGTAAATATCTCATAGATCTCCCATGAATCTATTTTCAATTGACCAAACACCGGTAACTCAATTTCAATCCCTTCCAGCAACACCACTGCCAAAGCCCCGGCCATTACATTAGAAGCCTGACCTACAATTTCAATATAACTGGTTACCCTGGTATAATGCTCTGGGATGGTGATCTCCTGAGCAAAAGCATATAGGTTTGGATAGTGCATCCTATATCCAAAGACTGTCACTGTAAATACCAGCATGATCAAGAATAGTGGCAGCGAGCCTGTAATCCATCCACTGACTGCAACCAGTAATAGAATGCAACCTTCAATTATATTGGTAACCAAAAAAAGTTGCCTACGATTGAATCTGTCTACCAGTGTTCCTGCATAAAGGCCCCAGAATATATTGGCGAACGTCACTACTCCAAAAAGTAGGTTGAACTGAGAAGAAATATCTTGCTGTACGAAATACCAGGGAATGGCCAGCATAGATACTCCCTGAGCAAAACCTGAAATTGCGTTGGCCGTGAATAGCAGTATAAGGGCCTTTTGGTTTTTCAATTATTTGTAAATTACCAGGAGATCATCGGGGTATTGATTGTAATTTAAACCATATGTCTTATAAGCAAAAAAATGTGGCATCAGAGGCCAAGAGTAAAGCAGCACGTTTTTGCGCCTATCAGGAAAGGGCACCATTAGAAGTGCGCAAAAAACTTAACAGCTACGGTCTAATGGGTGAAGAACTTGAGGGAATTTTGGAGGAATTGATCAGTGAGGGTTTCCTGAATGAAAACAGGTTTGCCGAATCCTATGCAAATGGAAAACTTCGATTAAAGAAATGGGGGAAACTCAAGATAAAAATGGGGTTGGAACAGTACCAGATAGATCCTAGCCGCATAGGCAGCATCCTGGATACCATCCCCGATAATGAATATCGGAGAATCTTAAAACAACTAGTGGATAAAAAATGGCAATCGTTAAAGATATCAGACTCATTTATAAGAAAACACAGGGTAGCTCAATATGTAATGTCCAAAGGGTTTGAGCCAGATTTGATCTGGGAAGTTTTAAAAGATCTAAAATCTAAAATCTAAGATCTGAGACCTGAGATCTGAGATCATTTTACAGAGTTATCCGGTAAGGTGACTATCCGCAGATTTCGAAAATGTATTTCGGCCCCTTCTGATTCCAGGCAGATATGGCCTTTCTTTTGACTTGACTCACTGATCCCGTTTACAAAGGTGCCGTTTACCGACAGCTTTATTACCCCGTCAACACAAACTACATCATATGTATTCCATTCACCACGACCTTTACACAGGTTCTCTATGGACTTGCTCCTTTCTCCACGCGGGTTATCTGGAATGATGGTGACTCCACCTACCCCAAATAGCTCCCCATGTACATATGCCTCCGGTGGCTTCTTTCCATCTCGTTGATTCAGCTTGACCCAAGCTAATTCTAACATCTGTACTTCTACTCCATCCGGTAACCTATGCTGTCCAGGTACTGCTTTACTCCAAACAAATACTCCAGAATTACCTCCTGGATCCATATGTTTCCATTCTACATGCAGCAGGAAATTTTCATACTGTTTTTGGGACCTGACCACACCAATGGGATTGCCGAAACAAACAATGCCCTCATCGTTTGAGGCCCAGGTATCTTCGGTGGTATTAACGTTGATCCATTTGATGGGGTCATCGGGGGCACTCTTGTCAGAAGCTACGGACTTCCAATCACTTTCAACACCAAAATCGAATTCAAAAGTTTGTTCCTGACTAATGATTGTCACTGGAATAACCATCAAAATCAGGGGGAAACAAAACCGGAATATTATTGTCAAAACCATGGAATTTATGAATGCTACAACCATATGCTAAAGTACTTCCGTGCTTCCAGGAACAGCAGGCTCACCAGCAGGCCATTCCAGCTCCCAATCAAACTGGTCATTTGATGGGCCAAAGACTTTATTTGAGTTTATTGCATCCTCCCAGGTAATAGTCTGACCACTGTAAGCCACCATTCTGCTTAATATTGCTAACATAGTGCTATTAGCCATCCATTCGCCATCATTGGTAGGTTTGCCGTTACGGATGGCTGCAAATAATTCGTCGTGTTCTGTTTGATACATATTGTTTTTTTCTCCCTGATACTGCCATTCAGTGCCTGAAGATATTTGATGTTTATTACCTCCAAAATGTGCCGTTCCCTTTGTTCCCACTATATCCATTATTTGTTTTGATGAACAACCATTGTACTGTCGACCCATGTGATAGCCTTTAGCTTGGTCTGCATATTCAAACTCCACAGCAATATGATCGTATATATTGCCGTATTTTTCATCCACCCGCACTTGGCGTCCTCCAATTCCCACTGCACTAACAGGGGTTCGATTTCCCATAGCCCAGGCCATCAGGTCCAAATTATGTACGTGCATCTCTACCACAAAATCTCCTGACAGCCAATGGTAATAATACCAATTACGCAACTGGTACTCCATTTGACCCCACTCTGGCTGACGGGGTTTGTACCATAGTTCACCTCCATAGCGGGTAGAGGTAATTGACCTGATTTGTCCTATTTCACCATCGGATACCTTACCAAAGAATGCTCTTTTGGCATTGTCATAACGCAAACAAAAACCTGAAGTTAATGACAGCCCCTTTTCCTTGGCTTTTTTGGCAGATGCTAATACTTTTCTTACTCCAGGAGCATCAACAGCCATGGGCTTCTCAGCAAAAACATGTTTGCCGGCGTCTATTACAGCTACCAAATGATCCGGCCTAAATGAGGGAGGAGTCGCCAACAAGACTACATCCACATCTGATTCAAGCAATTTTTTATAGGCATCAAATCCAATAAATTTATGATCTTCGTCAATAACCACTTTTTCAGGATGGATTTCCTTGATGGCACTGTATGATTGCTCTAACCGATCCGGGAATATATCTGCCATGGCGGTTAATACTACATCAGGGTCGGCGCTCAAAGCCTGACCTGCTGCTCCGGTTCCCCTGCCACCACAGCCAACCAGGCCTACTTTTAAAGTTTTCTCATTTGGATTGATACTTGGGCTGGCATAACCAATGTTGAAAGCAACCGAGCTCCCTAACATGGCGATACCTGTATCTTTAATAAATTTCCTGCGGTTTTTTTTGGTGGGCCTGGGATTATTATTTTTCATGGTTTTGATATTTTGCCGAAATCGTTTAAAAGAGGCATTAAGATACAAATGAACAAGCAGAATATCCAATATTCTATTAATCTCAAATGCCGTTTGAACGCCGAACGCCGAACACCGATCAAGATACTTCGACATCCGGAATTGGGTGTTTGGCATTCGACGTTCCTACCGCTCTCTTCTGACCTTAACAGTATTCAGGTCATAGATCAGTATTACATGCTTTCCTGATATTTCTTCCAGCAGCGGTTTCAATAGCATTGCCGCGTTTTCTTTGGCCTGTTGTAAAATTCCGGATTGAAGTGCTGATTGTCTTATTTGTTGTTCTGCTGTTTTATATGCTTTCTCGATGAAAGTTCTTTCACTGGTGAAAAGGCCCGTTTCGAGAGCGTATACTGTGGTTTTATCAAGATTTAATTTGAAATAACATAATTCTGGTGGAGGCAATTGTACAATAAGAGTATCACCTGTCAGCTGGATGTGTCTAACTTCCATTTTGGTAAGGTCAATGCAACCTACGGCCTCGCCTCTTGAAATTAAAACAGCTCTTGAGTCGTTTTCTAATTTGAAGAGGTTATAAAACTCTTTTCCAACTTGTTGAATCTCAGTAATCTCCTGGAATTGATATTTAGTCAATTCCAGCTTGCCAAGTGATTCCATTTTTTCAAGCACCAAGATATGTGTTTGGATCTCACCCAGTTCTTTTTCAGGAAACAGATCAATATCCGACCAGTTATACCAGGCCCACCACCCGATGGTTATTATAATCAGCCAGGGAAATAGCCAAAAAAAAAGTTTGAGTACTCGCATTTCTATGAAGGTAAGACTAATTTGTGTCCCTCTTTAAAGGTAATAAAAGATGGATTGTTATTTCACATGAATTTCAGTTACCACGACGGTCTTAACTTTTTGTCTAAATGTACCCCAACCCGGGCATTCAACGCATTTAAGATTCTCATTAGTTATTACCTTTCCAGAGTCACCGGTTATGCCCGCCCCTGGGGTTTGCCGGTTAGTATTTCCATAGAACCTACCACCAGTTGCAATCTTCGATGTCCTGAATGCCCGAGCGGTCTTAGGAATTTTACCAGACCTACTGGAATGTTAGACTTGAAATTATATAAGAGCATTCTTAATGAGTTGCACCAGTCTCTGTGGTATCTAATACTTTATTTTCAGGGAGAGCCGTATTTACATCCCCAGTTTTTCGAGTTGGTAAAAGCTGCTGTTGCCAAGAATATCTATACAGCAACATCCACTAATGCCCACTATCTTGATAGTGAAAATGCTCGAAAGACTGTTGAGTCCGGATTGGACCGTTTAATTATTTCTCTCGATGGAACTACTCAGGAAACCTATCAAAGTTATCGTATCGGAGGGAACCTGGACCGAGTAATATCAGGTACAAAAGAGGTGATCGCTTGGAAAAAAAAGTTGGGTTCATCCACCCCGCATTTAATATTCCAATTCCTGGTAGTGAAACCCAACGAGCATCAAATCCCTCAGGTGAAAAAACTCGCCAACTCTTTAGGTGTGGATGAAGTTGCTTTTAAAACTGCTCAGATCTATGACTTCCAACAAGGTTCTCCACTTATACCTGAAAATAATAAATACAGCCGCTACCGGAAAAATGATGATGGAACATATAGTATTAAAAACAGGCTGCTCAATCATTGTTGGAAAATGTGGCACAGTTGCGTGATCACCTGGGATGGCCTGGTAGTTCCTTGTTGTTTTGATAAAGATGGTAATCATTCTATGGGGGATATGAAAATCCAGCGTTTTAAAGATCTGTGGCGTGAAGAAAAGTATATTAAATTCAGGAGGAGTTTAACCAAGGCAAGATCGGAGATAGATATATGTAGTAACTGCTCTGAAGGCCTCAAGGTCTTTTAGGAGCAGTAGAATAATTGATCAATTGAGCAATGGAGCATTGGGAGCAATAGAATACTAGATCATTAGACAGACGATTTTGGAAGTAGATTCAGTGTCAGGTCTGTTACTTCCAATGACTGCGAATTATCTCCAGCACATCCGGATGAACACTATTGGCTGCCACGATCTCTCGACCAAATATATAGTTGTTACCGCCCTTGAAATCAGTAACCTTTCCCCCAGCCTGCTGTACGATTAGGGCACCAGCCGCCACATCATAGGAGTTGAGATTAGGCTCAAAAAAACACGAAACCCTACCACAGGCAACATAGGCCAAATCGGCAGCTGCGCTTCCCAAACGCCTCATCCCCTGAGTTTGCTGTAATAGGCTGGTCACTATATCCTGGTAGTTTGCTAACTTTTCAAAATGTACAGGGGGAAACCCGGTGGTAATCAGGCTGTCGCTAAGAGTTATTGATGAAGATACACTTATTTCCTTTTCATTACAGTATGACTTACCATCCTGCAATGCGTAGAAACACTCATCTTTGTTGATCTCATAGACCACTCCCAGGACCGGTACACCCTTGGACAACAGGGCAACGCTAACAGAAAAAAAAGGTATACCATGTACAAAATTGGTGGTCCCATCTAGTGGGTCTATTACCCATTGCAACGGGGCAGGGTCTTGAGAAACGGTGCCCTCTTCGGTAATGAATCCAGCTTGCGGTAGTAATTCTTGCAAACCTGATACCAACATTTTTTCAGTTTCCCGGTCCACATAAGAAACCAGGTCGTAAGTTCCTTTGTATTCCAGTAGTTCCAAGCTAAAGTTTGCTTGCTCCTGTCGAATAAAATCTCCTCCCTGCTTAACAATTTCAATTACTCTACTGAGCAGTTTAGTTAGATCCATTTTTTTACCTTGTTACGCGATTTTTTACCCATGCCGCCAAAAATACCAATATTGATAACCAAGCGGCAGTTCTTCCAAGATAATCCCCATGCTTGGTATAGAAAGTCTTGGTAGTATTGGCCTGAAGTTCTATTCTTATCACAGCTTGTTCCCAAAATTTGGTGGATTTCAAAATCTCTCCTTTTTGACTTATAAATGCCGAAATACCAGTATTGGCTGATCTAGCTATACTTCTCCTGTTTTCAATAGCCCTTAATACCGCATAGTGCAAGTGCTGCTTGTGACCTGGAGAATCCCGCCACCACCCGTCATTAGTTATTATGCCAATAAAATGGGCTCCGTTACGTACATACCTGGTCATGAAGTCACCATAAATTGACTCGTAGCAGATAGCGGGGGCCAATCCCATGCCGTTCCGGTTAAATAACACCGTGCGTTCACTTTGTTTACCCATTTGGCCACTGGTACCTCCAAAATCAACCAATAAATCTGACAGAAACCCTAAAACTTTAGGATACGGTATAGTTTCCGGGCCTGGCACCAGCTTAGACTTATGGTAAGTCTGGAAGCTACCGTCGTCACTCAAAAAATAGGCGGTATTAAATACATCAATAAACACTTTTCCTCTTTTTCTTGCGGTGGCTGTAGATTCTGATTCATTTTTATAAGTAGTATAGCTGGTTAGACCTGTTAACAAAGACAGCTGGGGCTGGCTCAATTTAAAGCTGCGAATCTTCTCAACCGACTTCAGGTCATTTGCTTGAAGTGTCCTGCTATCCAATGTGATTTTCTCGGCCAATAAAGAGGACTCCTTGAATCCACCATCTATAGCTGATTCTGGCCATAGGAGAAAAGCAGTAGCATCGGTAATCTCCCGCCTCGATAGTTGTAGAAAACGGTCAACCTGCTGATCAAAATTGATGAAATTATCACTGTCAATAAATTTTTCGGTAAAAGGGTCAATATTTGGCTGAACCACTACCATCTCAACTGAAGGGCCGCTCTCCTTATAGTTTGTATAGATGGAATACGATATCTGAATTGGCAGTAGTAGCCCCAAACAAGTGACTATTCCATGCACCCGTTGAGTACCAACACGACTCGTCAACATATGATAAAAACCAAGATTTACCAATAAAATCCATATGGTACCACCAAACACTCCGGTATATTCGTACCACTGTATCCATTCAGGATACATGGCAAATCCATTCCCCAGAGTTAGCCAAGGCCAGGAAATTTCCCAATTCAGATGAATATACTCAAAGGTGCACCAGTACAGTATCCAACTGAGATAACCCAAAGGTACGCCGGCCAGTCTCTTGGTATATCGGAACAACATCCAGGGGATACTCATTAATAAAGCGTTTGCCGCAAAGGCTACCACACTTCCTACGGCGGTGGAATAATAGATCCACCAGGTGGTCCCAACATTCCAAATGAGGCAGGCCCACCATATCAAAATAAAGTATTGAAATCCTGAACGTCTGGTAGATAATTGAGCCTCAATCCAAAGAAGTGGTATCCAGGCCACAAACAGAATTGGTGCCCCCGGTCCCACTGGCCATGCCAGCCACAATAATAATCCTGTAAATGTGGATGCACCCCAAAGCGTGTAACCATTAACAGGGATTTTACTTGCCTGCAATGACAATAACCAGTTCACCTTTTAACGTGTTGTTTTTATAATAATTTAAAAGTTCCTCCAAAGATCCATTGATTGTTTCTTCATGTACTTTGGTTAATTCTCTGGAAATAGAGGCCTGACGATCATTACCAAGTAGCTCCCCCAACTGTTCCAAAGTTTTCAACAGCCGATGAGGGGATTCATATAGTATCATTGTTTTTGATTCTTCCCCGATTTTTTCCAGCCGGGTTTTTCTACCTTTTTTTGGGGGCAGGAATCCTTCAAAAATAAAACGATCACTGGGAAGACCCGAATTTACCAGGGCAGGGATCAGCGCTGTAGCACCTGGTAAGCACTCAACCTGAATCTGATGCTCATTGCAGGCCCTTACCAACAAAAACCCAGGATCGGAAATTGCAGGTGTGCCGGCATCACTGATCAGGGCCATAGTCTCACCCTGTCTAAGACGTTTGATTATAGGATTCAACCTTTTGTGTTCATTGAACGCATGAAAACTTTCCAAAGTACTATTGATTTGGTAATGTCTAAGGAGTTTTGACGAAGTCCTGGTGTCCTCCGCAAGTATTGTATCTACCTCCTTTAGTACCTTAAGGGCTCTTAAAGTGATGTCTTCCAAATTTCCTATTGGAGTTGGCACCAGATAAAACCTCGCGGGAGTCTGCATGCTCAAAGATAAGCATACCCAGTCGATTCTAAATGACTGCCAGGGGTTAAACTAGCAATTCATCAATAGCTGCTGCAAGTTTGTGGTCTCGTTCAGTGACAATATCACCCTGATCATGTGTGGACAATTCGATGGTGACTCTATTATAAATATTGCTCCAGTTAGGATGGTGGTCCATTTTCTCCGCTAGGATGGCCACTTTACACATAAATCCAAAAGCATCTACGAAGTTATTGAATTCAAAGGTCCGATTGAGTTTATTGTCTTCTTCTTTCCACATGACTTATAAAGCTAGTACTCCATCAATATGGTAAGCCTTTTCATATATATCAAGTACGTCCTGCGACGAGCTCATTATCATTTTTGCTGTGACGCTGCGGTAATTGCCCTTGGAAGATGCTCTAATGGTAGCCTGACCTTCAGGGAAAAGCGCCACCACCAAATCTTCCTTGCCACGAGGAGCAATAAATTTGAACAGGTACCAGGTGGGCCATTGATGTTCCTGGTTCAACATTCGTATAAAATCTTCGCTGGACTCAGTAAAGCCCATGTTTGCGTTGGTTTTTAATCAGAAGAACTTATACCTGCGGTCCTCAATTTCAGCATACTGTTTTACTGCATTGGCAATATTGAACCCAATGCGGTTTTCATACTGTTGCGTCAATTGCTGCTTGTATAATGAGTAATCGGCTATTTGCGGAGCAGGTGTGATGGATACCATTTCAAGTACTAATACTCCGTTTTCAGCACCAAATGGCTCACTCCTTTCCCCACTTTCCAGAGCAAAGGCTTTACCTACCGCTTCCGGCGCAAACCCTACGTTAGGAAGTGAATTGCCGCTTATCTTGAGGTCGCTGGTATTGTAGATACTGGCATCGGTTCCATAAGCAGCTGCCATGGCATCGAGATCACCTTCGGTGTTTTTTAACTTTTCTATAATAATTTGTGTCTTCTTTTCATTCTTCACTTTAACCGTAACCTCATTTCGAACATCATCTAGGGAAGCCGTACCTTTTTCTGAAGACCCGGTCATAATAGCTACCAGATAATTCTCATCTATTTCATATACATCTGAAACCCTGCCTATTTTGGCATCTCGATATAACCAGCCCACCACAGAACGTGAATTTGCCAAGGTGCCAAACCTTCTAGCATTTTTGTCAACATTTGGTGCATCCTGAATCAGAATGTTGTCCTGTTGGGCGTTGGCCTCAAACTCCTGGAAATCTTCACTGGTTCCGGCAAAGAAGTCCGCTTTTCTAAAGGCCACATCACGGGTGTTATCACTAGGGATCAACAGTCTGCTGATAGTAGCGACTTTGTAGGCTTTGTTGGTTTTGACATTAGTAACTTCGATTATGTGATATCCAAAATCGGTTTCAACCAGGTTTGGCAAAAGACCTGGGGTAGTTGCTGAAAAAGAGGCTTCCTGAAAAGGGGCAACCATTGCACCAGCTCTGAACCATCCTAAATCACCACCTCTGGACGATGTTCCATCCGTTCCATGTTGTTGAGCCATTTCCGCAAAATCAGCTCCATTTTTAATCTGTTGCAAAACCTTAAGCGCTTGAGTTCTGGCCTCAGCTTTAGCTTCATCGGTGTCATCAGCTCCTTTGAATAGAATATGACTGGCCCTGGCAGCATATATGGTGTCTTCCACTTCCTCTGAGATCTTATAAAGATTATAATATCCATTCTCCGTAAATGGTCCGTACACGGATCCAGGAGTGAGGTTTACATATTCTATTTGTAAAATTTCTGGCAAAGCATCTACAGAGTATTGATTGAAACCTGAGCCAAGCTCAGTATTGGTTTGTGCATAAATTGAATCATCAGTGATGGCTGAAAACTCTTCACGTATGTCTACTAACTCCTGCTGAAAGTCAACTGAATCAGCACCAGATGGGAGAATTGGAAAGGTAACATATTTCATGGACCTGCTTTCATCCACTTCATATTCAGAGGCATGATCGTCTAAATACGCTTGCAATTCAGAGTCCTTCACAGCTACCACCGAATCACTTACAGCATAATAAGGAACATATAAATATTTCACTTCCGCAACCGTAGTCTGTTCTTCATATAACCTTTTGGATTCCTCTATAGTGGAGTAGCTGGATTTTATCAAGAGATTTTCGTATTTAATTCTTCGGCGGCCGGTTACAATATCCTCTTCCATACTATACCACAAAGCTTGATTTTGAACAGGCATGTTACTAAGGTTGCTAAGAAACTGAACGATACTTGTCTTATCGAACTCCCCGGTTTCAGGGTTGGCAAAAGCTGTTACTAAATCCTGATGTATGTTTTTACCCTGTACCATGTCAACCTCTTCTTCCTCGGTAACTACGATACCCAGAGCCCTGAACTGCTCGGTAAAGGCAACATCTGCAATCAACTTTTCCCACGCTTGTTCCCGCAAAGTGTTATTTTCTAAGTCCGATGGGCGTCTTCCATTTCTTAGAGTGAACTTGTTCGACAAAACTTCAATGGCACTCCGGTATTCCGGGGCCATAATGGTCTGGCCGGCTATTTCACCAACACTGTTGTCCTGTCCTCCAAGAAGTGCCGAGTTTGGTCCCAGGAGATCCGCCAAAACGAAGGAGCCGATAGCAAAACCCACCACTACTACGATTGCGGTACCCATTTTATTCCTTAATTTATTAATCAGTGCCATAATTCCAATTTAATAGAGGACGGCAAAATTAATCACATAATAAGTCAAAATCAACGGATTACCTGGAAACTTAAACCGTCTACTAATCGCGATTTAAAGACATTCTTACCACGTCAATACGGGTTTCCTGGAGAGAGGTTATAGTAAAGGTAAAAGGAGGAATTTCGATGATCTGGTTTAGGTCCGGTATATCTTCGTGTACCGATAGAATATAGCCCCCAAGTGTATCGTAATCTCCTTCCGGGATATTCCATAAGTATTTTTCATTTAAATAGTCAATCTCATGACGTGCGCTAAGCAAATAGGTATTGTCGGACAGTTTTTGTTCTACCAGGTCTTCATCATCATGTTCATCTTGAATCTCACCAAAGATTTCCTCAATAATGTCTTCAATACTGACAATTCCCGAAGTTCCGCCAAATTCATCCACTACCAAGGCCAGGCTTTTACGTCCATTTATGAATTGTATCATTAATTCATTGGCCAAGAGTGTCTCCGGTACGATTATGATGGGGGTTAGTATATTCTCAATTGACTTTGGTTTTTTAAATAATTCCTGAGAACTGCAGTAGCCAATAATGTCGTCAATGGTCTCTTTGTAGATAAGTATCTTGGAATGACCACTGTCGATAAACGCATGTTTTAAATCCTGTATGGGGTCTTCGATGTCAACCGCAACAATTTCCGTTCTTGGGATCATACACTCCCTAACCTTAACTGTTTTGAATTCAATGGCATTATTAAATATTTTGGTGTCTACCTCAACCTGAGCATCTGCAGCATTTTCCTGAAGCCTGTGCAAATAGATATTTAAGTCTGTTAATCCGAATACAGGTTTGTCATCAGAATACTCCAATCTCAAAATATTAACGATCATGAATTTTGATAGTGTAACCACCACCAAGACTACTGGTTGCATCAGCCAATAGACCAATTGCATGGGCCAGGCAAATATTTTTAGCATTCGATACGGATTCAGAAGAAAGAGGCTTTTTGGGGTAAACTCTGCAGTAACTAGCACCAACAAGGTAGCCACCAGCGTTTGCGTCAACAGAATGAAACCATTATTATTAATAACCTCAGGTAATGATTTATGTAATATCGGTTCCAGGATGGCAGCCATGAAAATGCCATAGATAACCAATGCTACAGTATTCCCCACCAAGGTGGTGGCAATAAACTGAGATGGGTTTTTAGAAAATCCGGAGAGGATTTTCCCAGTAATTGTTCCCTGTTTCCCTCGTAACTCGATGTGCAATCTGTCTGAGGAAACAAATGCAATCTCTATCCCTGAAAACATTGCTGAAAACAGCAACGAAACCAATATAATGGAAATGTTAGTATAGTCCATCATTTAATGCCTTAACCTAGCTGGAAATTAAGAAAAATCCAGATCATTTTTAGATTGCATTGCTACTTGTTCTTCTGTTTACGGTAGTTGTACCACAACAGCAGTACAATACTGAACATAAATATCCAATAGCTGTAAAGCAGCCCGTATTTCATGGCCTGATGAATACCAATGATAAAAAATCCAGCAGAAAATGTCAGGATTATGGTGTTGAGCACTCTTTTGTAGTTGTTTTAATTTTGAAATTGCGCTAAACGCTAAGCGCCGGGCGCCCGATGTTGTGTGAATCGTTCTTTTTTAATTATAAATTATTACTCGAGGCCCAACTCACCGGTTGGGTTCAGAATTCTATAGCTGCTAAAGTCCTGGGCTGCTGTCAGGCCTTCTCCATGTAATACATCTTCCTGAGTTTCAATAATAACAAACTTATCGGTATAAACTTGCTCGTCCCTCACATCCCAGAAGAGCTCCTCTGTATTTAGTTTTTGTTGGTTCTCCAAGCTTTCCAATTTCACATTGCCCACTGCCTTATACAGGTCAGTGTCTTTGGTATAGTAAGCATAATCTGCTTCAAGAATAGAGGTAATTACAGTATCTTTCCCATAAAATTCTACATAAATTCCCTCGGGATACTCCTGATCGCCATTCTCGTATTTAAGCATTTTAGCAGCCTTCATTACCAGCCTAACTACGGCGGAGTCACTGTACCATAAGTTAAGGTCCTCAACTTCATAGAAAGCGCCATCATATACTTCACGTTCATCCAACTGCTCCTGTGTATTGGTGCATGAGAGTGCCAAAAAGATTGACAATAACATTGCAAAAATTGCAACTTTGAATATTTTTTGTGATCCTGACATTCCCGCTAAAATGAAAAAAGCGACTCTTGGTAACTGTTGAGCACTAATGCAGCTACTCTAATCCCTGGTTTGGATTGTTACCGTTTCTCCGATCCAACAACCAACGGTCATATTGCTTCCAACTGATTTCCCCTCCAGAAAAACCTCCTCCTTTAAAGGAAACTGCTGTTTGGCCCTTGCCATTCCAGAATTGTTACCGGCCTTTCTATACATCTTATAGGCCGCCAAATAACATCCTCGGTCTTCGACCTTACTTTTTCCCGCCCTACAGTCCCGTATACTACCAAAGTACAAATTACCGATACTGGTATAAGCTTTCCCCATCTGAGTGGGGTCTGCAGAAGCCGCTTTATGGAAGTAGGTCCTGGCCATGGACTTTGCACCGCTGCTAGCCTGCATGGCCCCCAGTATTAGGTACACTTCTCCTTTTTCCTGGTTGTCTTCAGTTAATTCAAGCGCCCTGTTAAGATAGTCTAACGTGCATATGTTGTCTCCATATCCTTTACATTTTAAAGCAATTACTTTAGCCAGTCCAAAATCCGGCTCAGCATCAAATACAGTTTTAGCTGCAGTCATAAATACCTCACTATCTGCACATTTCCCACTTAACGAAAGCTGAATGATTCTCTTGGCCACTTTGATATTGTCCGGCTCTGCTTTAAGTTTTGCTCCAAGATTGGTCTTGATATAATTACAATCGACGGTGATTATCTCAAGCAACATTTCATCAATCTTATTTTGCATGGTAATTATGTTCGCACCCTGTTTACTTGCCAGGATTTTAGAGATCTTATCATAACGATCTAGTATATCCTCATCAGTAAGGTTACCACCACCCCGTTGATACCTTCTTATGATGTCCATGTAAGCTATGGTGTTCCCATCAAAAAACTTGCTCACATTTAATTCCAGGGCTTTTTGAAAAAGTTGCAGCAATTCCGGGTATTTATCAGGAGTACTGCGGAAAAATTTATAGGCAGTCGACGCCTTCCTGTTGAGAACATTGGCCTCCTTATTAAAATACTTGATCCTGAGATCGTACATCTCCAATGCTTTCTCCTGATAAACCAATTTCTTGTCTGGGTCTTGTTCCTGGTTTCCCAGACTTTCATATATCTTTAATCCATTGATATAAATTGATGAGTTGAGGTCTGGTGCATTTTCATGTAGCCATTCAAGATGGCTCAATGCCACCTCATAATTACCGGATTTGTAGGCATCTGTATAAAGGGCGTTTTTTTCCTGAGCACTGGCCCTATCTTCCGGCCAATTCCAGCCATTTTGAGCACCAACATCAATAAATAGGAAGAAAATAAACAGGATAAGTTTGATGTGAACATTCATTTAATCGAATTTTCGTCTAATAAACCACTTATTGTCATTTATGGTTACTCCAAGATACGCCTTTATGTATGTTTCTTTGATCAATTCGTTATCTGTTGTGCCCCTTTGTCCTACTTTAAAGGCTAAACTAAGTCTGGAAAGATTTCGTAACGGTAAGGTTATACCAAAATTGATACCAAGATCATTAATCTCCTGATCATTTACGAAGTATGGTGTCTGTTGATAGTTAATCCCCATCATGTAGGTAATGCGTTTAAGGTAGTTATCCACAGAGAATGCATCAGGAATATAACTTCCTCCTATGGCTATCTCTTTTCTATCAATCAGTCCTTCACTCTCACCCTCAAAATTCTTGTACTCAGACCAATTCCCTAAGGTAATGTCAACTCCTACCATCCATTTAAGTTTCTTTTCATAAGCTACTCCAATGCCAAGTTTAGAGGGAACTTTGATACTTCCCTTTAAGTCATCGGTAATCAAATATGGAGGCTCATCAACGGGTGAGAGGAGATCGTTGGATCGATCTCTTCGTTCTAGCCTTTCCAGACGGGTTACATTTTGGTCACCACCTATGTCATAAGTGATACCCAGGTTTAGGAAATTCTGGTTTTCCTTTAGTTCAAGGCTGTATGCCGCTCCAAATCCGAATGTCACGTCTGAAAATGAATTTCGCTCTACCCCGGCGGTTATATACTTGGTTTCTTGTACAAAAAAGGTCTTTTCCTGACGGATACTGCCAAATAGATACGCAGCTCTAAAACCCACTGACAATCCCTTGATCAATAAGAGACCGGTAGCGAAATATGCCTGGGATACACCACCATTACCGTCGTATGTGGTGTTTAATAGTGAAGATGTTCCTGGTACAGTACTGAGGTCACTACTATTATAGTTTACTATACTCATGGGCATGAGTCCAAAACTAATGGTCCACTGGTCCCGGATGACGGGAAATCCAAAGGCAAGATATCCTAGCCCACCAGTAAAATTGGTCTGAGACAGGTCGGTGGTACGCAATTTCTTTTTCTCGGTGGTGACGGCAGTTTCAAATACTACTACCCGGTTGTGTGTAAGTAACGCAGGATTCTTATTATTAAGATGAAAGGGGTTGCCGGTACTGATACCCACGCCACCCATGCCTATATTATGTACCAGGTCCGTCCCCTGGATGTCTCCTAATCCGAATATGCTATATGGGCTGTAAGTATTTTGGGCGCTGAGGTTAACGACCATACAAATACACAACCCTACACTAAATGCTAACTTACTTATTTTGAGCATGGTACATTAAAATACTATTCAATCCGATTAAAACTAAGTGGGGGGCCACAAAAATGGGGGCTTTTACTCTGTCTTCAAAGTAGCTAGCATCTCCGCCGCAAATTATAACCTTCAAATTTGAGAATTTATGCTCATATCTCCGAATGATTCCCTCAATTTCTGAAAGGACACCGTTCAACACGCCACTTTTAATTGAACCTTTGGTATCGTTTCCTATTAAGGGGGCGGTATCCCAGGCGCCTTCAATGAGTGGCAGTTTTTTAGTGTGTTCTGCTAATGATTTGAAACGCAATTCAATGCCAGGACCTATACCCCCTCCGTGATAGCTGCCATGGGCATCCAAAAAGTCATAGGTAATAGTTGTTCCGGTATCAATAACCAGACAGTTAAAGCCCTTATATAGGCAAAAGGCTCCTATCACTCCCGCCAGTCGGTCCATTCCCAGTGTGGTTGGAGTACGGTAGGCATTTTTTATTGGCACCTCAAGTTCAGGAGTTAACTTTAATACATTATTCAGTCCTGTCTTTTTTTCGAAATCTGGCAAATCCGAAATCACTGAGGATACAATTATCTGATCGATCCCTTCATCAGCAACTACTTTCATTAGGTCATCATTTTTCAAATCATCAAATACTTTTAGTAATTCATGGTCTGAAAAAAACCCGACTTTGATCCGGGAATTGCCCATGTCGATCGCCATATTACGCATTGATGCCCATTTAATGAATATGCAGTTGCAAAGGACACAAAACAGGGTATTAAATCCCAGATTTTAACCTTTTTTAACTTTCTCCTGATCTCAGGTGGAATAAATCGACACGGAAGTCTGATCTCTGGTAACTGCTCCGCAGCCCGTAGAGTATCATCAGAAAATAGAATTTCAAATACTAACCAAGGAAAATGTAAACCACTGATCCCGCTACAAAGCCGGTCATTGCGAGCCAGGAGATTTTTCGCAGGTACCAGATAAAATCGATTCGTTCCATACCCATTGCTGCAACACCAGCAGCACTTCCAATAATAAGCATACTTCCTCCTGTTCCAGCGGAGTAGGCAATGAAATGCCATAAGTAATCGTCCAGTGGAAAATTATACATGCCCATGGAGGCTGCTACCAAGGGAACATTATCAATTATTGCCGATGCCACACCTAGCATCATGATCACCATGTTTTGATTTGGAATAGCAGCGTCAAGGCCTTCGGCAATATACCGAAGAGTGCCGACTCCACTTCCAGCTATTACCAACGATTCAAGTGCACCTACTGCCATCAGTATCCCCAAAAAGAAAAGTATGCTGGACATCTCAATGCGGGCCAGTGCGCGGTGCGCTCTATAATGATCCTTTCGTTCTTCTGTAAAGTTCTCTTCAGGGGTGATATATTCTGCTACCAACCATACTACCCCCAGCGCCAGCATCATTCCCAGGTATGGCGGCAGATGGGTTATAGTCTTAAAGACCGGTACGGAAACTATTCCTCCCAATCCAAGATACAACATGGTCTTGCTACTAAGTAGCCGTTTGTTATCATGCTCCTCAGATGGATCGATCTCAAGTTCTCCTCTAAATGGCGGCAGGTAGCTTGCAATCAACGTAGGAACCACCATACAAACCACTGATGGCACTATTAGTTTGGAGATCAGTCCTTCAGTTGATACCTTTTTGCCAATCCATAGCATAGTTGTGGTAACATCTCCAATGGGAGACCACGCCCCCCCGGCATTTGCCGCAATGACAATCATGGCTGCATACCACAATCGAGCTTTTTTATTGGGTATTATCTTCCTCAACAAGGTAATCAATACAATTGTAGCAGTCAGGTTGTCAATTATTGCTGATAGTATAAATGCCAACACACATATGATCCATAGAAGTTTCTTTTTGTTACGGGTCCTCACATAATCTTTGAGGATCTGGAACCCTTTGTGCTGATCAATAATCTCCACAATGGTCATGGCACCAATCAAGAATACCAAGATCTCAGCGGTCTTACCCAAATGATGCAGCAATGTGGAAACAAAACCTTCTTCAACTTCTTCTGTGTAACCAGCGGCCGCATCATAAATATGATCGTGGGTATCAATAACAGTAACCAGGCCTGCATGGAAGGCAATTGCCAGCCCTGCCCACATCAATGAGGCCATGATTAGTGCCGGGACTGTTTTATCAAGCTTTAATGGGTGTTCCAGGGTGATGGATAAATAACCAACGATAAATATTACTATAATTATGGTTGCCATTTGATGCGATTCAATTGTTGATCCCAGGAATTATGCCCATAAGTTTGCTAACGGGCTCGTTAATATATAGAACTAAGTCCGCATTCTAAAATATTAATTAATTAGAAAGGTAAGGGAATTAAGAATTCTATCCTGAAATCTCATTTTGTTTGAACAATCCCTCATTTAATGCCAGGAGAACTTCTGTTTTTGAGGTCGTCGGTATCAGTATACTGATGTTGTTCCGGCTTCCGCCGTACGAGATCATTCGAATGGGTTGATCTCCCATACTATGGAACACATTCTTAACCAATCCTGTTTCTTCCGAGATCAAATCCCCAACAATACAGACAATACTCAGGTTTTTGTCCACTGCTACCTCTCCGTATTCCCCCAGGGCCTCCACTAGGGATCTCAGGTGTTCATCATCATCAATGGTGAGCGATACCGCTACTTCAGAAGTAGTGATCATGTCAACGGGTACCTTGAAATGTTCGAATATCTCAAATATTTTCCTCATAAACCCATAGGCTAGCAGCATCCTGCTGGATTTAATTTTGATGGCGATAATGCCATCTTTAGCGGCAATTGCTTTGATCGAACCTGGTTCACTGGCGCTGCTTACTACAGTGCCCCGGGCTTGAGGAGCCATGGTATTTAATAGCTTGACTGGTATATTGTATTTTTGAGCAGGCCATACTGTATTTGGGTGAAGGATCTTAGCTCCGAAATAGGCCAGTTCCGCTGCTTCGTTGAAAGATAAAGCTTCAATAGGATAGGTATTGGGCACTATACGTGGATCATTGTTGTGCATCCCATCAATATCCGTCCAGATCTCCACAGCCTCTGCTCTAACAGCTGCACCCAAAAGCGATGCGGTATAGTCACTTCCACCTCTTTTCAGGTTATCGATCTCTCCCAAATGATTTCGGCAGATATACCCCTGGGTTATGAAGAGTGTGTAATCCGTATTTGTGTTAAGAAACGAATTTAGTCGATTGGCTATCAGTTCAATATCCGGTTCGCCGTGTTCGTCCAGAGAAACCACCTCTAATGCCGGTATGAGCATTGCTTTGATGGAAATTTCTTTAAGATACAGATGAAAGAGTTTGGTTGACATCAGTTCACCTTGTGCCAATAGTTCCCTGTTACTGGAACGATTAAAAGAGACCTCTGTCAATTTTCTAATTTGGTCAAAATGCTTATCTACTACTGCCTTTCCCTGCTCACGTTGTGGTGATAACAAGTCATTTAAAAAATTCAAATAATGATCGTATAGGGTTTCAATCTGCTGGAATACCTCTGTCGGTCTCTGGTTTTTCCAACTTTCACCAATGGATACCAAGCTGTTCGTAGTACCTGAAAGGGCAGAAAGTACCACTATCTTTGTTTGTTCATCAGCTGAAATTAACCGCGCTACCTGGCGCATCCGTTCAGGGGCCCCAACAGAGGTGCCCCCGAATTTCAATACTTTTATTTTATTCATTCGCTACATATCATTTTTATAGCGGTAATTGCCGCCTCATCACCTTTGTTTCCGTGTTTTCCTCCAGCACGGTCAAGTGCCTGCTGATAGGTATCGGTAGTTAACACCCCAAATACCACCGGCTTTTCATATTTTAGTGATACCTCCGTCAAACCGTGGGCCACTGCATTACATATAAACTCGAAATGTCTGGTTTCTCCCTGAATTACACAACCTAAACAAATAACCGCATCAATTTCTTCCTTTTTTGCCATACGTTGGGCGCCCAGGCTAAGTTCAAAACTGCCAGGGACCTGAACAGTACATATATATTCCTTTAGTGCCCCATGGCTTATCAAGGTGTGCAGGACCCCCTCCAATAAGGATTCCGTAACAGAACTATTCCATTCAGACATCACAATTCCGAATTTTTTTTCGGATACCCTTTTAAGATTCACTTGGGAATAACTACTCAAGTTCTTGTCTGAAGATGCCATATTATTTAATTAAAAAAGGACCAGACCCTTGGCCTCGTCCCTGGTTATTTCATACTATTAGTAACTATGGAGAGGCCAACGTTTCTAATCTAGCTTTATATTTTCTTGCATTCTGAAACTCCGCCGAGCCAAAATGGTCAGCCAGGATCTTATCGTATCTTGTTATAGCTGAAGAATAATCTGATTGCTTCTCATATGCTAGTGCTGCTTTCATTAAGTAGTGCGGAGTAATGTTTTTGTTTGGCTTGTAATTGGCTGCTTTATCAAAATTATCCGCAGCGTCACTGTAATTCCCTAGCTCCAAATAAGCATCACCCAGAAGTGAGTATGCGCGGGCCTGGACAAGAAGATCTGAGCTACTGAATGACTTTAACTGATTAATGGCGTTTTCAAACTCTCCTTTTTTCAGATAACTGGCTCCTGCGTAGAATCTTGCCAGGTTCCCTGCATTGGTGCCACCGTAGTCACTGATAATATCCAGTAATCCGAAATTCAACCCGTCACCATTTAGTGCCTGATCAAGACTATCCTGCTCAAAATAAAATATCGCCTGAAACATCTCTTTCTGGGCTAACTCATCCTGACTGGAAATATAAAACCTATACCCCAGAAAACCTCCTACCACCAGTATGACCGCTCCCAGTACTCCTAGTACCACGATCTTGTTTTTTTGAAAAAATGCTTCGGTTTTTGAAAACTGCTCAACCAGTACTTCAGGTGTTTCGATAAAGTCCTTTATCTCTTCCTTTTCGGCAACCTGCGGGGTTCCCTTAACCTTGTATCTCCTACTCGACATTGTTAATTTTTTTGGGTTGCAAATTTAATGGATTTTAAATTATATAAAACCCAATTTGGATTTATTCCTTTATGAATGGGTAGTCAGCTTGAACATATACATCGTTAAATACTTCAGAAGGGTCAGGAAATGACGATTGTTCAGCAAATTCCACAGCCTCAGCCACTTTTTGTTTAACTTTTTGATCAATAGCCTCAATTTGCTTCTCCGTGACTAGTTTCTTCGAAAGAATAGTAGCTTTTACCCGCTCCACAGGGTCTTGTTTCTTATATTCAGCAACTTCTTCCTTAGTCCGGTATTTAGCAGGGTCTGACATGGAGTGTCCTTTGTATCGATAAGTTCGAAACTCCAGCAGGGTTGGGCCCTTTCCGGCGCGTGCCCACTCTGCAGCCTTGGCTACTTCTCGATGTACTTCTTCTACTTTCATGGCATCAACAGGTGCGGAAGGGATATCATAAGCCTCTCCCAGAGTATAGAGTTCCGTTACGTTTGAGGTGCGGGCAACTGAGGTTCCCATGGCGTAACCGTTATTTTCAATAACAAATATTACCGGCAGTTTATAGGTCATGGCCAGATTCAGAGATTCGTGAAATGACCCTTGACGTACTGCACCATCACCCATATAGGTCATGCAAAGATTCTTGGTCTTTTGATACTTTTCTGCGAACGCTATCCCTATTCCTAATGGTATCTGCCCGCCAACTATTCCATGGCCTCCATAAAAATTGTGCTCTTTATCAAAAATGTGCATGGATCCACCTTTCCCTTTGGATATTCCTGTGGCTTTTGCAAACAGTTCAGCCATTATGTATTTGGGATCGGTGCCCAATCCGATGGGATGTGCATGGTCCCGGTAGGCAGTTATGTATTTGTCATTTTTATCGAGAGCAGAGACTGCACCAGCCACACAAGCCTCCTGACCTATGTATAAATGACAAAATCCCTTTATCTTTTGCTGTCCGTATAATTGACCTGCCTTCTCCTCAAACCTGCGCATTAACAGCATACTATTGTACCATTGTAGGTAGGTATCTTTTGAAAAGTTAGCACGGGAATTTACCTTTGCCTTAGACTTTGCAGTTGTCGATGCCATACACAGGAGTATTCTAAATTAATGTGTTTTTTTATCTGGAGGACCTGCAAATTAGTCAAAAAACACTAACAAGTAAATTAATGTACCTGGAAAATATAAGTTTAACTCATTTCAAAAATTACCAACAGTGTGAGCTTAATTTCTCCCGGTACATCAATTGCATCATGGGTCCCAATGGTAGTGGAAAGACAAATTTGTTGGATGCCATTCACTACTTGTCCTTAACCAAGAGTGCATTAAATTCCATCGATCAACAAAACATACAGCATGATGAAGAATTTTTCTCAATTCGAGGGACATTTAATCTTCAAGGGAAAAACCACAGCATACAGTGCAGTTGTAAAAGTGGTTCCAAGAAGGTTGTTCAAAAGGATAAAAAGCCTTATTCTAAATTAAGTGAGCACATTGGGTCATTCCCTTTAGTATTAATCTCACCGCTTGATATGGACATTCTGCGAGAAGGAAGTATGACCCGGAGAAAATTCATGGATGGTATAATAGCTCAGATCGATTCACACTACTTGCAGAGTTTGCTTAGATATCAGAGACTGTTAAGCCAACGAAACCAATTATTGAAAAGCTTTGCCCTAAAACATCAGTTCGATGCTCAATTGATCGAATCCTATGATGAACCAATGCTACAGCTCATGAAGATAATATTTGACCGCCGGAGCAAATTTCTAAATCAATATGTACCTGTTTTCAAGAAACATTATGCATCACTTTCTGAGGGCTCGGAGGAAGTAGATCTGACCTATAAATCTGATCTGTTTGCTGCTGACTTCAGAGAGAAATTCCTAAAGAATCATAAAAAGGATTTAATCCTGCAGAGGACAGATCTCGGAACACATAAAGACGATCTTAATTGCCAAATCGGGCGGTATACTATCCGTAAATTCGGATCTCAGGGGCAGCAAAAGTCTTTTGTGATTGCCTTGAAGCTTGCTCAGTTTGAGTTGTTACAAGAAGAGAAGGGAATCAAGCCAATTTTACTGCTTGATGATATATTTGACAAGTTGGATGATCTGCGGATCAAAAAACTAATTGACATGGTCTCAGGACAAACTTTTGGTCAACTATTTATTACCGATGCCAGACCAGAACGCACTGCCAGGATTCTGGAAAACTTACACTGCGAAATCGCCAAATTTCTGGTTAATAATGGCCAAGTCACGGTAACCTAGCTTATAATTATTAAATTATCCAGTTAGTGAAATTTGTTCTTTGGTTGAATGGATATTTTTAATAGTTTTAACCCCATGTCAAAAACTACAAGCAGGGGCAATGGCAAGTCTAATCTTTCTACAGTTGGTGAATCCCTGAATGAAATGTTAAATGCCTACCGGATTAAGGGTAAGTTTGATGCTACTCGTTTAACCTCCTCGTGGGAACGCCTGATGGGTAGACCAATTGCACGAAGAACGAAACGAGTTTTTGTCAAAGACAGGAAGCTGTTTGTAGAGCTCAGTTCTGCACCTCTCAAACATGAATTAGTGCTTTCCAAAAGTATTATCCTTGACATATTTGATCAAGAATTTGACCAGAAAATGATAGATGATATCATTTTTATCTAGTCGTCCAGTTGCCCATTTGTAAATACCGCTTGTTTTGGCGATCAATAGGCCTTTTGTGCTGAATTCAGCCACCCTTTTCAATTTCTAGTGTGTGTAATATTAAAATGTTAATCACATTGTTAATTGGCATCAATAAGCATTTATTTACCCATGAGGAAATTTTTGCTTCTTTTTATTTGGATACATTTAGCCTTACCTGGCAATGGCCAAAGTTGGAAAGTGCTGTATGACAGCACTGAAACTTATTGGAATAAAGACTGGGGGAAGTGTGTTTCATTGCTGGAAGAGGCCTTGCCCTTGGCTGCCAGAGACCTGAGCCCAAACAGTAAAAACTATATGGTACTGATGAATGATCTGGGCTTAGCTTATCTGGAGAGCGGGAACTACACCAAGGCCAAGACTTTATTTGTGGATTTGGTAGAGCTAAAGAAGGATCTGTTAGGAATAAACAGTGCCGAATATGCAGCCTCTCTCATCAATCTTGCCGGTATATACCAAGACCTTGGGGAGCTTGGGAAAGCAGAGGCCCTATACCTGGAAGCTATTGATAATTACAGAGTTTCATTGGGCGATCAGCATCCGGATTACGCCACTTCAGTTCAACATCTGGGGCAATTGTACGAATCTCAAGCCCGCTATACCCAGGCAGAAGCGTTGTATCTAAACGCCATTAATATTCGCAAATTTGCAATAGGTTCTTTCCACCCTAATTATGCCGGTTCATTGTTTAGTCTTGGACGGTTATATCGCAAAACCGGTGATTATGAAAAATCCAGGATCTATTTCGAAGATGCATTGAGTATTTACGAAAAATCATATGGTCAACTACATCCGAATTATGCCAATGCTACCGGAGAGCTAGGAGTCTTAATGCAATCCATGGGTCAGTATGTATTGGCAGAAGCTTACCTGTCTCAAACCGTTAATTTAAGACGCAACATTTACGGCAACCAACACCGACAGGTGGCAGAATCCCTAAACAATTTGGCCAGCCTATATCGTGTAATGGGCAATTTTGCAAAAGCAGAGCGAAACTATCGCCAGGCCGAACACATTTTTGAAAAAACCCTTGGCAACCAAAATCCTGACTACGCTACCGTGCTTAACAATCTTGGAGACTTTTACGTTGGACTTATGGAATTTGAAGAGGCCAGGCCCTATTATCAAAAAGCCATAAGCATATTCAGTGACGTCTTTGGTGTTCAACATCCCCTTTATGCGAATGCTCTTAACAACCTGGCCAGCCTTAACCGCAAAACTGGAAATTTCAAGGATGCGGAAGAATTATATCGCAAAACGTTGTTGATAGATGAACAAACTGTAGGAAAAAACCATCCGGCATATGCTACCTCACTAAATAATCTGGCCATTTTGTATGTGGCTACAAAGAAATATGAAGAAGCAGAGAATCTATACCTTGAATCCATCAAGATAAAGAAAGCCACTTTAGGTATTAATCATCCAGCCTACGCAAAATCCATAAACAACCTCGCCTTACTTTACATGACACTGGACGATTATTCTAAAGCAGAGCCTTTGTTTTTAGAAGCCATTTCCAACCAACTTAATCAGATTAAAACCATTTTTCCGGCACTTAGTGAAAAAGAGCGAGAAGCATTTTACAATACCTTACGTTCGGACCAGGAACGGTTTAACACCTTCGCAGTTTTACGTTCACTTGACAACCCTTCAATTATTGGGGATATGTTTAACAACCAACTTACTACCAAAGCACTGCTATTCAATGCTTCTACAAAGATGAGAAACAATATTTTAGGTAGTGAGGATGAAAATATGATCAACGATTTTGGTCACTGGAGAGACCTACGGGAAAAGCTCGCCCGACTATACCAATTGCCAAAAATTGATCTAATGAGGAAACAACAGGAAATGCTGGCGTTGGAGGAAGAAGTCGAGCAACTGGAAAAGAGTCTCTCTCTAAGATCGTCACTTTTTGCACGTGAAAACGACCGACGTAAACGCACATGGATAGATGTACGGGATCAACTTCAAGACCATGAGGCGGCTATCGAGATCATACGGTTTCGAAGGTATAAAATCGATCCCGAAGGCAAAAGTAAAATCAATAAGGATGTAAATGTTCCGGAATACCTCAACTATGGATTCACCAATGAGATACTATATGCGGCTATTATTGTAGACAAATCAACCAAAGAGTACCCGAAACTTGTCCTTTTGGAAAATGGGCTGGATTTGGAAAATAGATTTCTTTCATACTACAAAAACGCCATCCACTATGTGGTTGATGACTATAACTCCTACCAACAATATTGGTCTCAAATAGATAAGAACCTCCTTGAAAGCACGGAGAAAGTATACATATCACCGGATGGAGTTTATAATAAAATAAACCTAAATGCCATTAGAAATCCGGACACTAAAAACTATCTCATAGACGATCTTGCCATAATTCCCATTACCAGTACCCGGGAGTTGTTTAATCCAAAGTCTATGGCTGATACTAAGAGATCAGCGGTACTTATGGGTAATCCAGACTTTATTTGGGAGGGTGTAGAACCACCGGCAACTGGTAATAAAGAGGATCTATTAGAATACCTGGATCCATTGCCCGGAACTGACCAAGAAGTAAAGTCCATCAATGAACTGATGTTATCAAACAAATGGTCTTCGAAGATATATACCAAAGAGGAGGCCCGTGAACAAACCATAAAAGAAATAGAAAGTCCCAGAGTTTTGCATATTGCCACCCATGGCTATTTTTCAGCAGATGTGGTAAGGAGCTCAGCGAGTAACGATTTACTGAACTCCGGATTAATGTTAGCAGGAGCAAGCAATGCACTATATTATAAGAGAAACCAGATGTCATTTTTAGGCGAAGAAGATGGGATATTAACTGCTTACGAAGCTATGAATCTGAATTTGGACCAAACTGAACTGGTAGTACTTTCCGCTTGTGAAACAGGACTTGGAACGGTTAAGAATGGCGAGGGAGTATACGGTCTACAACGCGCATTCAAAGTTGCGGGAGCCCGATCAATAATTCTTTCACTCTGGCGTGTGGACGACCGCACCACTCAGAAGCTGCTTTACTATTTCTACCAGGGATGGCTTGAGCACCAAGACAAACAAAAAGCCTTTAAGGACGCCCAGCTTAAACTAAGAGAAGAATTCCTTTATCCCTACTATTGGGCAGCGTTTGTTATGGTGGGAGTATAAGCATCGAGGATAGCATTATTTCCTTATCTTTAGACGTACTATATACCCATATCTGTGGAAAATGATTTAAGAAGCATTAAGACCGTGTTGTGGTTCTTTTTTGCAGTCCTTGTGGCGTACTTACTCTCGATCTTGTCAGGACTACTCATACCTCTGGCACTGGCCCTCTTCCTGGCTATATTGCTTGAACCAGTACTTGCTTGGTTTGAACGAAACAGTATTGGATTTGGCATTAGTCTATCAGTAATCTCCATTACCAGCTTAAGTGCTTTGGGGTTGTTCGGCATGCTGGTATATCAGACAGGAAAAGGTCTTATGCAAGAAAAAGAAAAACTGTTATCTCAAATCAACGATAAGTTGAGTCATGTACTTGACCGGGTAAACAACCTCCCGGGCGTGTACTTTGAATCGTCCGATATTGTGGATAATCTAAGCCAGTTGTTAAGTACTGACTGGTTGGTGGAGTCTTCCGGAACTTTTGCCGGTATGTTGGGTAATTTTACCGGTTCTTTCCTGATAACCTCCATCTATTTAATCGCCTTTCTCAGCGGTATACTCAATTACAAGCAGTACATCCGTTATTTACAGGGCAACGAGGATGATTACAAAAAAATGTTAGATGGATTCGAACAAGTCAAAGATTCCATTGTGACCTATATTAAAGTCAAATTCTTTATGAGTCTTTGCACAGGAATAAGTTACAGTCTTATTTGTTGGATGTTTGGGATCGATTTTGCCATATTTTGGGGTTATTTGGCTTTTGTGCTAAACTTTATTCCTACGGTTGGCTCCATCATTGCTACCATCCCCCCTCTCTTACTAGGGATGATTCAATTAGGATCAACTGGAGAAGTAATTGGTCTAATGGCTCTGTTAGTGGTAATACAGTTCACCTTTGGAAATATTATTGAACCAAAACTTATGGGGAGCAGTCTTTCCTTAAACACCGTAGTGGTAATATTAGGTCTGGTCTTCTGGGGGTATTTGTGGGGCGTTATTGGAATGGTACTGTCTGTTCCCATGCTGGTATTGGTGAAGGTAGTTCTTGTACAATTCGAAGATGCTCAGATTGTGGTGAGGTTAATGGGAACCTCAAATATCAACAATTGAAAAACAATTTTGTGGTAGTAATTATCGTTAGCAATAGTTCAAGACTTAACATAAATCATGAATAGAGCAGCGTTTATAAATGCAGCCAATAAACTCAAGGCATTTCCTTTTGAGTCAAATCTAAGCTTTTTACCCATAATTAGACATTGGGAATCATTGGCAAATGAAGGCACTGAGGAGGAACAAATATATGCGCAATCCATACTATCTCAGGTGGAAAAAGTTCCTGCTTTCCGGAAACCGATAAATAACATCAAGCCGTTTATCAAGAAGAACCAGGTGATTGTGGATAAACTGCTATCTGCAATATTTCCAAAGGCTTTACAATTTAATGAAGTAAAAGCGGTAACTGCGCCGTTTGCATTCGATAAAATTGCAGCTTCTCCGAGATTTCAAAAAATTATCGATCTTAATGGAGGGACCCTCGGTAGGCCAGATAACCTGGATCCTGACATAATCAACTTTGTAAAATACATACATGCCTGTTTGATGCTATTGGCCAAATTTTATCAGAGATCCGTACCCTTACAGACCCCTTTCATTTTCCGCATGCGAGATTCTGCAACTGGACTCGATATATTCTATAAAATGACTATAAATGCAGATTTTGTTGACATCAATCTCAAGGGAAAATTAAAAAAACTATCTGAGCAAGATATCGACCAAATGGTCGATAATATTACTGATATTGACTTATGGCAAAAAAACCTGCCGGCAGAATCTTTTGAAATCAATGGGTTTGTTATATGCACACTGGTAAATGTTACGCTAAACGAACTGTTGTCCCAGTTGAAAAACAATTTATTGGAACGAGATGCACTTTTGACAGGATACCAGTTTGAAAAAATCAGACACCATGTACGCAGTATATTTAATCTTCCCGACCTGAGGGTTGGGCTGGGTGTATTTAAAGATGGAGTGGGAATTTCAAACTTTGGTCATTGGAGTTGGCGTGACCTGATTTGTAAAGGAGGAATAAAAGATATTAGTAACGAATTTAAAAGTTCTATCTACCGGAAAGTATTGGAAAGCGGGGAGGTGGTTATAGTGGAGGACATTGATGGAATGGCAAATCCTAGTGGTATTGAAAAAGCCATTAATGAAACCTGCGTCAAGAGTTTTATTGTGGCTCCATTAAAGTTTAATGATGAGGTTCTTGGATACCTGGAGTTGGGTTCCTCCTCGCCAAAGGACTTGAACTCCCTGAGTATGACTCGTGTTGATGATATTCTTCCCTTATTTTCAGTTGCCCTTCAACGCAGTTTAGAGGAGCGAGCAAATAAAATTGACGCTATCATTATGGAAAAATGCACCGCCATTCATAGTAGTGTACAATGGCGATTCCAACAGGCGGCCAAGAAATATCTAAGGTTACGGGAAGAGGGTTTACTCGATGTAGAAATGGAGCCCATTGTTTTTGAAGAAGTGTATCCATTATATGGGATGTCAGATATCCGCGACTCTTCGGTACATCGCAACCTGGCAATTCAGGCAGATCTTATCACCCAGTTGAAAACCACTCAAAGAATCCTCTTGAAAGCCAAGTCATTAAAAGATTTCCCTATTCTAGAAGAAATCAATTTTAGAATAGACAAATTAATTGATGCGATAGGGGAAAAACTTGGATCAGAGGACGAGTCCCATGTATATCGTTTATTAAATAATGAAATAGAGCCATTCTTCAAATATGTGGTCAGTGAATGTCCTTCCATAGCTATTGATGTGGAAAAGTATCAAAAAGCGCTCGATCCTAAACTTAAGGTTATTTATAAACGTCGCAAAGCCTATGAACTAAGCGTAAACAAGATTAATTCTGCATTGAGTGAATTTCTTGAAAGCAAGGAGCTAGAGGCCCAAAAGATGTATCCACATTATTTTGAAAAGTATAAAACGGATGGCGTAGATTATAATATTTATTTGGGTAAATCTCTGTTGAAAAATGGTGTATTTAATAAGATCTGTCTCTCAAATATCCGGCTATGGCAGCTGATTATGATGAGTGAGATGACTCAAGTGACTGCAAGGTTGGAACCAGAACTTCCGATACTGTTGAGAACTGCCCAATTAATACTGGTACATGATGAGCCGATGGCCATCCAGTTTCGCTTTGACGAGAAAAAATTCGACGTTGACGGCGCCTATAACATGAGGTATGAGATTATCAAGAAAAGAATAGACAAAGCCTTTATCAAGAACTCTAAAGAACGTGTGACCCAACCAGGAACAATAGCTATAATTTATGCTCATTCTGAGATACTTAAGGAGTACTTAAATTATTGCGAATTTTTGCAACATAAAAATCTTATAGAGAAAGAAGTGGAGCAATTTGAGTTGGAAGATACCCAAGGAGTGACTGGACTTAAAGCAATTCGAATCAAAGTAAAAGTGGATGCTGCAGATGATATTGGCACTTCTGAGATTGAAGAAATAATTTCCAGCCTCCAAAAATAGAGCTAGTGAATTCTTAGCTGCTGCCCTGCCAGGAGGTCAGTGGCCTTTATATTATTTAAATATTCTAGTTCCTCTACCGTCGTGTGGTATCTCAGAGCTAATCTAAAAAGATTCTCACCTCTCTGAACTGTATGATATGCCCCACCGTTACTATTTGTTGAGTATTTTTCGGGGTAGTATAAAAGGTGCTTGATTGATCTGTAATCTAGATCAACCGGTAGTCTAAGCGGTTGGTAAGCCTCTAATTCTTTGTTTTGAAGCCCGTTCCATTTCAATATGTCTTCTTCTAACAGTCCGGTGGTTTCAACTATTACAGCTAATGTGACATTAGGTTTCACCAGGTAGGCTCCAAGCGGCGACTGGTAGGGTATTCCCTGGATCTTTAGTTCTACTCGTCGATTTAACTGCCTTCCCAAGGCGCTTCTATTATTAGAGGTTGGTCTCTCTTCCCCATAACTTTTGGTAGTGATTTCTATAGAACTGGAGGATGGTTGAAAAAACTCAGCTGCTGACAGGCTGCGGTGCTTGCCCAGTTGATCATTGTGGGTGACACTTCCAATGTTGTCAGTATGGCCCTCAATTAATACCTTTATGGGTCTTCCCTGTTTACTAAGAAATTCGAACATTTCGTCCAGGGCTTTTTTAGCCTCCGATCTTAAGGTGACTCCGTCAAAATCGAAGTAAATTTGGGCACCCAAATAATTGACCTGGTCCACCGGATGGGTATATACCGGATCCTTTACCGAAGCCTCTAAATGTTGAATATCTACAGAATGCACTTCCTCCGACTGAGGAAAGGCTTCATTATCGATCGCAATCCTGCTTTCCTCAAAGACTTCAAAATTGAGTTTCTCCTGATTGCCCATCATTCGATCGATACGTTCCCTTTCAAGAACGCCTAAACCTGTAATAAACTTCTGTTGTTGACCTGCGTAATGAGAATCCGGATGCCATCCCTTTGCTACCAATTGGTCAACGATTTCCTTATCTGATTCGTTGAGTTCCTGGTAATACCATTGATCGGTTGCATATTGTTCTGTCAGGTATTGCCTACTTAAAACGGTTGCCGCCAAATAGTCCTTGGTCTGCATGTCTACCAGTCTTGAAAGACGATCAATTCGAAGCTGATGACCCGGGCTAAGCGTATTAAAGTAATAACTTTCTTTTGGGGACAGTAGTGGTAGCCTTCGTTGAGATTGAGTATAAAACTCCTGTACGATCTTCTCCTCAAGTACCAGATCAGTGGCATACTCTTGTCCATCTATGTACTTTTGCAGCTGGTCTTGAAGGTCGCGGGTGCTTGACTCTTTTTTACTTATCAATTCAAGTTGCTGTTTAAGCATAAACTGCTGGGCCTCGAGCTCCAGTAATATTTGATCTAATAATGGTGCTTGCTGATTAGAAGTAGTTTTGGCATTCAGACTTTCCACCAGTACTTCGCGAATTTCCAGTGCTTTTTCAAAAGATTGAATAATCATTGGTTCCTCCAGATATAGCTCAGACAGCATGGAATTCTTTTGATTCCCGCTTAATCGGGGATGGTCTAGAATGAACTGACGAACGGCAGATCTATGTAAATTGTCTCGATCCTCCGGGCTTAGTTCCTCATAATAGATCATGTGCAACAAACCCAATTTTTCAATAGAATTCAAGTATTCATTACTTCGGTTTTCCACGTAGATTAAATCGGGTGGTACTTGTATACCGTCCCCGGATGTTACCAACTGTCGACTCTGATTCTTGTTTAATTTGTCAATTCCCGCCAGTATCTGGTCATTTAAAGACTCTGCTAAAGATGTAAGTGATCGCAACTGCACCTTGCTGTCAATTCTTTCCTGATTTTTGGGATTGGCCGTGTATTGTGCTTCGACGGGACTCAATCTTGCCATGGCCCGACGACGACCTTCTACCCTTAGATCTATTATTCGGTCGATGATTTGTTTTTCTGTTTTATCAATATTATGATAGAACTCCCAGTCTAATTTTTCCTGAGGGGTCATGGGGTCTCCGGAGGCTATACCTTCAAGCTCCATTGCTCGCTTATTAGCTAGTCTTTCAATGGTTGCTTTGGTAGTGATATCTAGCTTTTTATAATACTTGAAATCTTCTCTGGATAGTTTTTTTGGATCGAATTCACTCTCTGTCTGTTGTTTCATAGCAAGTATCCTATCCAGTCTGGCTCTTTCTTCAGCAGTTAGATTATCGTAATAGAATTGGTCTTCGTCACGTGCGGAAAAAAGGTTACTTCCATCATTGGACCTGATCCTTGATCTAAGCTGGGTTCTTTCTGCAGATTCCTCCAAAAAGTCCGCTAGGTTCGTATCATCAGTTGGCAGGTTAAAAGTATAAATATCGAACTTCCCATAACCATTAGGACGGTTTGAAGATAAATAGCCCATATCTGCACTCAATGAAAAGAAGCTATCATCAAAACCTGAATTGAATGGTGTACCCAAATTTTGTATTTTGCTATTGGGGTTTTGATAACTTTCTACCATAAATATATCCATTCCTCCCATCCCGATATGTCCATCCGAGCTAAAGAAAAGCACATTTCCTTCATGACAATAGGGAGAAGCCTCGTTAAATGGCGTATTAATATTTCCCGGTAGAGGTTTGGGAGCTTCCCAGGCCTCTTCATTCTTTGAAATACTGAACCATAGGTCATTACCTCCCGGGCCACCAGGTCTATTGGAAATAAATATCAGCGTATCCCCTCCTTGAGTAAGTGTTGGATGCTTATTATCATACCCCGGTGCATTCACGTGGTCATTAAGCAATTCCGGGTTTTTCCAAATACCATTTTCTTTGCGGGTCACGTAAAGTTTACAAAACGCACTTCCTTCATAACAACTGGTAAAATAGTACTTATCCCCAGTGGCATTGTAGGTGCCCACACCATCACTGAATTTAGTGTTGGTACGATCAAAACGGTCAGAGGTACTCTCCGGAATCCAACTATTTTCTTGTTTTTTATACCTGAAATTATCAGTAAAGTACTCCCCGAATCGATTGTCAACCATTCCGCCCCTTACCCCCCTTCTCCCTGAAGTAATGGTGATCACAGAGCTGTTCCCAGTTGCCACAGCGGCGTAATCATTACTGACTGAATTAACAGGCTCTGGCAAAATTGCAAATCCCATCTCCCGCCAATTTTTGCTTAATTGCTCTATGGCCCATGAGCAGCTCTCCATGCCATCTTCTGCTTGTTTGATAAAATTGTCTCTTTCCTTTTTTGGCAGGAATGAACTAGCGCTGTTGGTTTGGATAAAATATTCAAAACCATCCTTGGCTTTCTTAAATAAGCTCATGGATTTTTGCATTTGGGCTAAATAAAAAATTGACAGTGGATAAGTACTTTCATCCAGTCCCATGGTTTTTTCATAGTAGTGGGCAGCCAGGGAATAGTTAAATATAGCCCTGTAACTTTGGGCCAGTCGATAGGTGGTTTCCGGATAGTCCTCTCGAACTCCAACGGCAACCTGATAGTACTGGGCCGCAGTGTGATACTGTTCCTTGTCAAAGTGTTCATTAGCTGTTTTCAACAAGTCATCCAAATCCTGTGCCTTTATAGGCATACTTACATTAGAGAAACTAAAAAGTATGATTTGAATTAAAAGCGGATAGCAATACCAATGTGATGCACCACCTAAGCCGCGGTTCCTTGAAGAAAAAAAATGGCCGGCAGCAAGCATCATATTCGGTTAAAATTACCTAATAATATTAATATCTAAAGAAGAGGTGTGGAAAATCGTTTTAGCCCCTTACCTCTAACTATTCTATAAGAGATTGATGCTTCTACCGCACCCTTGCCTCCGGTAAACTGACGAAGTGTGGAATTGTTAAAGTCATAGCTGAATCCAAACCCCATATTTCTGGTCACTAATCCAAGCGAAACAATAAAAGCATCGTCAAATCGGTACCAGGTACCTAGCTGTACTTTTAATCTATTCGCTCGTGCTTTTGGGCCTATCAACTGATAAGTCAGATATACACCAGTATTAATTTGGTGACTGTTATGTTGAGTCATATAAAGTATATTTGGAGATATGGTCAGTTGACGTGACATACTAAAGTTTATCCCTCCATGCGCCTTATACAAGGTGGGAAGCGGGCTCTCTGTGCCTTGTTCGCCCAATAGAGACTCATCAGGCCGATTGAGGTTTGAAGCAGCAAACCCCAAAAATCCACTCACACCAGATCGCAACCGTCGTTTCCCCTGATCGAAGTACCAAACCACGCCCGCGTGAATCACTGGAAAAGTAGTCCGTTCGTTGCCCAGGTCCAATGAAGGAGTAATATTTGCATTGAAGCCAATAAAGGGGTCGTACTGAGAGCCCCAACTCAAATTGTTAAAATTAATTTGTTTACTGATAAATCCCCCTTGTAGACCTACGGAGATCATTTGGGAAGCATCTGCCTTCAGGAATAAATTATATGCCCCCACTTATGGTGTAGGAAGTGGTCTTAAAATTATTAGCTTCCCCGGCCAATTCATGGTATACTGACATTCCAAGTCCACCGCGATGTTTAAACTGACTTCCACGTTCCATAATTGGGTATACCATGGAAAACTGAGCAATCTCAAATGGCATATCCAATGACTTCCACTGTGACCGGTAGTTGAGGCCAAAGTATACATCCGAGTCTAATCCTGTCATTGCAGGATTCAAATACAATGGGTTGGCATAGTATTGAGAAAAATGAGGATCTTGTGCCTCCAGCGTATAGCAAGTTAATACACTCAAACACACGAACGCCAATCTATATACTTTCTTTCTCACCTGATCACGCTTATACTTCCCTGTCTCTTAAATGGATTCCCACTGGCAAACCTCCCAGCCAGCGTATAATGATATACGCCTATTGACTCTTCCCCACCAGTTAAGGATTCACCCCGCCAGCCTACAGTATTTGCTTCGGCAAAGGAGTTTGTTTCATAAACCAATTGACCCCAGCGATTATAGATCCGAAAAATAAAATCTTCATCCACTATTTGTTGCCCGTAAACTTTGACCACCTGATCTTCGGGATCTGGAGCATCAGGTGACAAAGCATTTGGTACGAACAATGCCCTTTGTTCAGCAAATCCCTCCTCCCCAATTGCGTAATATTCACTGGTGGCTGGCAATGAACTGATTACTTCGCCATCCATTAGACTTCCCGTAAATTGTGACTGGCCCAAACTTAAAAATATGCCTCCAATCGAGTCAGATGCAGTAACTACCACATCCTGGATATCTACATCCGGGCCCAGTTGCTCATCTGGCCCTACCTTTACCCGGATTTGAGAACCGTCATAGATGCCGGACGTATGGATTAATTGCCAATATCGGGTATCTGAAACTGCCATTAATTGCAAAGGCTCTATTGGGTTATTGTTGGGTTGATGCACTGAAATTCCCAATATCGGGTCAGTACCACTAACATTCATTAATTCGGCTGGCCGGAAGTTCCCCTTGGTGCCTACTGGATAGTATTTATAACCTGTTCCCTGTTGAAACAAGGGACCATCTACATAGGAATCATCGGATCCTCCGACCACAGATCCGTTGGGTTGCACCAAAACTGTAACTCCACTCGAAATAGTTACTATGCCGTCTGATAGATCCAGTGTGTCTTGCAATTCCATGGAACTGGTAAACACCTTTTCTCCACCACCGGTAATTAACAACTGGTATACCTCCTGTCCATTATGTGCTATATTTTGTCTGTCAGAACCGTTGAGTATGAACAATCCATTCCCTGGAGTATAAGTATCGACATTCATCCAGTCACCGGTTATTGAGAGTGTTCCACCATTTACCAATTCCCCATTATTTAGTGCCCCACCCAAGATGGTAAGTCTGGTTGATGGAGTAATGGTTATTAAAGCATTGTCATTGGTCAATGCCTGAGCTAAGGCAGTTGAGCCGCAGATTAATAAACCCGTGAAAACCAATAAAAAAATCCTTCTCACTTTGCTACTTTTTAGCCTCCAGTCCCAGAGATTGTTTGATTTCCTTAATATCCTTCTCCATGGCCGCCCGATCCATTTGAAGCTGGGTCAGGATGAACTGCTGAGTACGAACCAATTTCTGTTGTTTGTTCAGACCAACCTTAAGTTCATTATTTAGCTCCTTTCCTTGTTTCAAAGCCTGGGCCAACTCTTGAATTATCTGTTGTTGCTCCTTGAGGGCCTCAATCAATACTGGTATTAGTTCCAGGTAGTTTACAGATAAGTATCCATCCTCATTTTCACGCACCAGGTTAGGAAATAGTCTTTGAAGATCCTGGGCAATTACTCCAAAGTGAAGCTGTTGTTCCTGGTCACTTTTAAAACTGTAGGACTTACCTTCAATTAAATTTATCTTATCGAGGGCTCGAGGAATTTCATGAATATTGGTTTTTAATCGGATATCCGAAGAAGAAAACGCACCTCCGGGGCTGATGGTGAAAGAGTTAACCGCGCCATCACCAGTATAGGTGTCATTAGCTCCCCCCAGATTGGTGACTGTTATACTGCTTACGGTAGCGGCTCCGGAGTTTAAGGTGCCGGTGGTTTGAATATTCTGATTGCCAAAATCCGGATTTATTTTACTGCCATCGATAGCAGCACTGCCGTTTATATCAATATTTGCAATAGTTCCATTGGTGATATCTGCAGAAGTTACCGCGCTTAAGTATCCGGCGTCATTAGTCAATAGCGAAACATTTTCGCCTTCTACCATGACTGTGCTTTGCAATTTGGAAGCGGCAATGTTAGCGATATTAGAAATATCTACATTTAAGATTGACAAATCTTCAATTTTTATGCTATTGACAGCACCATCCTCTATATCTGGATTTGATACCTCTCCTGCTCCAATATCAGCGCTGGTGATACTTCCATTAACGATATTATTGGATGATACACTGTTTGAACCCATATTCGCCCCGGTGATAGTAATGTTATCCACATAGGTCATGGTAGCTACATCTTGTGGATTAGTAGGATCTGCAACGTTAACTATTTTTACTGCTCCTGCATCGTTTCCTTGACCAAGCACATTGCTCAAATTTTGGCTATCGGTATTGTCCAGATACCCCGATAAGTCCACGGTAGTAGCGTCTCCCGTCAGTCCCAGAGTATTGCCGGCCAAAGTAAGATCCTGACTATCAGTATTGTCCATATAACCCGACAGATCAACGGTTGAGGGATCACTGGTGAGTGCTAAAATATTGCCGGCCAAAGACAGGTCTTGAATTTCGTTGCTGGGATCCCCGTCGTTATCGGCAGCATCCAGAGCGTCCACATAATTTTTTGTGGCCACGTCCTGAGCGCTGGTGGGGTCTGCTACATTAGTAATGGCTGAGCCTCCTGCATCATTTCCCTGACTTAATACCTCTGTTAGATCCTGACTATCTGTGTTGTCCAGATAACCTGATAGGTCTACAGTAGTGGCGTCGCCCGTCAGTCCCAGAGTATTTCCTGCCAAGGTAAGGTCCTGGCTGTCGGTATTGTCCAGGTACCCCGCCAAATCCACAGTAGTGGGGTCACCGGTTAATCCTAAGGTATTTCCTGCCAGAGACAGGTCCTGAATCTCATTGGTTGGATCAATGTCCAGGCCGGATTTGGCCTCCCACTGAGGGTTACCAGCTCCGTCAGTAGTTAAGATTGCATCATTATTACCTGACCCATCTATCTTTGCTGTGGTCACCGCATTATCAGAAATTTTTCCATTTGTCACAGCATTATCAGAAATTTTTCCGGTAGTTACAGCATTGGTTTGAATTGCCCCTGTGTCCACGGCATTGTCGGCCAGTTCTGACGACTCAACAGCATTTGGCCCAATGTCATCTAATGTAATTGAATTATCAGTTACCTCATTTGTTCCGATAACATCGTTGTTTATTTGTACAATTCCGGCATTGCTTAAGGTAATGTCCCCGCTTACCGGGCGTGGCTGAGAGGTTCCTCCGGTGTCTCCAATGAAAATATTGGCATTGGGCAAGTTGGAGGTGCCAAAATTAGATCTGCTTTCCCATTGAGGATTACCTGCTGCAGTAGTAGTCATTACCGCGTTGGAGGAACCCTCACCATCAATTTTAGCGGTACCAACGGCGTCATCAGCCAAATCCACAGTAGCTATTGTTCCATCAGTAATCTTTGCACTGGTTACTGCATCTGATGCGATTTTTTGATTGTTGATGGCACTGTCCTCGATTTTTGCAGTAGATACTGCATTGTCTTGAATTGCCCCATTGTCAACAGCATTATCCGCAAGTTCTGAAGATTCAACGGCATTAGGGGCAAGATCATCACGGGATAAACTATTATCTGTTACTTCCGTACTCCCTACCACACCGGAGTTTATTTGAGCATTTCCAGTAGCTGACAAATTAATGTCCCCGTTGACACTTAGGGATTGCACTGAGGTACCATCACCTATAAGTATCCTACCACTTCCTTTTGCGATTAAGGCAGCAGCGGTATTGGATACATCACCTACAAAAATACTCCCTTCTGAAAGTGTACTGGTCTCAAAGAGAGTAATATTTTCCCAGAATACCGTACCTGCCGCGGTAGTGATCATAACTTTGTCATTTCCTCCGCTGGCGATGTCCGCGGTTTCCACGGTGCCGTCAGCAATGTTTGAAGTGGTAATAGCCCCTGTTGCAATATCAACGGATTGAATACTTCCATCGGCGATTTCATCGGAGCCAGCTGCCCCTGTTGCTAATTCATCACTGCCAATGGCATCGGTACCTATATCCGAAGCTGTTATGGCATCATCTAAAATCTTGGCGCTGTTTATGACATTGTCCGAAATAGTTGTGGTTCCGTCGTTGGTCATGGAAATATCGCCGGTAACATTTCGGGGTTGAGCAATATTGGCCGCATCCCCTATCAGGATGGTACCGTCAAGTAAGCCGTTTCCAAGGAAATCTGACTTTGGCTCCCATCTCGGCACTCCACTGGCATCTGTCCCCAGTATTGCATTACTATTGCCCTCCGCATCTACTTTGCCGACAGTTACTGAAATATCCTCCAGATCGACTGTAGCTATGGATCCGTCTAGAATGGTTGCTGAATTAACAACGTCTGATCGCAAGGTTGGATTAGGATAGTTCCCTTGAAGATCGCCCCCGGCAATATCTGAAAATGCCCCAAGACCCACTACCCAGGTGGTGTCCACCCAATGATAGAACTGTTTAAGATCTGTATCAAATACTACCAGCCCAGTTTCTCCATTTCCCAAAGAGGGGGCCATTCCCTGACGCTGCGTAGTAGTAATTCTGGGTACCAATAGTCCTTGATTTCCATTGGGGCTTACCAAATCCAGGACAGCATTAGAATTTGGGGTTGGAGTGCCAATTCCCACGGAATTTTGCGCTTTTAAGTTAGATTCACTCAGTATCAGTGCAAATATTACCAAGGAACCGGTAAGCAATAGATTACTAGTGAGACGAGTATTTATCATTATAACTAGGTTTTTTTTACTTAACAGGCTTAAAAGGCCTGTGAAAGCCTCTGTAGTAAGAACATTTGTTAATTACAAAGTATTGGATTCACCCCTGATTAAGAACATAAACAAGGGCATTAATTAGCACATGTAAGGTCTGCGAGCAATGTGCTGGTTATGAATTATGAATATAAGTGATAAGAGATGAGTTGGGTGGACTAGGGAGGTTACGTGACACTCGTAACGTAGAGCCCGAAAGCATGTTCATTTGGACACTCCCGTACTCCCGAATGTTCCATTGTTCGAATGCTTTACTGTTCCCTCTGTTCGAGAATGTGTTCTATTATTCAAATGTTCCTAATGTTCCCTTTTGGATTTATCGGGGAAGAACTGCTTTTGAAAAAGGAGGATTACAGCAACACCGATGAAAATTGAAGCGTCAGCCATATTAAAGATTGGTCGAAAAAATTCAAAACTTTGTCCAGCCCAAATTGGCAGCCAATTTGGGAAAGTGGTTTGAATGATGGGAAAATAAAGCATGTCAATTACCTGTCCATGAAACCACGGAGTGACTGCATCCAGTGGTGCGTTTCTTAGAAAAACCCCGTAAAATATGCTATCAATCAGGTTCCCCACGGCACCACCAAGTATTAATGCGATAGACCAACATAAGCCTTGGTGTACTTTTCTATTAATCAGTGTTATCAAGTAATAACCAATGCCCCCCATGGCAATCAATCGAAATACTGTTAGTAGTAACTTGCCATATTCCCAGTCAACTTTGAGCCCAAATGCCATACCACTGTTGAGTATGTAATGGATGCGAAACCAATCACCAATAACGGAAAACTCCGAGTTTAACGCCATATTAGAATGTACTGCCATCTTAACTGCTTGGTCAAGAATAATCACCGATGCCGAGAGCAGCAAATATTTTGTGTACTTCAAAGAGATCTGGTTTTAAACACTACCTCGCCATGGGAAGATGGGTCGGTCAAAACGAATCGCTTCTGTGAAACTAGTATAAATGTTACCCCCATAAAAATACTAGCATCGGCTATATTGAAGACAGGTCTAAAAAACTGAAAGGCCTGACTACCCCAAACCGGTAGCCATGCCGGAAAGGTTCCGTGGTACAATGGAAAATAAAGCATGTCAATTACTTGCCCATGAAACCAAGGAGATACTGCGTTTCCAGGGGCATTATCAAGTATAACTCCATAGAAAGTACTATCAATTACGTTACCCAGAGCACCTGCCAGAATCAATGACAATGAGATCAACAGAGAACTGTGAGATTTCTTCTTAACCAGGAAGTAGAGATAGTAAGCAATACCCGTAACAGCCAATATCCTGAAGATACTTAATAGTAGCTTACCGTATATAAAATCGAATTCAATTCCAAAAGCAATACCTGGATTGAGGACATAGTGCAATCTAAACCAATCTCCAATAACCGTAACTTCCTCCCCCAGCTCCATATTTAGATGAACCAGTAGTTTTGATACCTGATCTCCTAAAACTATAAACAAGCTAATTATATAGTATTTTATATGTTCCATTTACGATCAAACGTCAATTTTCACCTTTAATTTTATGTCATCCATTTCCAATAGCGTTCCGTTCTCCAATTCTTCCTGGATTTCTAGTGACAATGCCTGAGTTTCCTGACAAATATACTCTTGATTGGCCTCTAAAGCTTTATTTACTAATTGGGTGTTCTTTTCAAAAACAATATTGATCTTGTCTTGAACTTCCAGTCCCATTTCCTTTCTTAAATTCTGAACCCTATTGATCACGTCCCGTGCTATACCCTCTTTTCTAAGATCTTCGGTTATAGTGATATCCAACGCCACCGTTAAAGGTCCTTCATTTGCTACCGACCAGCCAGGAATGTCCTCGGAGATGAGTTCTACGTCATCTTCAGTTAAATAAACCGTTTGATTGTTTATGTGAACTTCAAGTTGACTACCCTGTTCCAATACTTTGATCTCATCGTGATGGAAGTGCTGTATTTTTTTACTCAATTCCTTCATGAGCGAGCCATACTTTTGACCCAGTCTTCTGAAATTGGGCTTCGCCCTTTTTACCAGAATACCGGAAGTGTCGTCTACATATTCAACTTCCTTAACATTAACCTCCCATTTGATCAAGTCTTCAACTGATTGGATCTGCTTTTTGGTTTTCTCTCTTAGAATGGGTATTAACACCTTGGTGAGAGGTTGTCGAACTTTAATACGATGTTTCTTCCGCAAGCTGTGTACCAATGAACTTATATTTTGTGCCAAGTGCATTTTCTCTTCCAATTCCAGGTCCACCTTGCTGCCATCAGGGACTGGAAAACTACTCAAATGCACAGATTCATGAACTTCCTTTCCACTTACGGTATTCAGATCACGGTACAGATGATCAGCATAGAATGGGGCCACTGATGCCGAAAGCTTTGCTATAGTTTTAAGACAATTGTACAGTGTTTGGTATGCTGCTACCTTGTCCATGCTGGCAGTTGTTTCCAGCGAAGCTGGGTTCCAAAATCGCTTTCGATTTAATCTCACATACCAATTACTTAGATCTGCAACTACAAAGTCCTGGATAGCCCGAGTGGCTTTTGTTGGCTCGTAATCATCATAAGCTTGGTCTACCTTGGTTATCAGGCTGTTTAGCCTGGACATGATCCAACGGTCACTTTCTTTTAAATGTTCCTGGCCAACATCTTCCTGTAGAAATCTGAATCCATCGATATTGGCGTACAATGCAAAAAAAGCATAGGTATTTTGTAAGGTCCCGAAAAATCTTCTTTGCACCTCCTGTACCCCAGCAATATCAAATTTTAAGTTATCCCAGGGATTGGCGTTACTGATCATATACCATCGGGTTGCATCCGCCCCATACTTATTGATGGTTTTAAATGGATCTACGGTATTGCCTAGCCGTTTGGACATCTTATTGCCATTTTTATCTAAAACCAGTCCGTTGGCAATCACGTTTTTAAATGCCACCGAATCAAACAGCATACCTGCAATAGTATGTAGCGTAAAGAACCAACCCCGTGTCTGGTCTACGCCCTCTGCAATATAATCGGCAGGGAATGCCGATTTGAACTTTTCAATATTTTCAAAAGGAAAGTGCCACTGCGCATAGGGCATGGAACCGGAGTCGAACCAAACATCGATCAGATCTGGTTCTCTGAACATCTTATTTCCTTGCGGACTTACCAATATTACCTCATCGACATATGGACGGTGAAGATCAAAATCTTCAGACAGGGATTCACTCATAAAGCCCTTTGACACCGATTTATTCACCGATTGCTTTAGTTGCTCAAATGAACCAATACAAAGCTCCTCGGTACCATCTTCAGTTCTCCAAATTGGCAGGGGTGTGCCCCAAAATCTTGAACGGCTGAGATTCCAATCAACCAAATTTTCCAGCCAGTTTCCAAATCGCCCGCTCCCGGTGGACGCGGGTTTCCAATTGATCTGTTGGTTTAATTCTACCAACTTTTCCTTAAAGGACGTGGTCTTAATAAACCAGCTGTCCAACGGGTAATACAGTACAGGCTTATCAGTTCTCCAGCAATGCGGGTATGAGTGCTCGTACTTTTCTACTTTAAAAGCCTTATTCTCTTCCTTTAGTTTTATGGAAATGAACACATCCGTGGATTTGTAGTGGGGATCACTTTCATCCTTGCCCTCATAATTTTTTACATACATGCCGGCAAAATCTGTGATCTCTGATACAAATCTTCCCTTCCTGTCGACAATTGGAACCTCTTTCCCGTCGCTGTCTTTTACCATTACTCCAGGAATACCATACTGCAAGCAGGTGCGGTAGTCATCGGATCCAAAAGTTTTGGCAATGTGAACAATCCCTGTTCCCTCCTCAGTAGTCACAAAATCACCTGAGACCACCGTAAAAGCTGGTTTTGGTAGGGGTACATAGGGCAACAACTGATGATAATCAATCCCAAGCTAGGTCTTTGCCCGAAACTCCTTTATGATCTCATGGGGTATCTGTTTGTCGCCCGGGTTATAGTCCTCTATCCGAGCTACGGATTGCTTCGAAATATAGTGAGACCAAATCCTTTGCCAATACCAACTGAACAGGCTTGTAAGTATAGGGGTTAAAAGTCCTAACCAGTACATAGCTGATCTTGTTACCCACAGCCAGGGCACTATTTGCAGGCAGGGTCCAGGGTGTAGTAGTCCAGGCCAGCATGTAGACGGGGATATCAGGATTTGATTCAAATAAAAAATATGACTGTGCGGTTTCTTCAACCTCAAACTGTGCAACCACAGAAGTGTCCTTTACCATGCGGTAACAGCCTGGCTGATTCAATTCGTGAGAACTTAAACCGGTTCCTGCTGCCGGTGAAAAGGGCTGAATAGTGTAACCTTTGTATAATAGACCTTTATCATAGAATGACTTCAATAAGTGCCATACCGATTCCATATAAGATCGTTCAAAGGTCATATATGGTCTTTCCAGGTCAACCCAATAACCCATTTGCTCGGTGAGAAGGTCCCATTGGTCCTTGTATTTCATTACTGCTTCCCGGCACTTCCTATTATAATCAGCAACACTGATGTTTTTACCAATGTCATCCTTGGTGATGCCCAATTCCTTTTCTACCTGTAGTTCCACCGGCAAACCATGGGTGTCCCATCCTCCTTTCCGCTTGACCTGATAACCCTTCATGGTCTTGTATCGGCAAAAGATATCCTTTACAGTCCTTGCCATCACATGGTGAATCCCCGGGGTGCCATTGGCGCTTGGTGGACCCTCGTAAAAGGTGAATACCTTAGATCCTTCTCTTTCTTCTACAGACCGTTCAAACACTCGCTTTTTTTTCCAAAAGGCTAGTATTTCCTTGCCAATTTGGCCAAGGTCAATACCCTTATATTCATTGTATTTTAATGATCCCACTTGGTTATGAATCAATCGTTACCTGTGTTTTATCCTGGGCCTTTATTTGTGACTTTTCAGCTTGATGAGGTCGATGTCAATTTCCTCGTCATTCTCTTCATCATATTGTTCAATTAACGGATGACTATCTCTTGATCTCTTACCACTATCGAATATTAGTAACAATGCTGGTAATAGGATCAGATTAGTAAACATTGCAATAATCAGCGTAGCACTTGCCAGTAATCCCAACGCCACTGTCCCTCCAAATTCGGAGCCGGCAAAGATAACAAATCCAGCAAACAATACGATGGAGGTATACATCATGCTGGGTCCGGTTTCGCGAATGCTTTTGCTAATAGCAACGGGCACAAAAAAGTTATTGCCAAACAGTTCTTGCCGATATTTAGCCAGAAAGTGAATACTGTCATCGACGGAGATCCCGAATGCAATACTAAAAATTAAAGCGGTACTTGGTTTTAAAGGTATATTAAAATAGCCCATAATGCCTGCAGTAATTATCAATGGGATAATGTTAGGAATCAAAGAAATCAGTATCATTTTGAAATTGGCAAAAAGAGCCGCCATGATCAGTGCAATAATAACAAATGCCAATATTAAACTGATCCTGAGGTTCTCCACCAAATATTTATTACCTTTTATAAATAGCAGGGTGGTGCCGGTAAAAGTGGCATTAACTTCAGATTCACCAAACAATTCATCAATCTTGGGTTTTAGGTGGTTCTGTATCAGAGAATCCATACGGTTGGAGCCAATATCTGCTACTTTCATTGAAACCCTTATTTGTTGACCGGTAGAGTCCACCAGAGATGAAAGTAGCTCCTGGCTCTCTTGCTGATTCCTCAAATAAGGTTGAAGAAAACTCTGGTCGTGTTTGTTTGGCAGATCATAAAAAGAGGGGTTATTGTTATAAAATGCCTGCCGTGCGGTTTTTATAAAACCAATAATTGAAATAGCTGAAGATATGTCCTGATGCTCCGCTAAATAATCTTCAAAAGAGGCGACTTTACGTAAAAAACTCAATTTGCTACTCCCCTTTTTCTTGCCGGTGTCAATGACTAGTTCAAGCGGCATCACTCCATGAAAATTCTCCTGAAAAAACTTAAGATCTTGCCAAATTCTACTTCCATTGGGAATATCGTCTGCCATATACGACACAGAGCTCAACCGGGATAAGCCAATTATTGAAATTGCCACAATTACCAGACTAACTACTATAATAGAGTACTTTTGGCGGTGTACCAAAAGATCCAGACCCGTCAGAATTCGGTCCAAACCCTTTAAATTTAAGTGCTTTAATTGACTTGCACTTGGAGCAGGTAGGTATGAGAATACCGCTGGAATCAATATAATGCTTACCAAAAAAGTCGCTAGGATATTAATACCGGCCACAATGCCAAACTCTTTTAAAATAGCAATATCAGTAAAAGCCAGCACCCCAAAACCTACAGCGGTGGTAAAATTGGTAATCAAGGTTACAATTCCAATCTTACGGATTACCCTGCTTAATGCCAGCATCTTCATGCCATGCCGCTCATATTCCTGGTGGTATTTATTGAGTAGGTAAATTGAATTTGGAATTCCAATCACCACTATTATTGGTCCCAGTAGACCTGTAAGCAATGTGATCTTATATCCAAACAATGATAGAGTTCCCATGGTCCAAATCACCATGACCCCAATTACAATCATGGGAAATACCACTGCATTCCAGGACCTAAAGAAAATAAACAATATAATTGCTGTGACCAGCGCGGACAACATGAGGAATAGATTCAGCTCCTCTCTCACCTTCGAGGTCAAAAAACTCCTCAAATAAGGTAACCCTCCTACATGAAGTTGTATACCGGTCCCATCTGAATAAATGTCAACCGCGTGCATAACGTCATCCACCACGGTCTGACGCCGTTCACTTTGAAGCACTTCACTATCCAAAGCTACCAATATCAACATTGCGCCATTTTCCCGATTGACTAATTGCTCGCTAAAAACCCGCTGCTGCAATGCAATATTCAATAAACTGTCCAATTGTACCTGATCACTGGGAATGTTGGTAAAGATCGGTACTGCAATAAATGTTTTATTCACTACATCCTTCTCCAATCGGTTTAGATTAGTTAGTGAGACCAGACCGGTAACTCCCGGTATGTTCTCAATATAATCGCTCATGAATTTGAACCGCTTAAAATTTAGGGGTTGGTAAACTGTGCTATCCATCACACCTACCACCATCAGGTTTCCATCCTCGCCAAATGTTTCAGTGAACTTTTTGAAATAGAGCAAATCCGAGTCATTAGCGGGTACCACTTTGGCAAAATCATATGAAAGTTCCAGATGTTGAAGTTGATCAGCCATGAAAATGGTAACCAATCCCACCCCGATGATGAGAATAAGCCGGAATTTAATTACAATATGGGCTAATTTGGTCCACATTTTCTAGGGCACAAAGCTAACAATAAAAATGTCGAACGCCGAACGCCGAATGCCTATTAACGAAATCAATGTGCACCGAACTTGAGCCTTCCTTGTTGGGTTTTCGGCGTTGGATATTTACTTGGTTATCTTGGCCAACCGGATCCAGGCATGGCAATTCCCTTCATCTTCCTGTACATACCAATAGCATGTCGGTCTGTAAGGCCAGATACGTAGTCTAAAATTTGACGAAGCATGCCATAATTGGTAGTTTCAGTAGAAATGGTGTTTCTAAGGCCTACCGGCAGAAGACTAAACACGCTCTTCTCCTTTTTGGTCATTGCTTCGTTTTGAAACAAAAACTTAAAGGAAGCGGTGGTATAGGACTCTAGTAATCCTCCTAGTACCTCAAATCCACCAGCTTCGATTTCCTGTACCATTGGAGACCGGTAAAGTTTTTCTATAGATATCCCAATAATTTCACCTAAAATATTTCTGCTTGAGATCAGGTCCGTTAGTGCATGATCGAATTTTCCATTGAGTATGTCGTTTTCGTTATTAAGGAAAACCTCTGCACATTGTTCGATAAGCAAGCCAATTGAAACTGCCCTCATCAGTCCGATACGCTCATCCCGCCCCTCAATCTGTTGAAGTTTTGAGGGTATAAATTTGTCCCCCAGAATTTCAGCCAACAACTCAATTGTTTCTTTTTCACTGACCAATCCCAATCTGCATCCATCCTCCAAGTCAATAATATGATAGCATATGTCATCTGCAGCCTCTACTAAAAATGCCAGAGGGTGGCGGCACCAGGACACTCCGGTATCTATTTCAAGCATGCCAAGACTACTGGCGAGACTCTGGAAAGTAGATTTCTCTGTCTGAAAAAATCCGAACTTCTTTTGACTGCATCTGTTTGGTTGATGATATTCAAGACGACTCTGTCTGGGATATTTGGTAAATGCCGCCAATGTGGGTTCAGTTAGTTTGAGTCCTTGATGCTTTTTACTAGTTAATATCCTGAATCCCTGTGCATTACCTTCAAAGTTGATAAGATCCTCCCATTCATCGGCATTTACCCGGTCCTTAAAGATCATCCCTGACGAATGACTTCTAAAATAGTCAGAGATAGCATGCTCCCCAGTGTGGCCAAACGGTGGATTACCCAAGTCGTGAGTTAAACAGGCAGCGGAAACAATAGCGCCAAAATCGAATTGGCTAAGCCCACTTTCTACTAGTTCCGGATATTTCTTTAACAATTCTTCACCTACATTCTTACCAAGTGACCGGCCTACACTTGATACTTCCAGACTATGGGTAAGTCGAGTATGAACAAAATCTTGTTCCGGCAGGGGAAAAACCTGTGTTTTGTCCTGTAATCGTCTAAAGGGATAAGAAAATACCACCCGATCGTAATCTCGCTCAAAAGCACTGCGATCTGATGTCACCGAAGTATTGTTATGATCTCCTGACAGAAGTTGTGCCCAGTTCATTGGCTAAAGTTGGTTGAGCAGTTGCTGCATTGAGCACTTTTCTTTTAGCACTGTAGTCAAGTTTTCAATTGATATTCGTTCCTGCTCCATGGAATCCCGGTCCCGAAGTGTTACTGTGGTATCTTCTAAAGTTTGGTGATCCACAGTAATGCAATAAGGTGTTCCAATGGCATCTTGCCGCCGGTAACGACGTCCAATGGCATCCTTTAGGTCGAACTGGCATAGAAAATGATATTTTAATCGGTCAAACACTTCCAGTGCTTTCTCTGTAAGACCATCCTTATTCACCAGTGGTAATATTGCTGCTTTAACTGGAGCCAATGGTGCTAATAATTTTAACACAGTCCTTTGGCTACCATCCTGCAAGGTTTCTTCTGTGTAGCTGCTTGATAACAATGCCAAAAATAACCGGTCCAATCCAATCGAGGTCTCTACCACATACGGAACATAGCTTTTGTCCTCTACAGGATCGAAAAACTGTAGTTTCTTGCCACTATATTGTTGGTGTGCCTTCAGGTCAAAGTCGGTACGTGAATGAATTCCCTCCAGTTCCTTAAATCCCATGGGGAAGCGGAACTCGATATCACAGGCCGCATTGGCGTAATGAGCCAGATTTAAGTGATCATGAAACCGGTAATTATCGGTGCCCAGCCCCAGAGCCTGGTGCCATTTCATTCTTTTTTCTTTCCAGTGCTGATACCAATCCAACTCCTCTCCTGGTTTCACAAAAAACTGCATCTCCATTTGCTCAAACTCCCTCATACGGAAGATAAATTGCCGGGCAATAATTTCATTCCTGAAAGCCTTACCAATTTGGGCAATGCCAAATGGAATGCGCATTCTTCCGGTTTTTTGTACATTTAGGAAGTTCACGAAAATTCCCTGAGCAGTTTCTGGTCGAAGGTAGATCTTATTGGATTCTCCAGCCAAAGATCCCAGTTCAGTGGAAAACATGAGGTTAAACTGACGTACATCCGTCCAGTTTCTGGAGCCTGAAACTGGATCTGCTATTCCGAGTTCTTCGATCAGGGTTTTCAGATCATCCAGGGCGCCCTGTTCCATGGCTTCTTTGAGTCTTTGATTGACTGAGTCAACCTGACTCTGATACTTCACCACCCGGGAGTTAGTAGTACGGAATTGTTCCAGATCAAAATTCTCACCAAATCGCTTAGCGGCTTTTACCTCCTCTTTGACAATCTTGTTTTCAATCTTGGCTACGTACTCTTCAACCAGCTGATCCGCCCGGTATCTTTTCTTTGAATCTTTATTATCAATCAAGGGGTCGTTAAAAGCATCTACGTGTCCGGAGGCTTTCCAGGTGGTCGGATGCATAAATATTGCAGCATCAATTCCCACAATGTTTTCATTCAGCTGAACCATTGCCTCCCACCAGTACTTCTTCAAGTGATTTTTAAGCTCTACCCCGTACTGTCCGTAGTCATAAGTGGCACTTAGGCCATCGTATATTTCGCTGGAAGGGAATACATAACCGTACTCTTTAGCATGGGCAATGACTTTCTTTAACAGATTATCGTCTGACTGACTCATAACTTCTCAATTGAAGCTGCAAAGATAGTGGGATCAAGGGAATAATTATGGGAACAGGAGAATAATAGAATAATAGAACATTAGATTAACGATTGGGCAAAGAGCATAGTACAGAGGGCATAGGGCATATATCGGCAGACTCTACTTCTATCAGCTTTGAATAAAAGATCGATTTATGGGCGAGTGGATAAAACAATCAAATTTCTAGAAACCATTTAGCAATTTCTTTTCCGATAATGTGCGGATTGTCTTCTTGAAGATAGTGCTTGCCTGTTCCAATATCGACCATTTTGGTATTAGGGAAACTATTCTTAACATATTCAACCTCCTTTTTTGTAATAATTGCCCCGGGATGAGCATACAAGCACAGTTTTGGAATATCTGATTGGGTCAACCACTTGTTATAAGCATCAATTATTTCATAAATACGTTTAGGTTTACCACTAATTGGAAGTTGTTGGGGCCAGACTCTTACGGGTTTTCTGCTGGCAACGGTTGGAAACGGTTTTAGGTAATTGTCGTATTCTTCCTTACTCAATTTTCTTACAATTGAATCAGGAACCACCTTTTTCAGAAAGATATTCGCTACACTAAGCATAAGCCACCCAATAAAAGGAGTCCGGATCAACTTAAATACAATCTTATATTCTGTAGGGAAATCCTTCCAGGTCATAGGTTTAATTAACGCTTCCATAAATGCAATTCCTTTGATATTATCTCTATGATTATTTGCATAATGAAAGCCAAGGCCTGAACCCCAGTCATGGATCACTAGGGTAATGTCCTTCAAATTTAATTTCTCTATAAATTTTTCCAAGTAATCATAATGGTCCTCATAGGTATAGGGAATATTTGGTTTGTCAGATTTTCCCATCCCTATTAAATCCAGTGCAATGCATCGTGCCATGGTTTGTAGATGAGGTATGATATTTCTCCAGAGGTAAGATGAAGTTGGCTGACCATGTAGAAATAAGATCGTGTCTCCTTTGCCAACATCTACATAGTGCATTTGGGAGCCATTTATTTCAATGAACTTTGAATCAAATGGGAATTTTGCTGAAATATCTGTATTCATGTTAGTAGATTTTTAGGAATTAAAGGTGAGTCTCAATACTGAACAAGCAGCATTTTCAACAAATTTATCTCTTCCTGAACCCATTAGAATATGGGTCCAATTATGAGATTTGGGGGTGCCGGTGATGAGCAGGTCATACCCTGCGGTGGCTTCAGAGATGGTCCTAACCGGATCCTTGCCCTCTAAAAGTATGCTTTCCACAGAGGACCGGCAAGAATTAACCAGGCTGTTGGACTGTGCCAAAACGGCTTCTTTGTAAGCCACGGAATCTGTTGGGTTTACCACCCTTACCAAGGTGATGGAAGAGTTGTAGAACTCAGCAATGTTGTCGCATACTTCCATGAATTCCCGATTATCTGTCCCTGGTCTAAGTGCTACCAGAATTTTTCGTATGTATCTCACTCCTTTGTCTTTGTATAAAGCAAAGTTGCTATTTATGTGGGTTACCAACCAACCCATGGGGTTACGAACAAACAAGCCATGGTTGGCTTTGCCATCCCAACCCATAACCATCCAATGACAATGGGTCTGATCACTGATGGCATGTACCGTTTTCACCAAATCATGGGTAACTGCAGCATCAAAATCAACATTGATCATTCTTTCTTCCGCCATAGCCCCTACACGGCGATTTAAGGAAGTCACCGTCACATCGTCTACCAGTAATGCATCCAGTAAGGTTTGATCCGGCACTTCTTTCAAATGAACGACTTGTACCTTTTTTTGGGGAGCAATGGCCGCTCCCATCTCTACCAATAGTTCAGATGATCTTTCATTTCCAAACAATGGTACCACCGTATAGGCTTCAGTGGCGATTACCCCATCAAGATTTGTTTCGGTAGTATGCTGGTCAGGGGGCTTCCGTTTAAAACCACTTTGTTTATTTTTGTTTTTTTGTTTGCTGTCATACAGGAAAAACAACGCCGGTCTGTGACCATAAATCTTCAAAACCCCGCTTCGTTGTACTTTGGACGATCCGTAAAAATAGTAAACCACATACCCCGCCACTACTATTAATAGGACCGCAAAAAGAGCCACAAATCCCAACAGGAACAGAAGGACTAACCCTGAAACGATTCCAAAAATTTGAATTGCCGGATACATGGGAGAACGGTAACTTGGCGAGTACCATTGTACCGATGTTTCCCTTAAAACAATAACGCAACTGTTTACTGCAATATACATGATCACCATAAAGGCACTTGCTAGTTTGGCTATTTTTGCAACGTCCAAAAACAATATCACCAGGGCCATTAATGCGCATGTGAGCACGATGGTGGTCACAGGAGTGGTAAAGCGTGGATGTACCTTGCCCCAGAACTCTGGCAACAGTTTGTCACGACTCATAGCAAATGGGAATCTGGAGCCAGCAAGCACCCCCGAATTGGCCATGGAGGTTAAGGTGATCACTCCTAAAAATGCCGCAACATAACCGGCAACCTGACCTCCCAGTTTATGGGCCAAAGTGTAGATAGGCCTTATGTCTTGCTCCAATTCTGACACAGGAATGTTGCCCACCATGGTAAATGTGACCAAAGTATAAAGTATAGTAACAAACAGTAGGGCAGACAGCATCGCCAGCGGTAAATTCCTTTTTGGATTTTTTATTTCTTCAGCTACTGCGGTCACTGCCATAACCCCGGCATATGAAATAAAAACAAACGCGGTAGTAGATATTAGACCCAAACCTCCATTTGTGAAGACAGGTTCCAAATTAATGGCGCTGACCTGCGGTAATCCATATAACAGAATGGTAATCAACCCCAGCACACTCATCAAAACTACTACTACCTGGACCTGACCCACTTTTCTCACCCCTACCACGTTTAATATCATGATAACTCCCAGAAATCCAACAGCAGTAATTTTTAATGGAATCTGCGCAAGAACATATAGATAGGCCCCGAACCCCACCAGTGCAAAAGCACTTTTCATCAATAGAGATAGCCACAGCCCAAAGCCTGCGATGGTACCAAAAACGGGGCCGAAGGTCCTTTCAATATATACATAAGCCCCCCCGGATGTAGGCATGGCGGTGGCCAGTTCAGATTGAGAGAGTGCCGCCGGTAAAACACAAAAGGATGCGATTAGATAGGCCAACCAAATAGAAGATCCGGTTTTGGCTGCGGCCAGACCAGGCAACACAAAGATCCCGCTGCCTAACATGGCACCAATGCTTATGGATACAACCGAAATGAAAGTAAGTCTTCTTTCTAGTTTCTTCATTGGTTAATCCGGAGACGTTCTGACCATTTCAATTGCGGCAAATTATAAAAATTTATGGTTCATTCTCTGATATTATGTCATTATCCCAACTGCACCAATAGGTTTTATGCGATATAAGCGGTGGCCTCAATTTCCACCAGATACCATGGCTCAATTAGTTTGGCTACTTCCACCATTGAGGTGGCGGGCTTGATATCGCCAAAATATTCCCCATGAGCTCTGCCTATTTCTTCCCATAACCGTATATCTGTCACATACATGCGCGTTCGCACTACATCTTTCAATTCAGCTCCGGTATCTTTGAGAACCTGTTCAATTTTGCCTAGAATATATCTGGCTTGAGCGTAGGGATCTCCTTTTCCTACTACCGCTCCATTTTCAGCTGCAATGGTCCCGGATACTTCCACCAGGTTCCCTACTCGAACAGCCCTGGAGTAGCCAACTACCTGCTCCCACAGGGCGTCAGTACTAATATTGATCCTTTTGGTCATGCTATTAGACTTAAATATTTATCTTAAGTGTGAATTTATAAAGTAAGTAACGAGATACCATGAAAAGTGTATGCGTATTTTGTGGCTCCAGCGCCGGTAGCAATCCGGAGTATATTGTGGCAGGAAGGTCTCTGGGTGAAACCCTGGCAGCACATAAGATTACTCTTATTTACGGTGGCGCTGCCGTAGGGATCATGGGGGCGGTGGCCAACGGGGCCCTGGAAGCCGGGGGTGAAGTGATCGGTGTAATTCCCGGATTTCTCAGCAAAAAGGAAATCCGCCATCAAGGGCTGACACAACTAATTACGGTGGATAGTATGCACCAGCGAAAACAGAAAATGGCTGAGCTGGCAGAAGGGTTTATCGCCTTGCCCGGAGGCTTTGGAACCTTGGAGGAAATTTGCGAGATTTCTACCTGGGCTCAACTTGGTTTGGTCAGATTTCCAGTGGGTATTCTTAACATCATTGGTTACTACGATCATCTATTAGCGTTGTTTGACCATATGGTATCACAAGAATTATTAAAGAAGCAGAACCGGCGAATGGTGCTTCATGACCATACCATTGATGGGCTACTGGATAAGATGAAAAATTATCAACCACAAAAAGTCCATAAATGGATTGATTCTACTAAGACATAAATCTAGCCTTGGATCCAAGAAACATAGAATTACTGGCCACATACCAGGGAAAGTTGAAGGCATTTCAAGAACGATCTCATGATCCGTGGCTATTAAAGTGGGAATACCAGTAGAATGTCGAACATCGAAATGCGGGACTAATAAAAATTAAAACAAACATGAGAAAGTTAAAATATTATCTGACAGCCATTTTATCCATAAACACTTGCATTTCATCATTTGCCCAAACCGAGCGACCTAACGTGATCATGATCATTACCGACGATCAGGGCTATGGTGACCTGGGATTCCATGGAAACCCCAACGTTCAAACACCGGTGCTTGACAAATTTGCGGGGGAGAGTATTCGCTTTAACAACTTTTATGTGTCTCCGGTATGCGCCCCAACACGGTCGAGTTTAATGACCGGAAGATATTCCTTGCGCACCGGAGTACGCGATACCTATAATGGCGGCGCGATTATGCATACCGATGAAATAACCATCGCTGAGATGCTAAAACAAGCAAATTATCATACCGGTATTTTTGGTAAGTGGCATCTAGGAGATAATTATCCTTCGCGTCCGATGGATCAGGGATTCGATGAATCAGTGATACACCTGGCTGGTGGGATGGGTCAAGTAGGTGATATTACTACCTACTTCCAGGGGGACCGAAGTTACTTCGACCCAATATTGTGGCACAATGGAAAACAAGAAGCTTATCGGGGATATTGTTCGGATATTTTTACTGATCAGGCCCTGAAGTTTATTGAGAATAGTCAAGATGCTCCTTTTTTCTGCTACTTATCCTTTAATGCGCCGCATACGCCTTTACAGGTTCCTGACCAATATTATGAGATGTACAGGAACATTGATCCCACTGCAGGATTTGAATCTGACCATCGACCCTTTCCCAAAATGAACGCCAAAGACATTGAAGACGCCCGGAAGGTTTATGCTATGGTCACCAATATAGATGATAATGTGGGTAGGCTGCTTAGAAAATTGGACGACCTAAACCTTACTGATAATACTGTGGTAATATTCCTTACGGACAACGGACCACAACAGAGAAGATATGTAGGAGGCATGCGCGGGCGAAAATCTGACGTTTATAGAGGTGGAGTAAGGGTACCGTTATTTATTAGAAATCCTACATTATTTGATGTAGTAGGGGAAATTGAAACCAGTACTGCCCACATCGATATGCTACCCACTATTGCCAGCATATGCAAAGTTACCTTGCCTGAGGATCGAATACTGGACGGTAAAAATCTTACTCCACTAATGACTGGAATAGTAGTTGATTGGGAAAACCGTCCGCTGTTTTTTAACTGGACTAGAAAATATCCTGAGTTATACAATAATGTTGCATTACAAAAGGGTCAATTCAAACTTGTTGGACACGCTAATTATAATGCAAACCTGGAGGATTTTGAACTGTTCGATCTGAAGAATGATCCTTATGAGCTTAGTAATATAGTGAGAGAAAATTTGCCTCAGGCAGAGGAATTGAAAGCTGAGTTGGACCAGATATTCAATAAATTGATAAATTCCAAGCATCTTATGGATCCTCCCAAAATCTTGGTGGGCACTGAACATGAGAATCCGGTAGTATTAAACAGGAATGATGCACATGGACAAAGAGGTATTTGGGCCCAGGAACAGATTTATGGATTCTGGAAAGTGAAAATCCAGAAAGGACATTATGATATCAAATTTAAATTTGTTAAACCACTTGAGGATAACGGTCGTATGGTCCTGGAAACAAGCACTTTAATTCATCAAATAAATGTGACAGACCCGGATTCAGATATATTGGAGATGAAGAATGTTTACCTTCCAGAACTGGAGGGAGATTTAAGGCCATTTTATGCATCAAAGGAGAAAAACATTTTCCCATTTTGGGTGGAAATGAAAAGGATTGACTGATTTATTTATTATTCTATGTCTGACAGAGTTGCAAACTTATTAATTGAGGAAACAAGATTCAGGTTATTAGAAGAATCCATTCCCAGGCTGCGAAAGTGTTTGTCGAAACTAACCCAGGAGGAAATCTGGTGCCGCCCCAACGCACATACCATAAGTATTGGCAATTTGGTACTACATCTTTGTGGAAATGTCAGGCAATGGCTGATCAGTGGCCTGGGAGGTGCGCCTGACCTACGTGAGCGTCAAAGAGAATTTGATGAACCGGGGCCACTTCCTACCTCAGAATTACGGGAAAAGCTCGATAAACTTGAAAATGACATTGAAGCAGTACTTGAAGGACTGTCAACATCGGACCTAATCACCGAGCGTACTATTCAAGGCTATAAATCTTCAGGAGTGTCTATCCTGGTGCACGTGGTGGAACATTTTTCCTATCATGTTGGGCAGGCAACAATTTTGGTCAAATCGAGGAAGGATTTGGATATGGGATTCTATGCAGGGAAGAGCTTGGATTGAACGGTGGAACAATGGGAACAATTGAACAGTTGAATAGTTGAACAAAAGATTAACGATTTAGAACAATCCTCTAAAAACAGATCCAATGGCGAAATCAAAAATGTCGCGTGAAGTATTTGAAAAAGAACTTGAGAAGCTCCAGGTTGAACTTTGTTGGCTTCAAAAATGGGTAGTGGAGAAAGGGCTCAAAGTAGTGGTGGTTTTCGAAGGACGGGATGCTGCGGGCAAAGGTGGTGTGATCAAACGTATCACTGAACGAGTAAGTCCCAGGGTATTTAGGATAGTGGCGTTGCCGGCACCTACAGATAGAGAAAAAACACAAATGTATCTTCAACGGTATCTGGCACATTTTCCAGCAGCCGGCGAAATCGTTTTGTTTGACCGCAGCTGGTATAACCGATCAGGGGTAGAACGGGTCATGGGCTTTTGCACCGATGAAGAGTATCATAGCTTTATGAGAGGATGTCCTTTATTTGAACGTTCAATGGTAGAAAGTGGAATTATTTTAATTAAGTACTTCTTTGACGTAAGTCAAAAGGTTCAGGAAGAGCGTTTTAAGGACAGAGCAAAGGACCCCCGAAAACATTGGAAACTTAGTCCTATGGATCTTGAATCCTGGGCACGCTGGTGGGATTATACCAAAGCCTACGATGCCATGATTCTGGGTACCGATACCGATTATGCAAGCTGGCACCGGGTAAGAGCGGATGAAAAAAGGTGTGCCCGTCTTAATTGTATATCACACTTCCTTAGTCAAATCCCTTATGAAAAAATCCCCTTTGAACTTGGCGATATACCAGAAAAGAAAAAACGTAAAAAGGGTATTCCGGATGATGTCAAATTTTTACATACGGTTCCCGAGAAATTCTAATATCGCTGCAGAAACCAAAACATAAATCCGGTTCAGCATTGATTACAGTTTATCTGCCAAACTACTATTTATAATAATCTCCGAATTCAAAGTACGATGTACTGGACATCGCCCTGATATCTCCAACAGCCGCTCTCTCTGAGCTTTGTCAAGATCCCCGTGCAGTTCAATAACCTTATCAATATGGTCTAATTTACTGGTAGGGTTTTGACAGTCAAGACTATCGACACAATGTCTCTTCTCGTGCTGTAAATGGACTTTTACTTCCTCCAAAGGCCACTGTTTTCTGTCGGCATACATGCGCAAGGTCATACCTATACAGGCCCCTAACGAAGATAAAAGTAGATCATATGGGTTGGGTCCCAAGTCGGTCCCTCCGAACGAAATAGGTTCGTCAGCTAGTAGATGATGTTTCCCGGCAAGGATGTCTGTAAGAAATCCCTCCTCCCCTGTTCTGGTCAACACCTGGCTCTCTGAGGTGGCTGGTTGTTCATCAGGAGTATCAATATACCTTGAAGCCCAATGCGCTATCATTTTACCAACATATAAGCTGTCATTCTTATCTGAAAGCAGGTGATCAGCTCCGTCAAGGGAAATAAAGCTCTTGGAATGTTTGGCTTGTTGATAAATTATGGAGGCATTTTCAATGTTAACTATGGTGTCCTGAGGAGAATGCATGATTAGTAATGCTTTGTTGAGCTTTTTCAAAACCTCTGAAGCCGGATTGTTGTTAAGATCATCTATAAACTGCCGTTTGATGATAAAAGGTCTTCCTCCAATATCAACGGTAGCTTGACCAGATTCTTTGATCTTTTCCAGATCTTCTTTAAATAGATTAGTTACATGAGGCAGGTCCGCAGGGGCACCTATGGTAATAACAGCTTTGATCTCTGGCAACTGCAAGGCTGCCTGGATTACCGCCGCTCCGCCTAATGAGTGCCCTATCAATACCTGAGGAACCTGATAATGCTCTTTCAAGTAGTTCGCCACTACTACCAGGTCCGAAATATTCGAAGAAAAGTTGGTATCAGAAAAATCACCTTCACTTTCTCCCAAGCCTGTAAAGTCAAAGGATAATACACCAATCTTATTGGCGGTAAGAGCCTGGCTTATATTGCGGATGGCAGTGAGGTTTTTGTTACAGGTAAAACAGTGGGCAAAAATTGCCAGTGTATCGGCTTTCCCGTTTACAGGTAAGCGGAGATCTGCTCCCAGCTCAAGACCTTGGTTATTTACAATTTTTAATCTGATCTGTTTCATAAATTTCTTGTGCTATGAATCAATTAAGGCTGCCTGTTTAACTTATTCGGTAAGAAGCATTTATAGCCTTGAAAACATAGCAACATTTCCATTAAATATTACACGCCACTATTACATAGGATATATCGGTTATCTTAGTTTATTCAATAAATAACCACTTTTTGTGTGGATAAATTCCTGTAATGTTATCAAAATCTTATATAAACTTACTTGCAATAATTGGCGGATATTCACATATTTGAACAATACAATTATTAATTAATTGTTAAGGTAATTTGATGATTTTTTTTAACCCTTGTGAAGTTACCCGCACTTTATTAAAGCCTCCTTTAAAAAATCGCTTTTGTGCTAAATGCCTATGATTAAGAACTTTGTTGTTCTGTTGTTTTTTACATTTTTCATAAGCTCCATAGCCTCCTATTCTCAAAGCGAAAAGCAAATACAGAAGTTAGTAAACCAGGCCAACAGGAATATTGCCCTTGAGAAATGGTATCAGGCACTGTCGGTGCTGCAGAAGCTAGATACTCTGAAGCCCAATGACCCTGAAATTAATTACAAATTGGGTCTTGCTTACTATCATACCATTAGTAAGTCTCAATCCCTGCAAAATTTTTTAGTAGCTGCCCGCGGAAATTATAGCACCGAAGATCTGGATTACTACCTGGGTCGGGCATATCACTACAATCACAGGTTTGATGATGCGATATCGTACTATGAAAAATATGATGCTAAACTGGATTTGAGCGATGACCTGGACCGGATGAAACACAATGAAGTTTCACGATACCTGGAAAATTGTGCAGTTGGAAATGCGCTGTTACCTGACTCAATCTTGTTGGAGATCCAAAACGCTGGCCCCAGTATAAATAGTGTATACCCGGATTACGTTCCAGTAGTTTCATCCGATGAATCAATGATCCTCTTTACATCTCGTAGGAGTAATACAACCGGGGGAAAAATCAATCACGATGGTCAGTATTTTGAGGATATTTACCTGTGTACAAGAAAAAAAGACGGAACCTGGTCTGAACCTGAACAACTTGGTAAACCCATCAATACCAAAGACCATGATGCCTGCATTGGCCTTTCTCCAGATGGATCGTTGCTTTTCTTATATAAAGACACCGGCGGTGGTGATATATACGTCAGTAAAATTGAAGGGAATAACGCAAAGAAGTGGTCCAAGCCTGAAAGGCTTGAGGGTGGTGTTAATACCGACTATTGGGAAGGAAGCGCAAGCCTCCACCCTGATAATATGACCTTGTACTTCTCAAGTGAGCAGGAGGGCGGTTACGGTGGAAGTGATATTTATGTTTCTAAAATACTTCCCGATGGCACCTGGGGTGCGCCTGTAAATTTGGGACCAACAATTAACACCCCGTATGATGAAGATGCCCCACAAATACACAGTGATGGAAAAACCTTGTTTTTTAGTTCGCGGGGTCACGATGGAATTGGAGGATACGATATTTTTTCCACCATAAAAGATCCTGCCACCGGTATATGGAGTAAACCGCGTAATTTTGGTTACCCAGTGAATTCAGCCAACGAGGATATCTATTTTTCACTCACTTCTGATGGATCCGCGGCTTATTTCTCATCTTACCGCTACGACAGTTATGGTGAGAAGGACATTTACCTCCTGCACCGACCACTTTCTTCACCAACTCTTTTCCTGTTTAAAGGAACAGTCCGGAGCAAAACAACATCGGCACCAATTTTGGCTACCATAACATTAAAGAATAAGGAAACCAACGAAATAGATACTGTTGTAACCTCCAATCTCCTTACTGGAAGGTATGCCTTCAATATGGAATTCGATACTGATTATAACCTTACAGTTGAAGCTGAAGATTTTGAATTTCACACAGAAGATGTTCAATTCCCCTATCAGGCTGACCTGTTTGAATATATTATGAATTTCGCCATTGAGGGTGATCGAATGTACGTAGTTGAATTACAAGATACTACTCAGATTATAGTAAATGAAAGGGGAGATCTTTTTGGTGATAGGACTCCGGTTCCAGAGTCAAAGAAAGATCAGGTAGATGTGACTGCTTTTGATTTGGAGCGCATCAAGAATGGGGAAACCATTATACTCCGAAATGTTCATTTCGACTTCAACAAGTCCACTCTAAAAAGAGAGTCTATTAAAACATTGAATCAGGTATATGCGTTCCTGGGCCAAAACACAGAGTTGTTTTTCGAAGTGGCGGGGCATACAGACAATATTGGCAGCATAGCCTACAATCAAAGATTGTCCAATAGACGTGCAAAAGCTGTTTACAATTATTTAACTACTAAAGGGATCGATCCTAATCATTTAACTCCCAGGGGGCACGGGGAATTGAAACCAATTGCCACCAACAAGACCCCGGAAGGCCGCCGATTGAACAGGAGAGCCGAAATGAAACGTATCTCACCTCAAGGTGAATATATAGCGCATGAAGGAAACAAAGATGATTCCGAGGATGGCTATTTAATCTGGGAGCAGCTTTCTATCAGGGCCCATTTTGTAGCGAATAAGGGAAACTTTATTACTCAATACAGCAAGGACCGGCTAAACACTTTGGTTGCTATATTAAAATCAAACTACCCCGATTCCAAGGTTATGATTGTAGGATATGACGATTCCTCAGCTGAAGATCCGAGTAAGGGACTTGACGAAAAACGAGCATCGACGGTCTTTAATTACCTGGTCAAACAGGGCATTTCTGCTGACAACCTTATCGCACGTTCTTATCGGGACATGAAGGCCTTTATCGGGGATAATGAAGAACCACCAGGTGTAAAGAGAAGAAAAGTAGAGTTTTATCTGCTAAATTAATTTCCACTCCCCGATATCTGGACATTTCTTTTACCACCGCACTATGAATTCGCAAGTTGGGGTATTACTGGTTAATTTAGGAACTCCTGATAGTCCGTCTACCGGAGACGTTCGCAAGTATCTTCGAGAATTTTTAATGGACGAAAGGGTGATCGATATTCCATTTTGGAAAAGATGGCTGTTGATAAACTTGATCATTGCCCCATTCAGGGCACCGAAATCGGCAAAAATATATAAGCAATTATGGCAAGAAAGAGGCTCTCCCCTACTCTTTTACGGACAAGACCTGCAAGGCTTGTTACAAACGACATTGGGGAAGCCATTCAAAGTAGTACTTGGTATGCGTTATCAATACCCCAGTTTAGATTCCGTTTTGAATGAACTGAGGTCTGTTTCAAAAATAATTGTTATCCCTCTTTTTCCACAATATGCTTCAGCATCAACTGGCTCTGTGCATCAGAAGGTAATGGAGATTGTAAGCCGGTGGTCTACAGTGCCTGAAATTAGCTTTGTTTCAAATTTTCTGAACGAGCCCTTGTTTATCCAGGCTTTTGCTGAACTGGCACGCCCATACATGGAGAAAGTGGCTTTTGATCACTTCTTATTTAGCTACCATGGTATTCCTGAACGACAGATAGTGGCGTCCGCTATTGACAATTACTGTCAGCTAAATTCCAGCTGTTGTTCGGTCTATCACCACAAGAACCAACTTTGTTATCGGGCCCAATGCTATCAGACTTCCCGGTTATTGGCACAAGAGCTTAATATTTCGCAAGAAAATTATACCGTTTCCTTTCAGTCAAGATTAGGGAAAACACCCTGGATCAAACCCTACACCGATCAGATTATCAAAGACTTCCCTGTTTCCGGGAAAAAGAAGGTGCTGGCATTTTCCCCCTCCTTCATTGCCGATTGCCTGGAAACCACTATCGAGGTAGGAGAAGAGTTCCGGGATATCTTTTTAGAAGCAGGAGGGGAGCACTGGCAGCTGGTAGAAAGTTTAAATGACAGTAAGACCTGGGTTCAGTGTCTCAAAACAATTGTTTTGAGACACTGAGATCTCAGATTTGAGATCTAGGATCTGAGATCTGATATCCTCTGATAGAGTTCTGCTACCTTTTGAACGGTATAATCTACTTCCTCTTTAGTATTGAATTTACTAAATGAAAACCGTACCGATCCACGTTTTGGATCAACCCCCAATTCGGTCAACACGTGTGATCCAATATTACTACCACTGGCACAGGCACTTCCTCCAGATGCTGATATCCCGCTGATGTCCAAATTAAATAGCAGCATTTCATTATCATCTGAAGGCGGAAGTGATACATTAAGTATCGTGTACAAGCTTTGGTCAGGACAGTCACTTAAACCGTTAAACAGTACCTCAGGAATCTTAAGCTTCAGCTGTTCGATCATGTGGGTTTTTAGTCCCTGAATCTGTTGGTGATGTGTCTTCATGTGCTCGCAGGCAATTTCCAAGGCTTTAGCCAATCCTACAATACCAATCACATTCTCAGTCCCTCCCCGCATATTTCGCTCCTGGCCTCCACCGTGTATCAATGGGCAAATTTTATGATCTGACTTGATATAAAGAAACCCTATACCTTTTGGGCCATGAAACTTATGGGCAGAGCCCACCATACAGTGTACATCAATCTCTTGTAAGTTATGAGTATAGTGGGCCACAGCCTGTACGGTATCGGAGTGGAAGATACTCTTATGCTCCTTGCAAATTTCTCCTACCTTTTTTATATCCGTTATATTGCCGATCTCATTGTTTGCATGCATCAGTGAAACCAATGCGGGGCCGTTTGATGCCAACAATTCCTGTAGATGATCAAGGTTGATACTTCCGTTTTGATCCAGATTCACATAACTGATGGTAATTTTACCCATTTTTTCAAGATACTGCAGCGTATGAAGCACCGCGTGATGCTCGATTTTTGAAGTAATCGCATGCCGTATATTACCAGATTGTAGGGTACAACTTATTGCAGTGTTATCGGCCTCTGTGCCCCCTGAAGTAAAAAAAATCTCAGCGGGAGAAGTGTTCAGCAGATCGGCAACTTTTTTCCTGGCTTGTTCAATTGCGCTTCGTGCCTGCCGCCCATGTGCGTGTATTGATGAAGGATTCCCATAATGAGTCAACATATAGGGTTTCATCGCTTCGAAAACCTCCCCATCGATTGCAGTGGTTGCCGCATTGTCTAAATAAACCTGCATATCTAGTTATTATTGGTAATTATTTCTTTCATATCTGAGATAATCTTTGAACCCAGATGTTCTGCAGTAGCTAAAGTATCTGATTCGGCATATATCCGGATTATTGGCTCCGTATTGGATTTTCTAAGATGTACCCACTCTTTATCAAATTCTATCTTAACGCCATCCACATTATTAATGGGTTGTCTTTGGTATTTTTCCTGTATCATCCCCAGCAACTGATCTACATTTATGTCCTCTGTCAACTCAATTTTCTGCTTGGATATGTAATAATTGGGATAGGAAGCACGAAGCCTGGAAACAGACTTTCCATATTTTGCCAATTTTGTAAGGAACAGGGCGATACCAACCAAGGCATCCCGGCCAAAGTGTAATTCAGGATATATAATCCCTCCATTTCCCTCCCCACCAATAATTGCCTGGTGCTCTTTCATTTGTTGCACTACATGCACTTCTCCCACTGCAGAAGCATAATGGGTGCCACCATATTTTTCTGTGATGTCTTTCAAAGCTCTGGTTGATGAAAGGTTGGATACCGTGGCGCTACCCGGATGATGCTCCAAAATGTAATCGGCCACCGCCACCAGGGTATATTCTTCCCCAAATGGCTCTCCACTTTCCTGAATAAATGCCAACCGGTCTACATCGGGGTCAACCACGATACCCAGATCAAAATGACCTCTTTCGACTTCACTGGAGAATTCGCGAAGGTTTTCTGGTATCGGTTCCGGGTTTCTGGGGAACTGGCCATTTGGTTCACAATGAAATTCCTCAATTTGGGTGACCCCCAATGTTTGCAGCAATAAGGGCACTGCAATGCCCCCTGTGGAATTCACCGCATCCACGGCAATGCTAAAATTGCACTCTTTAATGAGATCAATATTTACCAAAGGCAGATTAATAATCTTTTGTATGTGCTTGAGTAAATAAGTCTGATCCTCGTCGTAACTACCCAAATTTTTCAAGGGAGAAAATTCGAATTCCGCTTTTTCTGCAAAGTCTAAAATCTCCTGTCCATCCTCCTGAGATAGAAATTCTCCTTCATGATTCAGCAGTTTCAAGGCGTTCCACTCAACGGGATTGTGACTGGCGGTTATTATGATGCCACCGGCGGCTTTTTCATCTGGCACAGCCATCTCCACAGTGGGCGTAGTAGACAGTCCCAGGTCAACTACGTCAAAACCCATTCCTTGTAATGTAGCACTTACTAGCTGTGTCACCAGTTTCCCGGTTGGTCTGGCATCCCTGCCTACTACCACTTTGGGCGCACCCGACCTGGATTGCAGCCATTGGGCAAATGCTGAAGTATATTTTACGATATCAGGTGGAGTCAAACCTTCCCCTGGCAAACCGCCGGTGGTACCCCTGATTCCCGATATTGAGGTTATTAAGGTCACAAGTTTTAAGGTCTAATTGAGGCCTGCAATTTAGATAAAATGAGGGATAATTATTGCAATACAGCTGATTTTGAAAATGGGAAGATCTACTTAAACTTGGAAAGTACCTTGTCTACCTCCGATTCGGGATTGGCACATGGATCGCCTGGAGTAACATTTTTACCACAATAGCCGCAAGTTTCACCTTCTTTGTTCAAAAAGGGGCTTTGAGAGGCGCAAGTGCCTTTGAACTCTCCCCCCTTTACCAATAGCAGACGCACTGACATGAGGATGAAAAAGAGGGCCAATATTCCGATGGCAAGTAGTACGGTGGTCATAATTGAGTAACTTTGAACAAAGTTAGCGTATTTTGATAACTTCCAGACTTCCCATAAAGTTCTTATATCCTTAATGAGCCACCCTAAAACATCCAAAGATCCTTTACGATCTGAAAAACTTAAGGCGTTCGATCGGTTGTTGACCATTATGGACCAGTTGAGGGAAAACTGTCCATGGGACCAAAAACAGACCCTCCGGAGCTTGCGTCACCTTACCATTGAAGAAACCTACGAACTTTCGGACGCAATATTGGAAGATGACCGGGAGGAAATAAAAAATGAGCTAGGAGATATTATGCTACATATGATCTTTTACGCCAAAATCGCTTCGGAATCCGAGGCCTTCCATATTGGAGATGTGCTGAACGGAGTGGCTGAAAAGCTAATTCACCGGCATCCTCATATTTATGGGGATGTGGAAGTCCAAGATGAGGAAGAAGTAAAAAGGAACTGGGAGAAGATCAAGCTGAAAGAAAATGGCAATAAATCCGTTTTGGGCGGAGTCCCTCAATCGCTTCCGGCGTTGGTAAAGGCCATGAGGATTCAGGAAAAAGCCCGGGGTGTAGGATTCGACTGGGACCATAAAGACCAGGTTTGGAAAAAGGTGCTAGAGGAAATGAATGAATTTTTGGAGGCCAGTAAGAAATTGAACCAGGCAGCAATGCAGGGTGAGTTTGGCGATTTGCTGTTTTCTTTGATCAACTATTCACGCTTTGTCAACATCAATCCGGAAGAGGCGCTGGAGATGACCAACAAAAAGTTCATAAAGCGGTTTCAATTCTTGGAAACGGCCATTAAAAAAGACGGAAAGAAGATTTCGGAGCTTAGTCTGGAAGAGATGGATGTTTATTGGGAGGCGGCGAAAGAATGAACGTCGAACACCGAGTGAACATTCGAACGCCAAACCTATCAGATGACAGAAACTATATAGTTTACTCCTTTAAGTTCAAATGGCCAATTTCAAGGCTTTTTTCTTCAACATACCGGCTGCCTGGGTATATCCTCCTTCAGATCCATCAACAAAGTGAATGTGCTGGTCGAGCCGGTCACGTACGTAACACGATATCACACTTTCTTTGTTGGTATGCCAGCCAAAAATTATCTCACCTGCCTGCTCCATTTCATTCAGGGATGCAACCAACAATTCTCTTTGTTGGACGGTACCGGAAATGACTGTGCTGATCTTGCCATCGATGGTTAAGGTGTCAGATAATTCAACCAGACGCTTGAGATAATATTTTCCTGCTTGGTCGTATCGAAAATAAATCTTGCCGAATAATGTGATCATCCAATTTTCGATCAAGTACCACAGGGAAAATTTGCCGAGTTTTGCGCGCATCTCAATATTCATCCTGCCTAGGGTTGTTTGTAGTTTTAGCCTTCCAATCGATATGGGGTTTCTGGTTTGCTGTTGACCGTATATTTCATCAATTTTATCCAACACTTTTTTATAGAAGACGGACTGATGTTCATCATTCCGGACCACTGCCAATAAACAAACCACTTCAAACAAGTCTTTCGGGGGCTTTACTCTGTCCCACCTGCATTCCATCCCATCAAGATCAAGGGCAGCAGTTTTTACCTCGGACACATAAGGAACTGATTCATCTTCTTTCAATACTTGTTCAGCATATCGCAAGCCAGCTCCCAGTACAATGGGTGTAGAGAATTTTTTACCCATCTTTACTTTGGCAATAATCAGTTGGTGTTGTTTTTGATAGATATCAGCCACTAACAGGTGCCCCACCCTTAGTTCAAGACCAAAGTTGTTGGAGGTGTTTTCCCTATGCTCATTTAAGGCCCCTATTATCTGGTCAACCAGAGATGCCGGAACCAACAGTGTGGCGCCATCTCCCCCAAAGAAAAACGGGATGGCAGTATTGACTTTGCGTGCGATATTGAGGCCAGCGATAATACTGCCGGTGGCAACCAGGTTAACATGATAATACAGGCGTTAAATGAACATCGGGAAAACACCTCCAAAAACTTTGATCTTGAACTAAGGGTGGGGCACATATCAGTGGCAAAAATCTATAAAAAACAACACCAGATAAATATTGCCAAAGGAAAGATGGGTAAAAAATTCTCTACACCCATTGTACTGGGAGCTGGATTGCGATATGCTGAACAAGTATTGAA
>PVMK01155904.1_pt1 | contig 113325 bp, 110 predicted proteins | sample 1853481 | NCBI WGS metagenome assembly PVMK01 (sample SAMN08533507, study PRJNA380276) | Marine sediment metagenome, whole genome shotgun sequencing project.
GATACAGATAGCAATGCTAAATTTGCAAACTTATCTCAAGTAGCAAGTTATATTAATGCAGGTGCAGGTTCTGTAACTTCTGTTGATGTTAGTGGTGGAACTACTGGTTTAACAACAAGTGGTGGTCCAATTACAGCTAGTGGAACAATTACTTTAGCTGGTACATTAAACGAAGTAAATGGAGGTACAGGATTAGCAGCATATACCAAAGGAGATATATTATTTGCAGACGGTGCAAATTCATTAGCTGCATTAGGAATTGGTGGAAATGGGCAAAGACTTGCTGTTTCCTCATTAGGTGTAGTAGAGTGGGTTAATGATTCTGGTTCAGGTGTAACAAGTATTGAAATAACAGAAACAGGTAATGCATTAACAATTACAGGTGGACCAATTACTACTTCAGGTACAATAAACATTGCAGGAGCAGGTTCATCAAGTCAAGTAATACTTGGTGATTTAACTTTAGGTACTCATACAACTGGTACAGTAACAAGTGTTGGTACAGGTAAAGGTCTTACAGGTGGAACAATTACAGCTACAGGAACAGTTGAAGTTGATTATGGTATAACTGGTCTTATAGAAGATGCTCCATTAATGGCACAACTTCCAGCGACTGATGACCTTATATTAATACAAGATGCAGCAAGTGGTAAAGGAGAAACAGTTAAACAACCGCTTGGTAAGGTTTCATTATCTGTATTTGATGCACCTTCTGCTGATTTAAGTTTTGGAGCTTTCAAACTTACAGCTTTAGCAAATGGTACAGCATCAAAAGATGCAGTTAACTTAGGGCAAGTGCAAGCACTTGTAGCCGGAGTTGGTGTATTCCAAGGTGGATATGATGCATCAGCAAACTCACCAGCAATAGCAGGAGCAAGTAACATTGCACTAACAACCGGGGATTTCTTTGTTGTTACTAAAGATGGTACTATAGCATTTAATGGAAGTAATGTAGATGTAGAGGTTGGAGATACAATTTATGCTAATCAAGCAATTGCAGCAAGTTCTAATCCTCCAGCTTCAGATTATGCTATTGTTATTCAAGATCAAAACATTGCAGGAGTAGGTGCTACAGATGGAGCAACTGAAAAAGGTGTTGCTGGATTTAGTAGTGCAACTTTTGCTGGTACAGCAACTGGATTTATTACTGTTAAAGCAGGTGGAATTAGTGATGCTCAACTAGCAAGTACATTCAACAAAGAGATTGGTACTAGTACAGATCTTGATACAAGTGATGTAGATGTAGTTGATCAGATTAATGTTACAGATGGTGTTATTACATCAATGAGTAAAAGAACATTACCTAATGCTGCAACAGGATCAGTTGGTGTTACAGAGATAGCAACACAAGCTGAAGTTGATGCGGGAACAGATACATTTAGATATGTAACTCCAGCAACATTAAATAGTGCTCAATCTAAAAGATCATACACAGGTACTTATCCAGCAACTACTACAAACACTTTTAGTATTGCTACTGGTGTTCATGGATTAGCTAATGGACCTTGGATTATTCAAACTTATGATTCTAAAGGAAATCAAGTATTTATGGATGTTCTTGCAGATAAAGCTTCAGGAACTGTAACATTTACTACAAGTGCTAATATGGGTGCAAATGACATTACAGTAGTAATGCAACTTGTAGGATAATAAAGAGTAGAATTTAAAGGGGGAGCATTTAAATCTAGAATTTAGTGTTTCCCCTTTTTTTTAAAATATGTATATTGCAAACAAAGAATAAAATGTCATGGCTATAAGTTTTTTATCTTCAATAGAAATAAACGGATCATGTACTGTCACTAGTATAGCGAATGATAACAGTACATATACTGGTATATTAGTATGGGATGGTTCAGGATTGAAGTACAGAACTAAAGCTCAACTTTTATCAGATATTGGTGCAGGTTCAGGAACAGGTACTGTGACTTCAGTTACTGTTACAGGTTCTAATGGTTTATCTGGTACAGGTACAATAACATCAAGTGGTACAATAACCTTATCAAATAGTGATAGAGGTTCAGCTCAAAACATATTTAAAAATATTGCAGCAGCTGGTCAATCTAACATTGTTGCAGATAATAATAATGATACACTTACATTTAAAGCAGGTAGTAATATTACAATAAAGACTGATGCAAGTACAGATACTATTGAGATTATATCTAAGGATACAACAACAAACTATTATTTAAGTTCTGCATCTTTTGATACAGGTAATGGTGTATTAACACTTAATAGATCTGGACTTACTGCAGTAACAGTTGATCTTGATGGAAGATATGTTACAAGCTCAGGTGTTACTTCTATAGCTACTTCAAATGGTATTACAGGGGGTACAATAACCTCAACGGGTACAATTCAACTAGACAGTACTGTTATAAGAACTACAGGTGATCAAACTAAAGCAGGAAACTTAACAATTTATGGTAGTGGATCTACTGGTAACGCTCTTAGTGTAACAAGAGGTAGTGATGGGGCTAATGCTTTTAGAGTACAAAACTCTGGTGAGGTTGTAATTGGTGCAAATTATTTATATGCATCTGCTTCTGGTACATCAATGTATGTGCAAAACACAGCAGTATTTAGAGGAGGGCATTATAATGATACTTCTAATGCTCCTGTATTAATCAATGATAGTTTAAAAGTTGATGTTGATTTAGAAGTTGCAGGTGGTGATATTACATTGGGTGGTACAGGTAGAATACAAGGTGTAGATACAGTTTCATCTGGTACAGATGCAACAAATAAAACATATGTAGATAATGCTATAAGCAATCATAGACCTGCAGCTCCAGGTGCTCCTACTAATGTATCAGCTTCAGTGGTTGGTCAAACAATAGAGGTTGTATTTGGTAAATCAAGTTCAAATAATATAGATTACTATCAAGTTTGGTCATCAGATGATGGTGCAGACTTTGGTATTATAGGTCAAGTACCAATAGATGATTTTTCTGGCACAATGACTATTGTGGATACTACATTTAATACTAGTGGTACAATGTCATATAGAATATATGCCGTTAAAGAAGGTGTATATTCAAGTCCTTCATTAGTAAGTCAAGCTTATACAGCAGGTGCGTTGTCTGTTATTAATATGTCAGTAATAGAATTACCTTCTGCATATTATGTTCAATATGATTTGCCTTTGTCAAGATTTATAGACCACATAGAAATATACATGGATTCAGCAACAACTCAAGGTGCATTATCAAGATCTAATGCGTCATTGGTTTATAGTGGAATGAATTCATCTTATATGCATAGTGTAGGAGCAAGTAGGAATTTTCACCAGTTTTGGGTAGAAGTAATAACAACATAAGATGTCAGAAAGAGGAACTGAAATAACAGATGACAGACAATATTGGTTAGATTGTCTAGCTGAATTTGAAGAAGCATTGGCTGAAGAGTTAAACATGGTAAATGTAGCTCCAGCAGGTTCTAATGATAGTATGATTAAAATGTTACAATTTGAAATACAAGAATGTTTAAAGCAACTAACGTAAGTAATAGTGATATAAAATCCATTGTAGGATGTGCCTCTAATAATTATAGTGGGCAAGTAGCTATTGTACCTGTAACTAAAAGAGGTATGAGTAATGTTACTGTGTCTTCTGGTAGTGGTGAATATGATGGTGGTGACAGACTTATTGGTTATACAACTGCTTTTGAAATAGATGGTGACTTACTTTTTACAGTTGGTTGGGGTGATGGCTTTGCTGTACGTAGACTAAATGATGATGGTACTATGACAAGGTTATTTTTTGACAGTAACTTTTTATGGAGAGATACAACATCTACATACAACCATATGCAATCTATTTGTATTGATAAAATAAACAAGAAAGGTGTAGTTATGACTTATAATGTTAATGGCTATACTACATTTGACTACAGTGGTCTTATGAATGGAGGATCAACCTTTGTTAAAGATCCAAGACCAACACACAGTAATCCTCAAATATATATAGGGTCACAAGATACTGGTGGAGGTTATGTAGAAAGCACAGGTCTATATTATGTAGGAGGCTTGTGTGCAGCAGGAGAATGGGCATATGCAAGTGACTATGATGCAAGACATTATAAAAGATGTATGCGTAGAAACATGAAAACTGGTGTTGAAGAAAGATTATATATGGATGCCACAGCAGGAAATATAATGTTTGAAGGCTCCGAACCTGTAGATAGAAATGGATACAGAGGTTGGATTATGTATGATGAAATTAATGACAGGATATTATATGCTTATTACTATAATGCAAACTTTTCTCTAATATTAGATGCATCTACAGCCAAACCTAAATCAGTTTATGTAGATATGGGAGATATAAGTCAGGGAGATGATGGTTATGAACAAGGATGGTTTATACCCGATCCAATAAATGAACCTAATGTATTTTGGGTTGGTGCGTCTGGTAGACATACCAAACTTGATGTGACTCCATGTCTTACTGGTAATAAAGCCATTGTTTTGCAAATTACATATGAAGGTTCTACTAATCCAGGTAATAACTATGGTATTTTATTTAGAGCTGGAGTAAAGTATCAAGATGCTCAAGGCGGTAAACCAACTGATAAAATGGTAGGTTATCCTAATTTTATTCCTACTGCAGCAGATAGAGGTGGAGCTATGATACCAGGATTCTTAGATCAAGATAATGATAGATATGTTGCTTTACGTAGACATGATACAGTTGTTGAAGATACCACATCAGAGGGAAGAGGAAGATCTTATAGAGCTGATTATGGATGTAACATTACTAGAATGTATTCTACAGGCGGTGCAGAATGGTGGATTCAGATGGGTTATGGATATGATGGACATGGTTTTAGAATATGGGATGCAAAATATGCTAATCATTTTATACCTAATTGGGAAATAGTATATGGACCTTATACATTAGATAACTCAGCTTCTGTTGATTTTGTTTTTTGGAATAGAGTAGATTATTTTATTCCTAATGGTTGTACATTGAGTTATTATGTGTCTAATGATGATGGAGCAACATGGGAAGTATATTCCGGTACTGATACTGCAGAACATACGTTTTCAAAACCAGGAAATAAACTTTTGTTAAAATTATCTGCATCAGGTGACATATCTAAAAATGCATATAAGATGAGTGACACAGAAGATTTTATGATGTGTGGAACTAAGTATGCATCAGAAATGGATCCTGCTATTAAACAAAAAATGACTAAGTTTAAATTAAGAGGAAAAAAGAAATAATATGGCAACAATAACTGGCTCACAAAGATTATTATCTTTAGAAGGTAACACTGTAGATACTACTGTTTCTTTAGGGGCAGGTGGTAGAATATTAGATAGTAGTGGATCTGCTGGTACTAATGGTCAAGTTCTTAGTACTACAGGTACAGCTGTAAAATGGATTGATGATCAGACAGGTACAAATAACTATGTATCAGGTATAAGCTTTAATACTAGTAATGGAGTTTTAACATTAACACGTTCAGGTCTAGCAGACCTTACAGTAGATTTAGATGGTAGATATTTAACATCTGCTTCAAACTTTTATCTTGATGGTATAACTAAATCAGGTAACACACTTACGTTTAGCGTTAGTGGTACTACAAATCAAACATATACATATGGAAGTAATGCATTTAATAGTTCTACTATTTATGCTGAGCCGGGTATATTTAGTGGTGGTGGTACACCAACTTTAGCTTCCGGTGTAACTGGAGCAGAAGTAAGGTCATTAATTGGGGCTGGAACAGGTTCAGGATCTATGAGTTCTTGGACAATAAAAGAAGGTAATGGTACTGAATCAACTGCTGTTACTAATGGAGAAACATTTACTATTGCTCAGGGTACAGGTATTACATCTGAGATGACATCAACAAGTAGTGGTGGAACTATAACTATTACTAACACATTACCAGATACTGGTAGACCTGCAATATTATCTGATGGTGCAAGTCCAACTTTAAATACAGGAATAAGTGCATCAGAAGTAAGAACTCTTATAGGAGCAGGTACAGGAAGTGGTACGTCAAACTTAGTTATTGGTACAACAGCAACAACTGCTATGGCAGGTAATACAACAACTATTACTTCTACACAGGCAACTGCTATTGTAAATAACTCTAAGAAAGTATCAGACACGGGAGTACCAGCAGTTTTATCTAATGGAACAACTCCTTCATTAAATTCAGGAATATCAGCTGCAGAAATGAGAAGTCTCATTGGGGCAGGTACAGGTAATGGATCATCTAATTTAGTAATTGGAACTACTTCTACTACAGCTAAGGCGGGTAATATAACTACTATTACAACTGCTCAAGCAAATGCTATAACTGCAAATACTGCTAAGAAAACTGATACAGGAACACCGGCAATACTTTCAAATGGGAGTACACCAACTCTTAATTCAGGAATTAGTGCTGCAGAAGTTAGAACATTAATTGGTGCAGGTACTAGCTCAAGCTCCGGTGTAACAAGTGTTGCATCTGGAAATACTAATACATTAACTAAGACTGGTACAACATCAGTAACACTAACACCAAAAACTGGTACTGTAAGTTCTTCATCTACTAATTTAGCAACAGGTGCTCAGATACAAACAGCTATTAATACAGCTGTAACAGGAGTATTAAAATATAAAGGAACTTGGGATGCTGCTGCAAATAGCCCTACACTTAGAAGTGCTGTAGGTACTGTAGGGGAATATTACATAGTTTCTAAAGCTGGAAATACAAATTTAGACGGAATTACAGATTGGGCTGTTGGAGATTGGGCTGTATTCTCTGATCAAGCTACAGATGCTTGGCAGAAAATAGATAATACTCAAGTAGGTAATGTAACAGGTAGTGGTTCATCAGGAAGAGTTGCATACTGGAATGGATCAACTAATATAACAAGTGATTCAGGATTAACTTTTAATGGTAGCACAAATGCTTTAGCTGTTAGTGGTGCAGTAACTTGGAGTGGTGGTAGTTCAGCAGAATCTAATTCTGCATATGACAATATGATTACTGGATTTAGTGATTCAGGTTCTTCTACAAAAACACTTACTCTTACACAACAAGATGGTGGTACTTTAACTACATCATTTAGTATTCCACAAGGTACTATGTCTTCATGGACTATTAAAGAAGGGAATGGAACAGAAAGTACAGCAGTTACAAATGGTGAGACATTAACAATAGCACAAGGTAGTGGTATACAATCAGAAATGACTTCTACATCTAGTGGAGGTACTATTACTATTACAAATACAGATAGAGGTTCTTCTCAAACTATATTTAAAAACGTAACTGATGGTAAAGGTAATATTAAAGCAGGTAGCAATAATGATACTTTAACTTTATTAGGTTGTACAGGAACAAATGTAACTGTTAACGAAGAGGAAAGAACAGTTACAATTTGTGCTGATAAACAAACTCTTGCTGTATCAGGTCAAACACTTACAATTAGTGATGGTAACTCTGTAACAATGCCAACTAATACAGGCCCTCAAGGTCCTAAAGGAGATACAGGGTCTCAAGGAATACAAGGTGTTAAGGGAGATACAGGATCACAAGGTATACAAGGAATACAAGGAATACGTGGATTAACTGGAACAGCTGGTGCCAAAGGTGATACAGGTGATGCAGGAGCTACAGGATCAAGAGGTCCTGCAGGAGCCGCTGGAGCTGCAGGTGCCAAGGGTGACACTGGAGACAGAGGTCCTCAAGGTTCACAAGGTATTCAAGGTAATCCGGGAACCGCAGGAGCTAAGGGAGATACGGGTGCACGTGGTGCTACTGGATCTGCTGGTGCAGCAGGAGCAAAAGGAGACACGGGATCTCAAGGTCCAAAAGGTGATACTGGTTCCCAAGGTCCAGCCGGACCTAATGGTGGAACGTATCATTATACTAATTCAGGTGATAATGCAAGTAAATATAGATTCTGGGGTACCTCATCTACTTATGGTATAGGAATGCAATCTGGTCAAAGCTATGGTTATTTAAATGACTATGCTACAGTATTTCAAATGAATAATGACTCAGACCGTGGATGGGTTTGGAAGTATGAAGGTCAGTCAAATAGTGACGGTGCAATGTCATTAACTACTTCAGGTAATTTAAAAGTTAAGAATGTTGCTGATGTAGGATATGTTAGAATTAATGGTAGTGATGTAATTAATGCTAAAGGAGAATGGGTAGGTGATCCAACAGGTTTGACAGGACCTAAAGGGGATACAGGAGATACGGGAGCAAGAGGAGCTACAGGTACTACCGGTGCCCAGGGACCAGCTGGAGCTAAAGGAAATACAGGTTCACAAGGACCGGCAGGAAGTAATGGAACTGATGGTAGTGATGGAGCACCAGGTGCAACTGGATCTACTGGACCTAGAGGGGCAACTGGATCAGCCGGAGCTACAGGTAGCCAAGGACCGCAAGGACCACAAGGTGATAAAGGACCAGCTGGTAGTCAAGGGCCAACAGGTTCTAGAGGACCTACTGGTAATACTGGATCAACGGGAAGTCAAGGACCACAAGGAATACAAGGACCTGCAGGAGCGAAAGGTTCAACCGGAGCAGCAGGTTCTAATGGAAAAGACGGAGCAACAGGACCTCAAGGACCTGCAGGACCAAACTTTCCTGTAAGTATTGATGGACAGCCTGATACTACAATAAAAAGAATAAATGTAGATGGTAAAGGAGGCTGTGCTACTTTTGAATTAATGAATGGTGATTCATTTAGAGTTGCTCTTTGTAGATAAAATTTAAACTAACTGTTATGACAAAAAAGAAAAAAACGTCAAGTAAGAAAGCAATAAAAAAAACTACTAATAAAAAAGTGGTTAAGAAGAAGATTGTTAAAAAAGAAGAAGCACCTATAGTACAAGAGCATCTATCACAAAGATTTTATTTTGATATAGAGTCTTTAGTGACAGATGGTAACTCTTTAATAAAAGAGATAGTATTTACTTATACAGGTTCATTAGTAATACCTAAGTCATTAAAATCAACATATGAAAAAAAGAGTGTTACTGTACACGGATCATACATTGTAAAAGATACTGATGAAGGAGTTGTAGCAAAACAAGATTATAAATCATTATCTAAAAATGATGTGAAAACATTTTTAGTAAAGTATTTACGGGATGATTATATAACAGGAATGCAGAATATAATTAAGAAAGATTTATTACCTGATACAAATTTAGTTGTTAATCTTCCTTGGAAATAAAAAATAAATTATTATCTTTGAAAAGTATACAAATTTTAAAAACCAATTATAATGGCAAAAGTGAAAAAAGCAAAAAAAATTTCTACTAAGGAACTAGAAGAAGTTAAAGAGCTTCAAAATCAAATTAATACATTACTGATGAATATTGGTAATGCAGAGTTAGTAAAATCTCAACTTATAACAACCCATGCAGAAGCAACTGCAAATTGGAAACAAGTAAGTAAATCTCTTGAAGATAAATATGGTTCAGTTAATATTAGTCTAGAGGACGGTACCATAAGTGATATTAAAGAAGAAGAATAGACTCTACACTTTTTTTATAAATATTTTTTCAAAAAATTTTAAAACCATTCTTCTTGTTTGGTTTTAGAATTTTTTGTATATTATATATGTATAGCATTTCTGAAAGACTTGCATCATAGAAAAAAAAATATTTATGATCCCAACTAACTCAAGCGCAACTACAAATGGTTGTGATAGTATATCATCAAATTGTGTTATCTGGCAAGGACCAGATATTGCTTGTATAGATCTTTGCAATGGTGATACAATTACCGAAGTAGTAGCTAAACTAGCTGAAAAATTATGTGATATCCTTGATGGAGGTATTGTTGCTAATCCTGATTTAACAGGTTTGGACTTAACATGCCTTGCTATACCGGGTTTACCACCAGAAACTCTTGTAGAAATTCTACAAGCTATGGTGAATCAAATTTGTGCAAACAAAATTGGTACAGATAAACCACCTGCACCTACAGAAAGATTAAACTTACCAACTTGTTTATATTATCCTGATGCTAACGGAAATGAAGTAACTTCATTACCAATAAATGAATATGCCGTTAAAACAGCACAAGAATTATGTAAAGTAATTTCTGATGTTGAAGTTAACACATTAACAATAGCAAATCATACAACAAGATTAAATACGTTAGAAGCATGTGTATTTCCAGAAGGAGTATGTGTTGTAGGTAGTGGAGGAAGTGAAGCTCAAGTAGTACCTACATGTATTGTAAATGTAGGAAATTTAACAGATGTATCAGTTTTATTACTTGCACTAGAAATTAGATTTTGTGAATTAGAAAGTGCAGTTGGCTTACCAAGTACAATTAATAATGCAATTTCACAATCAGCTATAACAGGAAGTTACATAACATTATCTAACAATTCAGTTAGCTACGGTTCTATATCAGGTTGGAATACTAATGCAGTTACTCTTGCACAATCTATGCAAAATGCTTGGGTTGTAATTGATGATATGTATAATGCTATTACAGAAATTCAAACAAACTGCTGTGGTGGCGGATGTGATTCTGTATCATTTGGTTATACAATACAAAACGTAATAGTAGAAGGACAAATAACGGGTCTTAGATTTATATTTTTAAATTCAAGTATGCCTTCCCCATTTAATGATTGTGCAGGTAGTTCAACTATTACAATTACAGATGTAAATAGTAATACAATTCAAGAGATAGTATCAGTTAGTAGTTTACAAAATGATCCTAATGGGGTACAAATAAACTTACCTGGTATGAATACAGTTCAAGATTTAAGTATTTCAATAGGTTTCTGTGTTACAGATGGTACAGATTCATGTTCAGATACTCAAACAACTGTTGTAACAGGATTTATACCATGTCCTGTAAGTCCAACTATGTCAAATATACAGAATGAACAAGCAACTATTAGTTTTATAAATTCATTAGGACCAACAGCTCAGTATGTATTAGATGTTATAAACACTGTTACAAACATTACTGAACAAACAGAAACTGTAAATAACCCAGGAGCTTCTGTAACAGCTACATTTACAAATTTAATTCCTAATACAAATTATAACGTTAGAATAACTATTAACTACCAAGGTGGAACAGAAGTATGTATTAACCCAACTAACTTTACATCTACAGGGGCAGAGAATCCTTGTACAAATGGAATAGATTGTGGGTTTATAGTTGACTTTACTTCCAGTATGTCAGATGAAGTTATTTTACTTAAAAATGGTATACCTGGAGTAGTTAATACAATTATAACTGAATCAGGTTCAAATGATTATCAATTAGGTATAACTCTTGTAGATGAGTGGTCTACTGGAATACAACCACCAGCAACTACTTATAGTGACAAACCTGCCTATACTTCCTTACCAGCAAATCAAAAAATTATGAATACTGGGCCTACCACTAATTCATGGTTTACAACAATGGAAAGGTTTGGAATAAATAATGAAGCTTCATTTAATTCACAAATAGCACCTCTTGCTACTGTGGTTTTCCCGGTAGGAGGTGGAAACAATCCTGATGAACCAATGGATGTTGCAATAGGCTTAGCAATTGAAGGTGCAGCCTTTATGGGTGATTGGAGACCAAGTGCTGCTAAATATTTAATAATATTTACAGATAATCTTCCAAGTGGTGCTGATGATCAATTTGATAATGTTGATGTTCAAAGGTTGGCACAATTATCAGCAACATGTTCATCACTAGGAATTAGATGTTTTGTAATGGGAGTAGGTAATAATAGAACATATACTCCACCAACAGGAGGAACAATATACCCTTGGAGAGTTTTTGCTTTAGATACTGGAGGAGATTGGAATTTAAGTTATAATGCAGGAGCTATTTCAGAGTTTATAACTAATCAGTGTCCATAAGATTATATAAGAAATTAAATAAAAAAAAATAAAAAAATGGCATGTAATTGTACAAAATGTAGTTCACAATGCGGATGTTCTGATACAGCAATCACAAACCCATGTACATATACGGATTGTAGTGTTGGTAATGAAAGATGTGATGACATACAATGTGCAGAATGTGTAAGTTATTGTGGTACATCATTTCAAATAGGTGATCCTGGTAGTAGAATAGTTATATCCTCTGGTGAAAGACTTGATTCTATTATACAGAAATTTTCTATGATATTATCTAATGGATTAGGAGCATGTACTTCAAATGATGTACAACATGATCCATATAACGTATATGCAGGTATAATAACTAAAAGTTCTGTAGATGTAATTTGGGATGGTATATGGAGTAATAGTTCAGGTTTAAATATATATATAGATACGCAAGTATCTCCAGGAGGATGGATATTAGTAAACCCAACTCCTATTGTACCAACTGTAAATAATCTTACAGTAACAAACTTAATTGCTAGTACAGCTTATAAAATTAAAGTAGTAGATGCTGGAAACTCTTCAGCGTGTAAACCAATTGAAATTCTTATTACTACTTTAGCTAATTAATGGCAAATAAAAATAACAACAGAAGGTGATAGTTTGTTGGTTTTCTATCACAAGAGTTGGAGAGGCTCCTTTTAGGGGCCTCTTTTTTTTTAATAATTAATTCAGTATATTTGGTAAACTTAAAAACTTTCCCTATGCAAGACATTAAACAGAAGGTAATCAATTCATTGAAATGGAAAAAGAACAGTAAAATATCTGCTGAAAGGTGTAATATCAGTGAAGATGAATATCTTAAAATTAAAAAGCAAGTCCTACAAGAAAGAAAAACAAAAAGAAAAAAATCTATATTTTTTAGCAAAGCAGCAGAAAATGCTCAGGTTGTAGAAGCAATTGATTTAGAAAAAGGAGAAGGTAAGATATCCGGAACTTTTGATCATGAACCTAAAAGTGCAGAAGAAATAATTCTGTTGTTAAAAATAGATACTGATAGATGGAAATTGTCTCAGTATTGGAATAAGCAAATGGGTGATCACTGGAGAGTATCAGCCTTAGTATCTCAGATTAAGAATCCAGAAGAAAAACTTTTTAAAGAACTATTAGAGAACTGGGTACCCAAAACATATAAACTTCCTAAAGCAAATATTAAAAAAATTAATAAAGAAGATCCTGTATGTGGTGTAATATCATTACAGGATATTCATTTTGGTAAACAAGGTAATGAAACTATAGATAAAGATTTTGAAGACACTATCACATACCTTATTAATAAAGCAGCTCCTGTTAATTATATAGAGAGAATGTACTTTGTTGTAGGAGGTGATTTAATCAACATGGATACATTTGATGGTACTACCACTAGCGGAACAGGATTAGATAACTGTATGCCTGCTACAAAAGCTTATATGCAAGCATTTGATGCAATGCATTGGGCTATAAATTATATCAAAGCATATTGTAAAGAATTAGTTATTGTATATGTTCCAGGTAATCATGATAGATTATCTTCTTTTCATTTAGTTCATGCTTTATCTAAGTCTATTATTAGTGATGAGATAGTTTGGGATATAAAATATGAAGAAAGAAAAGTTCATGTTTGGCATAATAACTTTAATGCTTTTGAGCATGGTGATAAACGTAGTAAAAATAATCCTTTAATTTATGCATCAGAGTATCCTAAGCAATGGGGTGCTACAACAAATAGAACTTTATTTAAAGGTCACATACATACAGATAGAAAAGTAGAATATATGACATCTAATGAGACTGCGGGATTTATAGAAAAAACTTTACCCAGTCTAGGAAAGACAGATTATTATCATTATTCAAATAAGTATGTGGGTAATAGACGGTCTGGTAAATTAGAATTACAACACCCTACAATGGGTAATATTTGTGAAATAACTTATCAAGCTCTATAAAGATCCTTCTTTTAGCTTTCATAAGTGCACTTTTTTTTGTAAATTAATAATATAGTATGTATGATAAATAATTTTAAAAAACCTGATTTAAATGCTCCAAGGTACAGAGAGCATAGATTAGGTTTATTAAATGCAGAAACAATAAAAGAATTCAAAGAAAAAAAACCTTTGTATTCTAATATTGATAATGAGAAGTTAAAGAAAATAATTAAACTGTACAATGTTAAACTATGGAAAGCTGTAATTGAATATAGAGATGGAGTTGAGCTGCCTGATTCATTAGGTTACTTATTCATAGGTACATGCTCTTCTTCTAAAACTGTTAATACAAATTATAAGTTATCTAATGAATATGGTAAGGTATTACAAAATAAAAATTGGGAAACTGATGGAAATTTAGGAAAAATATTTTATACAAATTGGTCAACAAAATACAGATTTAAAAATAGAGAGTTATGGAGATTTGTAGCATGTAGACAATTTAAAAGAGCAGTGGCAAAAGATTATCCTTCTAATTGGACAAAGTATGTTACAATGAAGAATAAATATAGAGTTGCTCATTTATATGATAATACAGAATACACTCAAAGTGCTCTAAAAGATTATAATGAATTTGAAATATAAACAACAATGTCAACAATAGCAGAAGCTGTATCTAGAATAAGAGGGCAAGTAAAAGCAGAAGTTCAAGATGCTTTTGTTACAGATAGATACATATATAGTTTAATAGAAAAATTTGCTCAAGTATTGATGAGAAGGCAGGATTATGCCAATAAGTTAATGAAGTTTAACTCAGTGTGGAAAGCTTTACCTTTTATAGAATTAATTGAGGTAGATAAAATTGAAGCACATTGCTCAGGAATTCAAAGTGGTTGTACAATAAAACGTACAAAAGAAAAATTACCAGATATGATAGAAGGTTACTGGGGGCCACTAATACGTACCGTAAGTTCAATAGATGGTTCACAAGAGCTACAAGCAACCCAACCGGGTACATATACTTCAATGACTAAGACAACATCATTCAAATATAATACAACCAAATATTTTTGGTGGTTAGATGGATATATATACTGTCCAAATATTGAATGGGATGCAATAAAGTTAGAAGGTGTTTTTAATTCTGATATAACAAAGTGGAATTGTGATACTGAAGATGATTGTACACCTAGATATGATCAGCCAATTTATATACCAGAAGCTTTATTTGCAGAGATAGAACAACAAGTAATAAATGTTATGATGAATACAATGCAAGTTCCACCAGAAGATTCTGATAACAAAGTTAATATACATAGATAATGGGAGCATCAAATAAATACAGAACCTTTTCACAATTAATGGAAGACGTTTCTATTGACTTTTCTACATATGCATTAGAAGGAATGATAGAACCACAACAGTTAATTAAAGTTGCTACCAGAGTTAATTATGATTTAGGACTAAGAATACACAGAACTAAAGAAGTAGTTATAGATATAGAACATGGCCGTGGCCAGCTACCTATGGATTTTGCATATTTAAATTATGCATTTTTATGTGGTGAGTATACAGTTAACTCTACTATGCCTTCAGGAACACATGTTGAAACTTTTAATGATGTTCCTTATGTACCAGCACCAGGTGAAGTAGCTCCGTGTGCAGATGGTAAAACATGTAATGACGTTTGTGTTATTGAGACATGTGATGGTGAAAATGTTTATCAGCTTGTTCAGAAAGTAGGTGCTAATCAATTTAGAACTTACAGTACATTTATGCAACTAAGAATTCAAGATGTAAATAGCAAAACATGTTTCTGCCCCACACTGGGAGCACAGGCATCAGATATTGCACAAATAGAAGACGGATTTTTGATTACAACTTTTAGGACTGGCAAAGTTTATTTGAGTTATCAAGGAGCAATGGAATCACCTAGTGGTGATTTATTAGTATTAGACCAACCTTACTGTAATGAATATTATGAGTATGCTATAAAACAAAGAATACTTGAAAACATGGTGTGGCAAGGTGAAAACGTTAGTCAACAATTAGGTTTAGTTGAGCAACGTTTAAGAGCAGCAAGAAATAATGCTCTTTCTTTTGTTAACACTCCTGATTTTAAAGAATTACAAAAAGTTTGGTCAATGAATAGAAGAGCACAATACCATAATTATTACAATATGTTTTTGAGTTATGCACCATCTAATCCAAGAGCGGCATTAGTATCAAACAATTCAACAAGATCATCTAGTTCATTGTAGGACTAAAAGATAAGCAACAATTATGGCTAAGCAGAGAAAAAGAGCAAAACAAAATACTGGTACATCTTCTATAGCTACCAATTCATTCTTAAAGGGGATGAATAAGGATATAACCCAGTCTATGGAACCTAATCAAAGTTGGTGGAATGCACGTAATGCTGCTAATAATTCTACTGATGGTGACATGGGTGTTATTGGTAATGAGCCAGCCAATTTACAATGTGGAGTTATTCCATATACAATTATAGGTGCTATTCATAGATATGGAGATCAATGGATTGTATATTCTACAGATGACATTAATTCTGAAATTGGAACGTTTGATGATAGTGAATGTAAATATGAAGTTTTAGTAAATGATCCATGTCTAAATTTTAAAAAGAAATTTTTAATTACTGGTGCATCTAAAGAAAACTTTGATTGTTCTTGGCAAGTGTATTGGGATGATGGTAATAACCCATCACGTACATTAAACATAGATGACATTCCTTGGAAACAATACATAAGTTCTGCACCAGGAGATCCTTGTGTAGTTTTTAGTGATATAGAACCTAAACAATTAGATTGTGAAAAAATAAGATTGGCACCACTGATGGACACACCTTGTGTAAAACTATCAAAAGATGTTGATGGTGGTATGTTAAGAAATGGTGCATATCAGGCTTTTATTGCATATACTGAGAATGAACAAAAAGTAACAGACTATATTGGTATATCAAATGTTCAAACGCTTTGGAGTCATGCTGGCTCTGGTGGATCAATGAATATTAAATTATCAAACTTAGATACTAAATTTGATTATTATCAGCTAGCTCTTTTGATAAGACAGCAGGGTCAAGTATTTGCTAAAAAAATTGGTCTTTATAGTACTCAGCAACTAGACATAGGTCTTGATTTTATTAGTGATGAATTAGAAGCAGTAGATATAGCAGAGTTACCTAAACGTAATCCAGCATATGAAAAATCAAATGCAATGTATGTTGTTAATGATTGGCTTATTAGACAAGGACCAACTGAAAAATTTGATTTTAATTATCAACCTATTGCTAATCAAATAAAAACAAATTGGGTAAGTAATCAACTAGATTCAAAATATTATACTTTAGGTGGTAGTAAATTAGGATTCTTAAGAGATGAGCAATATGCATTTTTTATTAGATGGATATATAATACAGGTGAAAGATCTTCATCATATCATATACCAGGTAGAGCACCAGAAAACTATAATGGTAATTTAGAAACTGATATTATATTTGGTGATAATGCTTTAGATGATTTGGGAGATCCTGTTTATAAAGTTTATAATACTGGTTCTATTACACAACAAAATATATCTGAACTACAAGATGATGGTTCTTTTATTATTGGTAGAGGTAAAATGGGATATTGGGAATCTACAGAAAGATATCCTTCAGATAGACCTGACATTTGGGGTGATCTATGTGGGAAACCAATCAGACATCACAAGTTTCCTACTGAAGAAGTAGGAGGACCAAACTCACCTTTACATATTAGTACAACTGACGGAGATAATATAAACTTATTAGGAGTAGAATTTACTAATATAGGAAGACCAAAATATAATGATGGAAGTTATCTACAAGATGTAGTTGGTTATGAAATACTAAGAGGTTCAAGAACTGGAGCAAAATCTATATTGGCTAAAGGTTTGTTTAGGAATATGCGTGAATATACTGTACCAAATTCAGAGAATTTAATTGGTGGAAGTGTTCAAGGTTTATATGCAAACTATCCATATAATGATTTGAGACCAGACATGTATTTTTGGAAAGGTGGCAATGATCTTAATAGAACAGAATCATGTGATAACCTGCTTCAAAGTATAGCATCATTTGCTCCTTTAGACGGGTATTCAAAAAAAGCATTTACTTTTGCATCTCCAGATCTAATGTTTACAAAGCCTTTTTTAAATGCTTATGAAACTAGAATATATGGTGAGATAACAGGTAAACAATCTGGTTATTTTAAAGCATCAGAAGATCACCCTCAGTTTAAACTATTAAGAAATGGAGCAGCTGTAATAGCAGCTGTGATTGGTATAGGTTATGCTGTTGCTCAAATTCAAGGAGATAGAGGAACTAAAAGAACCGGTGGTGGAGGTGGTTTTTGGACTGCAAATGACTTTTACTTAGGTTTTGGAACTGGTGGTACTACAGGACCTTTTGGAGTAAATGGAGTAGCTAATGCTGCAGGTGCTGTAGCCAACTCAGGTATTTCTGAAGGTGCATCAATTGCTTATGAATTAGTTGATAGTACAGTAGCTTTAGCTGATTTGTGGGCAGGTGGAGCAGGTTTAGAACTAGCACAAGGGATTTTTGGATCAGTAACTGCTTTATCTGGTCTTCTACCAGGTGGTAAACCAGGTGAGTATGAAATAACAACTAATAAAAATACAGCTTTATCTCAGTTGCCTTCAGGATTTAGAGCATTAATTTCTCTGACAACTTCAGCTGCTAATATTGCAATTGGTGGTAATGAGATAATTGAGCTAATTTATAACTTAGTTAACAAGAGTGATTTTGTATTTAAATATAATTCACAAGGCTTTTTTAATGATTTTAAAGATAGCAACTTATCAATATGGAGATTTAAGAATGAAGATTCTAATTATTTAGGTTCTTCATTTCAAACATTTAATAATGGACAATATAAAATAAATAATTTATTTAGACCATCAACAGTTGCTGTTGCATTAGAAAAAGAATTACAAGATCCAATAACTGAGGATAAATCAAGATTTACAGTTGGGGGTTATGTTAGAAAAAATGGTTCAGTAGGTGAATGGTCTGATAATTATTTATTAAATCCTGATCAAAGTAAAATATCAAATATATCTGCATATTACGGATCACTTAAATTTAACTTTGATAATCAATATGGTCAACTAAGCGGTATAAAACAAATACCTATGAGAGGTTGTGTTGAATTATTAGATCCAACTAAACCTGATCAATTTATGTATTCAACTCAAGCTCTTATGGCAGGTGATACATTTATTGGTAGGTATACTGAAAAAGTTATAATGCCAATTTTTTCTCAATATCTATTAGGTCAGCCAGATGAGTTTACATATGATTACTCCATGCATGTCAATATACCATACCCTAGGTTTTGGTTAAATTCACAAAGATTTGACATGACAGGTTTAGCTCAACAAATAGCAACACTTGGTATTGCTCCTGACCCTGATGAATTATTTCCTAATGATCTATTTTATTTAGATAGAGGTAATGATAGTTGTGGTCAAGGATTTACTAATATATTTACAGGAGGAAATGCAAATGATCCTAACCCTATATTAGCTATGAGATATGCTTACATGTATTCTCATAATAATGGAATATTAGACTTCTTTGTAGAATCAGAAATTAATTTAGCACACAGAGATTGGGAAGATACTAAAGCAAGACAAATATATGATGTATATGAAAATAATGATATAGATGAATTATTTCATGCACAAATAGAAAAGAAAGATAACTACTATAAGTATGATGAATCATTAAGTCCATCAAGATTTCCATCACAAATGAGTTCCTTTGGGGAAATTCAACCATTGTACTATGATCCATATGTTGCAGCAAACTGTTATGTTAGCCGTCCAAAAAGATTAATATATTCTTTACAAGCTCAAGATGAAGCTAAGAAAGATTTTTGGAGAGTATTTTTACCACTTAATTATAAAGACTTTAAAAATAAAGTTAGTGTAATAAAACCTATGAGTAAGACAGGGGCATTAGTATTTTTCCCTTATTTATCTCCTCAGTTATTTCAAGGAGTAGATTCTTTAAAGTTAGGATCAAATACTAATGTAACAATAGGTGATGGTAAATTATTTAATCAACCGTTGCAAAATGTAACTAATTCTGACATCTCTAATGAATATGGTTCATGTGAAAGTTTAAGAAGCGTTGTAAATACACCAGTAGGTTTGTTTTTTATATCACAAGCACAAGGTAAAATATTTCAATATACAGGTAAAGGATTAGATCCAATATCTAATAATGGAATGAAATGGTGGTTTAATAAATATCTACCTTCTCAATTAGTTAAACAATTTCCATTACTGGAAGATTCTGTATTATCTGATAATCCTATAGCAGGTGTAGGGTGTCAAGCAATATATGATCCTAATGATGATATTGTTTATTTTATGAAAAAAGATTATAGAATAAAATCTAAATGGATTGCTAATGTTACATATTCTGAATCAAAAGGATTTGAATTTAATGGAGGATTACCTCTTACAATAGGGGATCCCGTTTGGTTTGATGATTGTTCTTGGACTATAAGTTATGATCCAAAAGGAAAAGGATGGGTATCTTTTCATGACTGGCATCCTGAGTTAGCTTTACCAAGCATTAATCACTTTTTTACAACAAAGACAATAGAAAGTGAAACTCCAATATGTCCACCAGGATTCACATATAATGCAACAAACGGATTGTGTGAAAGAATAGAAAATACATCTGATTTAGCTTCTGTCATAATAGATGAAGTAGATGCTGATGTACAAGGTGGTGCAACACTATGTTTATTAGATATTGTTATAGCAATGGATACTTCTGGTTCTACTGGGAATGGTCCAGGTTCTATAAGACAAGCTCAACAGGATTGGTTAAGTGCATTTTTGACTGATCCTAATATATCAGGACCTATGGCTACTGGTAGATTTCAAGTAGGTTTAAATGCATGGGCAAGCCAACGGGTTGATATGAATCCTAATGGATTTACTATGAGTAACACTGTTACTGAACCTCAAGTAACTGCTTGGTATAATAGTGTTTGGGGTCAAACTCCTCCAGGAACTGGTACAGTAGTGGGTCCAGCACTAACTCATGCGCAGAATGTATTAAATTTAAAAGCAGGAAGTCAGCTAGGAGATAGAACTGCAGATCCAGCTTTTAGACAAATAATTATTTTTGTAACTGATACAAATAGTAATCCTGGAAATATAGGTTGTCCATTCCAAGGTATAAATAATTCACCCAATGCATCAGGTCCTGCAAATCAAGATGTGTTTGCTTTATATTGTGGTGCTACAAATAGTACACCTGCTAACCCAAATGTATTAACTAATATAGCTTGTACTCCTGGTCCTATAAATGTTGATGGATATCAATATGGTATTGCAGCTAATAATCCAGCTCAAGTTGCTTTAATAGCAGCAAACATTGCAGCTAATGCATGTTCAATACCTACTACATGTAATTGCCCTCCTGGTTATACTCTTGTATATCCAAATCCAACAACAGGAGAGTTTATAGATAGCTCAGGACCATGTGAGGTAGATGCACCACCAATATGTAGAAAATTAGAATGTGAATGTCCTCCTGGTATTCCTGGATTTCCTACAACAACAACAGGTCAGTGTGATGATTTATTTTTAGCAGGAAGTCCTACATATGTTAATCCTAATCCACTTATATGTAATTCAGACTCTTATGAAACTGCACAAGCAAACTTTAAGGTTGGAGCATTTTGGAGACATAATGTAAGGTGTGATTTATTTGCAAATTATTACGGTGTAGATTATCCATGGGAAATTGATTTAGTTGAACAAACTGGGCAAATGGTTAATACTGTAAGAAGTGTTGAATATCAACTTGAAACATATGTTTATAAAGGTGATATGGGCTATGCGTGTAATGATGACAAATGGGAAGATCTTTTATTTAATTTTGATCAAGCAATCATTTATAATAATGAACAAGTATCCGGATCTTTAAAGTTAGTTCCTACACCATTTAATGAACCTTTAGCTAATTTAACTTACCCTATAGTTAGTGGTAATAATATAGATATACTATGTTCTAAAGTAGAACAGAAATATAGGTTTAATCAATTTTGGGATATTACAAATGATAGAGGAGAGTTTTCATTTGCAGAACAACCTATTTGGAGAACAGCACCAAATGGCTACATAAAAAACTTAAATGTGATAAACTTAAATTATAATAAATCACAACTACAACATAAGAAATTTAGACATTACGCAAATAATTTTATATTAAGAAGATTAGTCTCAGGAAATAGAAAAATGTTGCTACGTTTATTTAATACTAAACTACTTACATCTCTTAGATAATGGCAAATAAGAAAAGCATAGGACTACCAGGGGGACCAAATGAATACATAACACATGTATCAGAAATGTTTAGTACAGAAGGATATAAAAGAAATTCACCTGATGTAAACAATCCAGTTAATATTATTGAGTCAAGTAATATTACTATGAATGGTGTAGACTTCCCTGTTAGGGGTTATGGTAACAATGGCAAAGTTCAGGATATGATGCCGGGAGTAGAACATTACGACTATGGTAATGCAGACTATGTTGTTGAAGTACCAATGGCTCAGACAGGTGTAGAAGTAGAAAAAAGTTTTGAGATAACTCCTGAGTTGCTTTTAAAACAAGCTTTTGTAGAATCTTTATTAAACCCAAAAGCTAAAAATGATCTTGGATATAAAGGTATAGCACAAATAGGAGATGACTTAATAAGTGATTATAAAAAGGCAAATAAAGTTGAATCAGTAGATCCATTTAATGTACAACAAAATCATGATGTTCAAGAGTGGTCTATGAATGAATTATACAACTCATCATTTGTAGATAAACCTACAAGCACTGCTGAGAATAGATTACTCAAAAGTTTAGCATCTTATAATTGGGGAAGAGGTAAAGTACGAAAATTACTTAATGAAGAAAAGGCTAGTGGTACTGATATATATACAGGAACTGATTGGACAGAGAAACTACCGCAACAAACAAAGGACTACATAAATATGATTGTTTATGATGGTTCAACAGAAAAAAGACCTCTAGTACAAGAGAATTTTATCAAAGCAACAAAAGATGATAAGTATAAAGAAATAAGAGATATATATAAATATCAGTACGGTGGTGATTTATTTGATGAAAGAACTAATAACGCACTTGTACAAGATAATACTTATGTAAGTAGGTTTATGCCTAAAGATCCTTTCCCATCTTTAAGAAATATAAATAAAAGTATTGAAGATTATAAATTAGATCCATCAGATTATGAAGTTAAAGATAATCCAAGATCATCAGATAATAATCTAGAAAATAATCATGTTGTTGCAAAGGGTGAAAACTTAGGTCTTATAGCAAAAAAGTATAATACATCTGTTAGTGAAATTGCATCTTTAAATAATATACAAGATCCTAATTTAATTAATGTAAATCAAAAATTAAAATTACCAAACATTGAGGTTAGTGACAAAAAAGAATATGTAATAAAAGCTGGTGATACCTTAAATGAAATAGCTAAAAAACACGGGACAACATCCAATAAGTTAGCTGAAATTAATGGCATTGAAGATATAAATATTATAAGTATAAATCAAAGATTACAACTGCCTGATAATTATATTGATGAAGTAAGTCTAGCAGAAGAAAGTTGGATTAGTACAGATAAATTAAAGCAAAATAGAAAAGACATCAATGGTGGTAATGATGAAAGCATTGTTGTAAAATCACAAATGTTAAATGACCCAAATCAAAGATATGTTGTTATAGATAAAAAATCACAAAGATTAAAACTTTATCAAGGTGATAATGTTCTTATGGATTTTGAAGTGGGAACAGGTCAAAATGTTGGAGATGCACAAACAGTAACTAAAAATAAATATATAGATCCATATGGAAATACAGTTACACCAAAAGAAGCATTTATAGAAGAAGAGAAAGACGGTAGAATTGTATATGAGAAACTTAAACCAGGATACAAAAGTAAAGTAGACTGGAGTGCTGGTAATAAGCAAACAGGTGCAGGAAAATTTACAATGGGTAATGTGGGTGAATATAAAGACACACCTTCATTTACATTAGTTAATGAAAATGGAATAGAAATACCTGCTGTTATTCATGCTGCATTAAATAGTAGAAAACAATACTTTGATAATGACAACATTGAAGATAATAGAATGAGCAATGGTTGTATCAATGGTAAGTGTACTGATCTAGAGGCATTATATAATACAGGCTTACCGGCAGGTTCTCCAGTATTTATATTACCAGAAGAAGAAGGAAACTATTTTGAGTTTGCAGATGGTCAAGCAGTATTAAGAACAGGTAGACAAAATAGGATAGATGCAGAAAATTATACTGATTCACAAGGTAGAGAACAGAAAGGTCAAGGGATTAATAGATCTACTAATACTTTAAACTATAAAGAAATTAGACCTGTTTTTGATGAGGAGAAATTTAAAGAAGATAAATTTACTTATTTTGATTTTGATGATACTGAAGAATATGAAGAATCAGTTAAGCCTTTTGTAAATTCATTAGTAAATAATAAACAAAGGATAATGAAAGTTGCTGGTATATCTAGTGACCAGTATAATGAAATAGCTCAGATTGCATTTGGAATTTTAGGTAATGAAACAAACTTTGGAGATACTCATAGTGAAGTGGGTAATGCAATTAGAGGTGCAAGGAAAAAATTTATAAGTCCAAAATCATCATCACCAGATTATCAGAGAAAATTTGATGGTTATAGTTTTGCTGAAGGTGCTGATAATGACTATAACAGTGTTGGACTTACTCAGCTTAGGTATCAAGAAGTAAAAAATGAAGGTAAAAAAAGAGATAGTAATGGTAATATTTTAGCTTCTGAAAGGGACAAAGTAATGCCAGCAGAAAAAATGTTTAATGATTTAGGTATAACTTCTAATGCAGACTTAATGGATCCTGAGAAAGCAGCTATAGCAACAATTGCTAGATTAGCTTTTTTAGTCAACAATAGAAAAGGTGTTGACAAAAATGATTTGATGAATACATTACCTGGATTTTGGGGAGGGTCAAGTAAAGATGGTAAAGCTACATATATAAATAATGTCAAGAAGAATTCTAAATATTTAAAGCTAGAACAGCTAGATAGAGTTTTACCTACAAATGAAGAAGGAGGAGAGATGGATGACTTTGATATGTATCAAGGATATTTAAATGGTAAGTATGATGGTACTGAACAAGAGCTGGAAGCAGAAAAGATATATGATAAGCTTAACAGAAAACATTATAGAGAAGCTAAAATGCATGGTATGACTGCTAGTAATTTTATAGCAACTCACTTTTTAAATAAAGCTTAAACCTTAAAAATTAGTAAATCTCTTGATTTATTTGTATATTATTAATATAAAATAATTGTTGTGAAAGTAAACAAAAAAAGTTTAATGCAGATGGGTGGTCAATCCTCAATGCAGCCTACAGGACAAAGTACAGATTCTGGTATGCAGCAGATTGTTGGGTTTATAAACTCTTCTGTAAATGAAGGACAAGACCCGGTAGAAGTTGTTATGGGTTTATTACAACAAGAAGTAGATCAACAAACTATAGCACAAGCATTTATGCAATTGGGTTATGAAGAAGAACAATTGATGCAATTGTTTAGTGCTGTTCAAGAAAGAAGTCAACCACAAGAACCAAGTTCACCAGATGAACAAACTAGAAATCCTCAAGAGATTGCTAGAAATCAGGCATTAGAAGAACAAGCAGAGGCTGAAGAGCAACAAGCTGCAATGGCTGAAAAAAATGCAATGGCTGAACAACTAGCCATGGATCAAGGTATGCCAGTTGCAAAGTCAGGTATAGAAATTAAACCTGAAAATAAAGGTAAGTTTACTAAGTGGGCTAAAGCACGTGGTATGTCTGTAGCTGAAGCATATAAAAAAGTATTAGCTAATAAAGACAAGTATCCTCCTTCTGTAGTCAAGATGGCTAATTTTGCAAGAAATGCAGCTGGATGGAAAAAAGAAAAAGGTGGAGAGACAGAAGAGTTTGTAGCACACATGATGTATGATACTAAAACAGGTGATGCATATAAAGCTAATACTCCTGCTGATCATGAAAAGTATAAAAAGCTAGGCTACTTGCATAAAGATGAATTGAAGAAAGCTCAAGAAGGTACAGAGATAGTAAAGAAAAATGGGTATGAATATAAGAAAGTATTAAACCCAGAAACAAATGAATCTACATATTTTTCTAGAAGAAATGGATCAAGCAATTGGAAAGACTTACAAGAAGAAGGTAACATAATACCATTAAAAGCTGTACGTTCTGATATTTTTGCTGACAACATAGAAGAATGGGAAGGTACAGAAGAGCAAAAGAAATGGGATCAAGAGGAAGCAAAAAGATACAAAGCATCTAGAGAACCAAAAAAAGAATCCTCTGATGAAATTAATTATGATAACTACGGTATAAGAGTTGTGCAATTTCCTTATGGATACAGCTCAACCATGCCTCCTGGTCATATTCAAGCTCAGTTATACAATAAAGATACAACAAAGCTTGTTAATAGAGTTGATGGTCAAAAAGCTTATATAAATAGATGGGAAAATGGTAGTGGTAATGTACCTATGAATCCTTCTGAATATGAAGGTCAAGATAATGTAAGAGTAGTTGATCTTGATGCATCACCTGAAGAAATTCAAAGATTTTTAAATGAAGCACAAACATTCCGAGGTACAGATAGACGGGCACAAAGAAAAAATGTAAAAGGACTTTTAGCCGAAGCACCTACAGCATTAGGTGAAGGAAAAGAAGGTGCTTATGATTTTGTAGAAAGTAACTGTGCTACTGGTGTATGTACTGGTCTTGGTTTAAATCCTAATGCTTACAGAAATGCAGGAATAACAGATCCTACAGAAGTAATGGATGGTATTATCAAAGGAAAAAAATACAGAGACCGTATTAATAAAATTGTTGGTAATAGAGTAAATTCAGCAGAGGGCCTTCAAGCTATAATAGGCAATGGTACAGATGGAGCATATGTTCCATCAAATGATGCTGCTAAAAGAATATCAAATTTTCTAAATGGTATTAGTGTAGATGAAAGAGATAAATTATTAAAATCTATAAATAAACCAGTCAGTGAGCTTAAGTCTTTTGATGGTGTAATGGATGTATATAACTCTTTGCCAGAAGGTACAATACCTACAGCTATAGGTGCTGGTATAGATGAAATTGAAAACAATACTGATTTTCAGTTTGATATGCAGGGTGTAAAGAATATACCTGGTTATTGGTATGATAAAGTAGGTGATGCTTGGAACAATTTCTTTGATCCAAGCAACTATAGGCAATCAGGTGGTGAACAGGATAATGAAAGGATTAAAAATCCTAACATGATAACTAGATCTAATAATTATGCAAACCCATTAGCTTTTGAAACTGCTAATGACTTTAATCTTTTAGGTGCAGTTAACACATTAAATAGTGGTCTGACTAATATGTTTAGTGGTAAAGATGAAGATGGTGATGGTCTTAAAGATGGTTCATTTAGAAATCTTGGTGCAAAGAAAACATTAAATAAGTTAAACAAAGGTCAGTACTATGATTATAATATTCAGGTAGATCCTAATGATACTAATACTTATGCGTTTGATGAATTAGATTTATTTAATGCAAGTAAAACAATTGGTAAAGATAACTTAAGAACAACTGAAGAGTATAAGGAAGATATTAAGAAAAACTCACGTGTCAATTTTAATACAGAGACAGGTGAGTATGATGCTCTTTTATCTAGCAGAGATCCAAGTAACTATACATACCGTAATTTATTTGGTCAAAAGAAAGATGTATTTAATGATGAAAAATTAACTAATGCATTAGATGGAGAAAATCTAAACTATTTTGAAAATGTAGATGAAGATACTAGACAACAAATTTTAGACTTTGGAGCAGCAGACGGAATGCCTGAAGGCACTACACTAAATATAGATAGAGATACTGGTGCAGTGCGTTATATGGGTCCTGATACACCGGAGAATAAGCAAAGAGATAATTATAGAACAATGATGGGCTATAACAAATATGGTCCTAGAGAAGAAGTAGAAGAAGTAGTAGAAGAATCTAAATCTATAATACCAACAAATGTAAACGGACAACCTTTAGCAGCTTTAAGTACTGATCCACCAAGGGTACAGCCACCATCTTTTAAAGAATGGGTGATGCAAGATTCTCGTAATAGAACTGGTGCTAATGCTCCACAACAATATCAAGACTTTCTTAATGGTGTTAAATCAAGTCCAACCAGTCCAGTAAATCAAACACCAAAACAAAATATATTTGATAAAACAGGAGAGTTTTTTGAAGATAGATACAACGAAGCTATGCCATTTTTAAAAGAAGGTGTTGAAGAAGCTGGGAAAGCTGTAAGGAAAGCAGGAGATTTTGTTGAAGATAAAGTTAATACAGGATTAGATTTTTTAAAAGATATTAAATTTGAAGAAGGTGGTGATTTACCAAAAGCTCAAATGGGTTTTGGGAATCCTCAATTTGATCCAAATAATCCATTTGGTATACCTGATTTTTCACAAATGGGTCAGACATCTTATATAAATCCAGATACAGGAGCACCTTATACACCTGGTCCAAATGTACCAGCTGTAAATGAAGAAAATCCAATAATGCTAGATGAGGTAACTGTTACTGCAAAAGGTGATCCTCTTAATAGATTAAAGCCAATTGGTATACAACCATTATCCAACGGTTTAGATGATTTAAAATTAGCACCTATAAATGTACCTAGTCAATTTATGACGAATGAAGATTCAAATCAAGAATTAGAAAGAGCAGATTTTGATGATCCAAAAGTCAAAAGGACAAATAACTTTGAAGGAGGACTAAATAGATTTATGGATAGCAATTTTATGAAAGGTTATGCAGATATTTCAGAATTTGCTGTTGAAGGAGCAGGTGTAATAAATGATTGGTTTAGACAAAAAAATGTTCAAGATGCAAGAAGAGAAAACCGTAGAAGATTTGCTGTAGCAGATAATATATATGGTACATATGAAGATCCAGCTCTTAAAAGAGGTGTATGGGATGTTAATACAGGTCAGGCTCAGGGTGAGGCAGACAGAACAACTAGCTGGAGTATGACAGCTAAAGAAGGTGGAGAAGTAAATGTTAATAGTGAAATGCTTGCTGCGTTAATAGCAGCTGGTGCTGATATAGAAATGTTATAATTATGGCAAAGATCAAAATAAATAAATTACCAAAAGGTTTTAAACTTGTTAATGGTAAGGTTGTAAAAGAGCAGGTAATGAATAACGGTGGTTATGTTACCGGTGACCAAAGAGATTATGGCTTGGTTACAACTCCTCAAGAGTATTATAATAATACAAACTTTAATAATGCTGATGATCAAAGTGTTAGATACAGTCTATCTAGTGTACCTAGAGATGTAGCTAACATAGAAGCAGAAGGTGGAGAAACTGTTCTTACTGACTTAAGTGGTGATGGACAATTTGGTCTTTATAACATTAATGGACCAAGACATAGTAGTGGTGGTGTACCAATGTTTTTACCAGAGCAATCTTTTATATATTCAGATACAAATAAAATGAAATTTAATAAAGATGAAATGGCTGAATTTGGTATTGAGTCACGTAAAGGAAAAACACCGGCTACAATATCAAAGAAGTATCAGCTTAATCCATATTTAGGAGCAATAAATGATCAGTATGCAGATGACATATCTACAATAAGTGCTGAACTTATGCTTAAAAAAAATATGAATGATTTATCAAGGTTGGCTTTTGGTCAAGAAGTAAAAAAGAATTTTGAAGATGGTGTGCCATTAGCAGCACATCCATACCTAGTTTCTATAGGAGAGGATCCTATTGAATTTACTGCAAAGGTTGAAGAAATTTCTAAAAGACAAGCACAAATGAACGCTCTTGCAGCATTGCCTCCTGAACAGCAACAACAATTAATGATGTTGCAACAAATGATGGCACAAGTTGATCAACAACCACAAGGTCAAGGTCAACCACAAGGTCAACCAGAAGAAGGAGTTGTAGAAGATGTTGTAGAAGTTGCAAAGTATGGGACTGAAGTAAACGGTTTAAGAAAATATCAAGATGGGACAGAAGTTGTAAACCCATTAAAAGAAGATCACCCAAAGTATAACGAATGGAATGAAAAAATTTCTACAGGTAATTATGATGTAAAAACTGTAACACTTGAAAATGGTGGTAAAAGACTTATACTAACAGAAAAAAGAGTAGAACAACCAACTACAGAAATAGGTGAAGCAGGTAATCAAAGAGGAAGAGGAAGTACACCTATATATAATGAAGATATTGCAGGTCAAAGAAGAGCTTTTAATGAGGCAAGTGATGATGGATGGCAATATCAATCAGGTTCTTTATCATCTGGTAACAGACCTTTACAACAAAGTAAAATATATAACAATCAAGTAGTAGATGGTGTGTTTGATCCAAGTATAACTGCTGATAAATCATCTGGTGTACATTCATATGGTTCTCCAGAAATTAAAAGTGCAGCTGCAGAAAAAGACTTCATGAATAGATGGGGAGATGTTGTTGCACAGATAGATGGATATGATTACAGCATGGATGCCAATGATCCAAAAGTTAAGCAATTTCAACGTCTTGCTGAAGAAACTAGAAGAAAAGAACATCTAGAGCACTTTGGTAATTTAGATAACTATAAAAAATACTTCACAGAAGATGGTGTTAGTGGATCTAAATTTGATGGTGCCTTTGGTTTACATACTTACAATACTCCACGTTTAAAAAAGAATGAGTTATTTAGTGAAGAAATAACTTTAGATCCAGAAGAAAAGAAGAAAGAAGTAATTGAGAAAAAGGATCCAGAAGCTTATAAGCAACCTTATACTCCTCCTTTTATTCAAGATGAAATTAACTTAAATGCATTAGGTATGATAGATGACAATCTATATATGCCTTGGGCACCAACAGCAGAAAGACAAAAAATTGATTATGTCTTGGATGATTATCTAGGACAAGTTAATGCAAACAATTCCTCACTTGCTACTGCATCAGAGCAAGTAGGTAATACTATTGGTGGGCCTGCAGCAATAGCTGCAATTTCTGATCTACAAGGTAGAACTATGAAAGCAAATGCTGCTGCTATAGGTTCTACTAACTCACGAAATGTAGCTACTTTGAATCAAGTAGGAACTCTACAACCTCAATTGGATATGAAAGTAAACTTTGAGAATGATAGAAGAACTACAAAAGTATATGATGATGTTAACAAGACATTACAAGATCATGATAACTTTTTAAATGATAAAATAGCTAAGAGTGCAGAATTAAGAAACGCACTTATAACTAATAGAGCAGGTGCAGCTAATCTAAATGCATTAACTAAGAATTTTGATATAGATACTACAACAGGTGGTATAGTAGAATTCACTGATGGTGATGCTTTAGAAAAAGTAGGATTACCAAAAGATCAGCAAAAAGCATTCTTAGATAGTTATACTGAACTTCAAAAGAATTTGGGACCAGATGTAAAAGTTGATGCTGATTTAATAAAAGCATATATGACACTTGGTCAACCTACAGCAGCATCTAATCAAACAAATGCAGCAGCTGAATTTGCAAGATTAGGAAGCCCACAGTTTTATCCAACAGGTAAATCTAAAGTGGGGAAAGAGATTAAAAGAATGGTAGTCCCATTCTATACAGGCAAGATGGGATCATAAACCTTAAAGGTTTTAATTTATACCTTGTTAAACATATATAATTATAGTAAATTTACATTATGGCAACATACGTACCAGGATCAAAAGCATACTTACCGGACATTAAACCGTTTACTCCAGATTTTAAGTTTCTATCTGCGGTATTAGATCAAAGACAAGATAAGTATACTACTAGTTGGAAGGCAACAAATGATGTCTACAATAAAGTAGTGTATGCTGATCTATCAAGACAAGATACTACAGAACAAAGAGATCAATATATAGAAACGTTAGGTCCTTCACTAGAGAAGATTGCTGGTATGGATTTATCATTAGCACAAAACGCTGATTCAGCTAAAGCTGTATTTGCACCTTTCTTTGAAGATAAACTAATTGTAAAAGATATGGTTTATACTGCTAACTATAGAAAGCAAATGGATTATGCTAATAGACTTTTGCAATCAAACAATCAAGAACAAAGAGAAAAATACTGGAACCCAGGCATCAAAGCTTTACAGTATAGAATGGAAGATTTTGTAAATGGTTCTGCAGATGAAGCAATGAATGCATCATTAGCTAGATATGTAGAAGATGCAGATTTAGTTCAGATGTCTGAAAAAATATTATCAGAAATGGATCCTCCTTTAAAAATTAAGATGGATCATTTTGGAACAAATCCAGATGGAACTGTAAATACAGATTTTATTATAACAACGCAGAATGGTGAGTTAGTTACTGGACCAGCTTTACAATATATACAAACAGCATTGGCAGATGATCCAAGAGTTCAGCAAGCCTATCAAACAAGTGCATATGTAGAAAGCAGGGACCGTGCTGCAGAATTAATGCAAGCAGGACAAGCTGCAAGCGTTCAGCAAGGACAAGAGATGTGGGCTAATGAAAGAATAGCTTTAGTAACTGGAGCAAATCAAGAGCAAACAAAAGAAAAGAAAAAGCAACTTGCTGAAGATAATAAAACCAATGAAAACTGGGCAGCATATCAAAAAGATCAAGGTATTATACCGGGATCTGATGAAGATAAAGAGCAGAAAGACAACTTAAGTGCTTATGAAGCTACTAAAGCTGAGTTAGAACAAAACATGAAAGTTGAGCAAATTGCTCAAACACCTGTTGGTGAAGGTTTAGAAAGCAATCTTAATAGAGCTTATGAACTAACTATGTTATTTAACATGGATAGAGATATGAAAATAGGAGCTCAGAACTATAGCATGAGAGATTTTGAATCTTCAATGGAGGCTAATCCTTATGCGGTTGCACAGAAGAAGCATATGATGGATATGCAAAAGGTAAGATTCCAAGCTAGAGAAAGAAGAAACCTTGAAAGTATTAAGCAAAGAAATAGAATTGATTTAGCAAAAGCAAAAGGAGAAATCTTAAGTCCAGAACAAAAAGCACAACAAGATGCTTTATTGAAAGCATTAGGACAAACTGTTGTTAGAAGAGGTGAGGCTAACACTACAGAATTACCTGAAGGTGCTGTAGTAGTAGCTGTAACAGAAGATCAATTTATTCAAGATGATAATAAACTTCTAGTACGTGAAGTAGATGCTATTTTAAATTCATATGTGCAAATAAATCCAAATGGTGATAATGGCAATCAAGAGTGGACTATAGATTTTAATGGTACACAAATTACAGGTAACATTGAGACGCTTAGAAATCAAATGCTTAAGCAAGAAGATCTTACTACTAAACAACAGGAGGATGGCGTTGTAGCTGATTATGAAAATAGAGAGGCAATAAATGCTGCGTTTACAAACAGATATGAATTTATTACTAATGCAGAAGGAGTTAAAAGTAAAAACCCTTCTTATCAGCAATCAGCTCAATGGGCAAGTTTAAATAATGACTTCTTACAATTAAGAACAGACAAAACAGTATTAGACAGAAACTTCCAGAGTGCAACACAAACCCAGTATGAGACTTATGAAAAAACAAAAGTAAGAACTCTAAAAGATGATGATGAAGTTAAACTACAAATGGAAGCAGGGTTTGGTGATATATATGATGATACTGACCCAGATAATGTAAGACTTTTAAGTAAAGCAGAGTATGTTGCTGCTATGATAGAAAAGGCAGAAGCCAATCAACTAATTAATATAGGTGATGAAGGTTTACTGTATGGTAGAAATAATGTCCCAGAAGGTGAGGGTGATGACTTTACAGATAAGTACTATAGAAAAACTAAAACAAGATATGTAGAAGGTCAATCTACTTATCAAAGCTATGGTATAGGTGGTGGTTCTACTGGTGACAGTGGATACTATGTACCAGTATTAGATGCTGATGGTAATGAAGTAAAAGAAGTTAATATTTATGCAGTTAAAAAACATGCAGAAGAAGTATATGATAGACTAACAGAAGATCATAATAAAGGATTAACTGCTCAAAAAGGTTGGGAAGGTTATGAAACTGCAACACTTAAAAGTGTACAAATGGGTAGACAAAACCTTATTGGTGAAATTGAAACGGGAGTAACTTATGGAGGTAATATAGATCCTAAAGTCTCAGGTTCTGCAGGTAATAAAATCTATACTGATCTTTTAAATCAAATAGCAGTAATGGAAGGTGCTGGGCAAAATCCACAATACTATGCTGGTGAAATAGGTATAGATAGTGACATGGATGATCAACTAGAAGGTACTGACTTAGCTTTATATAAAAGAGCACTAAATGCTTATAGAGCAGATATGCTTAACTATGTCACAAATGAAAAAGCAGGAAACTCTATTTCAACTATGCCTAGAGCATCTATAGAATACAAACCTGTATATGGAGATCCAGAAACAGTAGATAAAACAAAAGCTGGTAATATTATTACGTTTGGTGGGGATTGGTTAGAGTCCAAGAAAGCTGGTTCAGAAACTACTGGTGAGTATGGTACATTTAGTCAAACAGAGATTAATAAATTAAAGAAAGGTATTTCTATTCTATTTGATCAAAAAGATGATATAAGCTCCAGGTCTGCAGCTAATAGTGCTATTGTATCATCACCTATTATAAGTGAGATAATGGCAAGTCAAAATCATTATGTAGAATATAAACCAAACTATGGTACCAAGGAAGATGGTAATGTTAATACAGGTACATTAAGATTTGTTCAGAACAGTCCAACAGAATATATGATGAACTGGCAATTTAATGAATATGTAGAAGGCGGATCATACAGAATGACACCAATTAGATCAAGAACCATAACTTTACCAGCTGGAACACCATATGACGGAACACTGGAAACATTAAAGAAAGCTTTAATAGAAAGGGAGTTTAATCCTTTAGGTGCAGAAAATTTGAGAAGAAGAAAAAAAGATAAAGCAATAAATGCTAAAAAATAATATTCAATTCTGAAAATGGAGAACAATTTAGAAAGTAAAGGTTTAGATCAGGCTATCAAAGCTAGTGAGGAAACAGGACCTCAGTTTGCTATTAATAAGGATATAGACTTTGTATCAGTTGATCAAGCGTATGAAGACCCAGAATATGATGCATATATTGATATGGCAGATACTGCTGCTATACAAAGGTTAGATCAGCAAAAAGATTTTATAGAAAAGTATGGTTCCGGTGTATATCAGAATATGGCTTTACCTACACCATCTATGGCAAATGATACATATGATCCACAGATGCAAAGAAAGGCAAAAGTGCCTGGTGATACTATATCAAGAGATAACTCCGTAGAACAAACTATTGATGAAGTTTTATATAATCAAGGAGTAAAATTAAATCAAAAACAAAAAGAAGGGAATTTAATTGCGTCTCCTCTTTACAGTGATAAAAGAGCAAATAGTTTTGACCGTTATTATCATCATCCAAAATTTGCTACATTAGGTTATAGTCCTTATGCAAATAATTCAGAATATTATAATGCAAATAGTACAGCTTGGGATGATCTGTCTAGAACATGGACATCTGTAAAAGGATTATTTGGCATTGGTTTTACTTCTAGTTATGTAAGTGTTGGAGATGGTATGGATGGCAAATATGGAAAATATGATTCAGGTAGTGCTGGTTCATATGAAGATTTTGTTGACATTGGTATGTCTGATAGAGGTGGAGCAACTCAATTTTTTAATAATTTACTAGTTAATTCAGGTTATACTTTTGGTATAATAGGATCAATAGCATTAGAAGAACTTGCATTAGTAGGTTTAGAGGCAGCAACTTTTGGTGGTGCAACACCTTTGGTAGCTGCTAGAACAGCAACGAATGCTGCAAAATTAGCTAAAGCAGGTAAAAGAGTGGTAAACTCTTTTGGAGTAGGTAGAATGGCTACAGCAACAATGGATATGTTAAAAGCCTTAAGGAATGCTGATATTGCTAAAGACTTTTATAGTGTAGGTAAATTTGTTGGAAAAGGAATAGCACCAGAAACTTATGCTGCAATTAAGGGTATAAGGACTGCAAAAAATACTGCAGGTAATCTTACCAACATGCGTAAAGCAGCAACAACCTTTGGAGGATTTTATAGAGATGTAAGATCTTTTAACTTGGCTATGGCAGAAAGCAAGCTTGAAGGTGGTATGCTTTATAATGAAAGGATGGATGAAGGCATGAGAGAAATGCAAGCAACCAACTTTGGTGGTCCAGTTACTGATTCACAAATGGCTAGGATACAGGAAAATGCTGCTAAAGCAGGTTTTGCATCTACTATGCAAAATTTACCTTTAATATTTGCCACTAATCAACTAGTTCTAGGTAATGCATTTGGTGGTTTTAATAAGTCATTTGCAAGAATGGCTAATCAAAACATAAAAGGTGGAGCTAGAAGAATTATTAAAACTTCAAAAAGTGTACTTAAAGATGGCACAAAAGCCTTAGATGTATTTGCTGATGCAGGTGCAGGATTAAAAGGTGTTGTTAAATCTATTGCTAACGCTGGTGTAAAGGGGAATCTTAGAACTGCAGCTGGTGCTAGTCTAAGATATTTTGCTGCTAATTTTGGTGAAGGTATTCAAGAATTAGGTCAAGAAGCAATTGCTACAGGAACAGGAGAATATTATAAAACATTATTAAAAGATCCGGGAGCAGGTGGATTAGAATTATATAATACAAGTTTAGCATCAGGAATTGGATCTCAATTTTCTGAGCAAGGGTTTGAAACCTTTATGTCTGGGTTCTTGATGGGTGGTGTTGTAGCAGGCCCACAAAAATTATTTTTTCAAGGAGTGCCTGCTATTTACAAAAGAATTTCAGATCCTAAAGCATTTGCGGAGTACAAAGCAAATAAAGAAAAAGCTATTTCTTCATTGGTAGATACTTATAATGATACCTGGAACAAAATGGCAGAAGATCCAAATGCTGTTTTTGATCAAAAGAAGTTTAAATTTTTAGTTCAAAAGCAAGCTGCTGAAGGAATGTTAGAATCTGCATTTGAAAGTGATCAGTTTGGTTTTATAGATAGTAAAGATATTGCAAAGTTTAATCAAATTTATGATGTAATATCTAATGGTGGTGCAAGATTTTTTGAACAACAATTAAATGATTATGCAAACCTGGATGACGCTAGTTTAGCACAGGCATTTCCTACAGATAAACAACAAATAAAATCAGGTAAACTTAGAAAAAGATTTACTGACATGATTGATTCAATTGGAGTCATGGAAGAAAACTTTAATAAGTTAAGTGATAAATATGAAAATCCTTTTGATGAAAGTAGATTTGAAAAAGGTACAAGAGAATTTCAAGAAGAAGCAATAAAAAGAATATCATTTGATCATGCACGTTATTTATACATGTTTACTAATGATGGATTTAATAGAGCTTTAGAAAGAGCAGATAGTATATTTCAGTCATTAGAATCAGATCCATTGTTTAAAGACATGGAGGCAAAAGATATTACTGTATTATTAGACAATGATTCAATTAATAATGAATTAAAACTTTTACTTCAAGAAGAGTTAATTTTAAAAGATGATAAAACTCAAAAAGGTAAAGTAAAAGAAATTAGAGAAAGAGCAAAAAGGTTAGGAGCTTTACAAGCAATCTTAAGTGACAAAAAAAATCTAAAAAAAGATGGATCATTTGATCAAAGAAAAATACTTAAACTTAAAACTGAATTTCACAACTATGTAAGATTCATGGCTAAAAAGTCAGGATCATTTGTGAATGAAGAGGTTGTAATGGACGCTCTTAAAAAAATTGTAGATCATAAAGCCCTTAAAGGTAGAGCAAGGGTATACTACAAGTCTATTGAATACTTAAACAATCCTGAAAGATTTACAGAGATATATGAAAGAACAAATGAATTCTTAAAGAGTGCATTTAAAGATGTTCAAAGAAACTATAAAGAAGCAGTTGAAAAGTATATTGAAACAAAAGAACAAGTTCAACTTCTTAATGAAATAGCTAAACTTACTGATCACAAGGGTAACATGGTTATACCAGACCCTAATGAAGTTAAAAAATTCTCTATAACTAATAACCCATATGATCTTAAGACGTTCTATACAGAAGCAGGTACAGTTACAAAAAGGTTTAATGCAACTACAGTAACACAAATCAATGAAATACTGGGTGCCTATGCAAAAATAACTGAGCAGGATACAGTAGATCAAAAGACAGAAGAAGCACAAGCTGAAGAAACAAGGGCTGATGTTGAAGAGATACTCAGTGAAAATGGAGTAGAGATAGAACTACCTACTGGTGAATCCAAAGTATATACAGAAATACTAAGAAAAGGTTATAACAAATATCTTGCTGATCAAGCAAACTTAAATAAAAATGCAGTAGACTTTAATGCTTGGATTAATACAGAAAATGGTAAAGCCTATAGACAATCATTTGCAGCAATTAAAAAGATATGGATAGCAAATGATAAGTTAACAAACCCTAATAGATCTTTAACCCCAGAGCAGATTGAGAATGATGCAAACCTTATAAGTTGGTTAACATCTCAAGAAGGAAAAACAAATGACTTGGTTGCTAAAATATTAGACAAGACTGGTTTAACCATCTCAGAAATAACAGGTATACAAGAACAAGCACCTACAAAGAATAAACCATACAAGGGAAGAGCTAACACAGATGTTATTGAAAGCGGATCTTATGTAGCACTTGTACAAACTGAAACAGAAAACAAAAATGGTGAGAAAGAATTTCTTTATCAGTTGTTTGAAAATAGTACTGGTAGATTACTAGATGCTGAAATACTAAGTGCAAAAGGATTAGGTAATGTTAATGCTTTTTTAGTAAAGGGTCAAGCTATATCTGCTTATAAAAGACTAGAAAGTGATCAACCAAACTCAGCAGAGTTTCCATTTGATGGTGTTGAAGGTTTGTCATATGGTCAAAAGGTTTATAAAGATGGAATAGAATATACAATATTAAGTAATCCAAAAAAATTAGCTAATAAAGGAACACTTCTTTTAATACCATCTGATGCTCAATCATTAACGTATGAGGAAAAGGTAGCACAAAAGGTATTTGTAAATGTAAAAAAAGGTGGGTTTAAAGATTTCTATACACTAGAAGAAATAGATTCAAAACGTTTACCTAATAGTGTTTCAAGATTAAACTTTAATGAACTTGTTACACCTTATGGTGCAAAGAATGAAGATGAAACTTCATGGAGTATAGCTAAGCAAAGATATTTTGCTATAATTTCTGAATTATCTCAAGAAGACCTAAAAACTTTAGAACTTGTTGTTACACTAAATCCAGAGGCTGGTAAAAAAGGAGGGCAATATACTATACCTGGTAAAGAAAGCAATGAATATATTACACGTACACAATCTAAATACCTTATTGGTATAAGAACAAACAGTGGTGTTGTACAAGATAAGATTGATGCATTGTTTGCTAAGAATGGTAGACTTGAAGGAGTAGATCCTTTTAAAAGTGATGCTAGAGTATTTGCTTTTTTACCTAATCAAAATTTTCAAATAGAGATAGGTGGTAAAGTATTAACAGTTGATCAGCTTAACCCTAGTCAGTCAGCCAATATATTTGATGTATCTGATAATTTAAAAAATAAATTAACTGATGCACAAGTATTAGAAATAGTAAAGGAAAAATATGCAATAAATAATGCTCTCTTGGCAAAAATAGATGAGCAATTTGCAGAAAATTCAACAGATGGGAACACAGCAGTATTGTCTAAAGAACAATTACCTGAAGGATTTTCATTTAATTCTACACTTGGTAATGTTGTATATGATAAATCAGATAAAAAATTAACTGATTTAGAATACAATGCAGCAGATGAAAATGGTAACTATTTGATTTATCAATTAGAAAAAAGTAAAACTGGAAGATCTAAAATAGTTATTACTAATCTAGAAGAAGATGCTAGAGAAGAACTAATTAATAAAGTAGAAACACAATTAGAAAAGCAAGGTTTACTAAGTGAGTTAAGCAAAGGAACAGATGCTTATAAAGCAGCTGTACTTTTACCTGATGGAACTTATAGACTTGTTCCTTTAAAGTCAGAGTCATTAGAAAATGAAGCAACTGATAAGCTGTTTGTTGATTTGATTACAAGAGCACAAAAAACACAAGAGGAAAATAAGAATGGAAAAGACCCTTCTTATAACAAAGAATGGAATGATAATCAAGGAGTGTGGATTAGTTCTTATCCAGGAATAACGGTAAAGCTTGAAGTAAATAAATATGGTAAAGTTCAATTGTCTATTGTTAAAGATGGTAAATGGACAAACTTAGAATTAACACGTGATGAGGTTAACGCAGCAGAAGATGTAGAAGTTAAGATCCAAAAATTAATTGATAGAGCTAATGAAACAACTGTTTTCAAAACAGCAGTTAGTAGTCCAGAGACAGGAAGTAAAATAGGTTTTACTTTATCTAGAAAAAACTTTAGAACATCTTATTCTAGAAGTGTAGGTGTTAATGAATTAATTGAGAAAACAACAACTCAAGCTAAAACTCAAGTTGTAGGTGTAAATACATTAGAAGTATTTGCTCCTTCAGGAACTACACAGAGTTCTTCTAATACAGAAACAACTACATCAGCTACGTTTACTCCAACCAGAGATTATACAGATGCAGAGGGTAATCCAATACCTGCAGGCCCAGAGATGACAACTGCAAGTTCTAAAGAAAAAACTTTTACAGCAGAAGAATCTGAATATAGTATACTAGACTTAGAAGATAGTGAGTTTGATGCATATAAGGAAAATGACTTTAGAGATCTTCCTTCTTATATGATAGAGCATATTGTAAACAAAATCATATCACCAGAGGGTGGAGTTGCGTTAAGAGAAAGAGAAAGACAAGTTTTTGAAAGTCCACGCAAGTCAGAAATAATGACTAGAATTGCTATACTAGGTGGTACAGTTAAAGAAACAGAGATATCAGAAACACCTTTAAGTAAAATTGATAAAGAATTAACTGCTCTCAAAAAGAAATTACAAGAGGGTAAAAAAGGTGCAGCAAAAAGAAAAGCTTTAAAAGATAGTAAGGAATATCAAACATTACTAAAAAATAAAAAAGCAATAGAGTCTGCAGCTAATAAAGTAATGCCTGCATATACAGCGCAGGATTCAGAGAATGTAGATGTCTTTATGGCTTGGGCTGCAAACAACCTACCTGACTTCATTAGTATAGAGGACATAGGTGTATTAGGTAGCAACTTAAAAGCGGGTGGTGTAAGAGTTGGAGCTTTTGCTTTAAACTTACATGCATTAGCAGGAGGAATGAAAATTGGTGGAACAATATACACCGGTGCTAAATCTCCATTTAGATATCATGAAGCATTTCATGGTGTGTTTAGAATGTTGCTAAGTGATACAGAAATTAATAAGTACTTATCAATTGCAAGAAAAGAAGTAAGAAGCAAATTAAGAGCAGAAGGTAAAAACTTTTTACAAGAACTAGAAAGATTTAGAAATTCAGCAGACACATATACTAATATGAGTAAGGCTAGATTAGAACAAGAATATTATGAAGAATATCTAGCAAATGAGTTTGAAGCATTTAAACAAAATCCAAAAAAGACTAAAACAGATTCCGGTGTCAAGTCTTTATTTACTAGGATTATGGAGTGGATTAAATCCGTATTTAATTCATACAATAAAAGTGAGTTGCTTACTTTATTTGAAAACATTGATGGTGGTAAATATCAGACAGCGTCAATAGCTAACAATCAATTTATTAATACTCTTACTACAGGAGTTACAGTAGAAGCAAATGCATTAATACCTTATGATTCTATACAAGATGGAAAGAAGGTAGGTTTTTATTATTTAGATAGTGCTGTAGCTGATCCTATGATTAGAAGTATTGCTGCTATGTATTTACAAGCAGAACGTCAAGTTACAGAAACAGGTGTTAAAAGATCTGAAATATTTGATGCTGTCATAGATGATTTTTACAATCTATATGATCCAGAGAATGTAATAAACCTAGATAAAACAGATGCACAAAGAGAAGTATTAGAAAATATAATTTTAGCATTAGATAATTATTTGGAGGTTATAAAACCACAAGTATATTCTGTATTAAATGTTATAGATAGTCAGATTACTGAAGAAGAATATAACACAGAGTACTTTGAAGACTCAGTAGGACTAAGAAGTATTGATCAGTGGAATACAGATGCATCATTAATTGGTGGATTAGAATCTACACCGAGACATATACGTGCTTACTTGGCTACAACTACTAAAGAAGAAACAGATTTCTTTGGTAATAGAGAGTTAAAAGCTGGAGTACCTTTAATTATACCAGTAGAGTTTAATAAAGTATATAACGGTTTACTAAAAGCTGTTAAGAATATTGAAGATCCAAAAAAGATGTTGCGTACAATGTACTTCTTTGGACAAGATAATCTTGAAACAGGAGCAGTAGTGTCAAGATTATTGAATGATCTTGGTGTTAGTAAAGAAGCTTTGTTATCAAATAGCCCTTTACCTTTAGAATTAAAAAATCCTAGTTTGTTTCAAGCATTCACTAAAGCTTTTGAAAACTTTAGAGTAGAATATATATTTAGTCAAAGAGATTCAGCGGGTAATGTTATAATGTATTCTGCAGCTGAAAGAGATGATATAAATTCTCAAGTAGATGTTTGGTCACAAGCATGGAATGATGCAGAAAAGAAAATAAAAGTTGATTCTAGTAGAAAAGAAACTGTTGAAAAAACATTAGGTGCTTTTGGTAATTTATTATTGCCTTCATCAACACAGAAAACAGATAAGGAAATTAGTGAGTTGTCTCAAAAATACTCAGAGAAAATATTTGAACTTACAGGTATAAGACTAAGTAAGCAATACATTGCATTTAGTTTAACAGCAAACAGACCTCAAACCGAAGAGCAGGGAGCACTTCAGAGTGTGCATTCTAATGAAACACCTATTACTGAAGAGGCTATCCGTACAATGAATATATTGATTCAAAATGGTGAAGATATTTTTAATGAGGGTGAAGAAGGAATGTATTCTAGATTAAGAACCCTAGCTATTAATAATGCACCTTTTGATGAAACAATTGGTTTATCTGTATTTAAAAATAGTGAGGGTAATTTAGTTTATGCTCATCAAAAACCTACGTATCATTTAAAGCAAGTTGAAAAATTAAATACTGATGTTCAAGCTTTAGAAAAATTAAAACAAGAGAATCCTTATTTGAAAAATAATTATCTTTTAAATAATGATGCGTTTATACAAATGTCTGCAGAGAACAGACAAAAAATATTAAGAATTGCTGGTACAGCTGTTGGTAATATAAATACTACTGAAGAAGAAATAAATGAAAGTATTTCTGGATTAAAGTCTAGATCCACTTATGGTAACTTCACACCACAAGAGTTTGCACTAAATTTACTGAACTCATATACTTATGGTGTTAATACCAAATCTAATAAAGCTAATTTTGTAGAGTACTATGATACTAAGCTTGGTAAGAATGTTAAGGTTGCTTTAGCTCCTTCATTAATAAGGGTATTAGAATCTTCCAACACGGGGGATATGATGAACCTTCCTGTAATTAAAGCTGTTGAGTTTGTTAGTGGATCAACTGGTGCTGTAAAATTAACAGATGAGGCTGTTGATACATATATAAGTTCAATTGAAACAGAGTATGACCGTATACTAAGAGAGTCAGCTCTAAGACGTGATAATCCTTTGCAAGTACAAAAGCTAGGTTATAATACTGAAGGAGGTAGAGCATACAAACTTCATAACTCTGCTTTATTTTTACCTCAAACAATAAGAATTGCACTAGAAGAAATAGCAACACGTGATGATGCAAAAAGTTTGTCTGCTGCTTTATCTGAATTAGATATGACTATGGCTGATCTTAAGTCAAATGTAGTAGAAAGTTTAGAGCAACAATTTGAACTGTTTAAAGATGAGCTTAAAACATTAAACATAAATGAAGAAATAAGCAGTAAAGTTAGAGAAGGTTTGGTAAATAAAAATGTAAAAGCTACACCAGATCTAATACAGTCAAATCAATTGCTAAATTTAAATTATGATCAAGAATATAATTTAAAACAAATCTTTTTTAATAACTGGATTAATACAAAATCAATCAATGAGATATTATTAGGAGATCAAGCAGTTACTTTAAAGAATGGTGTAGATGCTATTAAAAGAGCAAAGGCACAGAATGCTTCAACAGTTAGTGCTTATAGTGCAATTACTGCTCCTGAATTAGGAATTAATCATCCTGTTGATAATATAAGTTTAGTTTCTTTAGAAGAACCAATTGGTGTATCATCTGTAACAGGTGACAATATTGATATTGCTGATGCACAAATGTGGATGACTACAAAAGCATTTAGATATATGTTCTTTGGTTTTGGTAAATTAACACCAATGCAAGCCAAACTTATGGATAAAGTAGAGGCAGGAGAAACAATCTCATCTGAAGATATATTTGGTCAAGACGGTTATGTTAGTAATGGTGTAATGCTTAATTCTAAAAAACTTGTTTATTTTGATGGTAGTACATTTATAAAGATGTCTGCTTTTATATTGACACCACAACTTACATCCAATAAAGTTGTAAATGCTAATGGTGAAGTTACATATACTGCAAAAGAAAATAGAAAAGAATTACATGATCTAAGAGTAAAACTTGAAGGTATAGAAGCAATAAAAGACAAACAAACACTTGGTATTGCTGCGCCTTTGAGTGCTTTAAAAATGTTAAAGCAAAAAGTAAAAACATTAGAGGAAGTAAAAGCAGATGGTCAATTCAGTGAAAATGATTTTACATCATTATCAGCTAAAAATATGGGTCTTCAATTAGAGGTACCTTCTAATAAACTTGAAACTGTTGAGCCTTCACAAATTAAAGCAATTATAACATCAGAACAAAAAGATGATGTATTTGTCAAAGAGCTTGGTTTAACTGTAGGTCAAATTAGAAAAGCGTACAATGAAGCAATTAGTGCTAGAGTTGAATTAAAGTTTAAGAATAAAAGAAATCTTATTTTTACTTTTGACAGTGCTATGGAAGAGTTAAAAATCTCTATGGCTAAAGATAAGCTTACACCTAACTTAATGTCTTTTTTAAGATATGCAACAGAAGGTTTAAAGGCATCACAATCTAGCTCACAACTATTAGAGTTTTTCTCTACTGAAGAAGGAGAACAAAAATATGATTTGAATAACCCTATAACAATTAATAAGTTTGAGCAATTATTCTTAAGTTATTTAAGTAAAGGTGTTCTTGCTGAAAAACAACCGGGACATGCTTTAGCTTTGGTTTCTTCATACGGTATGAATATATACAGAAGAGTTTATAGTGTAGATGAAAATGGTATTCCAGATAGATCAGAAGTTATTAGAGAAAAGTACTGGAACAAGATATCTAATAAACCAGAAGTTGTAGAATTTGACACACTTCTAGGCAGAAAGATTCCAAAAGAAGGTGTTGTAGTATTAGACCGTTTAAGATCTGGTGTTAAAGAATATGATAGCAAAGGTGTGTTTACAGGTCAAAGATATACTGAAATGCTAATGCCAGCACATTTTAAAAGCGTAATGGATTTAGTTGAGAATGGTAGCATGGCTAATATACCTGAAGTTATATCTAAGATGTTTGCAATACGTATACCATCTCAAGATAATCATTCAACAATTAATATAAAGCATGTAGATTTCTTACCTGCCTTTTATGGTTCATCAGCAACATTTGCTCAAGAACTTGTTGAAATATCAGGAGCGGATTTTGATATTGATAAAGTATATGCTCAGATTAAAGAGTTTTATGTTAAAGATAAAAAGTTTATTGAATACGGTACTGCTAAAAATAACAATGATGCATATGATGACTATATTAATTACATAAATGAAAAGGTAAACAAACCAGGTACAATTTATTCTGAAGCTTATCAGTTATACAAAACAGATGAAGGATCAGCAAGAATACAAAACAGTGCAACAGAAGCTGAGGTTGGCGTTGCATCTGATGCGGGTGCTAGTGAGCAATCTATAAAAGCATTGCAAATGTTAGGATTACCTATTACTAAAGGACAATATGTAAACTATATAAAGAAAAATAAAACTGAACCTTATGAAGCACCATATAACAATGAAGTATTAGATTATAAATATGCTTTAATGGGTAATACAGGTGTAACTGAATCAACTGAAGGTATACCAATATCTTATACAGCAGCAAACTTAGAGATTTTAGAATCTGAATTAGCAGCATTGGTACAACTTTCTGAAACCTTTGCACTACGTGATAGTGAAGACTCTGTGGATATTGATAATTTACTTGGTCAAATAAAAGCGTTTACAAGCAACAAAGGTGCTGCTATTGGTGCAATTGTATCTCCTAATGTTAACTTAAGTTTATTGACTGAGTATAAGATAAAACTAAAAGGTGATAACGGATTAAATTTTAATAATGTAACCTATGATAGTTTTGCAACATTAACTGAGAAACTTACCAAAACAAAAAATGGTCTTAGAAAGCAAGATATTATATCTTCTTTAATTACCATGGCTACAGATAATGCTAAAGAAAGATTAGTTGCAAAACTTGGTCTTAACAGAGCAGCATTATCATTGGTAGGTACAATGACAGGTTTAGGTGTTCCAATTAGAACATCCTTACTCTTAGTCAACAATCCATTGATACGTGATATCTATAATGAAGCTTTAAATAAAAAAGATAAGTTAGATCCTGGAGTTAAGGCATTATCTAAAACTGCATTTGAAAATATTTTTAAAAGAATTGGGAATCTAAATGAAAAAGTAGTAGAGGTTGTAGTAACTGATGAACTTTTATTAGAAGCTATTAATAGAACAGGTAAAGAAAGTATTGCTTCATTACAAGCAGATTTAGCTATACTAGATCAGTTTATATCTGCATTAAATATTAATGATGAGGTTACCAAAATGACATCTGTTTCAAATCTAACAAAAGGGTTGGGTCAAAATATGGCTGCTGTAGCTGAGACAAGAAGAAACATATCAGACTTAATGGACAGTGAGATGATGGATCTTAAATCTATTTATCAAGGTGACACATGGCTTTCAAAATATGTTGAAATATTTCAGCAAATATCTGATGAAATATTACCATCAACATTTTTATCTGCTAGTGAATCATTCCAAGATATCTTGGATGAAGTTGTAATAAACATAAATGCAGGAGATATACAATTTACAGAAGAAACATTAGCTGGTATATCAAGAGACTTATTGTCTTACATTACTATTAAAGCCTACATAAACAAAAAATTAGGTGTAGATGGTAATTCACAAAGTGTTGCTACTTTAAGTAATGATTTAATCTATCCTGGAGATTATCAATCCATTAATGAAATAGTTGATAGAATGAGATCATCAGAAGCTGGACAAGACAATTTCTTCTTGGATAGTTTTGCAGTCAGTGTTAAATCAGATGAGCAAAGCAATAATACTGGTACAAATCAGCTAAATGCAAATACATTTAGAAGTTTAAATGCTGCACAAAAGATTGACTTACAAACTTCTTTTGCTAAGCTTTACGGTTCATTGGAGACAAAGGATGATGCTTTATCAATTATTAATTATATAATGGTAAAAGACGGTCTACAATTATCATCAGGGTCATTACTAGATGCTGTTAGTCCATTTATTATGGAGAGTTATTTATCTCAAATTGAAACAGCAAATCAAGCATTAAGATCTAGATCTACTGAAGAAGTATTTGGTTTATCTTTTACTGAGATGAAAAAAGAATTTATAGAAGGTTATCTTCTTTCAAATAAAAGTAATGCATTGTTGCAAACATTTATTTCTTCTCCAGGATTTGTATCTAAAGGTATAAAGATTAAGGATAATAAAGCCACTGTTGCATGGAATGAAAAGCAAAAAATTGGTGGAAGTAAACTTTACTTTAGAGTTAAAAATGAAACTGATGCTGGAGTTATTACATCAATAGATACATATAAAAGAGATGAAGATTCACAAACTGACTATACAAAAATAGATACTGTTGGTTCTAATCAACAAAATGCTATTGGTTTTATGTTTGGTGAAAGACCTACATATAAAGCTGTTAGAGAGTATGTAAAAGAAAAAAATGATCTTGTAAATAAAAATGATGACATTGCTAATAATTCAGCAAGCTCATTAGCAGAGGAAAAAAGTCTAGCTGCTGTATATGCTGATGAAATTTTAAATGATCAAACTGCAGATATAGTAGCAACAGAAGAAGGCATTACAGTGAATGGTGAAGATATAGCAGATGCAATAGAGTCATATGACCCAGATAATGTTGTTGATCCAGAAAATTTAGAAGGTAATTCTATTTCTGGTAATAGTATATTAAATCTAATTTCATCTGATACAATAAAAAGTGTAGAGGTGCCTGAGTACACAGTTAAAAATCTAGTAAATGAAGATGGTACTAAAAGACTAGCTTCAACTAATGGTAATCAAATATTTCTAAACCCTGTTGAATCTATAGAAGAGTTCTTTAATTATGTTACTGGTAAACAAGGTGGTCAAACATCTAAACAAAAAGAACAAGTAATATTGGCTTTAGAAAAAGAAGGTTATACAGTAGACCAAATGAGAAACATTCTAGATACTAAGAAGAAAGTAAATACTTTTTTAGTTTTTCATGAGCAAGATCATATAGATAACAATGATAAAGATGTCTATTGGAAAAATGGGAAAGACTTGCTGACTCAAGATAAAATAGATATTGAAGTTAGAGCTACAGTTGTTGCTTTGAAAAAGGTTCAAGAAATGCAGGCTGGTACAGAACAAACTGAATTAGATACTTCAGAAAATCAAGTATCAGAAACACCGTTAACAAATGAACTAATGGGTCAATTAAAGTTTGCATTAGATTTTGAATCTAAATATAACACTTTAATAAACTTTTGGGACAACAATGTACAAGGTAAACCTGAAATGAGAAGTAAGCTAAGAGCTCAAAATATATTATCTTTACAGGATATGATTGATGCATTTAATAATTCAAGTTTTGAAGAGACAGGTGTAGATCCACAAGATCAATTTTTAGAAAAGTTAGGTTGTTTATAAACATAGAAATAAGATATAATAGTTATGGCTACATGTCCAAATAAAAACGCAGCAGAATACAAAGCTTTACAAGCAGTGTATAAAACAGAATTAAAGACAAATGATGTCATTAATAGCTGGCAACGTGTTAATAATACAGATGTAATACCTACAACGGTAGAGGCAAATAGATATGTAAAAAAACCAAAAAACAGTTTATGCATTAAAGCAAAAAGCATTTGGTGAAAGTCTTTTGAATAATTTACGTAGAGAAAAAATTATACATCAGTATCAGGGTACTTATTTTATTAATAACTCCAATCAGCAGACTAGAGAGTATGATGAAGTATTTCTGCAAAAAAACTATGACAAACTACAAAGGTATTTAGAAATAAATAATATTCCTTTAGATTCTATATCACTAACAAGAACACCTAAAACATTTAAAGTAGCTGTCAAGAATGATATATTCACACCTCAAGATATTTTAACAAAGTCTAGATCTTGGGATACAAATAGATCAAGGGCTGTTGTTACACATTTAATGAGGATGTTTCCCCAGATAAAAGTAAAAATGCTATCAGTAGCAGATGCTAAAGCTGTATATGATACTATCCCAAAGTGGAAAAAAACATCTGCAAATTTTTCTGAAGTTAATTCATTTTATGTTGATGGTGTAGCATACTTAATTAGAGGAAGAGTAACTGATGAAACTGCTATAGAAGAAATGCTTCACCCATTTATAGATGCAATTAAAGTAGATAATGCAGAGCTTTTTAATGGTTTACTAGCTGAAGCAAAAAGAAACTTTCCTCAAATGGTTCAGGAAATTACAGATGCATATAATAGTGACAGAAGATTTACTCAGGTTGAAAGAGATTTAGAAATTGTAACACAAGCATTAACAAGACATTTCAAACAAGAATATGAAACTAAGCCAACTCAAACATTCTTAAATAGAATAAACCAAGCATTGGAGTGGTTTATGAATGTAATTAAAGACTTGCAAAACTACATTACAGGTGCAGCTTTACCAGTAACTGCAATAAACAGCAGTACAAACTTTAGTACTCTAGCCAAACTTCTTAATACAGAGGGTATAAGGTTTAATCTTGAAAGTAGAGCTAATGGTAAAGTTAGGTATGCTTTAACTCCAAAAAAACAAAAAATAGTAGATGCTACATTAAAAGTGTCTAATGGATTGCAGCAAGAAATAATTAAAAAAATGTTTCAGGTTGCAACGTCAACTAAAGAAGAAGTTGACTCTTTATCTGTTAATATTAATGTAGCAGAGCAAGGAGATGACATAGTAATACTAAATGAAAAAGATCATACATACTATAACTTAGCTACAGGAGAAATATATGAATCTGTTACTACTGCTATAAAAGGTAAAATGCCTAAGTCAAAGCAAGTAGAAAATCAAATTAACCTTGATATTGGTAATGATGTAGATGCATTATTAGATGCGTTGGTGTCTTTTGAATCTTTTGAAAGTGCTATTCCAAACATGCAAGTTTTAAATGCTGAGCAGGCGGAGGAAGTATATAAAAGATTAAAAGATGAGCTGTCACAAATAATTCCTAAGTCAACAGTACTTATATCACAAGTAGTAGTATTTGATCCTGCAACTAAGATTGCCGGTACTGCAGATTTAATTGCAATTGATGAAAATGGAAACATAAAGATTATTGATTTAAAAACCAGTAAGAATTCCATATACAAAAAAACTGTTAAAGATTCATTTGTTAGTGGTATACCAGGTAGATCAGAAGTATTTCAGTATGAAACTAAAGAGTGGGATATTTTACCATCTACAGAAGATGTAATAGAAGATTTAGAAGATAATAATGTAAAGAAGGAAGACGGTAATAAATATTCTAAAGAGCAAATAAAGAATAGGAAAGAAGAACTTGCACCTACACTTTATAAAAAAGCAGGAGTTACAAAGCTTTCTACAAGAGGTCAGCATAACTTACAAGTAAACATGTATAAACGTATGTTTGAAAACATGGGTTATAAAGTTTTAGGTAATGAAAATGGTGCGGCAACCTTCCATATGTTAGCAGATATAAGTGGAAAAGGTAAGGATCAAGTATTTAATGGTGGTATAAAGTATGATGGTTTATATCAACACAAGGCAACAGAAGAACAAGATAAGGTAGACAAATTAATACCTGCTGATAATAGCACGGCTGCTGCTAAAAAATTAGAAGAACTTACAAAAGACAATGAAAATCTTGCTTACGTAGGTAAAGATGAAGATATAGAGCAAGTAGAAAATAATATCCCAGAAGAAAACTATCCTGAGTATAATACAATCTTTGGTGCATTAGAAGGTTTTGCAGCTGGTCTTCTTAATAAGCAACAAGCTCTTGAAACTATTGCTAGTAAAACCTTCACTACTCAAAATAAAGAATTAACACGTGATGAGATTGCAAGAGCTGTTGCTTTAATACGTATGAATTTAGGGGCCGGTTCAGATGCTAGATCACAGACTTACACAGCAATGTTGAGGTATGGGTTAAAAGAAATAAGACAATTTAAAGATTATGTTGAAGATCCAAATAATGTTACAAAGCCTGAGTATATAACTTTTGTTTTAAATTTTAACAGATTTATTGCCACATATGAAAGCTTATATTCAATTGCAGAATCTAGTGAATTAAATGCTACACAAAGATCTTTAGTTCTACAAATGCAAATTGAAGTTAATAAACTTGTAGGAACAGAAAACACTGAAGGTATAATTAATCAAGCATACACTGATTTTGTAAAAGAGACGGTTAGATTAAGATCAGATAAAAATTTTGGTGCAGAAAACAGCTTGTTTACTGAGGAAGATCTTGATCAGTTGATGAAAAGAGTAGAAGACATAAGCACTATAGAATTGCTTACTAAAGATATGGCTACTCAGAAAGATACTTTGATGGCTGTTATGGATAAAATCTATAAAAGACAAAAGCAAATACTCTTAGATAAAATAGCACAACGTGAAGATCTAATAAGGAAGTCAGGTAATAAACTATTAAAGCTTTCTCAAGGTAGTGATAAAAATAAGATTTATGACTTTATGCTTGAGTATGATAAAGATGGTAAATTCACTGGCTTCTATACTAAATCAATTGGTCAAAAGTATTATGAAAAATCTCAAGAGCTTTATTCTGAACTAAGTGATGCTAATGGTACGCCTTATGAGTATCACAAAATATACAACATTGAAGATGCTACAGAAAAGCAACTACAAGAAAATATTGACTTAGCAAATAAAAAGAGAGCTTATAGTGATTTTTATAAAGCAGAGGATACATCAGTAGATATAGATGCAAACGGTAATCTTCCGGGTGGTAAGTATCACAGATTTACTCAAGAATTTATAGAAGTAAGAAGAAAGAATGAGACTTATGTTTATAATGAGAAAACAGGCTATGGAGAATGGATGAGAAAAGCTGGAGTAAGTAATGCTCAATGGTCAGAGTATCAAGCAAAGTATTACAAGTTCAATCCTTATACAAAAGCATTAAGAAAGAATGGTGTACCTATTGGTACTATACTTGAAGATCAAGTTTTTCCTGCACCTAAAGAACAATATGTTGAAGCAAGAGAGATTACATCAGAGGGTGAGGATATGCGTAGTGAAAAATATAAAGCTTTGTATGATCCAACAAAAACTGATGCATTAACAATGGCTCAGAGAGAGTTCTATGAACTTTATGTAAGATTTTATGAAGAAGAGTTATTAAAAAAATTACCTCAGAATACTAAAGATAGAATGGCAGGTAGAGTACCTGTGGTTAAAAATGAATTAATTAGTAAACTAAAAGGAGAGGGTCCATTGTTTAGTAAGCTTTATGCTAATACTATTAGAGGGTTTAAAAACTTTACTGAGCAAACAGCTACAGAAAAAAATGTTTTACTTGATGAGCAAGGTAATTTTGTAAATGGCTTACCAATCATGTATACTGGTAGTACTAAGATAGATGGTCAACTAGAAGAAGTTGAATCTCAGATACGTGCTTTAAAAGATGAATACAAGAAAGGTAAAATATCAAGAACCAACTATAATACAAAAGTAGCTAAGCTAAATGCAAACGCAGCTAGCCTAAGAAATCAACCTTCTCTAGGTGAAGTAAGCACTGACTTGGCAAGTAGTTTAATTAAGTTTAGTGCAATGGCTGAGCATTATGAAGTAATGGGTGAGATAGAAGACACTCTTACTGCTTTTGTAAAGGTTATAGAAAACAGAGAGTATGATCCTTCTCCAGATACATCAACCAAATTCTTTGGGCGTGCTGTTGATGGAGTTATGAAAGGTGTTGGATACACTAAAGAAACTAAAGGTGCATCCAATGTAGCAAAGAGAGCAAGAAAATACATGTCTATGATTTTCTATGACAATGAGCTTGTAACAAAAGGGATGGCTAATAAAATAGCTGATAACTTAGTTGCTGCATCTTCTCTTACATATGTAGCATTTAACCCACTAGGTAACTTCAATAACTACGTTATGGGTAGGTTAAATAATAATATAGAGATGCTTGGTGGTAGATACTTTAGTAAGAAGAACTTTTTACGTGCTGGGAAAGAATATAATCTGCAGGCATTGCAATCAGGTATATTTAAAAGACTTGGTACTGCAACACTAGATCTTGCAGATATTGCAACTCTAGGTAAAGCAGGGTTAAAAGTCTCTAACTATGATCCAGATAAAGCCAATAACAAATATGAAGGTTTTGTAGAAGAGTTTAGAATGATGGATCCTTCTACTGATATACGTGAATCTGGTAGAGATAATGATGGTAAAACTGTTTGGGAAAGATTTAAAGCCTGGGGTTATGTTTTACAGGATGCTGCAGAATATAATGTACAAACAAGAGTTGGTATATCAATGCTTATGGACACCATAATAGAAAACTCTAAGACTGGTGAATCATTATCTTTTTATGATGCTCACAGCTTTAATCAAGAAACACATAAACTTGAGTTAAAAGAAGGCTATGATACAATAGTAACTAAAGATGGTAACAAAATTAAATACACTGATGAGTTTAGATATGACATTAGAAATAAGATACGTGAAGTAAACAAACAAATTCATGGTAACTATGCCAAGGAGGACAAAATGGTTCTTCAAAGTTACACTTTAGGTAACCTAGCAGCACAGTTCAAGAAATGGGTTGCTCCTGCAATAAGGTCAAGATTTCAAAGAGAATACTTTGATGAGAACTTAGGCCATATGGAAGGAAGATATAGATCATTCTGGAAATTTTTAGCTTACACAAAGCAACAAATCTTTTTAGGTAATAGAGATTTTAGAAAATACTCTGATGGTTTCTTAGAAGAATATGGTTTTACTGGTAAAGGTGGTAATAGAGATCAGTTTGCTGTAAATAAACTTAAAGGTTTTTATAGAACCATGGGTGAAGCAGGTATCATATTAACTGTTATGGCAATGAACTTATTATTTGATGGTTTATTAAGTGGAGATGATGATGATAGTGATGCAATGATAAAACTAAAACATGCTTTAAAGAAGCAAGGTAGTAGAACCTATCAAGAACTTGTTGCTTTTGTACCAGTATCACCTGCTGGTTGGGAACAATTGTTTGGTATGATAGAGAGTCCAATAGCAACCACAAAAGTTTTAGGTGAAATGACTGAAGCATTCACACAAACTATATTTACTCCAGCTGCAATGTTATATTATAGTGATAAAGAGTTTTATTCAAACTCAGACTATGTATATCAAAATAGACCTAGAAGAGGTCAGCTTAAGTTAGCTAAAGAGTGGAAAGATGTTATTCCAATTTTATATACAATACAAAAATGGGACAACTTAATTAAAGAGCAAGAGTACAGTATTAAGTACTAAAATAAAACCCCGGTGTAATTGCCGGGGTTTCTTTTTATTCTGCATGATATAGTGAGTCTATAAAGATACGTCTTTCACGTTCATCCCTTATAGAATCTTGTTTGGTATAGATGATTGTGTCTTGACCATCTACGTACCAGTCTATCACGTTAGGGTCTTTATCCGGTTTATACTCCGATTTGCAACCTAGGCAAACCAAGAGTAATAACACACTAACCTTCACAACTAGAACACTCTAATATATTACGAGCAAAGTCTTGAGCACTACTCTTACTAAACTGATAGTACAAAGTCTTTACACCTTCTTCCCAAGCATACATGTAAAGCTTATTAATATCTTTAGCTGATACTGACGGGTCAATCATTAAGTTTAATGACTGTGACTGGTCAATGTACTTTTGTCTTTGTGCTGCTTGAAGTACGAGCTCTTTTGGAGATATCTCAACAAAAGACTTGAACACTGCTTTAGTAGGGAAATCTAAGTGTTGCACACTACCATCTTTCTTTAGGATAGACTTCCAAGTCTTGTCTGTATTTAGACCATAGGTTTCAAGTTCCTCTTCTAAGAAGGGATTCTTGTAAATAGTCTTAGACTTAGCAAGATCCTTAATAAAGTAGTTAGACTTAATAGGCTCTATACCCATAGACACGGCACCGTGGATAAATGAACTAGACTTAGTAGGAGCAATAGCCATAAGAGTGGTGTTAGCATATCCTTCTCTAAGAGAAGTGTATCCATACTCATTATGCAATTCTCTAGAAGCAATCTCACTTCTATCTTTAAGTGTTCTAAAAATTTCACTGTTCAATCCTTTAGCTTGCAATGAGTCAAACTCAAGAAGCTTTGATTGAAACAAAGAGTGATATCCTAACACACCAAGACCAATTGCTCTATGCTTCTCAGCAAAGTTAAACGCTCTCTTCATGCCCGGCATAGTCTCAGACTTAATAATGAATTCATCCATTACTGCATTTAAGAAATACACATATGTTTCAATTGCATCAGTTTCTTTTATCTGGTCCCAATGTAATAGGTTAATAGAACCTAAGCAACATACAAAAGAATTATAACTATCAGTAGGAAGCTGGATCTCTGAACATAAATTAGATGCTGTGATATCCATTCCAAGTTCTTTATAAGGAGAATTGTTATTGGAGTTATCCTTAAACATAATATAAGGAAATCCAAACTCACTCCTGTTCTGAATGATCTTAGCCCATACTTTACGTTTAGCTTTATCTCCTTCCTTCATTTCATTCATCCATTGATCAGTAACTGTAACACCATACTGTAAATTTTGTATAGGATTACCCTCTGTACCAATATCTAAGAACTCTAAGATATCCGCATGCTCAACTGGTAGGTATACTGCACAAGCACCACGTCTGGCCTCAGACTGCTTGCAAACGTCCACTACAGTATCATATATCTTAGCGTAGTGCACTGGACCATCAGCAAAACCACCTGTAGATATTTCAGTTCCTCTTGCTCTAATGTTGCCAATAAAAGCACTTGTACCTCCGCCATATTTACTCATCATTCCAATTTCACGGCCTGCATTTAATATGCTATCTAAGTTATCATCAACATTAGATCCGTAGCAGCTTATAGGTAAACCTTTTTGTTTACCAAAGTTAATCCATACAGGAGTAGACAAAGAGTAAAATCCTCTTGCCATATAATCCTCAAACTTTTCTGCAAAGCCTTTTATATTCAAATACTTTTCTGCTTTAATAGCAATGTCTTTGATTCTTTGTTCAGGGCTTTCTGATATATACCCTCTTGATAAAAATGTGCGGCTGTCTTCATTCAGCCAGTAGTATTTATTATATTCCATATTGTTTTAGTTTTTATTTCCGTTTTGTTTCCAATCAATCCAAAAGCCTATAGCCACCATTAAGTGTAAAAAAATAGACAGTGCATATTCATAAAAGTTATGCCAAGTAGCAAAATGCAAATGTACATGACCAATTATCCAAAAAGGTATAGCCATTTGCTGACTATACCATATAAGAAAAAATTTTATAAACTTCATCTCTCTTTGGTGTTAAAGGTTTGCGCCTACTTTTATATGCTTGCGCCTATTTTTCTTTGGTGTTAAAGGTTAAAAAAGATCATCTTCTGTAATAGACTTACTTTTTTTATTATAATCAACACTCTTCTTATAAAAGAAATCTCCTTCTTTAGTGCCAGTAATTTCTATATCAAACCATTCTACTGCTTTCAATATTTCCTGATTTACCTCAAAGATGGGCTTCATACCTATCTTATCTAAAGAGTTGTTGAATCTGTTTCTTATAAAATGTTGTATTGTTTCTTTAGGTAGAAAACTAAGTTCTCCTTTCTCAAAGATCCAATCAAGTATACCACACTCTGCACTATAAGCTTTCATGCATGCAGAGTAGATCAAATCTTCAAATTCTTTATCAAACCATTCTGGATTTTCTCTTTTGATTATATTAATAATCTCAGCACCAAAATTACCATGTATCTCCTCTTCTTTACTGGTGGCCTCAACAACATTAGATATACCTTTAAGTACATTCTTTTCTTTGTTAAAGCTCATCATAATTAAGAACTGACTAAATAGACTTACGTGCTCTATAAATAAAGAGAATAATAATACAGACTTAGTATACATTTTATTGTCTCTAGAACGTGTACCATCTAGGTACTTTTTTAAGTACTTAAGTCTACCTTCTATTGCAGGCACTTCAACCACTGATTGAAACTCTTTTTCTAAACCTAAGATTCTCAACAGTCTAGCATAAGCATCTTTGTGCCTAACTTCTGATTCAGCAAATGTAAATCCTACATCACCAATCTCAGTAATAGGCATTCTTTTATATAGATCACCCCAAAAAGTTTTTACATTAACTTCTATCTGGGCAATTGCTAACATAGTTTTTTTAATAACATCCCTTTCTGCTGATGTGATAGTTACTTTAAAATCTTGTATGTCTTCTGTAAAATTAAACTCAGTATCAATCCAATATGAATGTCTAATAGCATCTTTGTATGCTAGCAATTGAGGATACTCATAAGGTAATATGTTTTGTCTTGGTAAGAAAATGTTTTTATTCATATGATTATTTTTTAATGTGGAAAAAAAAACTGCATCCCTTTTGAGAGATACAGCTCTTGTTCAATTTAAGAAATATAACTGTAAATATAAAATTATTGAGTCATATTAGCAAAAGAAATTGTGAAAAATATAAGACCAAACTCTACTCCAAGTACTGGACGATAGATGTCATCTTCACATAAGACTTCACAGTTTACTATTTTAATGCCTAATAGTGTTTCTGTAGGAAGAAACTCTATAGCTAGTTTATTTTTAAAAATTAAAGGATTTACTTTTTTCATAAAATTAGAATTTGTATATTAAGTATATACCATTATTGCAAAGATATATATTTTATTATGAGCCATTGGAAAAAAATTAAGAATTTATTTTGGTACTCTGACAGTGAGCCAACTGAATTGCTTATATCTTTCTGCTATATATTGGCTCTTCCAGCATGTATGATACAAGAATTCAGCAACCCTAATATTATTTTTATAATAGGGGGTGTTCTCATAGGTTTATTTCAGTTGTGGTCAGTTTTATATAATGTAGTAACAAAAAATTGTTTAAGTTATAGACTTCTTGCCACAAAGCTCTCATCAATATTAGCCGTTATAGTTGTAGTTAATCTATATATAGAAGGTGTAATGAGAGGAACCAATATTGAGTGGATAATCATTATGCTTTTTGCTTTTTGGAATACAATAAGATTGTTTAAAGAAAAAATAGAAAGAGAATAATGGATCCTGTAGTACAAATAGTTATAACAATAATAGGGGTCTTAGGCTCTGGTGCAATCTGGAAATATCTTGAAGCAAGGTTAAGAGTGAATTCAGATGAAAAAAAATTAGAATTACAAAACAATGATGGCGTGCAATATAGAGACGATTTAAAAAACAGAGTTAGAAACCTTGAGGCAATGCTAGCTAACTCAAGCAATGAGAAAGACACGCTTAGACAGCAAGTACTAGACTTAGTAGCTGAAGTTAATACATTAAGAGTTAAAGTTGAGTTTCTTGAAAAAGAGAACCAACGTTTAAAGAATAAGTAAACTTTAAATATTTGGAAAAGTTTCTTAAATTTTGTATATTATAGTATATAGTAACTTAAATATTTAACATGATAAAAAGATTTTTTTATTTAGTATGGACAAGCAGTCTCCAAGATATATGGAGATACTTGTGGTCTTTAACATCAATAGATGAGAAGACTGTTGCAGTTGTTAAAGAAACAAAGAAAAGAACCAAGGCTGTTAAAAAGGCTATTAAAGGAAAAAAATAACATGGGTGATTGGACATTAGAAATAGCATTCCATTGGCCTCATAACAGATTAGCTCTGGGATGGGAAACTATAATGCCTGATGAAGAGTACAATTATAGTACTATAAAAGTCTATTTATTATTTGTAACACTCACTTTAGATTTTTAAACTATGAAAAAGATAAATGTAAAAACACAAAAGGGATTAGTTGCTTTAAAAAAGAAAGCTCCTGAAGTTGTTAAAGACATGGGTTATTTTAAATTAGGTGGTGGCACTCATAATACATTTAGTGGTTTACCTAAAAAACAAATTGGTGGTACATCTCCTGAGTTGATGCCAACAACAGAGAATAAAAACAATGCTGTAGATAGTATTAAGAAAAATTCTTTTGTAAGATAATGAATATTTTAACTGACATATTAAGTTTATTTAAACGCAAGAAATTTGTTAAAGAAGCTAAAGCTAATGATGTATTAGTTTTAGGTCTTAATGAAGAACCTGACATGACGGGTGTTGCATCTCCAATTCCTTATAAAAGTGTAAGGTTAATAAAGGTGAAAGATTTGGTTGTAAAAGGTGAAGCATGTGAATATAATAATGTAGTCAATGGTACAGGTACTAAACCTTCTTATGTATATAGAGATACTACAGAAGATCCATGCTCAGTTAATTTACGTTCAATTGCAGCTACTGGTAATTATATTAGTGTATTAACAAATAATAATGAAATTGAAATTTCTACAACTGCTGAACCAAATAGAGCAGCAAATGTAGGTAGAGGAACTGGTGTATTTAGAGATAAAACAGGAGCTTTATTAAACTTCAAATCTCTTGTTGGTGGTGGTGATGTTACTATAAGTGACGATGGTGATACAATACAAATTACTTCAACCGGTGGTGGTGGTGGAGTAACTAGCATTATTGCAGGTGACGGTATCTCTGTTAATAGATCAACAGGTGATGTAACTGTAACAGCTACAACTGCTCCTCCAACTTTATATGCAGCCGGGTTAACACAATTTAATAATAATGCACCAACCTTGAATGTATTTGCTAATTCAATTAATAGAATTGTAACAGCTACATATGTAGATGTTGGTGTATATCAATTTGAATTTAGTGTACCAGTTAATATTAATAGAACAGCAATAAAGTGTTCATTAACAGGACAATCTCATCCGTTTTTGTTTAACGTTTCTAATCAAACATCAAACGGATTTAGAATATATACATATATTGTTGATGAGACAGGCGCAACTGTTCTTAAGGATGGTATATTATTTAAGACACCATTAGAAATTATTGTTTACCCAGAAGAACCATAAGCTATGAGTGATAAAAAACCCAAAAAGAAGTTTAAAGATACTAAAGTAGGACAGTTCCTTACAAAGAAGGTTCCAAGTATATTAGGTATTGCAGGAGAATTACTTCCTGATGCAGGCGTTTTAGGTATGGTTAAATCTTTAATAGAAAAAGAACCAGCTTTATCTCCAGTAGATAAAGAGACTGCTTTAAAGTTATTAGAGCAAGATATGGTTGAAATGCAAGAAGTAAGCAAGCGTTGGGTCAGTGACATGAGTTCTGATTCTTGGCTTAGTAAAAATACAAGACCAATGACTTTGATATTTTTAACTATATCAATGGTAATATTTATGTTGTTGGACAGTTCTGAAATTGACTTTAAGGTAGACTCAGTATGGGTAGACTTATTAAAGTCATTATTAATAACAGTCTATGTAGCTTACTTTGGTTCAAGGGGAGCTGAGAAATTTAAAACAATTAGTAATAAAAATAAAAATTAGAAATTATGTCAAGAAGTAATAAAGTAGGACCCAAGTATGGTAATGGTGGTTCAACAATGCAAAGCACAGATAAATATACATATGGTGGTGGATTTACAATGGGTGCTGGAGACGGAGATATGACTCCGGGTAAAGCAGGAATGAGAGCAATGGCCAAAGGTGGTGGCTTAATGGGCTTCATGGAAGGTGGAGATGTTACACAACCAGGTTCAATGGACTACTACAAAATGGGTGGTGGCAAAGGTAAATGCTGCGGCAAATAATAATTAACTTTTAAAAATATAACTATGAAACAAGGACAGCAATGTATATGTGGTGAAACACAAAACTCAGAAGGTTTATGTGACGGATCACATGCTTCATGTAAATAAACAAATTATGGCAAAGACAAATAAAGTAGAAAATGGATATTTTGATCCAACCTCTATACCGGCAAAGATACAAGCAAAAAAGAATGCAACTGCTACAGCAACTAGAATGAGGTTGGCAGCACGTGGTTCTCAAGCAAAACAAGTATCTACTAGAGCAACAGAACCAGTACAATCAGAAGCTTTTAAAAAAGGATATTGTAAATAAATTATAAAATGGCATTAATTCCACAACAACAAATAACTCAATCTGGTCTAGTTCCAGCATATACTGCTGCATTATTAGCAGGAAATGTTTTACAGAATACAGGAATACAGTACTTTCATATTAGAAATGAGAGTGCTTCTTCAGTTACAGCAACAGTAGTCCCTGTAATAACAACTGTAATAGATCCGGGACTGGGGGAACTTGTAAAGGAAAATGCTGTCTTAACTTTAGCTGCAGGTGAAGCTGGTTTCCTAGGGCCTTTTGAAACAAAAGCATTTAACAGTCCAGAAGGACAAATAACACTAACTTACACTTCTGTAACATCAGTTACAGTAGCGGCATTATATATTTAAATTATGAGCATATTTATACAAGAGGTATTAGGCCTTTTAACAAGAAAAGAAATCAAGAAAGAAATTAATCCTAAAACAGATTGGTTACAACTTGGTCACAAAAAACAAAGTAAATTAACTGGTACATCCTTTACACCAAAAATGGAACCTTATGCTATTAAAGCACAAGATTTTATTTGTACGGTGACTAAAGGGTTAACTAGAACTATACAAGGATCAGGAAAAATAGGTTTTGTTCCTGTATATACTGAAACAGATGGAGTATGTAGTCTAAAAGCATTAAAAGATAGTATCATAACTCAAGATCTTGCCAATCAAACAATTTCTGTAAATGGAAATCTTCTTGTTAAAGGTGATACATCATTAAATGGAAATGTCAGATTAGGAACTGGTGGTATAGGTTTTAAAACATCTTTTGAATCAGTAGTTGTAGATGTTAATGGTCAACAGGGTCAACCAAATCAAGTTCTTATTGCTCAACCAGATGGTACCGTAATATGGAAAGACCAAGCCGGTGGTGGTACTTGTGTATGGCAAGTTGGTGGTGATAATGGTTTTGTTGTAGATTGTAGTGATGTAGTTTTATTTATAGGTGGTGATAAGCTTACTGCATTTCCAAATGCTGCTAATAAAAGTGTTACATTCAATCATGATAAAACGGTTGTTAATGTAGTTTCTCAAAATGTTGATCCAGGTTTTGGGGATTCTTTTGATGCTGTCTTTGAAGTAAGAGTAGATGATTATGGTCATGTAGATGGAATTACTACAAGTAAAATTACTTTACCTGAAGAAACTACTTATACTCTAAAAGGAGAAATATCAGGCACAGATGATTATGCTATATCCTTATCAGATTCAAATGGAGGAACAAGTGAGGTACTCTTAAAAGCAGGAACTAATATTACTTTACAAGATGACGGTAATGCTACAGTAACAATAAAAGCAGCAGGTGGAGGTTCACCAGTAATGACATCTACAGTTACCGGAACAGGTAAACTATGGAGTGATGTTGTACAAGCACAACCAGCAGCAGCTGTATCAGATACAGATCAAAGAACATATGGAGTTCAATTTAATGATGCATCACAACTTGTTGTTAATGTACCATGGGTTGAAGGATCAGGTTCTGTTGTAGTTGGTAACCCAGGTAATCCTACAATAGATTTAACTTCTATAAGTATAGATGGTACTGTTTATGGTATTGCATCAGGCGGTGGAGGATCAGTAACCAGTGTTGGTTTAGCTGCACCTTCAGCATTCACTGTAACTAATAGTCCTGTAACAAGCAATGGAACATTAACTCTTGCAGGTGCAGGAGCAACAACAGATTATATAGATGGGACAGGTGCTTTACAAGCTTTTCCTTCTATTCCAAGTGTACCAGCAAATATAGTTGAGACAGTAGATACACAAAATGGTACATACATTGATATGACACCAACAGGTGCTGTAGATGGAGATGTTGTTGTAACAGCAGAATTATCAGCAGTAGATGGAACAGATACTTCAGGTAGATTCTTAAGTAAAGATAACGTATGGTCAGCAATTCCTGGAGGTAATGCAGGAACTGTAACTAGTGTTGGCTTAAGTACAGATATTGCAGCATTCACAGTTGGAAGTTCTCCTGTAACAGATAATGGTGTAATAGAACTAAACCGTAATGGAGGAACTGCAGGTCAGTTTTTAAGACAAGATGGTAATTGGGCAGATATTCCTTCAGGAGGAACAGTAACTGCTCTTTCAACAGAAGTAACTCCAGTTGTAGCAGATTCAATTGACTTTACTGTAGCTGATCCAACAACAACGCCTAAATTAACTATAGACTTTAAAGGAGTAGCTGGACAGTATATAAATGGAGAAGGTCAATTAGAAACATTCCCTACTATCCCACCGGCATCAGAAGATGTTAAGTTTAAAATTGATGCAGCAGATACTGTAGCAGGATATTGGACTGATAAAATAACAATAGGTTCAGGTTTATCAGGTTCAGTTAATACAGATCCAAGTGGTGAAAAAACATTAACAATAAGTGCTGTATCAGTTACTACAGTAAATAGTATTAAGGTAGGAAACACTACTACTTCTGGAGCGTTTGAGTTTACAGGACCGGGTGTTACAATGGATACTAATCCAAATCCTCAACTAATTACTTTTGCAAGTGTATTATCATTAGGAGCAACAACAGCAGGTGATGCATTAGATGTTGCAGTAACAAATGATAGTAGTAATACAGGAGATAGTACACTAGACTTTACTTGGGCAGGATCTGCATCTGAGTATATAAACGGTCAAGGTAACTTAGTTACTTTCCCAGCAATAACAACAGGTACTGTTGAATCAATAAGCACATCATGGCCAAGCGGTGCAAATGTAGCAATGACTTTAACAGAAGTAAATTTATCTGGACCAGATGTACAGCTAAATTGGAATGTTCAAGGTACTACAGCACAATACATAGATGGTACTTTTAAACTACAAACATTCCCAACAATACCAGCAGAATATACTGGTTGGAGTTTAGTTGGAGATTTAGGAAGTGCACAACAAATAAAAACAGGTAATACTGCATTAATAGCAGGTGGTGTTGGTTTAACATCAACAGCAAGTGCAACAGATACATTAACTATTGATTTAGATGACACAGCAGTAACTCCAGGTGCATATAGTAATGCAGATGTAACTGTAGATCAGCAAGGTAGAATTACAAGTATCCAAGATGGAGCAAGCTCAGCAAGACCTTATAAATCATATGTTGCTAACTTCTCAATTGTTAATAATGTTGTGGCTGTTAATATACTAGAAGATGAGCTTCAAGTACAAACTAATTGGTCTGATGACAGCCTTGGTAAAATATCTATATCATTCCGTCAAAATTTTGACAAGAAAAGAGTTATGGTGTTCATTAATGGAATGAGTGGTGAAAAAGGAGGCGGTGGTCAAATATTCTTTGACGATGTAATTTCTGGAGTATCAGAGTTAACAGTGAATTGTGTACATCAAATAGTTAGCAGTGGTGCTATGACAAATGCAAATGTTGATTTTGGAAGTTTTGAATTTAGATTATATGACTAAGAATTTATGATGAAGTTTAATTTTACTAAATTCTGAGTGAAGAGGGTAAGCAGAAATGTTTACCCTCTTTCTTTTTATTTACCCCATTTGTTTCTATTAATCAGCATAGATATTATTGAGTAGTTAGATAAATCAATCCATGAATCTTCTAGACTTTCATTTTTAGGATTACGGTTTGACTGTACAATATTCAGTATTCTTTGTATTTTGTCATTACTACGAAACCATATACCAAGCAAACTCAGCCTACGGTTTTCTTTTAACTCTGTATCTTTACCAAGAGTAATGTTTTGAGGCCCGTAGTCTAATTGCTTCATACAAAACAATGTGTATTGTTCCTGCTGTATCTCTTTAAACTCTTTTGTTGTTTCAGGATACAACATCTCACAAGATGCTACAGGATCCATAGTATCTTCTTGTGTGTCACTAAACGGGTGAGCAAATGGTTCTATTTTTTTATTCATCTTTAGTATGTTTATTTTTACTTTGTCTAACATTGGTTTTTTCTATTAAATGTAAATGATATGCAAGCTCAGAAGTATTTTTAAGTTTATTGTAATACTTGTCAATACGCTGATCAAGCTTCCGTGATTTTTGTAAACCAAATACATTGGGCTTTGCCTTATATTCTAGTTCATCTAGTCTACCTTTTAAGTACTGTACTTCTAATAGTACGTGTAGTTCTTGTTCTGTCATGATCCTTCTGCAATTATAATGTAAATGTTATTCCAAATCAAAAAAGAAATTATAAATATTACAACCCAAGCTGCAAGACCTATCCAATTAGTATTATGCTTTTTCATAATTTTTAAAATGTTTATCAACTATCTTCCAATAATTTTCTAGTTTAACTGAGTTCATTCCGGCAACAAAACACAATATCATATCTAAATGTTTTTTACCATCTGTATATCCCATTTTTTTATGTATTCTTGCTGCTTCATCTTTATGATCTTTTTTCATACATATATATATAAAAATAGAAGGCCTAAGAGAAAATCTCTTAGTTGGTTGGCCTCCTATAATTAATAGTCTTCACTTCTACTGCTAATGTAAAAGCAAAAACAAGCTAACAATACTGCTATTACAAAATGCATTCATCAATTATAATGCTTTGCTTTTCTAGTTCTTCATCAATTTCAATTGTCTCTCCATTGATACCTACTAGCTCCCATTTTTCAGTATTAGTTGTTTGATTGTTTACAACATCAGACATCATAAAATCATGAAAGTTCTGAGAATCTTGTAACCAATCCCTTGGTGTAGATAGTTTTAATGCATGTGTTACGTGATTGTAAAAACTCCAAGCATTGTTATTATCTGTTAAGTAATCATAAGAAGGTTTATTAATCTCTTTCTTAATTATAGACATCTGTGAAGAAGTTACAATCTCTTCATCTATAAATAGTCTACCAACTAAAGCTGCTTGCTCTGTCTTACTTAACAATGTAGACTTTAATGCATCTCTATCTTTAAGAATGCGTGAATAATGAACTTCTCCATTCTTAATTTGATTGCTCAGCTGCATTTTAATATCATGACCTGCGGATCCTGTGTGTTTTCTTTTAAAGTTCATCATGTCTCCAGCTACCATACCATTGTTACATACCATAACATATGCACCAATTGCACACTGAAATCTTGTACTCTTATCATAAGAGTTTGTCCAGGCAAACATCATCCCTAATTCTCTTTCTTTAGAGATATCTTCATCAGTTGTCTGAGAAGGATAGATATGATATATGCCTTGTGCTACATTGGCATTCATGTTTGCTCTATATAATTCTTTACGAATAGTAAATCCACTATTCTCCAATAAATTTTTTGTGTCATCTATCACTTGTTTATGTGATATGACTGTATAACTCTTACCATGTTTAGGTAAAGGTTGACTTTCTAAATAATTCTGTGTTGTTTCTACTGCTCTTTTATAACGCATAGTTTAAACTTTTAAAGTGTAAATATAACTATTTTATATGGGATAACCAATTAAAATATATATCTGATTGTTTTTATAGAAAAATACTTTGAATAAATTTCTTTAAATTCAGATAACAACCTTCCTTTATGTTCTAAAGGATATCTCATAACTCCTGATTGATTCTTAATTTCATAAGATCTTCTCATCAACTCTCTTGCTTCTGGTGTTGTTTTAATCATTTGCTTAACATGATTAGTTAAAGCAATAACTTCACATTTATTTTCACCTGCTACATCTTTTACCATAGAAAAAAGATTATTATACTCTTCTTTCCAACCGGGGTAAAAAATTAAAGGGCTATAATTTAAATGTACTTCCCAGCCCAATTTCTTAAGCCTATTAATATCAGCTATACGGCTTACTATCTTTTGCATCTTAGGTTCTAATATATTAGAATACTTCTGAGGCATAAGACTTACACGTACCCGTGGTGGTTTATTAAAGTGATTTACATCTAACTTTAACAACCCTGGATACTTAGTGGCCATAGTACTATTAAGTTGTGGGTGATTATCAAACCTCTTAAGATAATCAATCAAAGGTTCAGGCATGTGTTTCTGCATCAGTACTAAATCTGAATTGCAGGCAACATCTACCATAGTATATATAGGGTCTTGTTGATCAGGGACTTTAGTAAATTCCTTTTCCCATTCAACAACAGACTCATAAATCTCATCAACGTTCTTGTTAACAAAAACTCTTTTACCATTATATCTAGACATATAACAATATGTATCTACACAGCCTCCAAAACACCCATATATGATGTTTGGAGCTATGCAATTACTACTATTATTATTTGTTTTGGTAATTAAAGTTTTGGTTTTCTGAACTTTAATCAACGGTCTTTAACAAATTGACCATTAACCATCCTACCTGTACGTTGTGAAATTACATTGTAAGCACTTTCTAAACATTTTTCTAAACTAATGTTTTGCATCTTAGCTTGAATAATCAAGGTAACCATAATATCACCCATAGCATCAATGATCTCTTCACGGTCTTTAACATTAATGGCCGTGCAAAGCTCAGTTGTTTCTTCTAATGTTTTCAGTGCTTGGGCCATTGGTGTAGCTTTAGCAAGAATACCTTTTTCCATAGCCCAGTTTTCTACTGCGCATTCTAATTCAAAATAATCCATATTGTTTAATTGTTTTTTAATAATTCTAATACTTCAGTCAATGATTCATGACGGTGGTTATCTTCTAGTACAACTTTATATACATGAAGAGAACTTGTAATCTTAGCAACTTCATTAATTGCAGAATAATTTTTGTCTTTTAAATCTATTTGTTGATTGTCTCCACAAAAGATCATCATTGAATCTTTACCTAGTCTACTTAAAGCCATTGAAAACTGAGACCGTGTTAAGTTCTGAAACTCATCTACAATAACAACAGAGTGATCAAATGTCCTTCCTCTAAAATGAGATAAAGAAACCAATTCTATTTGTTCTTCAGATTCAAGCTTCTCTAAAAGCTCAGGTTTATTATAGACCTTACGCATATTAGATTTAATAGGTACCAACCAAGGTTCCATCTTTTCTTTTTCAGAGCCAGGTAAAAAACCATTATCTTCTGTTGCCACAGTAGGCCTAGTAATAATAATCTTATTGTATTGTCTCTTAAAAAATTGATCTAGTGCTATTTGGACAGCAAGTAGTGTTTTACCACTACCTGCGTTCCCATGTATAAAACTAAAAGGATGTTTAAGTATTTGTTCTTTTGCAACCTTTTGTTCTTCTGATAATGTAATACTAAATCTGATAGACCCTTTAGGTGGTCTCTTTGTTATATTTGTTTTTGCCATTAGAATAGTGTTAATTGATTTGGAGCAACATCAATAATATTATTAATCTCTTGCTCTATAGCTTCAAGATAATATTTTTTATCAATATCATAGTTTTCCCACTTAGGTTCTAATTGCATATCATTAAATATTGACTGCAACCATTTGCCAGCTTCTAACTGTATCTCTCTTTTATCTTTCTTGTTAACTTTAAGAATCTTTACACCGGATTTAGATATAAAATATCTATTAATCTTCTGTAATTTTTCTTCATCAAATATACCATTCTTTATTTGTCTAGCAACCTGTTGCCAATCACCTTTTGATTTTCCACCAATACAATAATCTAATATGTTTTTATTTGTATCAATATAATCTTCAGGTAACATATCATGAACAAAGTAATGATAGATTGCCTTTGGTATAACAAGTTTAGATTTATTCTTGTGCAACTGCAGGTTATGAAAATCAAATCTACCCTTAAGTTTTACCGGGGCAAAACTAAACTTATCATTCTCTACTTTAAATAAGTAATGAGGATTGTCAGTTTTTAGTTTTCTCCAAGTAGATATATCTACATCAACCCACTTATTAATACCAATGTAGTTGTTAACATCACCAATAACCATCTTCTGATATTCATCATGCTCTAAATTAAGATTGGTTTTCTTTTCCCATTCTTCACATATAAGCATGTACTCATCATAAAATGCCTTTGGTATTATAGTTTCTACACCATCTGTGTTTTGTAATAAAGCAATAGCACCCGGTATACGCTCCATAATTTGCTCATAAAGCATCATTAGGGATAGTTGACCATTGATTGTTATTCTCATACATAACTCAGGATCATAAAAGAAGCTATTTTCATCATTGCTAAGACCAAAAGTAGAATTAAGTATAATCTTATATACATAGTTCATTGGATTGCTCTTAGGAATCTTCTTACGCTCTTCAAAGAACCACTCATATTGATTACAGAATTCTTCTTTAGGGAAATGACCCGGAGACCACTTGTTTTTAATAGCCAGATTAGGATAAAAAGATGTTACATCAGAAGACATAATCATCATGTCATCATCCGGTTCATAAACACCTTTCTTTATAGCACCATGAACACCACCTAAACCAAAGTGTGTATTGACACCCTTATAGTTTATGTTGTATTTAAAACTACCCTTAAGACTACCTGCGTTAACTTCTAATGAAGCAAACCTATCAAACAATACCTTAAACTCTTGAGATGAGAAAGAAATGTATGGTAATATAATATCCTTAATCTTAATTGTATCCCTATAAGTTCTCATCTGTTTGAGATCTCTTTTAGGAATATTTAAGTTTCTAGATAAATAATATCCAAATATCTCTTTACTAATCCTAGGCTCTGAGGCACTAAACATGTTAATATTGTATGTACTTGTCAATTCTTTTCTTAAAGCTACTTGAGATCTTGATCTGTTATAGATTTCTTTTGTAGACTTAACATCATTAATGCAGTATTCAAGTATAGTGTCTAGATCTTTTTGAGTTCTGATTTCAGTTTCATGATGAATAGGCATATCTAATATATTCTGCCAATCCATACTATACTGAATCCATTTAAGACTAGAACGTTTAGCCGGGTTATCCCAATGGTGCATTTTAAATAAATCTATTTGACCTATTCTCATCTTCCATTGTGGATAATCACTAAACTCTTTATTGTTTGATTTCTGTATACATCTCTGTGCATACTTATAAATAATATTAGCAACTAGATGACCATCAAGACCTAAACCTTCTTCATCTTTCCATTTACTAACATTATCTAATATATAGTGAGTTACTTGCGCATCAAATGCTAATCCATTATAGGATATATGCCACTCTTTGTTTGTGATGTTGTCTTCTAGAAAGTTTATAAATTCTGTCTGATCATTTCTTAACCGTGATATTACAAATATCTTAGTCTCTGTAGTTTTATAATTTTCAAAAACACCAGTAAAACAATCATAAAGTGTTTCATAATCCATTACCCAATGTTTCATTCTTTTTCTTCTTTAAGTTTATCTTTAAATGTATGTAGAGTTCTTTCATTAATACCTAAAGCTTTAGCTGCACTTCTTACAGTTTTATGCTTTTTTAGAGCTAGAGTCATTAATCTCTCTTTCATTTGTAACAGTGTTTCCATCTTTATAATTTTTAAGTGCTACTACTTTAGCTTCTAATATTAAATCCATAATACTATCATAGATGCTTTCTACTGCTTCAGGAGATCCCTCACGCTCTAACTTTTTATCAATCTCTCTTTCATATAAGTCAACAGTCTTGATTACTTGTTTAATCTTCTGTTTAACTTGTTGTGTATGTATATACTGTAACCCATGTGCAAGTTCACCTATGCACTTAGTCATAGCAAATAGGATGTTTACATCCATTATTTCTTCATCTGTTAATTTAGCCATATAAATATATTAGAGCAAAAAAAAGCCCAAATTAATGGGCTCCTTTACATTATTTAATAAATAGAATAGGCTACTTATTGACCAGGCATGATAATTTTAGAAACTTTTGTTTCTTCAATATCTACAAAAAATTGTTTGTAATCATAAGAAGATGCATTGATTGCAAATATATTAATAAAGTCTTCAATGTCTTTTTTATCTGATAAATAAAATTCAGAAAAAGTATCCACTAATCTTCTTTCTTCTTTATGTGTTTTACCTGTTTGCTTATTAGGTGTCTTAAGTCTCATAGGTTGACCATCATCATCTAACTTAGGAACCATATGATAGGATTGTTTCATCACTTTACTGATGACTGCTAAAATGCCTGACGTAGGGTCAAACATAGCTTCTGTATAAGGTGAGTCATTACTGACTGGAATCATTGTAAATGATTTAGCATTTCTAAAACTAGAACTTACTAACATCATATTTTGTCCAATTTTTGACATATTGATTTTTTTTTATTTAGGCAAATATACATTACATTCTTTTAATAAAGAAAGAAATGCACCATTTTTATTAATAACTGTTTCTTTTATCAAGTCTGGCGGGCTGCATAATTCAAACACATCTTCTAAAAGTTCTACTTCAACATCTAGCTCATCAGCATAAAATTCATGAAATCCTTCTGGTGATAAAAATGCTTCAACAAAGTCTGAAGATTTAGAATCACTAAAGAAATCTATAATTATTACCTTAGAGTTTAAACTAAATTGAGAATATTTTCCTTTTAGAAATTTGTTAAAGTCACTTTTATAGCCTGAGAAATCAAAAACAAATAAATGTTTATTATCTCCCAGGTCTATATACTCATCAAATTTAGGATGGTTTCTTATGTATCTTTTACAGAACTTATCAAATGAATCACACATTTTAACTTTGTATTCACAAAGAAATTTGTAATCATCAAAAGAGTGCACATTATCCATAGCTATATAAGTTTGCTTTGGAACGTATGCCAATCCTTTCTTTAAATCCAATAAAGGATAAAGAAAGACCCTACTCTTCTGAAAATAATCTGTATACACAATACCCATACTATAATCTAACTTTTTCAATTAAGAAATTATAAGGTAAGCTATAATTTCTTTCATTATAATGGTATTCTGCAGCCTTAATTACATTACTAAAAGCTTGCGCCCATTTATTAAGTGTAGCATCTGTAACTTCAAAAGTATAAACTTGGTTATATTTATCTATAACAACAAACTTAAACTCAATCTTATACTCATCTACATTATCAATTGATTTACTTATATCTTCATAAACAAGTTTACAATAAATAGCAGCTTGAAGCCAGTAGTTATAAAACTCTACTGTATCATTAAAGTCAGCTATTGTTTTACCTGTAGTTTTAAGATCACATATAGTTATAAGCTTCTCATCATGATTAACTTTATAGTAATCTATGTAACCATGCAAACCAAAAGGCATTTTAGATAATGTACAACTCAGATATTTTTCTGCATGAGTTTCTATTGGGTCTAAATCAAAGTCTGTTGAAACTTCTTCAAATATTGCCATAACATCACTGTTACTTTTAATAAACTCTGCCTGCTCTGTACACTTTAATAAAGTATCTTGATCTACAACATCAACGTTTTTGTTAGATAAGAATTCCCAATAAGGTTCAAACTCATCTTTTATAATCTTAACAATACGTTGCTCATCTGTTTTTAGAGACTGATACAAATTCATTTCTTTGAGTGAATCCAATACTATTTCAGATGGGACATCAAATAACTTTTCTGCATCAGTATATAAAGACATGTTCTTTAAAACCTTTCTAACACTATCTGATGGTGCTTTACCAGGTACAATACTAAACTTGTTCTCAACGTTTTCAGGTTCAAACACCAAACAATGTACAAGCTTGCCTTCTACTAAATGTTTATCTGTTCTAACCTCACGGTCATTTAAAATATAGTCCTTATAAAATAAGGATGGTGAAAATAAAAGTTTATTTAAAGAAGAGTAGCTAAACTTAAATTTATCATTTGAGTAAAACTGCTCTTCTTTTTCAATGTTTCTATTCATTAATTGAGTTATTATATTTTTCCTTTAATACAAGATGTTCTAAATCAACTTTAAATACTTCAGCTCCTGGTCCTACCATTGCATTTAAGCATTTATTGAGAAATAAAGATCTGGTATTGTCAACAGCAAATTTAGTTAATTTTCTATCTTCTGTCAAAGCCATGATGTATCTATTATAAGAATAAACATTATTAGTATCATGACCACCTTCATATGATTTTAACCGTGACCTCATAGCTTTTACATTTACTGTATTCCAATTATTAGTAGCTTTCATCCAATCATAGTGCCACCAATACAAACTAGATACTACATTAAATGATTTTTCTATATTAGAATTAGCTAGCATTTCAAGAGCCAATGTTCTATTTTCTATATCATTACTTGTAATCATCTGTTCTATGGTACCGTATTGATCATCTTCAATAATTGCTAAATCTTCATCAATTATTTCAGTTATTGCAGTATCAAATACAACAGTAGCTACAGAATTAACAACTCTATCATAATCTTTAACTTTACCTTTTTCAATCATAACTACTCTAGATCCTAGATTTGCTGCTTCATGAAAAGGTTCTGTAATCTTAAGAAATTGGTCTCTCCATAACTGAACATTATTACTACTATTATAGTAGTGTTGATTAAAAGCAACAATAGAGTTTTGATCCATTCCAGATAGTTTTTCTCTAAGCTGATTAAGAGCTCCATCAGTAAACATACCTTTCTCTTTTGCTATAATACAAACTCTAACGAAGTCTCTGTAATCTAAAAATTTATTACTATACCAATTGTATGTGAATAAAGATTCTAAAAACTTATATGACACTACATGTATGTCTGCCTTATCACTATTCCTAGTAATTTTACAATCAAACCTTTCCTTTAACAAATCAAACTTTTGTCTTGGTAAGTTTAATTTAGGATATCTATAAATCTTTACATCTTGTAAGCTAATAACAGATGGTTGCTGTTTACCAGTAACTATGTTATGTAACCCAAAATTTGCAAGATCATCACCTGATAAATGATAGTTATCACTACTACCAACATACAGTTCATCTGTTAGTTCTATATCAAATGCTCCAGATGTTAGTTCAACGTTTTTGTTGACTGTAACATCATCTCTCTTTAAATTAAAATTATATATTTTTTTAGTCATTTTTTAAATATTTTTGATATTCTTTTTTTACAGCTACTTTAAAAGTATAAAGATCCCTGTTATGAATGCTTATTTCTTTTCTTACTATAGGTTCTAAATATCTGAAACTTGTTTTACATAACAATTCTCTCTCTTCTAACCAAAGTATCATGTCCTGAGCACTCTTTCTTTCAAAATCAAGAAATCCAGATTCTTTTAACCAATACTGTAGATCTTTATCTCTGTTATCTGCATATGTTATACTACTACAGTCTTGTGAAAATTGCCATAATAAATGATAATTTTTTTTATAATCTATAGTAGGAACAATTTTAAGAGCTAAGGCCTTATCATCACCATAAGCCTTTAATTGCGCTTTTAAATCATTAAACAGACCTTCATCAAGAGTCATTTTAGTAGCAGATGCATGTAACACAGTCTCAGGATCAATAACACTAACATGTGTGGTATCAATTATATGAGCCAAGTTTATAGCCATACCAGTAAGCATCCAGGTATCATATAGACTATCATTTATATCTATATCATAATATCTTACATTGTCTGTAATCTTAGGTGTAATAATACATTCTAAACCAGAATCTGAGACTTTTTTTAGGACACCTGTTTTTGTTGCATCTCCCATTGTAGTTTCATAATTCCATATCTTATTCATCATTATAGTAGACGGGATATTTTCCGCATTCTGTAATGTATGAGTAGAAATATCCTCATGCCCAATTATAAGATCTGCTAATTCATAATCATTTGTAACAGTTATACCGTGCTCTTTAAGAGCAGCCTTTAATCTATCTTGTGATACATTACACTTAGGTAGTATAAAAGCTTTCTTTTTGGTTCTAAAAGTTTGGTCATCTTCTGTGGGGACCGTTAATATACTGTGTATTTTTTCATATGTTGTTTGATCTTGAGTACATAATACTTTATTACAGTCTGTATTAGAGAGGACACCATAAACGGTGTCACTCTCCAATGCAAAGTAATTTAAAGCATCAGTATCAAAATCTTGATATACTGATTTATTTGCCATTTTATTTCATTGTCATTTTAACAATCTCAGGGATCATCATTAATTTATTGAACTTTTGTTTATTACCACTAAATATTGATCTTACAATCAAATATTTTAAGTCATTAGTAAAATAGTCTTCAGTACATAGTGTCTTTAGTCTATCTGTATTCTTTTGACTTACGGTATTTTCTTTAGAATACACAACAGCATAATTTGCTAAACGTGTAGCTAATGTAGATGCTATATCAGCACGGTAATTATCATCCTTACCAATACAACTTCTAAGTTCACCTAAAATATATTGCTGATTATCATGTGTCAACAAATCTTTTGGTGTTACAAGCTTATCAAGTTTATTATTAATGAAGGTTGTGAACATTGATGCAAAAGCATCACCTACACTACCCTCACCAATCATTTGAATCATGCTGAGGTTATCTTCAAAATTATCAAAACTTGATATAGCATTAAAGAATGTAGTAATAGATCTTGCATTTGTTTCTTGAGTTACTAACTCAGGATTCAATAACAAAAAGTTAATACATCTAGAATCTACACCTGCTTCTTCTGCCCATTGAGCCCATACATTAACATCAAACTTAAGATTTGCGGTTACATATCTAGTCTTCTGTGCACTATCTACACTGTTAACCATATAATCTCCGTTATCCGGGTTAGCTGTTAATATAATATGCCAATCCTGTGGTAGTGTCCATGAAATATAAGACTGTCTGTCAATCAATTCCATACAAGCTTGAATAAAACGTACATCAGCACGGTTCCAGTCATCTAGTAATAAGATACCACCTGATTTTTTATCAGCAATCCATTCTGGTGGACAATAAGACATTCTGTTCTTACCAGTCATTTTGTATCCATTTTTTAGATACTCTTGTACAGCAAGTTCATCAACCCATAAACCAACTTTTTTGGTTTTTGCTTGAGGCATCTTTGCCAGAGATGATGATGCAGCAGCTCTTTGTGCAGCAGTATAAGATATGTCATTTTTATTTTCTGAAACTTTTGTCTCTTTATACATTTGGAATTGTCTAACTGGGAAACCTACTAAGTCACCCAGCTCTTCTATCTGTGCTAAGTTTAACTTAACAAAGTTTAAATCATTCTCTTTGGCTAGTTCAACAATGGTTGACGTTTTACCAATACCTGATTCACCAACAACCTCAACAGATACAGATTGCTTACCTTCTTTTTGTAAGAATCTGTTGTTTGTGATTATGTGATTTACAAATCCTTTTAGTTCTGTAGCATTTAAATTTACTTGACCCATTTTTACTTTTTTAATTTAATTTAGTTTTATCTTTTGTCCTGGTAATTCATCATTTATCTCTGATATACTGCTATGTACCCATAGGGTATTTTTTGGACAGTCATCAGGAGAATATGCTTCACCGTCTGTTAAATATATAAGAGCTGTATAAACTCCTTTCTTTTCATTATAGTGATCAATTACTGGTTGGAAGCTTGTTCCACCACGACCATGTATTTCCCAATCTTTTTTAGGATTGAATTCTTTTACACTTTTAAGCTGTGTATCACACTGTGCAACTGTAATCTTATGACCAGTTTTATGCATATGTGCTAACTCAGAGAAGAATTCTTTTAGTTCTTCTGTATTTACAGATCCTGATGTATCAACACCAACAAGTATGTGATTCTTAAACTTTATCTTTAAACCTGGATTCTCAGAATAACGTTTATTATACTTACGTCTCATTTTTCTAGTGTAAACTATACTTGAATTACCAACAAACCTTCTTAAGTAAGCTTTCCAATTAAACTTTGCAGGTTCAACATGCATTAACTTGTGAATTAGTTCTGCTAACTCTCCTGGCACACTACCTTGCTTTTTAAGAGTTTCTTGTGTTGCTTCCTTAAGCTGATGATCAACCTGTTTTTGTACAAGCTTTTTATCTGCTTCAGATAAATCATCAAATTCATTCCATGTACCATGACAATATTGTGATTCACCATTCATTTCATCCATTAGATTATCTAATGAAGGAGAACTCCCATCTTGCTGCGCTTGTTCCAAAAGTTTATAATATTCTTTTGTTCCTGCTTTAGTAGGAAGATTTAATTCAGGAAAACTTGAGAGTAATAAACCACCTTCAGGTAATTTACTTTCCAGTATGTACTGGTTGATCTCTAAATCAGCAGCTATGTTAAATAACTTATGATTAGAATATAGATCTCTCATTACTAAGTGCCCAAATGCAATGTGTAATAGCTCATGCTTTACCAAACCATACCTATGATCTTCACTTAAGTTTAAGTAAAAATCAGGATTGATTGTTAACTGCATGCCAATACCGTGTTTACTAACACCTGCTGTAGGTATTTTATCACTGTATTGTTTATTTATACCAATTAAAAAAAGCCCGTAAAAGGGCTCTTCAAATATTAAACTTTTAGTTGTCCGTGCAACTATATCTTGTATGTTCATCATATCTATATAATTTTATCTAATATTTTTTTATAAGTTTCTTCATTATATGTACCACCAATATCAATAAGTATACATTTTATTGTAAGAGAACCTAAAGAATATTTAATGTTTCTACTTTTCAAAAACAATTTTCTTGCATCATAATGCAAAGCTTTAGCAAATAGCTTATCAGTTATATATTTATCTTGTAACTCTAAACTATTATAACAATGCATTCCTAAATCAAAATCAACAGGTAGGCCATTAAGTAATCTTAAAATATTAAAGAAATCACTTTTCTTTATTACATTCATCAGTTAATATTTCTATCCATACTCCAGGATTCTGTTTATCATATGTATATTGAATAAATACAGGAAGAATAAACTCTGCATTATCATCCTCAATCCAACCCGCTTTAACCATATCATCTTGAACTGTTTGTGCAGGATTGATGTAATCAAATTTATGTTTGGTACCCCTTACAAATGTAAAAGATATCTTAGCCGGCAAAGTACATTTAGATAATTCTGCTTTAAACTCTTCAGCATACTTTTCATAGTATTCTTTAGTAAGCTTTCTATAGTTAACTACTGTCTTACTAGCTATAAAGTATTTACCCGTCCATCTTCTTCCATTTTTACTGGAAGGTACGGAACCTGGTATCCACCATTTTTTTGGTTTTTTCATATTATTTATTAAGTGTTTGCTTTAGTAATGGTTTTAATGCTTCATGTAACTTATCAAAGCCATGTTTTTCCATAGCATCTGATATGTCTTTGCATATAGTTAAGTAACATCCTTGAATATTATATGCATTTGCATATCTTTCAATTGCTTTAAAACCTGCTTCATCATTATCAAACAATGTAATAACCTTTTTATACTTTTTTTTAAAGTTTTGTATAATGTGAGGTTTAATTATAGTATTCTCTGAGTCTGGTGCTACAACTTCAACGTTATAACCCATACTTTTTAAACACATTGCATCTTTTAATGATGAACATATTACTAAATAAGGTTTCTCATATTTCAATTGATCTAGTCCCTGAAGATAAGTATTAACTTTATGAAATCTATGTTTACTCTTGGGTTGATATATTTTATATACTTCTCCATGTTTATTAAAGTAACCATAAATTCTTGGTGCCTGTATTTTCAATGTATTAATGTGGCCATCTTCTTGCTTTATGAGATTATAATACTCAATTGGCTTGACATTATACAAATCCAACATAGACATACCTATCCTATAGGATAACCAGTAATCTGCATCTAATTGATTCCAAGGTCTGTGTTTTATAAAATCCACTTCCCATTTAGATACAGGTTTAAATTCAATTTTAGCTTTACCATTCTGCTTGACATATATATTATAGTCAGATATAATTTTCATTACAGCTTTAGTATAACCAATATTAAACATAAGTTTTACTAAGTCAACTTTATTACCATTATTACCAGTTGAGAAGTCTTTAAATTTATATTGACTTATTCTTGGGTCAACATAAACACAAAAGCTTGGTGTTTTCTCATTAGGATTAAATACTGAATGTATTTTTATATCCTGTCCTGTTAAGGTTTCTGATAAATTTAAATAATATTGAAACACCCAATAACTTGGTATATCATCTATTTCTAATACTAAATTTTTAGTGTTAAACATATTAATCAAATTGAAAAAAAAAGGGGGCATTACACCCCCTCTAATTTTAGGTTAATTTCTGACTACAGATCAAAGTCACTTGCTGATGAAGTTGTTGGCTCAAAGCTTGTTGTTGCTGGAGCATCTGTTTTAACAACTTTTCTTAAGTGAAGAGGATTGTTAGAATCAAATGTAATTAATTTAGATGACTCTACATCAAGTGCTTCTATTGGCACATTACCTTTACTCATTTTTGGTAGAAACAAATCATTGTTAATATAACCTTCTTTGTTTTCCCATTCACGTGCTGCAAGGCATACGTTTACAAAACCTGAATTAGAAAAGATACCATTACATGCACTCATGAATTCTTCAATTGTGTTTGCACTAATCTTATCTAGATCCGCTCTTTTGTTTAGAGTTTCAGCTAAAAATACCATAGCTTTCATAACTTCATTGTCACGGCTAATCTCATTACCATTAGGAAGAATAGTATCTTTATATGCATAAGGGCTAAACCTTACTCTACCTACTTGACCTGAATAACGTGGTCCATTAGGATTATTTTGATCTACTAAAAATCCTTGAAATTCACCTGTTACAGGCTCACTTTCTACATGCAATGTAATGTTATATGCATTTGCATCATATGGTGTTTGATCAAAAGTAACAGAGTTAATCTTTACTTTTTGGTTACCTGTTCCAATAACTGGTTTTTCTTTGCCTGATCCGGCTGTCATTCCTTGTGTGTTAAACATAATTTTTACTTTTTAATTATTGATTTTTAAATAAATTACTCTTCATATTTTTTAATGCAGTCTTTTACATACTGCAGGTTGTTTGGGATGAAGAAGTCTTCAAACATACCTTGTGGTGATTTACATGTGTTCTCTCCATTGTTTTGAGTTTCAAAACCATATTCAAGTTCACCATCATCATTTTTATTTACCTTTCCAAATAGAACTATAGAAAACAGACCTTCCAAAGTTAGTGTGTTATCTATCATTTTACCAATGGTTTTTGCTTTAATTTTTCTATTACCATTGATATCAGTTGAATCTTCAGAATGAGTTAAAAATATTACAGTTAAGTCATCCCTTAGATCTTTAGGCATTTTAGCTACTGTAGCTAAGTTTGCTGCAATCTGGGTAAACTTATCATAACCTTTCTCATTAGCTCTATCAAAGTATTCAAAAGAACTCATATACTGCCAATCATCAATAACTAATGTTTTGATCTTTGGCATTTTTTGATCTACATGTGTAATTGCCTTCATTATTCCAGCTGCTGATGAAGAAGAAGCCAAATTACCTTTTGGATTTTCTTTATTGATTGCTGTATAATTAGATTTCCAACCTTTAAAAGGTAGTGGTTTGTTTGCAATGTTAATTATAAATGTTTCATCAGGATCTAAGTGTCTAATTGATGTTGATTTACCTGTACCTGAATCTGCTATTATTAATATGCTGTTTGCCATTATTTATTTTTTTAATATTTTAATTAATTGTTGAAGTGAATTGTTTATCTCATTTAGTTTACCTGCTATTAGATTTTCATCATTGTTAGATGGTTTATCATCCGGGTTAGGTAACTCTGCAAAGTCTAGATCTAATTTACCTCTACTTGTTACATCATTAATAACCTTAAGTTCACTTGCAGGAACTAAATGTCTTTGGAAACCTGAGTTACTTGTAATCATCTCATACTCTTCTCTCCAGTGTGGATTAAATTTCAGAAGGTACAAAGTTCTCTTAGGATCTTCTGAGTCATAGTTTATACTTACAAACTCTGTATAAATGTCTTGACTCTTTTCCATCTCACTAGGAAAGAAACTTACATGTAAGTCATCTTTACCTGGTGGTCTATATGCCATCTTAGGTATAAACAGTGCATTTAAATTACCAATAGTTTGAAAGTAATCTTCATGCTCTTCTTTTAATTTATTTACTTTTTGTTTACGTTGTTCTGGTGTTATTCCCATTTTTTTACTTTTTAATTTGTTATCTGCGTTCTTGTTGACCAGGGGTTTGCATTTCTTCAATCTGCATTTGTTCAAACTTTGCTTTAAAGAAACTCATTCTTGCATCACCATTTCTTGCTTTCAAAAAGTGTAATACCAAAGTTCTATCATTTTCTATAATATATCTATCTGGCCCATAGAACCTAATCTTTTGTTTAGCAGGACGGTTTATACCAATAAGCATATCTGCATGTTGTAACATAGCATCTGAACCAAATATATCTGACTCAAGAATATAATTACCATACTTACCATCTATTGCTCTATCTGGATTATCAATATTTCTATTAAGTTGTGATAGTGAAATAAACAAACATGGATAATCTCTCTTACATTGTGTAAAAAACTCACCTAATTCAAATAACATATCTAATGTGTTATTCTGATAAGGTGCTCTCTTTACAAGCATTGTATGATCCAATGTTATAATAGTTTTTTTACCTTTATGCTTATTCATGTACATATCAATTTGCTCACGCATTTGATTTACAGTCATAGGTGTTGAAACTATATCTACCGGATGCTTAACTCTTTCCTTAGCATACTGATGACATGTATTCAATACATCAGAAGTAAGTATACTACCAGCACTACATAATTCTTTATATGTTTTACCAGTAATAGAACTAAACTCTCTAATAGCTGATGTTCTACCAACCATCTCAAACTGAAATTCTAATACTCTAAAATCATCATCTGGATTTAATGCAAAAGATTCTCTTATAATCTGATCTTTAATAAGTGTTTTACCTGAACCAGGTCTACCACCAATTACAGTTAGAGTATTCCATTCTAAACCATCAGTAGCAGCATCATTAAATTTAGGCCACGGTGTATATATAGACTTTTCAGTCCCATTTTGTCTACCTTGCATGTATTTTAATGCTTCATTGAATGCGGAATATTGCCCCACCCATCCTTCTGTTGATTTAGCCATTCTCTATTGTATATATAATACTTGTTACATTATCTATGCTTGAATTACATGATTTAGTGTCTGGTTCCCATTCACCATCTCTTAGCATTTGAAAATCTTCAAGTACAAGGTTTAATTTATTTAATACTTCTGCTTGTTCTTCTACTGTCATACTACTTTTTCTTTAAATGTTTGTTGTTCTGTGTCTATACCATCTCTGATCATATCACAATAATCAGCTAATGTAGAAGACTTAACTTTATGTTTGTCTTGCTTACATATAAAATATTGACTTGTCTGCATATACATATATTCTGCATCTCTGTACTCATTCACATACATTCTTGTAGCTTCAAATACTTGATCCCATGTATAATCATATGTCTCAAACAACCATCTAAAAGAACTTGATAACATTTTTACGTTGACTCTTGCAGGTTTACCACTAGGCAATCTTTGATTTGGAAATATTTCCCTATAGGTATTTATTTTATCAGCAAAGTCTTTACCCATAAGTTGGATGTTTGTTTTCTTTTTTGCTTTTATAAAATAATTATCTAAGTGTGCTATAAAGACTTTTGCATCTGCTGTTAATTTATATGATTCATTATCAAATGTAACATATCCATTATCAACTAATGCTTTTTTGTCATCTTCTGAAATCTTAGGTAAAGCTATCTTTAGTTTCATACCAAATAATATAGCTGCCTGATTTGGACTAAGTTTGTTTTTGTATATTATTTGGAATAATTCCCACATAAGTATTTATTAGTTTATTAACTTTATCAAATGCATTCATATAACTTTTATCTTTTATATAAAGCATATCATCAACGCTGTTTCTACTGTGCACTACACTTGAATGATCACGTTTAATATATTTACCTACAGCATGGCAAGTATATCTCATAGTATGACCTATATGACAGTAAATCTTTCTGAACATTACCAAGTCTTTTGTTCTGTTTAATTCAGAAAGCTTATTGATATTTTGTAGTTCAGGATAAAGCGTATGCATAACAGTTATACATGCTTTATGTATTTGTTGAAGTGTTGGCCTGTACTCTCCTTCATTGTGTAATTTTTGAAATACAATGATCTCAATTCCATACTGTCTGAGCATAGTTTCTTTGAACTTAACTATGTCATTATCAAGCCTATTGTGTTGATTATTAGTCATTTATGTTTATTATCTAGTTTACAAATTTAAGGAAATTTTACCAGTCTATCAAAGTTTTACCTTGTTTATTTAGTTCTATGTTAGTCTTGTTAAACACGTCATTTGAATCCCAAACACCACCTCTATATGCAGCTGATGCAGGATGTGTACACTTAAGTATCTTTTGATTAGATATTAGTCTTTCCCATGCTTCTGCTTTTTTACCCATTAATATGAAAACAATATCTTTATTGTCTTGATTAATCTTACTAAACAAATGTTCAGTAAAAGGTTTCCAATTCCAAAAATGAGACCCTATTTTATTTACTTCAACTGTAAGAGCTGTATTAATTAATAATACGCCTTGGTTAGCCCAACATCTTAAATCAGTATGATCCGTATCAATTGCTTTATTAATATATTGTAAAGACTTTTCTACTTTATCTTTTTTACTACAACTAAATGCTAAACCATCAGCTGATCCTAATTGAGGATAAGGATCTTGTCCTACTATAACAACTTTTAGATCATCATATTTACATTCCTTAAATGCATTAAAAATGTCTTTAAACTTTGGAGTAAATCTTTTACCCTGTTCAACTAAACTTACTAATGAATCTGTTAGATCATCATAAAGTTTACTATCTATGTAAGGAAATAATACATCTGCCCAACCTGAGCTTTCTATATCTTTTTTTAAATTGTCTTTTAGAATTATAAGGTTTTTTTCCATATTTCTTTCAATTTTTGTGTATATTTGTATATAAATCTTTTATTATGTCTGAAGAAAATCAAAATTTAGAATCAACTGTTACTTATGACTTTTCAAAAGTTATAACAGGTATTACTGTATCAACTGCATATATTTCCGGTATTTCTAGAATCTTAACTGACATGGTAACAGACTATCCAAATCCAGCAGGACTACCTAAACTATTTAAAAAGTTTGGTACTATAATGCAATTAGAAGATGGACAAGAAATCTCTGATGAAACAAGAGAAAATATTAAACTTGATATAAATGAATCTAATATTTATACATTGTTTTCTTTACTTCAACTTCTAAGATTTTTAGCAAAAGAACAAGGTCTTGAACTTTTAACTGAGACTACTGCTACCAAAGATGATCTAAAAGATCTTGCTGATTTAGTTACAGCAGGTAAATCTACAGCAGATAAAATCAAAGAGATTAACAGTAAGATGAAAATAGTTAAATAACTATCTTAAATTCATACCGTTAAACTCTCCAATTTCTATACATGATTGTATAGCTAAATTAAGTTCATCTTTATCACAATCTGCAAAAGATTTACAATACTCTTGTCCATCTCTAACAAAGCATAATCCACATGCTCTTTTTACTTCCATCTTTGCTTCTATAAATGTGTAGCCAATTTCTTGTGCTATTTCTCTAATCATTGCATGTACACGTGCTAACTGTGGGTTACTACCCTTATCACCACCTACACCAATAAATATTTCTAAATTAGAGTCATCAGGTAAACTACCTAACCATTTATTAAATCTGGTTTGAACTGCTTTCTTTGGAAAATACAACTCTCCATTCTTAATTGAAGCTTTTATATATAAGTTATCTTTCATCCTGATATAACATTACCTATTGCACATGTTATTGATACTACTAAAAATATTAGTAGAGTCCAAAAACATCCTTTGTATATATTTGATTGTTTTTCAGGTGATCTACCTTGGTTACTTCTGTACTGTCTTATTTTTTTTTCTTTTTTCATATAAACATGTGTTCATCTTGGTTAGTATTATTACTGTTGTCTTCTGGTTGGTCTAATTGAGTTTCTGGTTCTTTTGGGTCATCTGTTTTCACGTGATAAGTTTTAATTATAAAATTTAGTTATTGATTCACTTGTAAGTGTATATAAAGGTGCTTTTAAACCTGCTTTCTTTAATCCGTCATTCACCCATGTGTTACAGGTGTAATACCAACGGTAGTTGTCTTTACCATAATAATAATTTGGCATATATTCTGAATTATAATGTGATTCATCTACATGCTTTTTAATTATTTGGTATTGTTTTTCAGAACACTTAACTGTTTTCCAATTAAAAGAGTCAAAATAGAAAGTCTTCTGTACACGTACTAAAGTAGAAGGGTCAGTAATCAAAGTTCTATATAATTTTCCTATAGTTAAACTATCAAAAGTATCTACTTCTGTAAAGAATACTTTAGATCCCCAACCATATAACTTAAAAACTCCATCTTCTCTTAATACTATATCTACATGTGCACCATTATCAGATAAATAAAATTCACGTTCTGATGATTCACTGTAAGATCCAGTAGGTATATAGTGTGCTGCAAACATTATTAGTATAAGAACTAATGATGATACACCACAAATTTTTAATATGTCTTTTTATTGCCTTTTTAAAATTCATGAGCATCTAAAATTTCTTGTTCAAAATCTTCATCTATGAGATTCATGACATCAATATTAACGAAGTTACCTGTTCTATCAAGACCACTATACCATACATGAGTTATATCTGCTGATGGTCCATAACCTGGTGTTCCTGGATCTCCATTAGAATCATAATATTGATCTGGTTCTCCTGGGTCATAGGTGTACTCAATTGTAACTGATTCACCTGTTTGTGTTATAAGTTCTATTTCCATATTACATAAATCTTAGTGCTCCTCCATCAACGTAAACAAACTCTTGCCCACACTCAGTGCACTTAGCATTTGATTCATTACGTAATAAAGAAACTTTGTGACAATTAGGACAAGGAGTTTCTCCTTCTTCTATGTATTCTTCTATTGCTTTTCTAGCATAGCTGTGTATCATAGAGTCATGAACACCTTTATAAAAAGTGTTGTCTGCTTCCATTTCATTTTGTTGCTCAATAAAGAGCTCTTTCATTCTTCCCATAGTTTACTTTTTTTGACTGTCCATCCAGCATCTACTGCTGCAATAACTTTCATACTCTGAAAGCTTACCACATTGTAGACACTTATGAACTTTATTAGTTTTAGTTTCTGTCTTTTTATCATCCATCCAACTCCATTCTTGAATACTCATCTTAGTTTTTTAAAGGATTGTAAAATTTAATTTTAGAATTGTCAAAATCTTTCAAAGCATTGGTGACCCATGTCTCATCTTGTGTACCTGTATAACATAGTATATGACATACTGCTGTTTCAGATGGATTAAGTCTTAGTAATCTACCTATTCTTTGTGAAGATTTTCTCTCATTACCATATGCATGCATAATAATACCTTGTTTAAGGTTTGGAATTGTAACACCTTCTGATAATTGTAACACGCATGATAACTTATCAATTCTACCATCAGAGAATAATTCTAGATTCTCTTCTGATTTTGCATTACCAGAGTGATAACTATGCTTGCATAACTTATCTGCTTGTTTTTGTGTGTTAGCAAATATAATGCACTTACTACCTAAGTTAGAAGTTAATGATTTAACATAATCTTCTTTAGTAGAATAATCCATCAATGCTTTCATTCTCATGATTGCAGCAAATTGTCTTTGCTTTGGTGTATTGGCATCTGCATAACGCTTTGTAGAATAACCATAATCCAAAAATTCTGATGTCCACCAAAAACCTCCATTTTTATTCTTCTTCTTTAATGTCTTAAGTTTAGACAACTGTAGTTGATGAACAAAAATTTTATAGTTGTTTAGTATTTTAGAATCTGTTGCATCATCTACACTAAATGTAAACTTGATAGGGCAATACTTTTTAACCATTCTACCTTTTACAGAATCAGCACGCTTTGGTGGTGTACCTGTTAAACCTAATATTTTACCTGTAAATACAGACAAAAATGGCTCATGTGATTCTAATAAGCTATGACATTCATCTAAATAAACTATATCATAGTCATTTGGATTCTGTTTGTTTATAGATAAATATGTTGTAAACGTTATATGTTTAACTAAACCTTCTAAGTTCATTTTATCTAATTCATCAATCCAAGACTGGGCTACTGAATGTTTTGGTATTACTACCAATGCTTTTATGAAAGGATTATAGTTTCTTTGTAAGTGTTGTATAGCAATTCTTGTCTTACCTACACCCATAGATATGCCTAAACCACATCTTTTATGTTGTGCAGCTATAGATAATGCATCTGCTTGTACTATTTCTCTTTTAGTCATAATTATTACATGAATTTTTTAATTTTTTAGATTTATAAAGGTGCACCCTACAGGACTTGAACCTGTGACCTTTTCATTATGAGTGAATTGCTCTAACCAACTGAGCTAAGAGTGCTGGTAGCCGGAGTGGGATTTGAACCCACACGGACATTGCTGTCCAAAGGATTTTAAGTCCTTCATGTCTACCAATTTCATCATCCGGCCAACAGTGATCCCACAAGGACTTGAACCTTGAACCTACAGCTTAGAAGGCTGTTGCTCTATCCAATTGAGCTATAGGACCTGATGATCAAATTTAAATCCTCTTTTCAGAAAAACCTAATTCTATAGCCTCTTTTGGATGTTCTTCTATCCACATGTGACATGACCTGCATGATGATAGCCAAGTGCTAACCTTTAAATGATATTCTCCACGTCCTTTCTTATGATGTACATCTGTAGAATGTAACGTGCAATTGTGCAAAGCTGCTTGACATATTGGATTCTCTTCAAGAAACTTACGTCTAAGTTTACTGTAAGCTAACTCAATAACTTGCATTTTCTTTGACTTTTGCTTAATGGGTTTTCTCATTAAAGGTTTAGCATCTGAACTCTTACTTTTGTACCAGCAACTTTTGCAATAACGGCTTCCTTTATCATTTTTCCAGATAAACTGTTCCGTATTGCAATTGTTACATAGTTTCTTTTTTTGTTGAATCATGCTTTCAACTTTTTCTGATTGTCATTTGGACTTAAAGTTAAGTAATTTGCTGGTAATAAACCCTTTGACATGAATAAAAGTATCACATCTTCATATACTATACCTAAATCTTTAAAAGACATTGTGTTATTATAGTCTTCTAAATACTCATCAACCGGTATAGATATCAAGAATTCAACTGATTTACCTTTAAATGTTCTTTTAAAGTAGTTGTTGATCTTTTTACTGCAAATCATTTGTTTCCAGGCATTAATTTCCCTTTGACCTCTTCTCCAAACTTTAGAGATTCTTCTTTTCTTATCCCAATGTAATTTTTCAACCTCAGCTTTATCATACACGTTTAACCCATGTAACACTCTCTTAAACAAGAAGTGTTGGTATGAATTTAACTTGGTATACTCAAAGTTGTTAATAATTGTAGGTGGATGTAACTGATATTCATCAAGTATTCCATAATAGTGGTAACGTTGAAGTCTTTTACTTAAGAGATCTTTACTTTCATTTTGTTTTAGTTGTTTTAATTGTTCTTGAGATAGCATACATATAGTTTTAATTTTTATTTAATATAATTCTAGATTTAATAATAAAAAAAGGGACTATCACACTATTTCTAGTGGTCAAGTCCCTTTTCAGTCATCCTTCAGAGATGTTTATTTAGAGTTCAAATGTCTCTTCTTCTTCTACTACTAATTCTTCTGCTTTCTCATCAACAATTTCATCTTCTACTTTTTCTTCTGATGAGTCAAATCCAAATGCCTCAGCTGTTGTAGCTTTCTTTGGTTTTTTCTCTAAGTTAAATGAAGTTGAAGCGTTTGCTTCTTTTATTGCAGCACCATTATTATGAGCTAACAATACATCCTCCGCTGTTGCATCAGCAACAAAAAAGGTTTTCCTATAAATAGGTTCTCCATCAACACAACAGATAATACCTGTATCACCTGCATACTTTAGGTCTCTATCAGGATCATTAGTTGAAAATGCATCAAATTGTTCTTTGATGATGATTTTACCTGGTAATGTTGTCATAGATTCTAAACCAATAGATTGTAGATCTTCTAATTTACCATGTAATAATGTACTTATGTTTGATTTCTTAACCCAACCTCCATTACCAAAGGTAACTCTGTCTTGTTGTAATCTTACATAACCGTACTCTGAACTTGTGCTTGATTGGCGGATAACATTTCCCATGTCATCAGCAATGATGTTTACTTTACTTTGCATAATTTTTGCTTTTTAAAATTTAATAAAATGTGTGAATGATTCTGTCTATCTTTTAGACATCATCTGGATGAAAATACGGGTCCTCCAATTTCTCTGAACTATCTATCTCATCTAAAGATCTAGAATCTTCAATGATCCTTTCAGGATCTTCATCAGGTTCTTTCTCTTGTGTTCCAGAAAATTGATTGTAAAAAGGATTACCCACTTCTTTGGTATATACTCCACCTAAACCATTGAGGTCATTTATCTCATCATCTGATAAAGATAAATATTGCTCAACTGAACATTCTATTATGCGTCCATTAGGTAACTGTATTATCATTTTATTTGCTAAGTAAGTTTAACAAAAATATGATAATTTATGTATCTAATATAACATAATAAGGATGTCTTTTATTATTAGGAGTAAAAAGTCTGCATATATATAGCTAACAGGTTATTTTATTATTAGCTTTCTACCTACTCTTTTAATATAATCTTGGTCTTTCAGTTCTTTTATCAGTCTCTTTGTGGTTCTTTGACTTATATTTAAGTCATCCGCTAATGTTGATATAGAAGGAAAACAAGATCTTTGTTTGTTTGCATAACATGCTAAAACTGAGTATAGTGCTTTAGCTTTTATTGATAAGTCTGGTGACAATATAACCTCACGGCTAACTACACCAAATCTATAATTCTGTGACATGTTTAGACATGATGATCAATAAAGCAAAGTTATGATCTACTTCATTACTTAGTTCATCATCTCTCATACCGTATCTATCATTCATCATCTTACCAAAAGGTATTGACCTATCACTCTTTAACCACTTGTTATACTCACTGGTTAATAATTCACTAGTTATTGTTGCCATGTCTTGATTTTAAATTGATATTTCATTGATATCAGTTCCATTAATTTCACTGAATAATTCTGTTTGAACTACTTTATTAAAGAAAGGGATAGTCTTTTTATCTACTACCTCAATGTCAAATGTATTAATTTTTACTGACTCTTCTTTTATAACCTGGTTCTCTACATCATAATAATAAAGCATTACCTCCATATCTATATGATACGGATCAAACCCATCACTCCATGAACCATCTGATTTAATTCTACCATAGACATAACCATCCATAGTACCAAGACCTTTATCAATTAGGACATCCCATTCAAAGTGTGAACCTGCATGATAGTTTGGTGGTTTTACTTTAACAATATCACCTATCTCTAAAGTTTTAATTTCTTTATAAGATAAAACACTGTTTAAAACAAAACTCATATGTGCGTCACTTAATCCTTCATTAAGGATATTCATGATATGCACAATATTTTCAGGATTAGACAACTTTGATTTGTTGATTATCCCATATATAATTTCTTTAGTTGTTTTTTCTGATATTACGTATGTTGTACTTGTTCTTCCCATTGATTTAATTTTAATAAACATAGTGGGCCAATACTAATGATTGAACCCACTATGTTAGGTTACCACTAACCATATATGCTGTGTATTTCCCTAGCCTTACTACCTAGTAATAATATATATAATAATACTGGTGTTGTTAGGGTGTCAGGTGTGGCACTTTTAATTTGTTAAACTTGTTGTTTTATCTCCAATGACACAAATGGGATAAATATAATTACAGAAAAATCTTTTCCATGATAACCAAGGTCAACACCTATTCCTATACCAACTAATGGTAGAAACTCTATGTCAAACTTTGGTAGCATACTTACCCTTGGCAGATAATAATATACTATAATTGCTAATATCAATACTGTAAAGTAAGATAATATAAGTCCCGTCCACACTAATGGTGTAGATATGAACCCATCATTAAATACGATTGCTGCAAATGTTACTGTTGCTAATATAGGTTGTACTACAACGAATATTATTTTAATAAGTGATCTAAGAAATTTTTTCATGGCTTTATTTATTATAGGATTGACAATAGTTTATATATTCTACCATAGAGAATCTTTTTACCTCTATTAGGTTGTTGTCCAAGGCCAGTGTTCTTAACTCATTATTGTTAATTAACTCTGCGTTTAAATCTTCCATTAGTGGTGATTCAAGTTCATTACGTTTGATTACGAAATGTTGTTCTCCTGTAAATAGGTTAACTGTTGGACTTTCAATGTTAGTATACATTAGTATACCAATTTTGTTGTTGTGCTGAACAAATTGTTCAGGATTAATGATTTTTACTTGCATGGTTTTGTGGTATTAATTAATAAAAAAAGGGATAGACTATCTACCCCATTTAGAACGTTTGTGTTTTTTCTTGGATACCCAATAGTTTTTCTTGGCCCAAGCTTTTTTGTTTTTTGATGTCCCACATCTATTACGTGTGGATCCACATGATTGTAATACTGGTCCTCCAATAAAGAGTAATAGCATTAGATAAAGAAACTTTCTTTTCATAGTTTAAGGATTAGTGATTAAGTTTTTCATTTACGTCTTGACCAACGAATATTGCTGGTAACCATCCAAAGATTACTGATACCCCTATGGTTGCACCATGGCCAAAGCATTCTTTAAATGTCCAAGTATCTTCTAGATACCATACGATTGTATTTATAAATATTACAGTTAGGATAAATGTTGTTACTGTTGCCAACATGATTTTAGAATTTTTCATTTGATTTAATGTTAGTGGTTAAAAATAACTTAGAGTGCTTATCCATTATTGGCTGACACTATTACAGAATAGTCAGTGGTATTGCGTGACTCATTGCTCTAAGCTTTTGATTTTAATATTGCGGGTAATATGATACTATTCCTATAGAGGAAGAGACAACAACTACTCATGTTATATTGTTGAGTGTAATTGTTACTCTTGTAGTATTGTTAGCTATATTTATATATATAGGGTCCAGTTATTATTTTAATGGCCTTAAAGGTATATTATATGGCTTATATGATGTCATCTTCATTGTGCAACACCCAAATAAATAATTTTTACATAACTAATTACTAATTATTAGTAAGATGCAGAGATTAGTTGGGGAGCAGAGGTTGATATTGGAAGATGAGCAGAAATAGAGGTAAAGAATTGGTTAATGTAACATAGGAATTGTAACAATGGTTATTATAATGACCGTGCTTTTACACACGGCCATTAAGATTATACTGCTTCCACCCACATTAGTGTTGTGAGTTCTCCGGTTCTCAGGTCCGTTACTGCATTATCTGACATACGGAATCCAGGCATCTCTTGTCCAGGCTCTAATTTTTTCATTAGCTCTTGGATTGTTGGATGATTAGCTCTCATTACCAGATTGGTTTCTGGGTCTATAAGAGATAATTGACCGAAGGTAATATTACCTTGAGTTCTACTACCCACAGCAAGACCAGCAAGTGTAGTCTTTTTGTTTGTGATTGGTGTTGATGTACACTGAATCATTGCTGAGCCTGTTGACTCATTGATTTGTACTTTTCTGAAGAATACTGACATAATTTATGAATTTAAAATAATTATGGATACCACTTACATACGGGGGTACCCTATCCGCAATAATTAGCTGGGGAGCAGAATAGTAGATCCTCTTCAGAATGCCAAACACAAAACTTTTACAATACCGTGGGGGGTACAAAAATTAAAAATAAAATTTTTTTTAATCTGGTGGAACTGGGAAATATGGAATTTAATTTTCAACCCTCACAAATAATTTGTATATTAATTATATAAACGCAACTAACTCTATAATTTAAGATATGAGTAAAGAAGAAGACGGGAGGGAGTATGATCCTATGGAAGAAATTAAGAAAAAAGAAGCTGAATTAGATCAAGTAAATTTGGCTTATGACAATTCATATAAAGTTCTTACAGGAGAAATTGATTTCCATACATTACTAGAAGATTCATTTAAGGATGGGGATTCTGCACTGATGGCTTTTGATCCGGATTCTGGCCCTTTACAAACTGAATTAGAAGGAATGATTGCGTGGTATATTGAATCAGAGGAGTATGAAAGATGTGCTATGCTGAGAGATATACTAGAAGAAAAGTTTCCAAGCTTACTAATAAACCAAACCAAATAGAAATGGGAAATATATTACAAGACATGATTAGTATGCTGACTAGAAAAAAGTCAGTGATACCAAAAGCTGATGATTACATTGCTATTGCTAGATACGCAAGTACACAAGAAAGATTAAAACAACATCCTAAATTAAACTCTGAGCTTACTACGTTAGCAGATTTAAAAAAGTTTACATGTGGTAACTCTGTTAATATAGGGTCAGATCAAACTATAACCGGAACTAAAACTTTTTCTCGTATAGTAATAGTTTCTGAAGATGGTACTAAGTGGGAACAAACTATTAGTAATGATGGAGTAACTCAATACAATAAAATATCTTAGGAAATGGCAACACCAAGAAAAGGAAAGGCTAGAGTTAAAGTAACTAAATCCGGAAAGAAAGTTAGTTACGGACAAGCTGGTAAGGCTAAAGGGGGCGGACCAAGAGTAAAGCCTGGTACTTCAAAGGGTGATAGTTATTGTGCAAGAAGTTTAGGAATTAAGAAAAGACTTTCTGCAAAAAAAAGAAATGATCCTAATACACCAAATAATTTATCCCGTAAGCGTTGGAAATGCTCTGGGGCAAAATCAAGAAAGTAATGGCAGCAAAGAAAAAAAGTACAGTAAACAAGGCAGGCAACTATACTAAACCTGCAATGCGTAAAAGACTCTTCAACTCTATTAAAGCAGGGGGGAAAGGTGGAGCACCTGGACAATGGTCTGCACGTAAAGCTCAGATGCTTGCTAAGCGTTATAAAGCTAATGGTGGAGGCTACAAAACTAAGAAGTAATGGCACTACCAAATAAAAAATCAAAAAAGAAATCAGCTTGTTGGACTGGTTATGTCAAGAAAGGCGTGAAGAAAAAAGGTGGCAAGATTGTAAATAATTGTGTACCTATTAAAAAGAAAAGGTAATGGCAAAAGCTAAATCACAAAAGAGTTTAGACAAATGGACTAAACAGAAGTGGAGAACTCCTTCTGGTAAAAAGAGTAAGGATACCGGAGAAGTATATGCACCTTCTAAGACTATTGCTAAACTTAAAAGCACTGCAGCAGGAAGAAAGAAGTTAGCTGCTGCTAACAAGAAGAAAAGAGCAGCTACCAAGAAAGGTAAGCAACACGCAAAGCATGGCCTTCATAAAGGCAAAAAGCGTTAAATGAAAAAATAAAATAAATATAAAAGGGCCTAAACTTTTTTTATTTAAACTATTTATATATATATTTGTATAAATTACGTTTAATAATTAAAAAAAGCAAAATGGCAAATTCTAAAAACCAAAATCCATTACAAGACCAAGATCCTACTTTATCTAAAGAGGAAATGGCAGCACGCAGAGAAGAAATTACTGCATTCTACAAAGACAACATTCCTCATTTAGAAGTACAAGCAGAATATGAAATGTTACTGGCTACTATTGAAAAGTCCAGAGCAGAACGTATGCAAGCTCAAATGTTTATGGCTCAACAATATGCTTCTCAAGAAGAAGGGTCTAATCCAAACTCTGATGAAGCTAAGGCATTTAAACAAGCAATGGAGGAAGCTGCATCTAAAATAGAAGATTAACATGAAACTTCTAAAGAAAGGTGATAAAGGGCAAGATGTCAAAACACTTCAAACGGCATTAAAGATAGCAGTTGATGGTCATTTTGGACCATTGACTGAGAAAGCAGTAATTAGATTTCAGCTTTCTAATAACTTTCCTGTAACAGGAATAGTTGATTCTCCTGTATGGACACTTCTTTTAAATAAATCTATATTAGTATTAGATGAAATAGATGAGGATAGTGATATTTCTGATGAGTATTTTATTACGGAATATAATCAAACTATTCACAGATACTATTTACCTAAAGGTGAATATGTTAAGGGACCTATAACTAATGAATATATATTTCTACACCATACGGCAGGTAGAGAAAACCCATACAGAACAGTTGATCACTGGGGTAGAGATAAAAGAGGAAGAGTAGCAACAGAGTTTGTATTAGGTGGAAGAAATCATAGAACAGGTGATACTGAATATGATGGTGTTATGGTACAAGCATTTCCAGAAAAGTGCCAGGGGTGGCACCTTGGAAGAACTGGATCAGGATGGATGAATAGACATTCTGTAGGATTAGAAATTTGCAGTGCTGGATACCTTGATGAAGATCACAAAACATACTTTAATAGCAAATGTGCTGATTCTGAGGTTATTGAACTAGAAAAACCTTTCAGAGGTCATTCTATATGGCATACTTATTCGGAAGAACAAATTAAGGAAACTGAAAAGTGGATTAAATTTGTAGCAGAAAGAGATAATATTGATATTAGAATAGGACTTCAACAGTATATTCATGAGCATGGTGCACATAAAGCCTTTGGATTTCATGAAGATGCTTTCTATGGAAAGGTAAAAGGATTATTAACACATACCAATGTAAGGAGAGATAAGTCTGATTGTTATCCACATCCTGACTTTGTAGATATGATAATGAGTTTATAATATGGCTGTAGTAAACAAAGTAGATATAAAATTAAAGGTTGATATTAATCAAACAGTTAAGTATCAAATACTTACGTATTGTTTTTTTAATAATATCCTGTTGACTAAAACAGATTTAGATTTTTTAGCAGAATTATCTTTTAATCCTAAAATTGAGATAGCTAAGTTTTGTAATCTGTTAACTGAAAAAGGTATATTTAAAAGTTCTCAATCAGCTAGAAATGCAATTTCTAAAATAGAAAGAAAAGGACTATTAAGTAAAATGGGTACTAATAAAAAAACAATAGTCATTAATAAAACAATCAATGTACAAACAAGTGGTTTAGTTTTATTGGATTACAAAATATTAGGTAATGAACCCAAAGAAGCATAATGAGTTTAAGAAAGGTATTGCTGAAGAAGTGGGTGTACACTCACAGTTAGTTGATGATTTTATAACATTTTATTTTAGTAGAGTAAGGAAAAAATTATCATCACTTGCTCATCCTAGGATTTATGTGGAAGGATTAGGTACCTTTTATCTTAGAAAAAAGAAGTTAGAACATGCAATTAAAAAACAAAAAAGCATGTTGGGTAATGTAGCAAAGCGTACCTATAATGGATATGCAAAAAGTGAAACAATAACTTCAAATATTAATGAGATGGAAAAGGCTCTTGAAGTAATTAAAAATGATATCTTAAGTAAGAAAAAGTTTAGAGGAAAATGAGCAAGATAAAAAAATACTTAGATGCCTTTAAAAATGCAGGAAAGATTGCAGAAGGAATAAAGAATAATGTATTTAAAAAAGAACATGTTGAAGCTATAGCAACTGAAAGGTTTCAGATCTGCATAAAATGTAGTTTGTTTGATGCTAAAGGAGATAGTTGTTTAGCACCTGGAACACAACCATGTTGTAGTGATTGTGGTTGTAGTCTGGGTTTTAAAGTAAGATCTTTATCTTCAGAATGTCCAAAAGGTTTTTGGGAATCAGTTACTACTGAGGAAGAAGAAGAACAAATATTTGAAAAAATTATAAAAGATGAAAATGCAAATTAATTACATATACAAAGACACAACAACAACAGTAGAAACTAACACAGAAGGTTTGTGGTGGTATACTACTACAACACTATAATTATGGCTATTATATTTAAAGAAGAGGGTCATTCATATGAAAGTATAGATAATGACTCTATTAATTGGTTAAGCGTAACTTCTTTTATTGGTAAATTTAAACCTAAGTTTGACAGAGAAGGACAAGCAAAAAAATCATCTAAAAACAAAAGGTCCAAATGGTATGGTATGACTGAAAAAGAAATACTTACTGCATGGGACAATGAAACTAAAAGAGCTATTGATCTAGGTAATTACTACCATGATCAAAGAGAAGCTGATATGCTTGATTTTAAGACAATAGAAAGGGATGGTACACAAATACCTATTATCAAACCTATTACTAATGAGAATGGTGTTAAAATGGCTCCAGAGCAAAAGCTTAAAGAAGGTATTTATCCAGAACACTTGGTATATTTAAAATCAGCAGGAATATGTGGACAGGCAGACTTAGTTGAAATTGTAAATGGTTATATAAACATATATGATTATAAAACCAATAAGGAAATAAAAGAGAAAGGATTTACTAATTGGGAAGGTATAACAAACAAAATGTATAGTCCTGTTAACAATTTAGATGATTGTAATTTAAACCATTATAACCTACAACTCAGTATTTATGCGTATATTATTAAAAAGCACAACCCCAAACTTAAGATAGGTAAGTTGGTTATACAGCATGTTAAGTTTGAAAAAGTTGGAGATGATGATAATGGTTATCCCATTACTAAAATAGTAAATGGAGAACCTTCATTAGAAGGTATAAAAATGTATGAATTACCATACTTAAAATCAGAAGTAACATCACTAATAATGTGGTTAAAAGACAATAGATAATTATGAGCAATATAACATTAACAAAAGTAGCTGTAAGAGTAAGTTTAAGTAATGGTCAACCTTATAAAGAATATGTAGAAGCAGGTAGTTATCAAGATCTTTATATAGATGCAACTTGTATAATGGCAGCAACCCCATACTATTCTACACTTAACAAAGGGGTTATGAACGGTTTGGTTTTATTAACTTTAAAAACAGGGACGCAGATAGTAGATCCATCACCTATAGTTGTTCAAGCAAACTTTCAAGATATTAAGGATATAATGGATGCAAATAAATAAATTATGCTAGTAAGACTATTTGACGTACAAAACAGTAAAGTAATTCCAACAGAACATTGCTATGCTTTACCTTTTCTAAAAGCAATTATGACTGAATATCCTGATACATACTTACAGGTTTATCAATATATTTTTTATATGAGTTGTCCTAATCCTGATATGAATCCATTTTTTAATTTACCTGAGCATGAGAAAGAAGATATTATAATTGAAGAAGTAAAGTTGGAGGAATCACCAGAAGATGGAAAGATAAGATATGCTCTAGACATGTGTAAGAAATTATATGAAACACCAACATACAGAGCTTATGTAGGTATAAAATCCATGTTAGATAGATTAGGTAAGTATATGGAAGTCACACCTATAGAACATGGTAGAGATGGAAATATTAATTCCATGGTAAATGCAGCAGCTAAATTTGAGAATATAAGACAATCATACAAAGGAGCATTTAGTGATATGAAACAAGAGCAAGAAAGTTCAGTGCGTGGAGGTGCCGGATTAGCTTATGATCAAATGTAAAATGAAAGTACAAGAAAAATGGCTATTCTGTTATTGGGATGAACCAATATTTGAAAAGGAAGTAAAAAAAACTAACAATACAAAAACTAAAAACAATGGCACAACAAGTAATACCAATAGGAAAAAAGATTCTAATCAAACAAAAGGAAGCTGAACAGTATTTTAAAAATACTACAATTATGATTCCTTCATCTGCACAAGAACAAGAAAATATAGGAACTGTAGTTGGTGTAGGTCAAACAGTTTCAGAAATAAAAGTGGGGGATGTTGTACAATATACAGATCATTGCCTACCCGTACCAATGAAGCATGATGAAACAGAACACTTGCTTATACAAGAAGGAGATATATTTGCTATTCTGAGAGATGTATAAAACCATTCCTACATATAATAATAATAAGTGGGAAACAACAGAGTTTGAAGATAGAGAAAGTTTTATAAAGTTTTTATTGGATATATTTAAGGAGCCTGGTAATTATAATTTTACCAGTATGTCTAAAGAATTCAATAGTGAAGCTAAAACTTTTAATAAACTTGGCTTCTATTGTGATAAACCTTTTAGATCTAAAGACTTTATAGCATATTGGGAAGATCAGAAGATTAAGTGTAGAGAAGGTGTGATATATAAACACAATGGACTTACATGGTACCTAACACGTGACTACTACATGTGGCTTAATTTTTTACCCATATATGATAAAGAAGAGAAAAAATATGGTTTTGCTAAAGTGCGTGATGCTCAGTATCATATGGCTTTGTATGAAATACTTGCAGAGTTGCATTATCAACACTCTGCAATATTAAAGAAACGTCAGATTGCATCTTCCTATTTTCATATGGGAAAAATAATTAATACATACTGGTTTGAAGAAGGTAGTACATGTAAAATTGGTGCATCATTAAAAGATTACATAAATGATAAAGGTTCTTGGAAGTTTTTAGATGAATACAAAACATTTCTGAATGAGCATACTGCATGGTACAGACCAAGTAATCCAGAAAAGGTTTTACTATGGCAGCAACAGATAGAAGTTAAAGTTGGTAATAGGAAAACAGCCAGGGGTTTAAAATCTAAAATACAAGGGGCATCATTTGAAAAGAATGCAACATCTGGAGTAGGTGGACCTACAACATACTTCTTTCATGAAGAAGCTGGTATAGCACCAAAGATGATGCAAACATATGAGTATTTACGTCCTGCAATGTCTTCAGGTATGGTAACAACAGGTATGTTTATAGCTGCAGGATCTGTTGGTGACTTGGAACAGTGTAATCCTTTAAAGGATATGATACTCAATCCAAAAGCAAATGATATATATGCAGTAGAAACTAATCTAATGGATGCTGACGGAGGCATTGGTATGGCAGGGTTATTTATTCCTGAACAGTGGTCTATGCCACCTTATATTGATGATTATGGTAACTCTTTAATTGATGAAGCTATTGAAGCTATAGTAACGGAAAGAGCACGTTGGAAGAATGAATTAAGTGGAGAACAATATCAGTTAAGAATATCTCAAAAACCTTTGAATATAGCAGAAGCATTTGCATATAGAAAAGAATCTGTTTTTCCTCAAGGAATATTAAGTAAACAACAAAAAAGAATTCAAGAAAAAGAATATCCTTATGAATTAATTAAATTAGATAGGGATGAAAAAGGAATTTTTGCTAAAAGGACAAATAAATTACCTATTACAAGATTTCCAGTAGATAAAAAACAAACTGATAAAACAGGTACTATAGTTGTATGGGAAAGGCCTGTAAAGAATCCAGAGTTTGGTGCATATTATGCTTCTATTGACCCCGTGTCAGAAGGAAAAACAACTACATCTGATTCTCTTTGTAGTATCTTTGTATATAAAAATGCAACTGAAGTTACAAGAACTACAGCAGCAGGTGATGTTGAACAGTTTATTGAAAAAGATAAAGTAGTAGCTGCATGGTGTGGTAGATTTGATGACATTAATAAAACTCATGAAAGACTTGAATTAATAATTGAATGGTATAATGCTTGGACATTGGTAGAGAATAACATTTCACTTTTTATCCAGCATATGATTGCTAGAAAAAAACAGAGATACTTAGTACCTAAACAACAAATACTTTTCTTAAAAGACTTGGGTTCCAATAGAACTGTATATCAAGAATACGGTTGGAAGAATACAGGAACATTATTTAAAAGCCATTTGATTTCTTATGCAATTGAGTTTTTAAGAGAAGTAATAGATGAAGAAACTGACATTAACGGTGTAGTTACAAATCAAACATTAGGTGTTGAAAGAATACCGGATCCAATGTTAATTAAAGAAATGTTAGCTTACTATCCAGGATTGAACGTGGATAGACTGGTTGCATTTGGTGCATTAATTGCATTTGTAAAAATACAACAGTCTAACAGAGGTTATTCTAAAAGACGGGAATCAGAAGATAATTCTTTGGTAAATTCAGAAAAATTCACTAAATTAAAGTATAGTCCGTTCAAAAATATTGGGCAAAATAAATCAAGAAATAGCTCCAGACCAAGAAGGTCAGGTTTTAAAAATTATAAATAGAACAATTAAATATATTCTAGAATGAAAGTATTAAATGCAATGCAGTTAAAAAATGGAGCTAAGGCAGAGAGCGGCCCTACGTTCTCTAGTTTAACTCAACCAGTTCAGTTTATTTCATCTAAACAAAAAACTGATGAGTGGGCTGCATGGAATTTAGATTGGCTTGAAGTTCAAGGAATAGAATTTTTGCGTTTAAATGCTAGAAGGCTTTTAAAGAATTATAAATTAGCTAAAGGTATTATTGATAAAACAGATTACATTGTTGAAGAAGACAATGATTACAAAGAACTAATGGATGTTCTAACAACAGAAAATGAATCTGCGTTAGAATTAAAGTTTTATCCTATTGTACCTAATGTTATTAATGTTTTAAGCGGAGAGTTTGCTAAGAGATATAATAAAGTTCAATTTAGAGCTGTAGATGACAAGTCATACAATGAAATGTTGGAGCAGAAGAAAGTTGAAATTGAACAAGTATTACTTGCTGATGCAGAAAGGAATCTTGTTCAGTCAATGATAGAAGCAGGAATGGATCCGGCATCAGAAGAAGCACAACAGAAACTATCTCCAGAAAATTTAAAATCATTACCAGAAATAGAAGATTACTTTAGTAAGTCTTATAGAAGTAGTGTAGAAGAATGGGCATCACATCAATTAAATGTTGATGAGGAAAGATTCAAAATGCAAGAGCTTGAGGAAAGAGGTTTTAGAGATAGCTTAATTGCAGATAGAGAGTTCTGGCATTTCCGCATGTTAGAGGATGACTATGATGTTGAATTATGGAATCCTGTATTAACATTTTATCAAAAGTCTCCAGATCAAAGATATATATCTGAATCTAATTATGTAGGTAAGATAGATTTAATGACAGTATCTGATGTAGTAGATAAGTATGGGTATTTAATGGATGAGAAGCAATTAAAATCTTTACAAAAAATATATCCAGCTAGATCTGCACAATACCAAGTTAACGGTTATCAAAATGATGGATCTTATTATGATGCAACAAGGTCACATGAATGGAATACTAATTCTCCTAGTCTAGCATATAGACAATATACAAGTAACTATTGGAATGACCCATCAAGTGGTGGAGATATAGTATCTCAAATATTAGATGAAAGTGAAGACTTAATACAATGGGGTGATAGCAACCTGATGAGAGTTTCTACAATCTATTGGAAAACTCAAAGAAAGGTAGGACATCTTACTAAAATTGAACTAGACGGTGAGGTTACTCAAGAAATAATTGATGAAACATTTAAGATTACAGAAAAACCTGTATATGATACATCAATATTTAAAAATAAATCTAAAGAAACTTTATTACAGGGAGAACATATTGATTGGATCTGGATTAATGAAACTTGGGGTGGAGTAAAAATAGGACCTAATGTACCAGCAATGTGGCATACTACAATGGGTGATAACGTTAATCCTATTTATGTAGGTATTAATAGAACTAAACCTGGTAGGTTACCTTTCCAATTTAAAGGTTCTAATACATTATATGGGTGTAAACTTCCAGTAGAAGGTCGTGTATTTTCTGATAGAAATACAAGATCTACTTCATTAGTAGATTTAATGAAAGCTTATCAGGTTGGGTATAACATGGTAAATAATCAAATAGCAGATATACTAATTGATGAATTAGGTACTGTAATTATGTTTGATCAAAATGCTTTACCACGTCATTCAATGGGAGAAGATTGGGGTAAAAATAATTATGCTAAAGCATACACTGCTATGAAAGATTTTAGCATGTTACCTTTAGATACATCTATTACTAATACAGAAAATGCTACAAACTTTAATCACTACCAGACTCTTAATATGGAGCAAACAGGTAGATTAATGTCACGTATTCAGTTAGCTAATTATTTTAAACAACAATGTTTTGATGCAATTGGAATCAATCCACAACGTCTAGGTGGAGCTGTATCAGCACAAACTGCAACAGGTGTAGTTAATGCTATGCAACAATCCTATGCGCAAACAGAAATATACTTTGTACAACACTCAGATCATTTAATGCCTAGGGTGCATCAAATGAGAACTGACTTAGCACAGTTCTATAATAGTACAAACCCAAGCGTCAGACTTAGTTATATATCTAGTGAAGCACAAAAAGTAAACTTTACAATTAATGGTACTGATTTATTATTAAGAGACTTTAATGTTTTTGCAACAACTAAAACAAATCATAGAGCAATTCTAGAACAGCTAAAGCAAATGGCTTTAACTAATAATACTACTGGAGCATCAATATATGAGTTAGGTAATATTGTAAAAGCAGACTCTATTGCTGGAGTAACAGATATACTAAAAGATTCTGAAGCAAGAATACAAGCTCAGAGACAGCAAGATATGCAACAACAACAGCAAATGCAGCAAGAGCAACTACAAGCTAAAGCTCAAGAAGAACAAATGAAACTGCAAGCTGAGCAAATGGAAAATGATAAGGATAGACAAAATGATTTAACTATTGCTGAAATTAGAGCTGCTGGTTATGGTTCAATGAGTGATGTTAATGAAAATAAAGTATCTGATTTTCAAGATGCTATGAAAGACATTAGAGAAACTACACAATATAGAGAGCAAGCTAATCTTAAGCGTACAGAACTAACTCAAAAGGGAATACTTGAGCAATCTAGATTAAATGTAGAAAGAGAAAAAATATCTGCAGATAAGCAAATAGCTAATACTAAATTAGAGATAGCTAGAGAAAACAAAAACAAGTATGATGTACAATCTTCTAATAAAAAGAAGAAAGATAAATAAGTGTTAGCTATATACTGCAAAAAACTTTACTAAAATTTAAAATTATATAAGTTTATTGCATTGTATGTGAAAAAAACATTTTGTATATTATATATATAAGGATTTAATATTAAAACCAACAATAATATGGATACCAAAACAAACACTGTGAACAGTAACGTAGAGACATTAGACATTAACATTGATGAAATATTTGATGGTGCTCCAGGAAGTGGAGCTGTCACATTACCTGCGGAAGAAAAACCAAAAAGAAATATTTTATCAGGATTGCAAGAAAAAGCAGATTTTTCTTTTGCTGATCCAGATAAAGATGATGCTGATGACTTAACTGCTAAAGTTGATGAAACAGAAAAAGAAGAGGTAACTGCAGAAAAAGAAACTGCCAAAGAAGATACTAGTAGCAAAGTAGAAGAAGCTGCTGATATACTAGAATCTTTAGATGAAGTTGATGAAGTTGCAGAAGAAGAAAAACCATCTAAAAGAGGTAGAAAGAGTATATCAGGAATATCTGATGTATTTTCTAAACTTATTAAAGATGATAAGATAGTTCCTTTTGATGATGATAAAGAATTAGAAGACTATACTGCCAAGGATTGGGAAGAATTAATTCAAGCTAATTTAGAAGAAAAAGCTAATCAAGTAAGAAGAGAAACCCCAAAACAATTTTTTGCTAGTTTACCTGAAGAACTTCAAGTAGCAGCAAGATATGTAGCAGATGGTGGTCAAGATCTTAAAGGATTATTTTCAACATTAGCTCAAGTTGAAAAAACTAAAGAGCTTAGCATTAAGAAAGAACAAGACCAAGAAACAATTATTAGAGAATATTTAGGTGCTACAGGATATGGAACACAAGAAGAAATCTCTGAAGAAATTGAAATTTGGAAAGATTTAGGTAAACTAGAAAAACAAGCATCTAAGTTTAAACCTAAATTAGATAAAATGCAAGAAAAGGTTGTTGCTAAAAAGATAGAAGAGCAAGAGCTTAAAAAGAAGCAGCAAGAACAAGCATCTAAACAATACATGTCTAGTGTATATGAAACATTAAAGGATGGTAATTTAGGTGATATAAAAGTTGATAAGAGAACACAAACAATGTTGTATAATGGTTTAGTACAACCAAGTTACCCATCTGTTAGTGGACGTAATACAAATTTGCTTGGTCATCTTTTAGAAAAGTATCAGTTTGTTGAACCAAACTATACATTAATTTCTGAAGCATTATGGTTGTTACAAGATCCAGATGGATACAAAGCAAAAATAATGGATAAAGGTGCACAGAAAAGTGTTGAGCAAACTGTAAGAAAATTAAAGACTGAACAGGCAAATGCAGGCGGATCTAACTCTTTAGGAATACAGAGTAAGGAAGAAGGAAAGAAGAAGTCAGGAAGAAAATTACCTAGAACCAACAACATATTCAAACGGATTTAACAATCAAAAATAAATAACAATTAATATTAACAACAAAAACAAGTAAAAATTATGGCAACTCCAGTATTAAATAATGGAATTTTCCTAAGAGATACAAGCTACAAAGCTAGTTCTCATGTTGATTCTTATCACTTGACTCAGATGCTAGGTTCAGCAGAACCTATGGATATGGGACCAGTAGACCTTTGGGCAATGACCCAAAAGGTTGAAATGCCTTTATATCAAATGGCATCTTTCGGTGGAAAGAATACAATCATGGTGGACAATGCACGTGGTGAGTACAAATGGCAAACTCCAATTGCACAAGATCTTCCCTACATTGTAGCAGATATTGAAGCAGGAAACACAAGTAAAGGTGTAGACGGTACTACATTTAAAATTAAGATTTCCAAAAGAACATTTGGACATGGTGATATTATCACATATGACAAATACAATGGATTAGAGCTTTACATCACAGCTGATGATATTATCCCAGCAGGTGACGGCTACATCTATACAGTTCAATTGGTAAACAACAACAATGCAGCTAGCTTAGATAATAAGTATTTAGCTCAAGGTACAAAGTTCTTCAGAAAAGGTTCTGCAAGAGGTGAGTACGGAGAAAGATTCTCTGACATTGAAACAGGTTCTGGTTTCCGTGAATTCTACAATTTTGTAGGAGGAGCTGAAGCACATGTACATTATTCTATTTCTAGCCGTGCTGATCTAATGATCAAAGGTGGTTTGAATGCTGATGGTACTGTACCAGTAACTGAGATCTGGAGAAACTTTAACACTGACTCAGCAAATCCATCTGTTCCTTCAATTGAAGGTTTAGTAGCAAATATGGGTAAAGCTGGTGCAAGAGAAGCTATGGAAAATGGTACTCTTACACGTACTTTCATTACAAATATGGAAGCAGCTCACTTATCTAAAATTGCAACGGATATTGAAACTTACCTAATGTGGGGTAAAGGTGGTAGAATTAAACAAGACGGACCAGATGATATTAGATTATCTGTAGGTTTATGGGCACAGTTAGATAACTCTTTCAAAAGAGTATATAACAAGTCTTCATTTACTCTTGATATGTTTAAGTCTGAGCTTTACAACTTCTATCAAGGTAAAGTTGAGTTTAAAGGACCGGACCCACAAAGATCACTTGTTGTACAAACAGGTATTGCAGGAATGCAATTGATCAACAAAGCTATTGCTGATGAAGTATATGGTTCTGGTTTAGTTCAAAATGCATCTGATATAGGAGCTGTTAAAGGTTCTGGTATGGATTTGGATTACGGTTTTGCTTACACAAGCTTTACTATTCCATTCTTAGCTAACGTTAAGTTTGTATTGAATCCAGCATTTGATAACTTAAATACAAATGACATTGAGAATCCATTAATTGATGGAAGACCTCTAAGTTCTTATAGCTTTATTATCTTTGATGTAACTGATGAAGGAAATGACAACATTCACTTGTTGAAACTTTCTTGGGATAATCAACTTAAGTGGTTCTACCAAAATGGTACTATGGACTACATGGGAAGAACTCAAGGGTTTGCATCTTCTGGAAACTTCAATGGATATAGAGTTATGATGACTCAAACAATGCCAGCTATTTGGGTTAAGGATCCAACTAAAGTTCTAAAAATTGTAATGAGAAACCCTATCACAGGAGGATCATTCTAGAGAACATTAATATTAAAGGGGAGGGGTTAATCCTCCTCCCTTTTTTTTAATCCTTAAATAAAATAAAAATGGCACAATTAAAAAAAGTTACACAGAAGTTTCAAGATAAAGCTTATGTAGGTAAAGTAAATACTACCGGTCTAGCAAGATTGCTTCATGTTAATGAAGTAATTGATTGGGTTAGAGGAGCGGCAGATTTAGAGTTTGTATCTAATGTTGAAGCAATAGCTGCAGGTTTGGAAAAAGGAGACTTATACCATACAGCAGGTGTATTAAAAATAGTTATAGACGCTGTAGAAGAATAAACGTCAAAAAACTTTAGCAAGACTAAACATCTTGCTTTAGAAATTATTAATAAATAAACTGTACAATATTTGTACTTTTGACTAGTAGATAATTATTAATTTTAAAAACCAAAAAAAAATGGAGGATTACACAATTGTAGAAAAATATCAGCAAACAAAAAGTAAGACTATAGCCATACGTCCTTTCTTTAATGCAAATAAAGAAAACATGGGACTTGAGCAATATGGATTATCATTGCATGATGGTGTTTTTCATGAAGAAAGTTTAGCATGTTTAGAAATGAATGGTGTTAAACGTTATGTTACAGGTTTAAATGAGTTTGCACCTGAAGTAAAAATGCTTCCAAAATCAGAGAAGAAAGCAAAAATTAAAGAGATAAGAACAGTTGTAGCACAGTTAGAAGCTGAATTAGCTGCTAATGTTGTTGACACAGAGGATAAAGAGTTTTGGAATAAACTTACAATAATGAAACCTGATAATTCTGCATTTTGGGATAAGATTAGTTTAAGATGTGGTAATGATCCAACATTCCTAGATCCAGCTACAGACCCTTATGATCTTATTAAATTACATGCAATTAATGCAGGTGGTTTTTCTATTGTTGCTAAATCATTAAAAGCAGCAAAGGAATCTAATACACCTTTTAAGTTTTTCTTAGATACTGCAAAAGAATCATTATCTACAAGAACTGAATTAAGTAAACTTAGAAATAAAGCACTAGTTGCATTACAAAATATGTATGATTCTAATGTTGCTAAACTTATGTACGTTGCAAAAATATGTGATGTAGACAGTGTTCAATATGTAAAAGCTACACCTAATGATGTATTATATGAAAATATGGATGCATACATTAATGGTTTTGGTGCCGAGTCATCTAAAAAAAGAGCAGCTTCTCAATTTTTAGAAGTAGCTAGTTTAGACATGGAAGAATTAAAAATAAGAGCATTGATTAAAGATTCTCTTTACTATAGATTTATAACAACTAAAGCCGGAGGTTGGATTGAACCAATTGATAGTGGTGTTAAGTTGGGTAAATCACCATCTGAATGTATGCAACACTTAAAGAATCCAGAGAATGAAGATACTTTAATGTCATTACTTGCTAAGGTGGAACCATACTGGAACTCATAAAATTTGAATAATGAATAACAATACTCTTTTATTAAAATTAAAGCAAAGGCTTAATAAACTAGATAGTCAAGATTATGACAATATAGAATGTTGGCAATTTGTAGAAGCTTTTAATAAAGTACAATTAGAATGGTGTAGAAGACAGCTACATGGTGGTAATATGTACAAAGAAGGGGATGAGTTATCTAAAAAAAGAATTGATGATTTACAACCCCTATTAATAGAACTTTTATTAACAGGAACTGTATCAGAAACTTATTTTGAATCAAATAATTTTCCAGTAGATCAATACTTAGAATATAAAAAAGTAAGTACAGACGCTACTTCAGAATGTTGTCCAGATCCTAGATCAATGACTGTATACCTTTCTGAAGTAGCTAATGTACCATTACTGCTAAGAGATCCTTTAAAAAATCCAGATTATGAATGGGGTGAAACTTTTTGTACTATGCAAACTAATACAATAAGAATATATAAAAACAATAACTTTAATATTGTCAACCCTGTTTTAACATATTATAGAAAACCAGTCTATATAGAAGTATTGGGATGTACAGATCCATATACAGGTGTTACAAGCCCTGTTAACATAGACTGTGAATTTAAAGATGATGTAGTTGAATTAATGTTAGATGACACAGCATCTTTAATAGCAGGTGATATTGAAAATCAGTATCAACAACAAAGAGGACAAGCTGCAGCTGAACGCAATAATTAAACAAAAAATTATTTATACAGTATAGCTTTCTTATTTAAAATTAATTACGTATATTATTAATGTACACAATGTACAAACTTTATATATTTATAACAACAAAAAACAAAAATTATGGCTTATTTTAATCATGCGTTTTACAAAACGTTTGTAGTAGGTTCCACTGAGGCTAATGCCGGAATCTCTACATCAGCACTAGCTGCTGGAGAAATGGGTATTGTTAGTGACTCAGATTGGGAAACTATTGCAATACCAGGAGGTGCTTTGCCAGCTAATTCATTAGCTTACTTAGTACAAGGTTCATTTTACACTAAAGACACTATTGGAAACAATCCAGGTCACGGTGGATACAAAGAATCTGTAAAATCTAAAGGAATCAATCCTAGATATGTATCTAGAGCTTGGTATACAAACTGTTTGGTTGCATCACAGTCTAAGGCTTCATTGTCTTTAGGTTCTGATTGTACTCCATGTGGTTCAACACAATTTATGAGAATGGATGTTAAGGGTTCACCTGCATTAAGATTCTTAAATCACAATGCATATGCTATTGGAGATTCAGCAAACATTTGCTGTATTGATGGACAAGAGTTTCTTGATCCTGCATTAGTTGGTGCTACTATGGCTGATATGGTATTAGCTAATCCTTTAATCAAACCTTTTGTTGCTGAAGCAGATGTTGATGGTGCAAAAGATGCAACTTTAGTTGGTGGAACAGGTTATTCTGTTGCTGCAGGTGTTGCAGTAACTGGTGGATCTGGATCTGGTGCAGCTGTTAATATTTTAACTGTTGCAGGTGGTGCCGTTGCTACATTTAGCTGGGCTGCTGTAGGTTCTGGATATGCTGTAGGTGATGTATTAACAATTTCTGGTGGTGGTGCTGATGCAACATTAACTCTTACTTCTGTATCAGAAGGTGGTGTTGTTGTATCTGTAGAAACTGCAGGAGTAGTTTCACAAGAAGTTTTCACTATTGCTGAAGTATTAGCTGGAACATATGTTGCTTCAACTGATCCAAATGGTGCTAGTAAAGTTTCTGCTACTGTAGAGTTTGTAGGAGCATACGTAGGTACTAAATTTGGAAATTGTTCTTTTGATTCAAGAGATCACTTTAATGCTGAGCCAGTAGAAATTATTGCTTCTGTATTAGATGAAACAGGTGAAGTATGTAATGATTGTGGTGTTGCAACAATGACTCCAGGTCAAATGCAACAAACACAAGGTGAGCAAGTAATCAGAGACTTAATCTTATCTGAAAGATACCGTCAATCTCCTTACAACCAAGGAAACGCTGACAGTGCTAGAATCAGAGAAATTGAAATGTCTGATGAGTTACTTTCTGCTGTAGATAGAAGTGCTACATATAAAGCATACTACTTACAACACAGTGTACCACGTTTCAACAATCCAAGTGGATTATTTGATAATGATCAGTATGTTTACCAAATCTATGTTAAGTGTGATGATGATGCAGCAAATGTTGCTGTCAAAGCTTTACTTGACAAAGTTGTTGCTTTAGCTAATGCAGCTGGGAATCCAATTGCAGTAGAATACAACAGTGCTTGGTAAAATGTAATATATTTTTACACAAATAAACTAGAGCAGGAGAATTAAAAACTCCTGCTCTTTTTATTTTATATTGTCTGTTATTTTTTGTATATTATATATATAGCATGTTAAAGTATTAAAAAATGGCAGATAAGCATATATTAAGTTTAGAAATCCCAACTGTATCTAATTGCGGTTTATTATGTATTAAAGACACTAGCCAATACTCATCTGAGTTAGCTGTGGATTGTGAAGAATTACTTATCACATTACCAGGTTTCAGTGTGCCTGTACTAATAAAAGTTGATAAGGATTTTGATATGTGTTTGACTGCATGCACATTAGCATTACAAAAAGAAAATTGCGGCAATAGCCAGCAAGATATACCTGATGGTATATATGTTATAAGATATAGTGTATCTCCAAATGCAAAAGTATATGTGGAGTATAATCACTTAAGAGTTACTTCTCTACTTACTACTTATTATGAAGTTTTATGTAAACTTGATGTTCAGGCTTGTCAGCCAGAATTTCAAAAGCAAGATCTTTTAAATGAAATGTCATTTATTAGAACTCTTATAGATGCAGCAGTTGCAAATGCAGAATATTGTCAATCATCTGCTCAAGCAATCCAGCTATATACTTATGCAAAACAAAGATTGAATAAAATAGCTTGTCCTTCAGGACAATGTTAAATATACATAAACCAAAATGTAAAATATTATGAACTGTGCCCATTGTAATAAACCGTTCACATGCGGATGTCAAAAGACTCAAGTAGATGGAGTTACTATACACAAAACGTGTAGAACTTCATTTGCTGCTAATAAGGCTGAAGTAATTGCTAAAGCTAATGAAGAAAAAGTTAAAGCATCATCACGTGATTTTGATTTACAATTGGCTTCACATCAAATTAAAAACTTAAGAAATACATAACTGCTGATGCCTACAACACATACATCAAATAGTGATTATAAAAAAGAGCAAGCTCTTATAAAGAGAATAAACACAGAGCAAAATTTTGCTCAACAGGTGTATGTTCTTTTTAGAGAAGTTAAGTATGGAATATCACCATGCTGTTATTCTGATTTTGAATCAGCTGTGTTAAAGAAATCATTGTGTGATTGGCAAAATGCAGCTAGTAATAAAGTAGTAGCATCAACTGAAATAGAAGGTCAATTTGTAGAACCTTTAGCACAAATAAATTTAAAAGCAAGCATACCTTGTCCTGTTACACCAACTAATGTAGTTACAATATATGACTTAGAAGATTTACTTGAAGATGGAGGTACATACACTCAATGTTTTGAGGTTGCATCTGATGAATGGATTATTACACATGGTTTAGGTTCATATCCATCAGTTACAGTTGTAGATAGTGCTAATACTACAGTAGTAGGAAACGTAGAGTATATAAGTACTCAACAATTAAAAATAACATTTAATGCATCTTTTTCAGGGTGTGCATTTTTAAATTAAATAAATAAAATAAATAACAAATAAATAAAACAAAATGGCAGTACAATTTTTAACAGGACTAGATGTCCAAGGAAATTTAAACCTGAATAATAATCAAATACAAAATGTTATTATTCAGCCTCTTGGCGCAGACCCGTCAGGAATTGCAGGTAAAATCTATTATAACTCTGGTACAAGTAAACTAAGATTATATGATGGTTCTGCTTGGGTAGATATAACAAAAGGTGCAGATGGTAACACAACCTATGACTTAACAGCAACAGGATCTGGTAACGGAACAGCAACATTAAATTTAGTTGCTTCAAATCCAGCTAGTACTGATGCAATAGTATATACAGGTACAGGAACAACTACAGTAACACGTGCTGGTTCTACATTTACTATTAATTCAGCTGATCAATATGTTGGTACAGTTACAGATGTAAATGAAGGTAAAGGAATTAGTGTTACAGGTACGTCAACTGTAACACCAACTGTAAATATTGATTATGAGGGTGTAGATAATGCAATCTTAACAGCTGGTTCTTTAACTATTAAATCAGAAGATTATCTATGGTTCTCAGCTGTAGATGATAATAATATCTACAAGACCACTCTTGATAAGATGCCAGGTTTTGGTAAAGATGGTACAGTTACTTCTGTAGGATCTGGAGCAGGTTTAACAGGTGGTGCAATTACTGCAGCAGGAACACTAGCAGTAGATTATGCAGGAATAGACAACGTTGTAT
>PVMK01130824.1_pt1 | contig 113225 bp, 106 predicted proteins | sample 1853481 | NCBI WGS metagenome assembly PVMK01 (sample SAMN08533507, study PRJNA380276) | Marine sediment metagenome, whole genome shotgun sequencing project.
CTGGCCTTGTCGCTGGGGCCCGCCATGCTTGAGGGCGGCATGAACACCGTAATTCCCCATTCCGAATACGAGGTCTCCGCCGAGGCCCGTACGCTGCACAAGAGCCTGGTAATTGGCGACCTGCATGCTGACAGTACCCTGTGGCAACGGGACCTGCTGGAGCGTGGCGACCGCGGTCATGTGGATATTCCGCGCATGCGCCAGGGCAATGTGGCAGTGCAGATGTTTACTTCTGTCACCAAATCCCCCAGTGGCTTGAACTATGAGAAAAACGCCAGCGACGCGCGCGATAATATTACTTCGCTGGCGCTGTTACAGGCCTGGCCTCCAGCCACCTGGAACAGCCTGACCGAGCGGGCCCTGTATCAGGCCGGGCGCTTGCATACCATGGCCGAGCATGCTCCCCGGGAGTTTCAATTGATACTCAGTGCCAATGACCTGGAGGCACTGCTTTCTCGACGGGCACAAGGTGAGGCGGTGGTGGGCGGTATTCTCGGCACTGAGGGCTCTCACGCTCTGGATGGGAAGCTGGCTAATATCGACACGCTGTATGATGCGGGTTTTCGCATGATGAGTCTGCAGCACTTTTTCGACAATAAACTGGGTGGCTCCCTGCACGGTGAAAGCGGTGCAGGTTTGACCGAGTTCGGCCGGCAGGCCGTGGATAAAATGCTGGCCAGGGGCATTATGATTGACGTCTCACACTCTGCCCCGAGGGTGGTTGAAGATGTACTGGCCCGCAGCGATGCCCCCCTGATTGTCAGTCACACAGGGTTTTACGGCCATTGCCAAAGCCCTCGCAACATCAGCGACGAGCTGATGCAAAAAATTGCAGAAGCGGGTGGCATCATAGGCGTGGGCTATTGGGATGGCGCCGTTTGCGAGGCAACGCCCCAGAGTATTGTGAGAGCCATACGCTATGGTATCGATCTGGTAGGCGAGAACCATGTGGCCCTGGGATCCGATTATGACGGCTCAATAGCTGCGCCTTTCGATACCTCGGAGCTGATTATTTTAACTGACGAGATGCTCAAAGCCCGCTTTAGCGAAGCGGAGATCCGCAAGGTGATGGGCGAAAATATGATGCGTTTTCTGCGGGATAATCTACCTGCTGACTGAGTTACCTTGTGTGGTGATCCGCACTCAGGCTGCCAGGCACAGCGATCTGCGCTCTTCGTGCAATTGTGAAACAGAAAGATAATGCTCCAGGCCTGCGAAGGGACCCCGTGAGGCGTCAGGTATTGTCTCGTGAATGTGAAAACCGACGCCCAGCGCGGTGTGGCATTGCCGGTAGAATCGGGCATTGAGTCGGGAGCTGTACATAAGCGCATGGCGATATCCGAGCACCCGGGACATCTCAATAAGATGGGCGAGAAAATCCCTGGCCAGTTGCACCGTGCGAATCGCGGGATCCAGCACAAAGCGCTCCCACGCACAGCAAGTCTGTGGCGCCAGATCGAAATCACGCAATTGATCCACCGGCAGCAGGCTTGGCGTGATGCGCGCTCCGCCCACGCATTCTCCATTGCGGTGCGCGATCAAAATATGTCCGCATCGATCCAGTTGTTCCTCCGAGCCATCGAAACCGGGCAATTCAAGTTCCTGCCGGAAGCAACGCTCACGCAGGGCGAAGTACTGCTCCAATAGCTGCGGATCCCGACTCAGTTCAAATGTTATAGACACAAGACACCTCTTGTTTGCTGTAGCAGCAGATACGAACTTTCTAATGAAACGACAGAGTACGGGATACACAGGTCTGTAGGGATGGCCGAGTGCGCCATTTACATGACCTGTGGCGACAATTACGGAAATTTAAGCTACTGTTGGAGTTGCGGTGGTGACAATCACCCGGATAGCTAATCATCAACTCACCAACCCCGAGGGGGGCTTATATGTCAGGGCAACTGTTCAGCGATCTTCTCGTTATCGATTGCGCGAGTTTTATCGCCGGCCCGTCCGCCGGCACCATACTGGCGGATTTTGGTGCGCGGGTAATCAAGATCGAGCCACCGGGTGGGGACGGTTATCGACTGTTCAAGCACTTGCCGGGGGTGCCTGCGAGCGAAAGCAACTATCCGTGGACAGTGGTCAACCGGTGCAAGGAAAGCCTGGTGATCGATCTCAAGCAAAGCGAGGGCAGGGCGTTGCTGGATACCCTGATCAGCCGGGCGGACGTATTTATCACCAACTACCCTCTGCCCGTGCGCGAGAAACTGAAACTGCGCTACGAAGACATCCGAGCGCTAAACCCCAGAACCATCTACGCATCGCTGACACCCTATGGCGAGGAGGGGCCTGAGTCGGCCAACACTGGTTACGATGCCACGGCCTGGTGGGCCCGCTCCGGGTTGATGGACTCTGTAAGGGCATCAGTGGACACGCCGCCCGCCATCTCCGTTCCCGGAATGGGTGACCAAATGGCGGCGTGCAGCCTGTATGGGGCCATTGTTACAGCGCTTTACCGGCGTCAGAATACCGGTGAGGGTGGCATGGTGGGTACGTCTCTGATGGCAAACGGCCTTTGGTCCAATGGTTTAATGGTTCAGGCTGCGCTGGATGGAGCGGATATGAGTGTCAGGCTGGACAGGGACGATCTCAGCGCCTTCACGCAGGTCTATCGCTGCGGGGATGACCGTTGGTTTATACTCACCATACTTCCCCAGGCCCAGGAGCGGGCATGGCCCCAACTCGCCCGCTCTGTCGGTCATGAGGAGTGGCTGGATGATCCGCGGTTTGCCAGCGTCGAAAAGAGGCACCTGCACAATAAGGATCTTACCGGATTGCTGAGCGCGGCATTCCAGACACGGGATTGGGCCTACTGGCACAAGCATTTCGCCGAGTTTGGCATCACTTGCGGGCGTGTTGCCCAGGCTGCGGATCACTGTGATGATGCGCAGGCGGAAGCAGCCGGTATGTTGCCTGATTTCAATGATGGCAGTGGCCGTACGGTCGACAGTCCGATGCATATTAGTGGTGAGCCCAAGCGGGCTCCCCGCCCGGCACCAGGGGTGGGGGAGCACAGCGTGGGAATACTCGCGGAGTTTGGCATCAGCGAGGAATCAATCAGTAATCTGCAGAAAACCGGGGTCATTCAGGGTTAACCGGCATTCCAGTATGTGGCCTAACCTTGATCTGGTCATATTGCTTCATCTTTCAAGGTGTGTTCTACTTTGCGCCGCATATTGCAGGCATGGCCTCCATTCGCCCGTGATGATTCGGTCGAGTGCCCGCAGCTGCCAGTATCGCGTGTCGGTGCGCAGTACTATTGGAAAATTACACTCTATACGGATAGTAGGAGAACAGCATGTTCAAACAACCCCTTTCAATGCTTTCAGCGATTTTTTCAATAGGCCTGTTGGCCGGCTGCGCTGGCAATCCCCCCGCCACACCCGCGCCTTTTCAACCGGTGGCCATAGACGTAACGCCCTATGCCCCCAAAGTTGATTCATTCGTGGTGATTCTGGACGTTTCATCGTCGATGAAGGACGGTATGCAGGACACGACGAAGTTCAAGGTCGCCAAAGATCTTGTGGCCAATCTGAACCAGACCATTCCCCCACTACACTATTCGGCGGGCCTGGTGACCTTTGGTAAGAGTTCAGGCTGGTCTTTCGGTAGGGGCAAAGCCAATGTGGTCTACGGCGTCACTCCCTACCAGAGCGCGGACCTGGCATCGGCCGTGAGCTCGATTGAGAAGGCCGGTGGCACTACGCCGATGGACAAGGGCATTAAGGATGCGACCGGGGTCCTGAGTGGGGAATCCGGCGCTGTCGCGGTCATCATTGTCAGTGACTTCTGGGAAATCAATTCCGCCGCCGTGATGAATGCTGTCAGCAAATTGAAGGCACAGCACGGGGACAATCTGTGTCTGCACACTATCCAGGTAGGCAATGCCAAAAAAGCCGCCGCGGTGACTTCGCGTATGACCGGTATCGGCAGTTGCGGAAGTGCCGTGAATGCTGCTGATATCGCTTCGGGCAGCGCCATGGCCGCCTACGTGACGGAAACTTTGTTGGCACCAATCCAGTATGAAAAGCACTCAGTATCGGCAACGGCCCTGTTTGAATTTGACAAATCTGACCTCCATGAGCAGGGCAAGGCGGAATTGCATACCCTGGATGAGTACATCAAGAGTAAAGGCATCAAGGTAGTCGATATCAATGTTATCGGCCATACGGATAGTCTCGGTTCCGAGGAATACAACCAGGGCTTGTCCGAGCGTCGTGCCAATGCGGTGAAGGCGTATATGGTCAACGAAGGCATTGATGCCGGCATTATCGATGCCACCGGTGAAGGTGAACTCAATCCCGGTCGCCGACAACAGCACCAGCGAAGGGTCAGGCACTGAACCGTCGTGTCGATATCCATGTTGGTGGCTCACAGCCAATCAAGTAAGCGGCTCCCTAAACCGGCCACCAGATTTTCTGGCGGTCGGTTTATCCATTCCAGGGACTAACTCATGGCCCCCCGAGGTGCTTGAAGACGCGCACCACTGAGGGGCCGCCCATCCTCGCTGCTGGTTTGTTCAAAGCCCAATTTTTGGGCCAGTGACAGCATGGCGGCGTTTTCTCTCAGTACCAAGCCCTCAAGACATTTTATCCCGGCCACGGCGGCCGCTGTTATTACAAAGTGCATCAATTCGCTGGCTATTCCGAAACCCTCGCCATTCATCCGCCACTCACGACGGCAAATTCGGCGACACCCTCGGTTCCCTGTCGGCGCGTATCGGGCCCACAGCGATTTGTCGTTCACTTTCATCTTCGAATGTTGTAGCGATCAGCGCATAGCTGATCGGAAAAACAGGGGTTCGTCATTTGTTCGAGCATAAAAGGTGTCAATTCTTTCAGGCCGGAGAAAAACCGCAGGTATCTTGACCTGTCTGACAAGCCGGTAACAAATTCCTGTTCCATGTCCGCGTCATCCGGGGACGCAACATACGAAACGTCACCTGTGCACCATTGCGCAGGGTTTTCGTACTGTCAGGTGTACTGGGAAGCTCCACAGGGCCTGACAGCAGATTGGAAAGCTGGGCGAACAGGTAAGCGGTGGCCACCTGTATGCCGATAACATCCGTCGCGCCCGCCTCAATGGCCTGGCGGCGCAACTCCTGGTCGACCTTGTCCACCAGGACTATCACGCGTGAATTGCAGTCTGCCGCCGCACAAACGGCGTAACAGCGACAATCCCGCTCCCATCGGGCAAGTCGGCCTGAAGTAGCAGACAACAATCATCCAGATTCATGCTTTGCGCGGCTTGCAGGAAGCTTTCACCATCCGGATAGGCCTCAACCCCGATGTTATAGAAATGCAACAGCGCTTTAAACGCGTCACTGAGGCCTTCTCAAAGCCAACAACATAAACAATATTGTCCTGCTGCACCGAGACACCTCCTCATTTACACGAGCCGGTATTCAGAAGGGGCAGGTATGAGGATGCCTGCCCTAATCCCCGCGGCACCTCAAGATGATAGTTCATATTGTTGATCTGTGTCAGGTTACAGCCAATATCCAAATCGCGATAATAGACAGCATCGCCAGCGGGTAGTAACTGGCCTTGTCGAACAGGCCCGCGGCATTTTGACCATCCTTGCTTTTCCAAAGATGAATGGCCGGGCTTAGCAACAGGAAATAACCGGTCGCAAGGCTTGCCAGTGTATACGGGATGCCCAGGGAAACCGGCGAGAATACCGGGAAGAATGCGCTGACAAGCAGGGTTAAAATTGCGGCAACCAATATGACATTGGCCGCTACATTGGGTCCAAAGCGGGCGGGAATGGTCCTGGCACCAATGCGTTTGTCCTCTTCCACGTCATTCCAGTCCGCCGGGATATTCTGGCCGCTGACTTCCCACAAAAAGACCCAGGCGAATATCAGGAATAAAAAATCGAGGCGCGGGTTGCCATCGACCGCGAATACGGCGGCGACAGGGCCGCAGGACTTGACCACGCCACTGAGCAGAATTCGCCAGTGCGTTACCTTCAATAACTTGCAATAGGCAATTTCAAAAATGCAGCCGACCAACAGTATAAGAATGATAAAGGGGTTCAGCAGGTAGGCCCCAACCAGGGCGACGAGCAGCCAGAAGCCCATCCACGTTGTGGCCGCCCTGGTGCTCAAGACTCCCTGGACCAGCGGGTGGTGGTCATCCGAGGCTTCAACGGAATAACCCGATTGCAGCACCCCGCCATCGTGTTTTTCCCTGTCGACCTGATGTCCCATCAGGTCATTGAGGGCATAGATCGAGGTGTATCCCGCAAAAGCGGTAACAAGAGCCAATGCGGTAAAACCCCAGTTGGGAAAACTGCCGAGCCAGATTAATGCCGCAAAAGCCGTTGTAGACAGATCAATAATCCCGTGCTGGGTCCTAGATAGTGCGAAAAACCGTTTCATCGACTGTCCTTTGTTATTCTTCCACTAATGCCTTATCGGGGCTTGTAACAGGTAATATAATTTACATCCGCCCGGGGCTTCAGTTTGAACGTTTTAGTGAAGGGGTTATACATAAATGATGATACGTCGGCCAGGGAGAATCCGTTAGCGCCGGCCCATTGATCAATCTCCTGCGGCTTGATCAGCTTACTGTAATGGTGAGTGCCGCGGGGCAGCATACGCAGCACATACTCGGCACCGATAATGGCAAACAGAAAGGATTTCAGGTTGCGGTTAATGGTGGAAAAAAACAGGGTGCCATCAGGCTTTAGCAAAGCGGCACAGCAATCGATGATTTTCCCGGGGTCCGGGACATGCTCGAGCGCTTCACAGCAGGCGACAACGTCATAAGCATGAGGTCGTTCGCGCGCCAGGTCTTCTACATTTTTTGCCAGATATTCAATCGACAAACCCGCTTGCTCGGCATGCTGTGACGCAATTTTCAGGGGCGTCTCAGCCAGGTCGATGCCTGTTACCTCTGCTCCCTCCCGAGTCAGAGATTCAGTCAGAATTCCACCACCACAGCCAACATCAAGTATCTTTTTACCCTTCAGGGATGCATTCTTCTTGATGAAATTGGTCCGCAGCGGGTTAACAACATGTAGCATGCCCATAGCCCCATCCGGATCCCACCAGGTTTGTGCAAGGCGATCAAATTTTCTGATCTCATCAGCGTCTACGTTGGAAAATTCGTTCATGGTTTTGGATTCCATCCCCATAATAATTGTCTTTCAACCACTCTTTAAAAAAGGTCACGGCCCGGGTGACATCCTCCAGGCCGATATTTGCAACAAAGCAATACGAGCCAATACCCATGGGCAGGGGAACGCGCTGAACTCCATTGCGATGATGCTGACGTTCCAGCAGGGATTGCATCAGCAAGTCCGGCTGAAGCCCCTCGGATGACAGCCGCAATTTCAAGGTCAATACCAGGGAAAATATGCGGTCCAGGTCACTTCGACTTAAGAGTGAACGTTGCCATGCGATAATGGATGACAACAACATATCGATCACTACCGCCTCCCCGTGAAGCAGATCCAGATTGTCCTGCATTTCCAGCGCTGTCGAAAAAGTGTGGCCAAAATCCACCACCCGCGCCAACTCGGTTTCAAACAAATTGGGGACCAGTTCCGCAAGCATACTCTCCACCGAGGTGCTCAGGATTCCCCAGCTGGTTTTGTCCTGGAATTGTGCACTAATACAGGCCTCGCCATGAAGCTCCAGAGTTGAAAACAGGTCGGGCTCTTTCACAATTGCCAACTTCAGGATTTCTCCCACACCATTCAAAAGATGCCGGTGTGGCAGGGTTTGAAAAAACGTATGGTCCAGCAAAACACGCTCGGGAGGCGAGAAGCTGCCCAGTCGGTTTTTGTGCTGTTTAAAGTTTATCCCCGTCTTCACGCCAATGGCCGCATCGACATAGCCCATTAATGTTGTCGGTACATTGATATGAGGTACACCACGGCGCCAGGAGCTTGCGACAAAGCCCACCAGGTCGGTCACCACACCACCGCCAATCGCTATGATGGGTTCATTGCGCCGATTGATGGGAAATGCGTCAAGACCTTCCAGAACTGCCAGATATTGAGAGACAGATTTGTTATATTCACCTGCTTCAAAGGGGTGGATGCGGGCGTCAATATTATTGGCCTGAAAATAGTTTTCTATGGCATCGCCGTAATGAAGCAGAATTTGCGAGTCTACTACCACAAAACGCCGTCGGCCCCCCCGTTCATCCCTGGTAACCAGCAGTGCGTCATTGTCAGGATGAAACAGGTCGTGGCTGCATACAATGTCGTAACTTACCGGGCGCTCGGTGCGAACCTGCCATGATTTTTGAAATCCGGTCAAAATACCTGGCCCCATTCCTGTTCGGCGGCAATCAAGGCCAGTGCCAGTTTCTTGGAGCCTGCCAAATCGTGGTGTACTGCCTGCCCGCAATTATCCGGGGATGCGTAAGGTACTTCCCCGGCTGCGACGATGTCATCGAGAATGGCCCGATAAACCCGGCAGACTTCTTCGAAGCGACCCTCGTTTTGCAAAATCAGGTAAAAACCGGTCTGGCAGCCCATGGGCGCAACCGAGACAAATGACTCCGGTAGGTACTTTCTGAAGCCGGCCAGGAGCAGGTGTTCAAAGGAGTGCAAGATACCCGTTGTCAAATAGTCGCTATTAGGCTGTGTAACGCGCAAGTCATAGACGTAGGTAACGTCTCCCGCGGCGCCTTCCAGGTAAGACGAAAGGCGCACATACGGGGCGCACACATCCCGATGATCAATTTCTCCCAGCGTCAGTGGGTCCCAACCTAAAGCTTTTACATCCATTGCTGAATACCTTTTCCCGGATAGACCTCTGTAGCTAGAGGCATTTTGATAAGTGCTGATAACTGGTCGTCACCGCTTGTTCCCAGGCATCGATATGGTGATAAAGCTCTACTGTGGCATAGCCGTCAAAGCCATTCTCCACAGCCGCCTTGAAACAGCCGACAAAATCAATCTCCCCATCTCCGGGAATAATGTGGAAGTGAACTTTCCCGGTCAGGCTGTTGGCCACCATCTTATCCATATACGGAAGACCCTGATCGCGCCTATCCTCCTGGCGCAGATAGTGGATGATGGGCTTGGCTCTATCCAGCACGTAAAAACTCAGTTTAGGGATAGAGAGGGCATAGGTGAAAATTTCGTCATCATAAGAAGACGCGCCCTGCGGCAGTTCGTCATAGGCTACAAAAACGACAGTCTCGGCCCCATTCAACTCCTGGGCGATGCTCCTGATTTTCCGCTCCAGCTCCCGGTCCGGCGTTTGATCATAAAAATAGGCCGCTCGGGTTTGGTCCAGAAGCAAAAAATCCGCTGTCTCGGGAAAATAAATCAGGTAACTGGCGAAATCAAAATCCAGGGCCAGGTCATCCGCCATCTGCAGGATTTTCAGGTTGTAGCCTTCCGTCGTATCAGAGACGTGCAGGTATTTGGTGAGTGGGGCAGCCCTGGCGATCGCGTTGACATAATCATCATCAGAGCAATAGGCGTGGCAGATATCAATATGCAGGCGAAACTTGTCCAGGTTGACCTTCTCTACCAGGGCCACACCCTGGGCGATAGTTTCGATGAACATGCCGGGCTCGGGTTCAATGGTGAGTGTAATATCATCATCACCAATAAACTCCACGCACTCCCGGATGCTATCGATCAATAATGCTTCGGGATCGAGATGCGGATTATCCACATGCTCATCGCGGATAAATCCACTGCCAAAACTGACAATACTGACATTGAGCGCACGTGCAAGTTTGATCCCTTCCTTGATCAACTTTATCCGCTGTTTGCGCCCTGCCAAATCGACACACATGGCCGATGGGTCATGGGGGCGGTCTGCCAGAAAAAACAAGGTTGGTGTGGCGATACAGGATGGTTTAATCGCACTGTTCTCAAAACGCTGGCGCAGAGCGAGAAGCTCATCGGAGCCCATTTCAAAAGGATTGAATTGATCCATATGAAAAGCCAGCTCTATCCCTGGATATCCCGCCGCTTCCACCGCATCAATAGCATCCATCAGGCTTAGATTAACCAGCCCATTGGTACTGTAACTTAGTTTTATCACCTGACTCACCATGCAATATGCGTAGCGCCAGTACCGTATTTTCTCGGTTTGTACCAGCAGTGATACCCGAAATAAGGGGCCGTTGGCTTTACTGACAGCTAAACAGCGGAAGTATATAGAAGTTATCAGGTCAGCGCACTGAATTGTCTGTTGGCGGCTGCTGGCAAAATAAAAGTTGGCTTTGTTTTATCCTCTTGTCAGGGCGGGTAAACGGCGTTGAATGCCCGGAATATTTTCGACTGGTGTGTGCCAGTGATGACACCATGCCGCGCCATAGTGGTCCCGTTATCGGGGGACATTTACACCCCGAGTATCGTAATACAGAGGGCCGCGGCATCGGTGCCGATGGTTCCGCCCCCGTTGTGGGCCAGGCCGATGCGCGCACCCTCTACCTGGCGTTTACCGCTGCGGCCCTGCAGTTGCTCGGTCAGTTCCACTATCTGGGCGATACCTGTGGCTCCCACGGGATGCCCCTTACGCAACAGGCCACCAGAGGTATTGACGGGCAAGCGGCCGCCCAGTCTGGTTGAACCGTCTGATATCAGGCTGCCACCTTCGCCCTTGCCGCAGAGGCCCAGGTCCTCATAGGCCATGATCTCCGCCGGCGCCGAGGCGTCGTGCAGTTCAATGACCGATAAATCCTGCGGGCCGATCCCCGCTTCCTCGTAGGCCTCGCTGGCAGCCAGTGTGGCAACACCGGTCTCGCCTATCTCCTTGTCCCAGCCCGAACGCAGCACACTGGTCAGCACTCGTACATTGTTCTTCAATCCCATTTGCCTGGCTTTTTCCTCGGACACAATCACTACCGCCGCCGCACCATCACCAATGGGTGAACACATTGGCCGGGTAAGGGGCTCTGCGACCATGGGGGAGGCCAGTACCTCTTCGACTGACAATACTTCCCGATACTGTGCACGGGGATTGAGCGATCCGTGCAGGGAGTTCTTGGCCGATACACCGGCGAATTGTTCCACCGTGGTGCCGTAGGCTTTCATGTGCGCACGAGCCGCCATGGCATATATATCCATAAACATGGAACGCTTTTCTCCCGCCCCCTTGCTTGCCGCACCCGCTCCACTGGCTTCCGCACTTTTTTTCAAGCTGGCCATGATCTCCGCGAAGGCCTCCACATCCACCGCACCGGAAAATGCGCCGAACGTCTTGCGCTTGTCCTCGTGGTAGAGTTTTTCCACCCCCAGCGCCAACACGCAATCGTAATAACCGGCGGATACCATTGCGCAGGCCTGGTTAAAGGCGGTGGAGGAACTGGCACAGGCATTTTCCACGTTCACCACAGGAATTTTACCGATTCCCATACCGCGCAGCACCACCTCGCCGCGAATACACTCCTGCCCGGTAACAACCCCGGCAGCGGCATTGCCCACCCAGGCGGCCTGCAGGTCGGATTTTTCAATGCCGGCATCCACAAGGGCAGCCGCAACTGCCTCGGCACCTATGGATTTGAGTCCCCGCTCGAGAAATTTGCCAAACCGTGTCATACCGACACCGGCAATATATGCATTTAGCTTCATCTGATTATCTCCTGTTATTAGAATGGCTCGACCATTCATGGCAGGATGCATCTCCTCTATCCATCTAAACTCCCGTGAGCTATATAGTATAGTGCTGGAATAAACTTCCTGCATTGGCGCCGTTCAGCGGGAGATTTTCTGGGTGGCGGCTTTGCGTCGTTTCGCCCCGCGGGATCAGGGATGACTGAGGCTCCGCTGTGCGCACCATAGCGACCAGATGGGCTATGATGTGGCAATTCTCGTTTATCGACTCACTATGGGCGTTCCACGTGGTGCTTTTGTTTGTCAAAACTCACATTAGCCCAAAAGAAACCGGGAAATGATCTTTCGCTTATCTTCCCCACTGTTGTTGTGCTTTGCGCTGGCAGGCTGTGAATCGCTGGCTTACTACTCTCAGGCAGCTTCAGGCCAGTTGTCCATGCTCAACGATAGACAACCCATTGAGCAACTCATTGAAGACCCGACTACCCCCGTCGATCTGAGAACACAGCTGCAGCTGGTGCTGGAGCTGAGAGCATTCGCGCAAAGCGAGCTACTGCTTCCAGTAGAGGGCCAGTATAGCCATTACGTGAACCTGGAGCGGGACTACGTGGTCTGGAATGTTTTTGCTGCGCCCGAGTTGTCGCTTGAGCCCAAAACCTGGTGTTACCCGATAGCCGGGTGTTCCGCATATCGGGGATACTTCAGCCAACAGGCGGCGCTGGCGTACGCCACGGCACTGGCGGGCCAGGGCTATGACATCTATGTGGGCGGCGTTGCAGCCTACTCCACCCTGGGCTGGCTGAATGACCCTGTTCTGAGTACCTTTATCTACCGGTCAGAACCAGAATTGGCCGACCTGATTTTCCACGAGCTTGCGCATCAGTTGCTTTATGTCCCTGGCGACACGATGTTTAACGAGAGCTTTGCCACGACGGTGGCAGCGGCAGGCGTGCAGCGGTGGATGCAGCAACAGAACAACACCGAACAGTACGAAAAATACCTGGAGGGCAGGGCGCGACAAGAGCAATTCATTCACTTGCTGGGTCGTTACCGCGAACGCCTGGTGCATGTTTATGAGGTCCCGTCAGGCGACATTGAAAAGCGCCGCCGGAAAAAAGAACAAATCGAACAATTGGGGGAGGCATACAACTTACTGCAACTGCAATGGGGAGATAGCCATGCTTACAGTGCGTGGATGGCCGCACCTGTCAATAACGCCAAGCTGAACTCGGTCGCGCTGTACCATGAATTGGTGCCCGCTTTTGAGCGTTTACTGGCGAAAGAAAAATACCAACTGCCGAACTTTTACCAGCGCTGTATACAGCTTGCGGATCTGAGCCCTGAAAAACGCCGAGCTTTGTTGGAGGCACCCCTGAATTGAAAGCCGATATTTTTGGCCTGTCCAGAGCAGAGCGCCGGCGATCGAGGCACCGACTGTTTGACATCGGTTGGTTGTGTAACTAGCCTTCTTTATCATCGTTGAGAAACTGGGAACTGCACCATGGGGAACTACCTTGTAACGCCGGCCACCGCCACCGATTATCGACGTCTGGCCAAAAAAAGATTGCCGCGATTCTTGTTTGAATACATCGATGGCGGCGCCAACGACCAGGATACACTGGCCGCCAATATCTCCGATTTTCGCCGCTACCGGCTGAAGCAGCATGTCATGCGCGATGTTGGTGACAGGGATACCAGCACGACACTGCTGGGGCAGGCGTCCTCCATGCCGGTGGCCCTGGCCCCGGTTGGTATGGCCGGGATGATGGCCAGGCGCGGCGAAGTACAGGGCGCACGGGGCGCAAAGGCAGTCGGCGTTCCGTTCACCGTATCGACAGTGGGGATTTGCCCGGTAGAAGAAGTACAGGCGGCGGTTAATGTGCCACCCTGGTTCCAGCTCTACATGCTGCGCGACCGGGACATCATACTGGCGCTGCTGGAGCGCGCACAGGCCGCCGGGTGTAATACCCTGGTGTTTACCGTGGACCTGGCGGTTGCCGGTATGCGCCACGCGGATACCCGCAACGGCATGCTGGGCGGCGGTCTCAGGGGCGCCCTGGCCAAGGCCTGGCAACTGGGCACCCGCCCGGCCTGGGTGATCGATGTGGGGCTCAGGGGCAAACCGCATAACTTTGGTCACCTGCGCGATGTGGTGCCCGACCCCGACGACCTCAACGCCTACAAGGCGTTTATCGACGCGCAATTCGACCCCACCGTGACCTGGCAGGACATCGCCTGGCTGCGCTCAGTGTGGCAGGGAAAAATCCTGATCAAGGGGATAATGGAAGCGGATGATGCCCGCTCCGCGGTCGATGCCGGCGTGGACGGTGTGCTGGTTTCCAATCATGGTGGCCGGCAGCTGGACGGTGTGGGCTCGAGTATTTCCAAGCTCGCTGACATCGCCGCGGCCGTCGGCGATCAGGTGGAAGTGTACATGGATGGGGGTGTCAGGAGCGGCATCGACGTGATTAAAGCCGTGGCGCTTGGCGCCAACGGTGTGCTTATTGGCCGCCCCTGGGTCTGGGCTGTAGCGGGCAAAGGTGAAGCGGGGGTCACCGACCTGCTGACGACCATGCAACGGGAAATATCCATCGCCATGGCGCTGATGGGCGTCAACAGAATAGAAGATATCACCATGGATCACATTGAATCCTGATTGGAGTATCGCCAAATGCGTGACGGAAAAGATGACAAGATCGCGCTGAACAACCTCAGTGACACTGAGCGTCGGCGCTTTCTGCAGTTGAGCGGCACCATCGCCGGAGCATCTCTGTTAGGTTGGCAGTTCCCGGCCCTCGCCTGGGGGGCGGCGGAGGACGCGTGGAACAGGGGGGATGTTAGGCATATTATCCCCACGGCCAATCACGAACGTTTTTTGATCAAGACATCATTTCAGACGCCGCGAGCGGACCCTCCGGTACTGCTGGTCAACGACCGGAAAATACCCGGGTCGAAAACTGATCTGGCGGGACGTTTCTGGCAATTCGATGCCCCCAATCTTCACCCGGATACGCAATATACGTTGCGCCTGCACGAAGCCGGCGGTGGCGCCATCTGCGATGCCTGGCCGCTGAAAACCTTTCCCGCCCCCGGCACTATGCCCAACCGCCTGAGAATCCTGGCCTACACCTGCGCCGGGGGAATGGATGGCCCGAAATTGAAGGGAAAAACCGCCTTTCTTGATATGGCGGCAAGAAAGCGGCTACTGGCCCGCGGCATGTCGTACCAGCCCGACCTGGTGATCGCCAATGGCGACCACATCTACTGGGACATCAAAACCAGTCTGAATAAACCCTTTGCGGATTTTATACGCAAAAACTACTGGGCCAGCGTGGGTGGAGCGTTCGATATCAGCGTGCCCATGCTGCACCCCAGGAACAGCGACATCTACTTCAATGTTTGCGATTATCAGATCGCGGGACTCTACGGCGTTACCCTGCGTTCAGCGCCGTCATTTTTCCTGCAGGACGACCACGACATGTTTGAGAACGACGAGTTCGACGACAAGATCGCCACCCTGCCACCCGACACCTACGGGGTCATCGCCGCCGAGCAAACTCAGAGTCTCTATTACCCTGAATTCCTGCCCGACAAAAACCTGCCAGACTGGTTGGAAGGCAGCGGCAAGCAGGGTCGGGCGCCCGGCACTAATATGCTGAACGGCACTATCCGCTACGGTGACCTGCTGGAAGCTTCTCTGTACGACTGCCGTAGAAATGTGGACTACAAGGGGCGGCACGCCAAAGTGATCAGCGCCAGTGCTGAACGCTGGCTGCTGGAGCGTACCCGCGCGGAAGACACCGCGCACTATTTCCATGCGCCGTCACTGCCCTTTGCCTACTCCTCCGGAAAACTGGGTGACTGGTACCCCGATGTGCTGGACAAAGCCACTGGTAAACTGGTTATGTGGGAGCCAAAAATGGGTTGGCAAAAGGGCTGGTTCGCCCAGCACCAACGCCTGGTCGACGCGCTTTCCCAGCAGAAAAAGCGCACACCCATGGTGGTACAGGGAGATTTTCACGCCAGCAGCGCCGGCAAGATAACCCGCTCGGGGGAACTCAAGTTCAAAAATCCCGTCGAGATCATCATGACCGGCACCCTGGGCTCGGGCGACCTGGGTTACCCTTCCTCTATTAGAGCCATTGAATCCGCCCCCGCCCAGATGCTGGAAATGCAAGAGACCCTCAAACCCACGGAGAAGAATGGTTTCACCATTATCGATGTTGACGAGGACAAGGTGACCTACAGCATGTACATGTGGCGGCCACCGCAATCGATAGATGAGATCGCCTCGATGGAACCTGCGCTTGTCTATGTGGTGGCCCGCAGATAAAGGAGTTGAACATGGTTGACCCAGGCTCGCACATTCTGGTCACCGGTGGCACCGGATTTATTGGCGCCAGCCTGGTGCAATCACTGCTGCAGGCGGGGCACCATGTCACCATTTTCACCCGACAAACCATTAGTGACACGGAAAATTGCCGCTATGTTGGCAGCCTGGAGAGTATTCCCGAAGACGCTGATTTTTCCGCGGTGGTCAATCTTGCCGGTGAATCCCTGGCGGATAGGCGCTGGACCCGTAAATACAAGCAGAAGATTAGCGACAGCCGCTTTGGGACAACAAAAGCCCTGGTGGCCTTACTACAGCGCCTGCAGGAAAAACCCGCGGCGATGCTAAGCGCCAGTGCCATAGGTTATTACGGCCATCAGGGCGATGCGCCCCTGTCAGAAGATTCCGAGGTGGTTCCCGGCTTTGCCCAGCATTTGTGTCATCAGTGGGAGTCACTGGCATGTGATGCCGAGGCTCTTGGAATCCGCGTGTGTCGCTTACGCCTTGGGGTGGTTCTGGATAGGGGTGGTGGCGCGATGGATCAGATGCGGCGTCCATTTGATTTTGGACTAGCCAATTGGTTGGGGACAGGGCGGCAGTGGTTGAGCTGGGTACATCGACAGGATGTTATTCGGGCAATCCAGTTCCTTTTGAGCAGAGAGGACCTTAGCGGCCCTTTCAATATTACTGCACCGGAGCCGGTAAGCAGTCGCGGCTTTTGCATAGCCATGAAGCGGCACAAACGCACCCTGATTACCCTGCCGGTTCCCGGCTTTGCCCTGCGCCTGCTGGTGGGCGAAATGGCAGAGGAATTGTTGCTAAATGGACAGCGTGTTGTGCCTACCGCACTGCAAAAAGCTGGTTTCGAATTTCAGTATCCACAGCTGGATATGGCGCTGGAGAATATACTCTAAAAGCGCATTCGAAATTCCCTGCGAACTGCGCCTTGCAGCGAACAAATTGGGAGGCTCTGAATGCACACTTTATCCGCCACACTACATCAGTATCTGATTCTTTAGCATCTTGCTGAATACACTAGTAATATAGGACACTACGCTAGACCCGGGAAATTTACTGTAACAAGCAAACAGGAAACGCCAATATGGACACATCCAGCCACACCATACAGGCACTTTTCGCTCAGCTGGGCCTGCCCAATAGCGATACCGCCATTGATAATTTTATCGAGAACAACCACTTGCCCGCAGAGATCCCCCTGGCGAATGCGGCTTTCTGGAGCGCGGGGCAGGCGCAATTTATCCGCGAGGCCATCGCAGAGGATGCTGACTGGGCGGAGGCGGTGGACCACCTGGACGCCCAGTTGCGCCACTGAATCGCAAGCTATTTCAGCAAATCTTCCGGCATGGGAAATATCTCTGCGGAACTTTTGTCGCCGAATTAATTGGTCGGATCAGTCCGGATATAGCGCCCATGCTCGAGCCGACAAAAGATGTGCGAGAGCATTGGATGCGTGATCGGATCTGTGTTTTTATCCGGTTCCAGGTTTCGTTCGGCCACATAGGTAGAATGTATCGCTTCATGAACCAACACATGGTACCAGGGCTTATTTTTCGGAGGACGTGATAGCGCAACCGCCTGGTACCATTCCTCTGTCGCCTGGAAACGCGGGTCAACATCCACAATGACACCGCGATAGTTGAATCGCCGGTGGTGTACGAGTTCACCTATAGCGAATTTCGGTCTAACGATATCTGTTACGGTTCCCATATTATCCTCATAGTTATTGCGTCGACTGGATTATTCGGCGGCAAGTGGCTGTACCTTTGGAGCTACCCCATGCGCAAGATCAGGATTCGGGTTTGCGGTGCCAGGCAGTGGCTGTTGTCGCAGGCTTGCAGGGTCAACAGTAATCGCAGTGGCGCTGAGCTGTCTCCCGACCTGCTCACCAGCCCGGCAATCGTTGCCTGGCCCTGTAATACCCGCAGTGGCATCGTTTGAAAGTCGAGACGGACCTCATCAGCCTGTGGAAAGACCAGTTGATCCACTCGCCAACCTCGGTCTGCGGCGCTCACGCCGGTTGGAATCAGTTCTTTTTGCAGTACCTTGTCGGCATTGATATGCCAGCCCTCGTCTATGGCCAGCTGCAGGGTAAAGTGGTTTGTCTCATCATCACGGCGCAGCCGCGCGGTGATGTGCCCCTCGGCGAAATAAACCAGATCACCGGCCTCGCCGGTTTGATGATTACTGATGGCGGTCAGCGCATAGGTGGCGCTTAAGGGATAACGGTTAATCCCCTGGGCCATTGCGGCCAGGGTTTTCGTGTAATACTCGCGGTAGCGAAACTCACCCGTGCGACTCCAGAGTTGATCCAGTATCCGCAGTGCCACCGAATTGCCCGAGGGGATGGCGCCATCGCTGGTACTCTTGGCCCGCACAATGGTTGGGGTGGTTGTAGACTTGGTGCCGGTATAAAAACCACCCTGACCGGCATCCCAAAAAACCACAATCATCTGATCCGTCAGCTGCTGTGCGCGCGTAAGCCATTGCCTGTCTGCCGTGGCATCAAATAGCGCGATTTGCGCTTCAATGAAATAGGCATAGTCCTCCTGCGCAGCTGCCACGCTGGCCTCGCCCTGCCAGCCGATGCGCCACAGTTGCTTGTGCTGCTCATCCCAATGGTGTTGGTACAGGTATTGTGCGCACTGCCGGGCCGCCTGCAAATAACGCTTGTCGGATAAGGCGACGGCGCCCTGTGCCATCGCTGTGATCATCATCGCGCTCCAGGCGGTAATTATTTTTTCGTCCCGCAGGGGATGGACACGTTGCTCACGGTGCTGATACAGTTGCCGTTTTATCTTCTTAATACGCTGATAGAGTTGCTCATCGGTTAGCTGCTCCCGCGCGGCGATCTCTTTATAGCCGTGGGGCAGATGGAGAATATTCGAGCCTTCGAAATTGCCTTGCTCGGTGACCGAGTAGATACGTTGTACCCACTGCGCATCGCTTTCGCCCAACGCACTCTTCAGCTGTTGTGGCGTCCAGACGAAAAACACCCCCTCTTCCTCTTCGCTGTCCGCGTCGGTGGCGGAGTAAAAGCAAGCGTTGGCGTCGCGCATATCCCGCAGTACATAGTCCAGTGTTTCGCGCAGGACAGTGGCGTAAAACGCTTCACCCGTGAACTGATAGGCTTCACCGTAAACCCGCGCCAGCAGCGCCTGGTTGTACAGCATTTTTTCAAAGTGGGGTACCAGCCAGTGGCTGTCCACTGAATAGCGGTGAAAGCCGCCGCCGACCTGGTCGTAGAGGCCGCCCCGGGCCATCTTGTGCAGGGTGTGTTCAAGCGCGTCCTGCAGGGGCGCATTCTCCTCCCGGCGTAACTGGTCCAGTAAGAACAGCAGCAATGTTTCGTTGGGAAACTTGGGTGCGCTGCTAAAGCCGCCCTCCGTTGCGTCATAATTTTCAAGTGCGGTGGCGACAGCTTGTTCCAGCACCCCGGGTGAAATTTTAGCGGCCTCGCTGGCGGCGAGCAGTTGATTAATGCGGCCGCTGATGGCATCGGCATCCACCCGCAGGCGCTCTTCGTTGTTGCGCCAGAGTTCCGCCACTCGCTGCAACAGCCCGGTAAATTGTTGCGGCGGATAATAGGTGCCGCCAAAAAATGGTTTGCCGTCCGGCGTGAGAAAGTTCGACATCGGCCAGCCACCGCCGCCGCTGATCAGCTGCACACCCGTCATATAAATTTCATCGATATCCGGGTGCTGCTCGCGATCGACCTTGATACTGATAAAGTGACGGTTCAGGATCTGCGCTATATGTTCATCATCAAAGCTTTCTCGCGCCATCACATGGCACCAGTGACAGGTGGAGTAGCCGATCGATAGAAAGATGGGTTTGTTCTCTGCCCTGGCCCGGGCGAAAGCCTCTTCGCCCCAGGGGAACCAGTTGACCGGATTGTGGATATGCTGCTTCAGGTAGGGCGAATCTTCCGTGATCAGCGCGTTGACATATTTGGGGCTGCCGTCGGAATTGAGGTGCTGTGTATGCACGGTGTAACTCCCGACTTTTTGTTGGTAAAGGGCGTATAAGCTGGCCGCTCGTGCAACTTCTGTAGCGGGCAAACCGGGCAGGGGAGCCACCTGTGCGGCCAGCGGCTGCGGCCAGTTCAACACGAGCGCTATCGCGAAAACACCATAATTCTTCAATTCGAACCCATACTGTCTATCGATTGCCGAATGGTCTAGTGCCCCGGCAATATCACCTGGAAGGGGTACTAGTGTACCTCCTCACTCCCATTGTAGCATTCAGAGCCTCCCATTCTGCAAGGAAGTTCTACAGCAATGATATTTTTGTGCGTGCTGATCACTCACCCCTGGCAACACTTCCAACTGAATGAAGCCAATCCAGGCCGGGACAACAGTGGTCCAGGTCCAATGACACTCATGATCGTCAGGAAAAACCAGGGTTGCTAACAGGGCGGATGGCAATATATGCTTTCCGACATGGAGCTTCTCGGGCGAAAGGCGATCAAAAAAGTCGCTATTATTGTTTCTGTACTGGTGTTATCTGCCTGTTTATCTCAGGACAGGCAAACAGGTTCCGTGCCGGCTGTTGGTAGCGGTATTGTTCCGGAAAAAAACGTAACTATCGCGGTGCTGGGAGCTACCGGCATGGTGGGCGGGTTCGTTCTACAAGAAGCACTCGCGCAGGGTTATGCCGTCAGGGCTTTGGCGCGAACGCCACAAAAGCTGGACACTCTCAAAGGCCGGATAACGATTGTTCAAGGTGATGCCCGTGACCCTTCGGCGATTGCGGCGTTACTGCGTGGCAGTAATATTGTTATCAGCGCATTGGGCCCGGTCAAAGCCGATGGAGATGCCGCCAGAATGGTCAGCACCACGGCCACTGGTCATATTATTCAGTTAATGCCAGAGTATAATATCAAGCGTTATATCCTGGTCTCAGGGGCCGCTGTGATGATACCGGGTGATGATCGCAACCTGACAGGTTGGCTGATACAAAAAATGGCGGCTATAACGCTGCATGAAACCCTGAAAGACAAACAGGCTGAGTACCAGTTGCTTGCGGATAGTTCTATTCAGTGGACCCTGGTGCGATGCCCCCTGATAGAGGCCGAACCATTTAAACATAAACCTAGGGCATCCCTCGATACACCGACATCGTTTTCTCTACGGGCCGGAGAGTTGGCTCGTTTCATAGTAGAACAAATTGACTCAGAGGAATTTATCAGGAAAGGTCCATTTCTTGATAGTCAGTAAAGCTGTTCAAGTACAGCAGGATTGAACAGCCAGCAGCGGCGAGAGAGCGGGTTCCGAAGACTTTAAGATCTGCACCGGCAAGGCGCTGGTAAAACGATAATGCGCGGCGGACGGCCCCTTTACATAGGCAGTGATCGTCCCGTAAAAGCGATCTCCCATGAAGAACACGAAAGTCGCCGAGCGGCTGACGACCTGTGATTCGATCAAGCGCCCACCAGGCGCAAAAGTCTTCCGCCGGTGATCCCCGGTTCCAGTCTTACCTCCTACTATCAGCGAGTTTCCCTCAGGCTTTTTGAAGGTCGCTTTCAGGCGCTTCGCGGTACCTTGCTCTACCACGTCAATAAGCATGTCGCGAACTGCAGAGGCAATCTCGGCCGGAAGGGCGTGCTTGCCCTCTGTTGGTGACAACGTCAGTAGCGTTTCATACGGAGTAGCCGCCGCATAGTGCAAAGTGTCAAATCGCACCATAGGTAGTCTTACGCCGTCGTTCAGCAAGATGCCCATTAATTCCGCCAACGCCGCAGGGCTATCGCCAGATGCCCCGATGGAGCTTGCGTACGAGGGTGTCATCGTTTCGAAGGGAAAGCCGAGACGACGCCAGGCGCGATGGATCTCCGCAAAAGCTTCACGCTCCAACAGAATTAGAATGCGTTTCTGTTTGGCGTGCTGTCTACTGGTGCGAAATAGCCACTGGTAGGCCTCTTGACGCTGCTCCGCACTCGCCGCAACAACATCATTGAAACGCGCCCCGGGGTACTGCGCCATGTGGCTTGCCAGCCATAACCTTAACGGGTGAATGCCGGTGATATAGGCGCGGTCCTGTAAGTTGAAACGATCAGGTGAATACTTTTCGTAAAACGCCGCGATGTCCTCGTCGTCCAGAGAGTCATCGGCGACGTGTGCGTGTAAATAACTGGAAAGGGCGTTCAACTCGTGGTCAGGATAAAGCGAGCGGTAGAGGGTGGTAAGATGTACCGGCCTGGGACGAATACTTTGGGTTAGTAGCTGTGTAATCTCATTGGCGTTCTTGCCGCGGTATTCGGCGTAATAGCGGCGGAGGAATACACCCCCTTCCTGGTCCGCGAACCGCGCCAGATATTCCTGATGCCTCGGATCATCGGCCACTTCGAGAGTATCTATGACCCAGGCGGACAGGTGATCTCGGGGGTGGAGATCGACTCCACCCAATTCCGTAGGTGGCTAATATACGCAGGTATTTGTCAGTAAGCGTCTGCAGCGATTCATAGTCTGAACCCAAATAGTGCGTTGGCCGCCGCTGTCCTAACAACAGGTTTAGCACCTGTCGGTAAGCCACCGCCTTATCACGACTGATTGGCTTTCCGGAATTATTCGCCTCCGCACTTAACAACTGGTTTACCTTGCCAAAGTCGGCACCATACCAGGCTGACAGACCATCGCCCAAACCGTGAACTTCTCCCCAATGCGGCCTGGCCGCCAGGGGCATGGAGTTGAGATACGCGAGCACTATTTCACGCTGCGCCTGTCGGGTATCCGGCCCCATCAGAATAAACCGCCGCAGTACGGTAAATTTCCGCAAGAACGGCAACGGTTTTTTTACGAAAGTCTGCTCCGCCTCCAGGAATCGTATCCGAAGATCGGGGAGTAGCACATAATTAGTGCCTGGACTATTCAAGATATCTCATTGCCTCTGACTCGCCCGCATGGACTATAGTGGCCCTCCCGTGCGTAGCTTTTAGCCTTCACTAACATCGTTAGACATCATGATCTTCTGTTTTCGTCATTCGAAGGCTATTTTATTTTTAGAGGCATGAACTGCATTGATCAGCGCGAAAGCTCAGGGTGCGGCCTTTATATGACAGGCACAGCGACGGCAGAGTTTCCTATTTATTGCAGGTTCATAATATATGTGGGCGGATATTCTATGAAACTTTTGGGGACCCCCCAGCGGTCTTAGTCTCAGCAATGATACATCGCGCAATACCAAACGAGTAGTGATGCATGGTTAGGGAGCAACTGCTCGCGAAGGCGTGGGACAGAATGAGCAATATTGACTCGTCCAACCAGGTCCTGGGTAGAATCCAGGTCATTGGTTGCGTCGCTGTAGAGATCACCCAGAAATGCAACCTGGATTGCATACTGTGTTACCCGTCTGAACACTCCCAATCGGTTCGTGATATTCCGATCGCAGAGGTTTATCGCAGACTGGATTCAGTCGTAGAGAATTATGGAACCGGTACTCATGTACAGATCACCGGAGGGGACCCCACGCTGCGCAAACACACAGAGCTGGTCGAGATCGTTCGCTATGCGAGAAGCCTCGGCCTCAATCCGGCACTGTTCACCAATGGCGTTGGCGCCACGGCAACGCTATTGCAAAAGCTGGCCAAATCTGGCCTAAAAGACATTGCCCTTTCATGTGGATACAACTCAACGTCGCGAGGGCTACGCAAGCGAAGTGGAACTCAATGCCCTGCGTCGTGAGTATATTGAGCGCGCCCGTGGTCTGGGATTGATGGTCATCTTCAATACCACGGTTCACGAAGGTAATTTTTCTGAGCTGCCGGAGTTGGTGCACTTTTTCAGGGATAACGCCGATGTTATCGGTATGGTCTCGTTTAACCTGCAGGCAGAGACCGGGCGTGGGGAATGGGGCAGCCGTCACGATGTGATCGACCAGACCAGCGTACGCGCCCAAATCGAGGCCGGGGCGGGTAGGGTATTGCCCTGGGACGTCGTGCAGATTGGACACAGTGAATGCCACAGCTATATGCCGACTTTTGTTCTTAACGGACACATACATCCCGCAATTAGTAACAAAGATTTATTTGGTGACTTTCTGCGCGATTTCCAGTCGGTGACTGCGGATCGCCACTCTACACTTTTCACATTGAGCGGCAGCTATTTTTGGTCGCTTTTACGACAGCCGGCCTGGTGGCTGCGGGCGCTGACCTATGCATACGGCTGGTGAGACTAATGGCCAGAGACCTGCTGCAAACGCGGCGTCGCCCTCACAAGCTGTCTTTCTTTATTCAGAATTTTATGGACGCCAACAACCTGCAGCAGCAACGGTTGCACGCCTGTTCCTTCATGGTGATGACAGCAGAGGGCCCCCGTACCGATGTGTGAGCACAACGCTTGCCGCGACGATTACATTCTCAAGGCCCTGGATATCACCCTGGAAGACGGTAACATGCATCACTACGAACCGCTGGTGTGGCAGGACCGTCAACCGTCAGGGGGCCAGCAACTTTGAAACTCTCCTACGGTTTTTTACTTTGCCTTCTCTGCTTTACCGGACTGATAACAATCACCCGGTCCGCGGTGGCCGGTACAGCCGAGCAATATAGTGAGGCTTTGATGGGCTGGAAACGCACCCTCGAGCAATACGTGGATGATGAAGGGCGTGTCAATTTCACGGCGGTTTCCAGCGACATAGCCGACCTCAAGCATTTCGTAGAGATCCTTGCAGTCTTTGGGCCCGCTTCCCACGCGCAAGCGTTCGCCAATCGCAATGAAATTCCCGCCTATCATATCAATGCCTATAACGCTCTGGCGATGTACGGTGTGATCGATCGAGGCATTCCCGACAACTTCAACAACTTCCTGAAACAGGCATCGTTTTTCAAGTTTCGTAACGTAGTGATCGCCGGGGAAACTACCAATCTCTACGATTATGAAAACAAGGTAATACGACCCTTCAATGAGCACAGGATTCATTTCGTCCTCAACTGTATGGTACGCGATTGCCCAGGGCTGCCGCGCCACCCCTTCCATGCTGAAACCCTGGAACAACAGTTACAGGCAGCTAGCCGGGAGTTCTTCAATCGTGAGAAACACCTGCGCGTTGATCGCGAGAAGAAACGTGTGTATGTATCATCTATCCTGGATTTTTACACCGGGGATTTTGTCAAATCCGGCAAGGTCGCCGATTTGCCAACCTACATCAACCTCTATCGTAAGGACCCGATTCCGGAAGGCTACAAGCTTCGCTTCATAAAGTACGACTGGACTGTAAACCAGCAACCGAAGTAGCCATCGCAGACGCCAGCATGGCTTTGCTCACACGACCGCTGAGAGTCGATCTTTTGCGAACACCGGTACTGTGCTGGCGCTGGCGCGAGCGGTTTATGGTGAATATTTGCCCGATGCTGCCATCAATTACGTTTGGGATAATCGCTACCCGATTGGCACCCGGCAACCCAACGCCTGTACCGATCGATCATGGATGGTGGTATTGCGCTCCGGTCATCAGGATGCGGGCAAATGAGTCGAAGAACGACGTAATGTTCAGGTCGACGCGGTCAGCCTGCTGGGCACGGACAAGGTCCAAACCGACCAGCTGGCTCTAGGGGCGGATACCGACAACACTGGTGAAAAAGTACGGGCTGTATTTGCCTTTTTTAATTCGACGCTGCACGGGTAACGACCGGGCTGTCTAACTAAGAACTTACTCGGCCTGGTTAAACCGTTAAGTCTAAATTGTTTGCCGAGTTGTGGTTTTTAGGACGACCAAAAATGGGTTTGCCATGAAAAATGACATTTTCGAAGATCGAAGGAAAAATACAGATCGCCGCAATGGCCAAAGGCGAAATAGCGATTGTTTTTTCCTTCGCAGGGGCAGCGACAGGAGAAAAAAGGGAGACCAGCGATCCAGTAGTCGCTGGTGGCTTCAAACCAATTACGCAATAATCAGCACTTCTGATTAGGGTGCCGCAATAGCGCTGCTGTGGATGCCTGATTTATGACAGAACTACAAAACCTGGCAAAAGCTGTCATCGAATGGGGAGCTCTTACGCTCGTGTTCGTGATCGGTGTGGGTATATTGCTGGTGTTTGTTATCTATGTGATAGACAAAACGCAGACATCACAGACTATCCGGCGTAATTATCCCGTTGTCGGGCGCTTTCGCTACCTGTTTGAGCATCCGGGGGAGTTTTTTTCGACAATATTTTTTCGCTATGGACCGGGAAGAATTGCCTTTTAACCGGGCGGAACGTTCCTGGGTTTATCGGGCGGCAAAAAAAGTTGATACCACGATCGCGTTTGGTTCAACCAGGCCATTAGATCTGGAGGGTGAGGTATTCTTCCTGAACAGTGCATTTCCAATACTGGAGAAGGACATAGTAGATCCCGTCCCGGTAACGATCGGGGGAGGGCGCCTGCGTAACACCCTATACCACCAGCTCGATTCTCAACATCTCTGGAATGAGTTTTGGCGCTATCTCCAGACCGGCGGTGCTGGCATTGTCCAATGGCGCGAGAAAAGTCGGCATCTGGATGAATACAGGTGAGGGCGGCTTGTCCTCTTATCACCTTGAAGGTGGCTGTGACATCGTTTATCAAATTGGTACAGCCAAATATGGGATCAGGTCAAAAGACGGCAAGCTGTGCGATGAAAAGTTGCGGGCGATCGCTAAATATCCTCAGGTAAAAATGTTTGAAATCAAGATGAGTCAGGGGGCCAAACCCGGTAAGGGCGGTATCTTGCCCGCCGCGAAAGTTACTGAGGAGATTGCGAAAATTCGCGGAATTGATGCTGGACAGGACTCCATCAGCCCTAATGGTCATGAGGATATCAAGTCTGTAGATGATTTGCTGGATATGATCAACCACATTCGGGACATTACGGGAAAGCCAGTGGGCTTCAAGATAGTAGTGGGGCAGGTAGAATTTTTTCACGACTTGTTTAAAGCCATTCACCAGCGCGGTCTCAACAGTGCGCCTGATTTCATCACACTCGATAGTGCTGACGGGGGTACCGGTGCCGCGCCATCATGTCAGAATTATTCAAAATGGCGGAAGTTCCAGGTCACTCGCGGAGATATATCCCCGGCCGGATACAAGAGCAGCGTATACCAGCTATACCACGTCGGTATTGAATACGGCTGGTTTACACCGGGGAAAGTTCGCGGCAGTGCCAGGCAAGGCCGGGCCAGCTAGGGGAACTGCGCCGGCAACCACAGGCTGAGCCATGGCAGTCCGGCACGATGGATGGAACTTCAGGCTGCTTGATCGCTCAAACAGCTATATCTTTGAGAGAAGGAGCTACTGATGAAAAAGAGCGTTCTTGTGCTGGCTTTTCTGGTCGGCATTTTCAGCTTGAACAGCGATGCGCGAGACAGTAAGAATGGCTTCGACGTTGCTAATGCCAGCATCCCGGTTCAGGAAATATTGTCCGGTGGATCACCCAAAGATGGTATTCCCGCTATAGATGCGCCCCGGTTTGTGGGTGCTCATGAGGCCGAATTCTTGTCCGACGATGACCGGGTGATCGGGATTGCGCTGCATGGTCGTGCCAAGGCCTATCCCATTGCCATCATGAACTGGCATGAAATCGTTAACGACCAGATTGGCTCGCAGCCAATAGTCGTCAGTTATTGCCCACTCTGTGGCACCGGCATGATCTTCGCCGCGCCCGCCACCCCCACACTCAGGTGTTGTCTGAACGCACCGGCGCACGTCGTGATTATGATCGCAATCCCTACGAGGGATACAGCACGTCGAGGAAGCTTTTTTTCCCGGTATCAAGTCGCGACAAGCGCTATCATCCCCAGTACCATCGCCTATTGGTTTGCGTGGATAAGCTTCTACCCCGCTTCAGACGTCTATCGAGCGCCTTGATTTAAATTGGTGTAAGCCAAAGTCATCCAGGTACCTCAAGTAAACGCTTACGCAGTGCCGCGGCCTGCTGCTTGATTCTTGCAAAGTTCTCGGGCCCCATGCGCAATAGCAGTTTCTGTAAAGGGGGGAGTTGCTCGAGTTCCGGATCCGCATACTGGAATACAGCCTCCTTACGCTGTACGGCAACCGGTTGGGGCGGCTCTGGCGTAGCCAGAACGTAATCCAGTGTTCTTATCAATGCATTGTCCATAGCTTCGGCGGAATATCCCAAGCCTGCATAAGCCTGTTCCAGCTGGGCTCGGTAGCGGTGGAAAGTCGAAACCAGAAGGTCAAGGTTCAGGGAAGCAATGGCCTGGGCATAGCTGTCATAACGTGTGTAGCTGGCAGGGTCCATATATGTCTGTCCGTCGATTTTGAATGTGCTGAATTTCTCTTTTGGTGGTGTTAGCGGGATCACCTTGCGCGGGACCAAACCCCGACTAAAGCCATCAATCATTCCCGCACTTCGCTGCACAAGATCGTCAGCCACCAGGACACGAGTAATCACAGGCGAATCGCCTACCGCCGCCAGTATTTCGCGAAGCTCCTGGTCACTGGTTTCGAGAGTGACTTCAATTTCTGTGGGTGGTTCCTCCGGCAGTGGTTCCGCCGCTGGTGCCGGGGCTGGAATATCCGGCGCCGGTGGTATTTCTGGCGCGGGAATCGGCTCAGCTGCACTGTGCAATGCGGGGGCGGGTTCATCTACTATCGGTGGCTCGCCATGCTCGGCGGGATCATAAAAAATCGCAATAAGGGCAATTATCGCCACAGCCACGAGCAGAATACGTATCGATGGCGCCCGCCTGCCTTCTCTGGGGGACAAGCGGTCTTCTGGTTCACTGTGCATCTTCAGCTTCCTTGGGAGTCACGACATGCCAACGACCTGTCTTGTGCATTTGAGTACATAACAGCGCGAAAGTTGCAGGCATGTGGCAAACCACCGGGTCGTTTATACGGCTATTGATACACAAGCGCACTGTCATAAGGTCGCTGTTGGCGCAGGGAGTGACGAGGTACACTAGTGCTCTAACCACCTGATAATTCAGGATCAGCAAGCCCACCGCACAGGAGTTGGTTCATGTACCCTCTGTCACGACGAAGTTTTATTGGATTAGTCGGAGCCAGCGCGCTAACAGCGTATGCGGGCGTGACTCCGCTTCCCGAGTTCCGTATCCGAACCATAACCGCGGGCGTTGAGCTCGAAAGTTCAGACGACTTTGATGCATTACACGCGGCAGTCAATTTTCTGGAGATGGCACGTTCCGGTTTTAGTGAGCAATTCGAAGTTCAAACGATTCGCCTGGCGACACAACCGTTGCCCTTTTATCTACCGATGTGGCTGAACACGGCGTCACTTGACGCCATTGGCAAGCTGGATCAACTTGCCAGTGATGGCGGGGCCATGCTGAGTGTTGGGCCTGTTCTGGCCCATGACGAAGTTGCCGCCGGATTTGGGTCCTGGGCAGCGGATTTGATTCAGGCCACAAAAGTTACGAGTTTCTCCTGTATTGTCGCCTCTCCTGATGATGGCATTCTTCACCAAAGCACTCGAGCCGCAGCGGAGGCGATCGCCGCTATTGCCGAAACCAGCGCTGGAGGCGAGGGAAATTTCCGGTTTTGCGCAACGGCCTTTTGTCCGCCTGGCACGCCTTTTTTCCCCGCCGCTTACCACCATGGAACGCGTGCATTCAGCATCGGCCTGGAGTCACCAAATCTTCTGCAGGCAGCACTGGCACGGACAACAAACCTTGTCGAAGCTGGGCAATCAATGACATCACACTTGAATCGCGCCATGGCGCCGGTTGCAGCTCTGGCAGAGGAAATCTCCCGCAAGACCGGTTGGCGTTATCTTGGGATCGATACATCGCCCGCACCCGGGCTGGATTCAAGCATAGGCCAGGTCATTGAGACACTGGCGGGGACGCCATTCGGTTCGCCCTCTACACTGTCGGCTTGCTCGACTATCACGGGTGTCCTCAAGGGGCTCGATGTAAAAACTTGCGGTTATTCGGGGCTGATGCTTCCCGTTCTGGAAGACCGAGTGCTCGCCAGGCGTGCGATCGAGCGCCGCTATGGTGTTTCTGCATTACTGCTGTACTCAAGCGTCTGCGGCACCGGGCTTGATGTCGTTCCGCTGCCGGGTGATACCCCTGTAGCGAGCCTGGCGGCCACCATCGGTGACGTTGCCGCCCTCGCTGCTCGTTATCGGAAGCCGCTTTCGGCCAGGCTTTTCCCCGTTCCGGGAAAGCGGGCGGGTGAAATGGTGAGTTTTGACAATCCATACCTCACCAGAACCAGAGTAATGGCGCTTGGTTAAACCTAGCCGCGGATAACGATCCTGGGCGTACGCGCCGGCATTCGAGCGGTGAGTTCATAGCCGATGGTGCCGGCGTGGCGCGCGACCTCGGCCAGGGCTAAACCCACACCCCACAGCACCACCTCATCACCCACGTGCACATCCGGCAAGTCGGTAACATCCACCGTAATCATATCCATGGATACCCGTCCCGCCAGACTGGCGCGCCGGCCATTGACCAGTACCGGTGTGCCATTGGCCGCGAGGCGTGGATAGCCATCGCCGTAACCGATGGTGACCGTTGCAATACGCGATGGGCGCCGGGCGATCCAGCTGGCGCCGTAGCCCACGGCTTCGCCGGCGGGCACGTCGCGCAGGGAAATTACCGCGGAGGTGAGGGTCATCACCGGCTGCAATGCGTCGGCATTGGGGTGTGGCTCGATCAGGGGTGAATTGCCATACAGCATGTAACCGGGGCGCACCCAGTCGTAACAGGAATCGGGCCAGGCCAGCAGCCCCGGCGAGTTGGCGGCGCTGCGCGGTGCTGGTAACGGCGCGCATACCGCATCGAACAGGGCGAGCTGCTCCCGGGTCTGATCGCTCTGCAGATCGTCCGCCGAGGCGAAATGTGTATAGATCACCAGGTCATCCAGGGCATTGTCAATTGCCTTGAGACGCTGGTAAAAGTCCTGTGCCAGGTTTGCCGGTACGCCCAGGCGGTGCATACCCGTGTCCACCTTGAGCCAACAGTGCACCGGCTCGGGCAACACCGCCTCTTCCAGCCAACGCAGTTGCCACTCATTGTCTATGGTCACCCAGAAGCCCAGTTGTGCAGCCGTGCCTAACTCTTTTGCCTCGAACACACCCTCCAATAGCAAAATGGGGGCGCTGATACCGGCCTCGCGCAGCTCCACCGCTTCTTCGGTGCTGGCTACAGCCAGTGCGTCTGCCAGGGAATTCAGCTGCCGGGCGATGGTGACTGCACCGTGGCCGTAGCCGTTGGCTTTGACCACCGCCATGACTTTGGAGTTGGGCGCCAGTTGCCGGGCGACGCCGAGGTTATGCCGCAGCGCGCCCAGATCCAGCCTGGCCTGGTTGGGCCTGGCCATCAGAAATCGAACTTGTGTGCGGAGTAGAGGGTTTGTGCCGCCAGCCATACGTCGCCGACCCTGCCATCACCCACCGGCTTGCCATCGATCTCGATAACCGGTGCGATTTCCTTGCTCGAACTGGATATCCAGACCTCGTCGGCGCTGTCCAGTTCGTCCCGCTTGACCACCCGCTCCTGCACGGGGATGCTGCCGTCCTTGCGCAAGATCTCCAGCAGCATGAGGCGGGTAATACCGGGGAGTTTCTGATGATCCAGCAGGGGCGTGGCCACGATGCCATTTTTTATTACGTACAGATTGCAGGCGGCGGCCTCGGTGAGTTCCCCGTCCTGGTTGTAAAGCAGGGTCTCGTTGTGCCCCTGGGAGTGGCCGTGCTGATAATGCATCACGTTGCCCAGCAGTGCGGTGGACTTGATATTGCAGCGTTTCCAGCGCAAGTCTTCGGCGGTGGCCACGGTGTAAGGAGTTGCCGCGTCCTTTTGAGGTATTGGCGCCGGGGGAATTTCAAAAGCGAAGGCATAGATCGTGGGCGCTATATTTTCCGGGTAGGCGTGGTGACGCTTGCTGTCGGCACCGCGACTGACGTGGAAATAAATGCCGAGATTGCCGCCGCCATTGCGTTCTGTCAGTTGGTCCGCGATATAGCGCCACGCCTGGTGATCCACATGCAGCTGGATCTCAATAGCGTCCAGGCCGTCCTGCATACGCTTCATATGAAGTGCGAAGCCTACCAGCTTGCCATCGTAGGAGGGGATCACCTCATAGATACCGTCACCAAACAGGAAGCCGCGATCCATCGGGGAAATACGCGCTTCTTCCATCGGCATGTAATCGCCGTTCAAATACACAATACTCATTGTTCACATCCGTTGTCAGAAATAAATGGTACAAACCAGTTACAAAAAATCACTCGTCCAGAAATCCTGTCAACACGCGCAACTCCTGGATAACCCGCAAACCTTCCTCCGCTCCCAGGCCATCCTCGGTGAGGGTGTTTTCCCGGGTGACCCCGTCGACACTGCCCCTGGCAGAGAGGTAGTCCAGAATTTCAACCGGTGATATTCGCGCCAGCAGATCCAGCCCTGTCCAGCGGCCCAGGATAGCGATCAGGCCATAGGCTCCCCAGTTGGATACATCCGCCACCAGCAGTTCGTCACAGCCGGTGACAGAGGGATTGATATCCAGGCCGGCGATGGCCTCATTGATATTACCCATACCGATCTCGTTGCCACCGTCGCCCACGGCAATGGTGGGGCAGTCGGCCTTGTCGATAAAAGGATCAAAGAAGGCGCAGTGCGTGGTAATGTCTTCGCCGCGCATATTGTAGTAGCGACCATCGGCGGCCAGGCCCGGGCGCTCGATGGAGACAATAGCGCTGGGCTGGATTGCCAGCAGTTGCTCGTTCGCTTCCTGTTGCGCGGCCTCAAGGTTTTGTGCGGTTAGTTCCAGTACACGATAATCGTCGCTCAGTGAGCGGGACAGGGGCGGGCCGCAGGCCAGTATTGGTCGTGACCCCAGCGCCTGCAGCGTGTCATACAGTGCGATGGCGCCCACCGGGCCGTCGGTTTCGAATGTGGAAGTGACCGGAAAGCCGGTGCCGATGATGACATTGCCCTCGATATTGCGCAGGTAGCGCGCGGCGCGCAAGTAGTAACCGGGCTCCAGCGCGGCCCGGGCGACCTGCATGTGCCGTGGGTTGCGCGCCACCAGCACTTCTTCTATGGCCACACTGAGTTCGAGTTCGCTCATGCCCGATGCTCCAGCAGGGGTTGGCGCCTGGCGTAGCTCTGTGCCAGGTGCAGGGCGTTGTGTGCGCCATAGGGACTGATCGGGGCAAAGTGTACGCTACCACCGGGTCTCAGTTGCGCCAGGCGCGCCGCATCCAGCGACAGGGCGGAGCCGATTTTTGGATAACCGCCGATGGTCTGGCGATCGTTCAGTAAAACGATAGGCTGGCCGTCGGCAGGGCACCTGGATGGCACCAAAGCAGATACCCTCTGACAAGATGCCCTCGATGTCACATTTGATGGCCGGGGCCCTCCAGGCGGTAGCCCATACGGTCGCAACGGTCGGACACGGTGTAGGCGTGGCTGAAAAAACGGCGCTGTTGCAGGCGGCTGAAGTGGCGCTGTTGGTAACCGGGGATGACGCGCACCGTTATCGTATTCTGGTAGCGGGGTTGGTGCTCAGGTTCGAGATAGTAGTGCTTGCGCTTGCGCACCGGGTTACAGGGTAATTGATCGCCGGCCTGCAGTTTGTCGCCGCGCAAACCGCCGATGTTTTCCCGCATGACGGTGGCGGTGCTGCCAAAACTGGGCTCGACAGTAAATCCGTCGGCCACACCCAGATAGGAGCGGCAGCCATTTTCGGCAAAATCCAGGCTGATGCTGTCTCCGGCCGCAACCGGGTGCACGCTCCACAGGGGCCGCTCTGTGCCATTGATACGCAGGGGCATATCGGCGCCGGTAACGCAGACAAAGGTGTCCACCTCTGCTTGCAACTGCAACCCCCCAAAACTGATCTCAATGGCAGTGCTGTTCCAGGTGTTGCCCAGCAAACGGTTGCAGTAGTCAAAAGCCTCGCGGTCCAGGGGGCCACCGTTGGTGAGCCCGATGTGTTGCTGGCCCCGCCTGCCGCTGTCCTGCAGCAGGCTTAGTATGCCCGGTTGTAAAACCTTGAAACTCACGTCAGTTCGCCCCCCAGTGCCAGAAAGCGTTCGCGGCTGACCGGTTCGAAGCGCACCCGGTCGCCCACTGTTACCGGCATGGTGGGCTCGGCAGCCGGATCGAACATGCGTACCGGGCAGCGGCCGATAAGGTTCCAGCCCCCCGGCGAGACTGCCGGGTACACGGCTGTTTGCCGATCGGCAATGGCCACCGCGCCACGGGGAACCTTTAGCCTGGGCGTGGTCAGGCGCGGTGCCGCGATGCGCTCGTCCACCTGCCCCAAATAGGCGAATCCGGGAGCGAAGCCGATGGCGTAGACCCGGTACTCGGTACTTGAGTGCAGGTTTATGACCTCCGCGGTGGACAGACCAGCCTGCTGCGCCAGCGACTCCAGGTCCTCACCCACCTCGCAGGCGTAGTACACAGGCAGCACTACCGTACGGCTCTCAGCGCCGGGCTGCGTCTGCAGGGCTGCTACAGCCGTGCGTACACGGTGGGCCACACTCAGGTGATCCGTGTGCATGGCGTCATAGATGATTAACAGGGAGGCGTAAGATGGCACCAGATCCACCAGATCCGTGCCGAGGGCCGGCACAATGGCCGCCGCAGCTGCCTGCACGCGGGCGGAAACCTCGGGGCTAGTTTCCTCCCCCAGATACAGCATTATCGCGTCTTCGCCGGCCGAATGAAGTTCCACGCTGGTTCAGCTCCCGTCCACCAGGGCGCGGATGGCTTGTATGGCCTGCACCCCTTCGAGATTGTCGCCGTGCACGCATAGGGTATCGGCCTGCAATTCGATGAGCTTGCCGCTCACGGTGGTTACCGTGTTATCGCGCTGTAACTGCTCTACCTGCGCCAGCATACGCTCCCGGTTGTGTACGGCCCCCGGTTTGGTTCTGGACAACAGCTTGCCGTCGTCGTCGTAGCAGCGATCAGCAAAGGCCTCGAACAGCAGCCCCACGCCAAAGGTGTCCGCTTCTGTGCGGTGCTCAGCGGCCTGGGGGGTGGCCTGTAACATCAGCGCCAGCGGGCGATGATAACTGGCGACCGCCTGCATAATGGCGGCGCGTACTTCGCTCTTGGCCATCATGTCGTTATACAGGGCACCGTGTGGTTTGATGTAGTCCAGAACCAGGCCCTGGCTGCTGGCCATGCCCTCCAGGGCGGCCACCTGATAGTGCAGGTTGGCGATGATTTCGTCGGCGCTGAGGTTCATCGGGCGACGGCCGAAGCCGACCAGGTCCGGGTAGGCCGGGTGGGCACCGATATTCACCCCGTACTCGGCGGCCAGGGCCAGGGTCTTGCGCATGGTCAGGGGGTCGCCCCCGTGGAAACCACAGGCGATATTGGCCTGGTCGATATGGGGCATCACCTCGGCGTCCAGACCCATGGTCCAGCTGCCGTAGCTCTCGCCCAGATCACAGTTGAGTAACATAGTTTTCCTTAGGTCCTGTTAACACGAGTTCTTACATGACTGCCAGTTGGCTGTTGCGCAAATCCGTCACCAGCATACACCCGGGACTATGGGTAATGGCAAACGGTGGCCTGGCCGCTTCCAGCGCCACCTGCGGGGTTACGCCACAGGCCCAGAATACGGGCAGTTCACCTTCTTCAAGCCCAACCGCATCGCCGTAATCCGGTAGGGCCAGGTCACCGATGCCAATGAGCCCGGGGTCACCCAGGTGCACCGGCGCGCCATGTACCGAGGGAAAGCGCGTGCATATCTGTACGGCGCGTATGGCATCGGCCGCCTTGAACGGGCGCATACTGACCACCATCTTGCCGGCAAAGGGCCCGGCGCCGGCGCAGTCGATGTTGGTGCGAAACATGGGGACGTTCACCCCCGCGGTAACATTACGTACTTCCAGGCCGTCGGCTAATAGCGCCTCCTCGAAGGAGAAGGAGCAACCCAGGGCGAAAGTTACCAGATCGTCCCTCCACAAGTTGGTGATATCGGGTATTTCTTCCGTCAATTCGCCGTCGCGGAAAACACGGTAGCTTGGCACGTCAGTCCGTATGTCCATATCCCCCAAAAGTGGTAGCGCCGGGTTGCCGGGCTCGCCGGCAGCGATCAACGGGCAGGGTTTGGGGTTGAGTTGGCAAAAGCGCAGGAAGTCGCCGGCCAGGTCAGCGGGCAGAATAACGATATTGCACTGTACGAAGCCAGGTGCGAAGCCGGATGTGTTGCCTGTGTGCTCGCCAGCGCGGATCTTCTGGCGCAGTGCGAGTGGGGAGAGTGTGTTGTTCATGGTGATTCCTTGGCGCTAGTGTACCTCGTCACGCATATTGTAACATTCAGCGCTTCCCAATTTGTTCGCTGCGTGACGAGGTACACTGGGGACAGGCGTGTCGCCCGAGAATATCAAATATAGCCCCCCGGCCGCGATATTATTCCTGAACCGGGCCTCGTATTTAGTTTGGCACGGATTCAGAAATCTGGATAATGGCGCCTCCATTGTGAACAAGGTGTCCCCGATGCTCGATCAACTACTCCATGTCATCACGCCACAGGCCTTAGGACAGGACCGCTTTATCGGCGATAATATGCACCCCCAGGCGCCGCATCGGGTGTACGGAGGGCAGGTGCTGGCGCAGGCGGTCAGTGCAGCAGTGGCGACGGTGGAAGACGATCGCGCCATCCATTCACAGCACGCCTATTTTCTGCGTCCTGGGCAAGCCCTCGGAGTCGATCACCTTTGAAGTGGAGCGGGCCCGCGATGGCCTCAGTTTCAGCTCGCGGCGGGTGGTGGCCCTGCAGGGGGGTAAGCCGATTCTGGTCAGCTCCATGTCCTTCCAGCAGGCTTCCACGGGGGATGACTACCAACCCGATATGCCCCCGGGTACCGCCTCCCGAAGCGCTGCCCAGTGAGCGCCAGTTAAGCCTGGAGGCGGGTAATCTGGATGAGAGTTTTATGATTACTACCGGGGACAGGACCTGGATATCCGGGTGGTGGAACCGGTGGACTGGGACAACCCGGTACCGCGTGAGCCTGTGCTTCAGGCCTGGATGAAAACAACAGGGCCGGTCCCCGAGCAGCGCGGTGTGCACCAGGCCCTGCTGACCTACCTGTCCGACGCCTTTCTTATCGACGTTTGCCTGATTGCCCACGGGCGGCATTTTGTGAATTCGAACCTGCAGGTGGCCAGCCTGGATCACGCTTTGTGGTTTCATGAGGATTTTCGCGCTGATGACTGGCTGCTGCATACGGTGGAAGCCGAGCGCATTGGTGGCGGTCGTGGGTTGGCCCGGGGCAGTTTCTACACTCGTGAAGGGCGGCTGGTGGCGACCACCATGCAGCAGGGCGTGATGCGCTTTCGCTGAAGCCCTGTCACCGCCGCCCTGTTACTTTAGGCGCGATAATTCTATAGTGTCTGGAGGACACTCATAAACAGGAAGGAATGCAGCATGCCACACCCCAGTATTACGGCCGAGACTTACCCGCACAAAGCTGCCATCATCATGGGAGAATCGGGTGAAATCGTCACCTACAAGCAACTGGATGAACGCTCTAACCAGGGCGCTCAACTGTTCCGCTCACTGGGTCTGAAGAGCGGGGACCATATCAGCATGATGCTGGAAAACAATCGGGAATTCCTGGAGATCGTCTGGGCGGCCCAGCGTTCCGGCCTGATTTTCACGCCGGTGAGCACCCACCTGAAAAAAGAAGAGACGGCTTATATCCTGAAAAACTGCGGTGCCAAACTGTTTATCGGTTCTCTCAAGCTGGCGGAGGTGGCGGAGCAGGTTTTGTCAGAGGCCACTGGCGTCGAGCATTTTTATATGGTGGGCGGTATCAAACCCGGTTTTGAATCCTGGGAGGAGGCCACGGATGCGCAGCCGATGACCCGCATAGACGACGAGAGTAATGGTGTGCCCATGGTGTATTCATCGGGTACTACCGGGCAGCCCAAGGGTGTTTTTGTACCGCCGGCCGATACCGATGTGAATACCCCGCACCCACTGGTGGGCTCCATGGGCGCCGCTTTTGGCTTCAGTGACGAGACCGTGTACCTGTCGCCAGCCCCCCTGTATCACGCGGCGCCCACTGCACTACAACATGATGGTTACCTTCCAGGGCGGTACCACGGTAATAATGGAGCAGTTCGAGCCGGAACAGGCGCTCAAGCTTATCGAGGAGCACCGGGTGACCCACAGCCAGTGGGTGCCCATTATGTTTATCCGCATGCTGAAGCTGCCCCGGGAAGTGCGCGATGCCTACGATGTGAGTTCCATGCAGTTTGCCATCCACGCCGCCGCCCCGTGCCCGGTGGAGATCAAGGAGAAAATGATCGCGTGGTGGGGGCGAGGTGATCGTGGAGTACTATGCCGCCAGTGAGGGTATTGGTGTCACCATCATCGACTCCGCAAGCTGGCTGACGCACAAGGGCTCTGTGGGTCCCCGCCCTGGTCGGTGAACTGCATATCGTCGATGACGACGGCAACGAACTGCCCCAAGGTGAAATTGGTACGATTTATTTCGGGCGGGTGAACAGGCCAGGTTCAAGTACCACGGCGAGCCGGAGAAGACCTCGGGTGCCTACAATGACAAGGGCTGGGCCACTACCGGCGATGTCGGGCTATGTGGATGAGGACGGGTTTCTGTATCTCACCGATCGCAAGGATTTCATGATCATCAGCGGCGGCGTGAACATCTATCCGCAGGAGATCGAGAACATTCTGGCCAGCCACGACAAGGTGGCCGATGTCGCCGTGTTCGGGATTCCCCACGAGGAGTTCGGGGAACAGGTGAAGGCCGTGGTGCAGCCCATGAACTGGGCTGACGCCACCGACGAGACAGCCATTGAGATCATGGAATGGCTGCGCGAGCGCATCTCCCATATCAAGATGCCCCGCTCGCTGGATTTTCACCCCAAGCTGCCGCGCATGGATAACGGCAAGTTGTACAAGCGCCACCTGATGGAGGAGTACCGGGGTGGGGCCCGCAGCGATGAGGGCCCGGGGCCGGAGGATGACGAGCCCGAAGACAAGGTGTAGGTCCGATTTTAATCGGACAAAGCACCTCTGAGTGAACAGCGCTTAGTTCAGCCGACTGTGGGTACGTTCCGCTGCTTTGATGCCGCCCCAAAGGGCAGGTATAGCGTAGGCAGAACGAACAGCGTAAACAGGGTGCCAACCAGCATGCCCGCGGTGATCATCAGGCCGATACTGTAGCGGCTGTTGGCGCCGGCGCCGGTGGCGATAACCAGCGGCCAGACACCCAACACAGTGGCGAAAGTCGTCATTAGAATGGGGCGCAGGCGCAGGCTTGCGGCCTGCAATACCGCGCCCCTGCGATCCATTCCATCCCGGGCCAGGTGATTGGCGAAATCCACGATCAGGATACCGTGCTTGCTGATCAGGCCGATCAGCGTCAACAGACCCACCTGGGTATAGATATTGAGGGTGGCAAAACCCAGGGCTATCGGTACCACGGCCCCGAAGATGCACAGTGGTACGGAAACCAGCACCACCAGTGGATCCCGAAAACTGTTGTACTGCGCCGCCAGTATCAGGTAGATGAGAGTCAGCGACAGGCCGAACAGCAGCGGAAAAGAAGCGGTTTCCTGCATGAAGCGCCTGGAGGCGCCGGTGTAGCCATCGCGGAACCCGGTTGGTGCAATTTCATACAACTTGTCGCGCAGGAATTCAAGGCCGGTGCCCAGGCTGTTAGGCGGCGCCATGATGCCCTTGATGGTGGTGCTGTTGAGTTGCTGGTACTGGGCCAATTCGTTGGGCTCCACGCGAGATTCCAGCGAAATAACCGCCGACAGGGGCACCAGTTCGTCACTGCTCGTGCGCAGGTAGTATTTTCCCAGCTCCTGCCTGGTCAGGCGAAAACCGCGCCCGGCCTGGGGGATAACCTTATAGCTGCGTCCCTCCAGGTTAAAGCGATTCACTTCCGCCTCGCCCAGCATGATCGACAATGTCTCACCGATATCCCGCATGGAAATACCCAGGCGCGCAGCGCGCTCCCGGTCTATATTGACCACTGTTTCCGGGCGGTTGAAGTCCAGGGTCTGGGTGATGAAAGTGAACAGGCCCGATTCACGGGCGGCCTGCAGCAACTCGTCGCCAACGCGCATGATTTCTTCATAGTCTGCGGTAGAGGCGACGACAAAGTTCAACGGCAGCCCCGCGTCCGACCCCGGCAGGGGAGGCGAGCCGAAAGTGAACAGTTCCATCCCGGCCACGCCGCGCAATTTTTCCTGGAATTCCACCTGCACCTGTTGCTGGCTGCGCTGCCTCTTATCCCAGGGGACCATGGTGATGCCGCCAAAGTTAATATTGGGCCTGATCACTTGCCAGGAGTGGCTGAATTCGGGAATGTCCTTCCAAATCTGTACTACCTCATTGAGAAAGTAATCGGTGTACTCGAGGTTGGCATAACGCGGCGCGGTGCCTGTGACGTAGAGGCTTCCGCCATCCTCTTCCGGTGCCAACTCCTGCTGGGCCAGGGAGAACAGTAGCGGCAGGCTGGCCAGAATGCAGGCTGCGAACAGCAGCACCGCTCCCCGATTGTCCAGGCAGGCCGACAGCAGCCGCTGGTAGTGATTGATCAACTGCTCAAAACGCTGGTCCATCCAGTTCGCGAAGCGGCCCTGGTGTTCACTGTCCTTTAATACCCGGGAGCACATCATGGGGCTGAGGGTCAGGGCGACGATGCCAGAGACTATCACCGCACCCGCCAGGGTGAGGGCGAACTCGCTGAACAGGGTGCCGGTCAGGCCGCCGATAAAGGCAATGGGGGCGTAGACCGCGGCCAGGGTCAGTGTCATGGCCACCACCGGCAGGGCGACCTCGCGGGCCCCCAGCAGTGCGGCTTCACGCGGTGAGGCGCCATGCTCTATATGCCGGTGCACGTTTTCCACCACCACGATGGCATCGTCCACCACCAGCCCGATGGCTATTACCATGGCCAGCAAAGTCAACAGGTTGAGGGAGAAACCCATCGCCAGGATCAGGAAAACCACACCGATCAGTGACAGGGGTATGGCGACCAGGGGTATTAACACGACGCGCAAAGACCCCAGGAACAGGTAGATAACCAGGATAACAATCAGCGCCGCCTCCAGCAGGGTGGTGACAACCTCCCCCAGCGCAGCATCGATAACGGTGCTGCCATCCCAGTCCATGAATACCTCCAGGTCGGCGGGCAGGACCGCCTTAATACGAGGCATCGCGGCGTGAACCGCCCTGGACACATCCAGTGGGTTGGCATCCGGTGTCGGTGTGATAGACATGAACACGGTATCGCGGCCGCTGGACAGGGATTTCATCTGGGTGTTTTCCGCCGCGAGTTCTATCCGGGCCACATCGCCGAGCCGAACGCGCTCTTCCCCCACCTGTCGTACCACCAGGTTTTCGAATTCCTCGGGGGTCTGCATATCGGTGCGCGCGTCCACTGTGACGCGCACCAGGTCGCCCTCTGTGGAGCCCGCGGTAGCGATGTAATTGTCCCGCCGCACGGCGGCATTGATGTCCGTCGCGGTAACACCAAAGGCCGCCATGCGCACCGGGTCCAGCCAGATCCGCATGGCCAGGTGGCGGCCGAAGATACCCGCCATGCCCACGCCCTCCAGTGTGGCGAGTTCCGGTTGCACCGTGCGCATCAGGTAATCGGTGATCTGGTAGGGGCTCATCTGCTCGCTGAAGAAGGCCAGGTACATCATGGCATCACCGCCGCTGGCGGTTCTTATCACCGGGTCGTCGATCTCCCGGGGGAGGTCTCCCCTGGCCTGGTTGACCTTGGCGATGACTTCAGACAATACATCGCTGGTGTTCTCCCCCAGCCGCACATGGACCTCAATACTGGACTTGCCGGGGTTGCTGTCGGAGGTCATGTACTCGATGCCGCGGGCCCCGGCGATACTGATTTGCAGGGGGGTGGTCACAAAACCCTGCACGGTGCGTCCGCTGGCACCGCGGTAGGTCGTGTCAATGTAAATGACGCTGCGTTCCAGTTCCGGGAATTCCCGCACGTCTACCCGAAACAGGGAAGCCGAGCCCAGCAGCAGTAACAGGCTGCTGACCACCAGGGCCAGTACCGGGCGTTTGATAAATGTATCGGTGAAGTGCACTAAAATTTCACCGATTCATCGATAACAACGCGGGCGTCCCGGCGCAGTTTGTTCTGCCCTGCGCTGACGACCCGTTCGCCGCCGTTTAGCCCGTCAATGATGGCGATCCTCCCGCCCCGTGTATCACCGGTTTGTACCACGCGTGGTTGCACCCGCAGTTCACCGTCGCTTTCCTGTACAACATAAATAGTATTGCCGTGCAGGGAGTAGGAAACGGCGGTCTCCGGTACGGTGACCACCGCTATCGGCTTGTCAAGGTCGATGATCAACTGGGCGAACATGCCCGGGAGTAGCCCTTCACTGTCATTCATGGTGGCGCGCAACAGGAGGTTGCGTGTGCCCGCGTCGACCTTGGCGTCCATGGCCTGCAGGGTGGCGCGGAATTCGCGGCCCGGGAAAGCCGCAGTGTACACCGCAATACGCAGGCCTTTGCGCAGCTGCGGGAAGTGCCTGGCGGGAACGGGAAAATCGATCTCCAGTTCACTGAGGTCCTGCAGGGTTGTGATGGGCGTACCGGATTCAATGTAATTGCCGACCTTCACTTTGATGATGCCCACGGTTCCCGCAAACGGAGCGACGATACGTTTGTTGTCCAGGCGGGCTTCTGTTTCCGCCAGCTGTGCGATCGCACTGTCCAGATCGGCCTGAGAGCGGTCGTACTGACTCTGGGGGATGGATTTTTGTTTTACCAGGCTGGCGTCTCTTTTGTACAACAAGCGGGCCAGTTTGAGGTTGGCTTCCTGCCGCTTGCGACTGGCCTGTTCCACGCTGTCGTTGAGGGTCAGTAACAGCTGCCGCGCTTGGACCTCTGCGCCAGAGGACACGGCGATGGCAATGATTTCACCGTCAGTTTCCGCGCTCAGTTCCACACCCCGGGTCGCGCGGATGGTGCCCACAGCCTCCAGTTGCGACGGCCAGGTCTCGGTTCGTGCCGTGGTTGCCGCCACAGTGACCGGCGGCGGGGTGAAGGCCGTGCCTGCCTGGAGGTTGGACTGGTGGTAGAGATAGCCGAATATGCCGCCAAAAATTAATAGCAGGAACAGGGCAACGGTTAAATAGGCACGCAAAAAGAAAACCTCGTTGTTTAATCTGGATTATATGACAGGTCTTGTCACGTGGGAATCGAGTGTTTCGCCAGGTTGTGCCCATTCTAGATATATTCAGGCTGTGGTGCACCCTCTGGGCCCTAAATGTCGGGTGAGTCACGTTTCCTGGTGAAAATGTGACCACTTTTTGACGGAGATCAAGCCGCAAGTGTGCACCGTTAACAAACCGGTGGGAGTCATTGCGCATTTGGATTATGCTAACCGGTGTAGCGCACCCAATACCGGCGGCACACGAGAGGTCTACCCGTGAGAAAATCACGCAAACTCAAGAGACTTGAGAAGCAGATGAACAAGAGCACCCGCTACGAGGCGTGGTGTGAAGCGGCGACTGAGCACGATGAGTTGTCGGGGCAGAAACGCTGGCGCGAGGTAGACCAGACCAGCCTGTACGACTATTCCCAGATTCGACTGCGCCTGGACAGGCTGCGCAGTTTGCGGGCGCGTCACGACTACCACGGTCTGCTGTTTACCCTGAACGAGGGTATTCACGGCAACATGGGCGGGATGGGCCGCAGCAGCCTATACCGCCGTGCCAGGTTCGGCACCAAAAAACTTATCGAGCAGTATATTGACGAGATCGACGATTCCCTGCGCTTCCTGGCGGAACTGAAAAGCGATGACATTGGTGTGCAGGAAAAACTCGATTTCTTCTACCGGGCCAATGTTTGTTATGGCCGCTCCGCCCTGATGCTAAGCGGTGGCGGTGTACTGGGCTTTTACCACCTGGGTGTGGTGAAAGCCCTGCTGGATGAGGGCTTGTTGCCGCGGGTGATCTCCGGCTCCAGCGCCGGTGCCCTGGTGGCCGGCGTGGTAGGCGCCCACACCGACAAGGAACTGGAACACTTCTACGACCCCGCCAATGTATTGTTCGAGGCGGAGCGGGAAGCCAGCGTTTTTTCCCGCATGTTTTTTGGCGCCAACCCGCAGATCGATGTGGGTGACCTGGAAAAACTGATAGCCCGCCTGGTGCCGGACATGACCTTCCAGGAAGCCTATGATAAAACCGGTCGGCAGATCAGTATCTCGGTGGCGCCGGCGGAACCGCACCAGCGCTCGCGTCTGCTGAATGCAATCACGTCGCCCAACGTGTATGTGCGCTATGCGGTAATGGCATCCTGCGCGGTGCCTGGTGTGTTTCCGCCGGTCATGCTGATGGCCAAGAATGCCCACGGAGAAGCACAGCCCTACCTGCCCACGCGCAAGTGGGTGGACGGCTCCATCGCGGACGACCTGCCCGCCAAGCGTTTACAACGCCTGTACAGCACCAATCACTATATCGTGAGTATGGTCAACCCCATCGCCATTCCGTTTCTGAAAAAGGAGGGAGAGCGCAGCGTCCTGAGTGCCGCACTGGGGAGCCTGGGCATCGGCATGGGCCGGGAACTACTCAATTTTTATCGTGGCATGGTGCAAAAACAGGGGGATACCTGGCCGCGCTTCAACATGCTGATGAGCAGTATCCACGCCCTGATGGACCAGGAATACAGCGGTGATATCAACATCGTGCCGAGTTTCAGCTGGTACAACCCCGCCAAGATTCTGTCACACCTGTCGGAACAGGATTTGATGGAGTTGATGGAGGGGGGCGAGCACTCCACCTATCCCAATATCGAGGCAATCCGTATCTGTACCCGGATTGGCCGTACCATGGAGGATATCCTGCACCGCTTCGAGCACGGCGATCTGCGGCCGGACACACCTGAGTATCACCGTCCGCGCTCGTCCCGCCGCCGGCCTCCGCCCACCCGGGCAGACCGGGAGGCCCAGCGAGAGTTGCAGGTGCACTCGGATAAACTGCCAAAGTTAGTGAGAAAGCCAGTCAAGGCCGACAAGAAAGTCGCTACCCGCAAGAAAGCCACATCGCGCAAGAGGACCAGCCCGCGCAGCAAGGCAGCCCCCAAGGCGCCAGCGGAGGGTGATAAAGGAGTTGTAAAGGCAGCGTAAAGAAAAGTGCAAAAAAGCTGTTGAACACTACAGTAGTAGCTGCTTCCGGGAGTTTTTTGCCTTGCAAAGGCATGCCCTACCCTAACTGAGCAAGGCAAAAAACTCCCGGAAGCAGCGCAGCACATCCAATTACTCCTTAAATAAACGCTACCCAGTTTGACCCTTTTATTCGAAAAGTTTTACACAGGCTTACCGCATGACAGATGATTCAGGCGACATGGCCGCGCTGTTAGCCGCAGCCCTCGCCACCAGTGACAGAGCCGGCACAGCAGGAACGACCAATAACCGTGTCGATGGCGTCAGGCGATTATCCGGTGGTGCCAATATGGAAACCTGGGCGCTGGACTGGCATCTGGACGATCAAAACCTGCCGCTCATTCTGCGGCGTATGCCGGCGGGAAATGCCGAGGCAATCGATACTCCACTACAGATGGGCGCCATGGACCTGGCTACGGAGGCATCCCTGATCACCCTGGCCGCATCACAGGGCGTGAGTGTGCCCTGCGCCGTGTTGATTCTTAACGAAGATCACAATCTCGGAACCGGGTATATCATGACCCGGGAGCGAGGTGAGGCGCTGCCCTCTCGTATCCTGTTTGATGAAAAATACACCGCCGCCCGGGGGAAACTCGCCTACCAGTGTGGAGCGGCACTGGGCCGTATTCACCAGATTCCGCTAGCGACAGTGCCAGCGGCTTTGCGCAACCTCAGTATGGATGATGACCTGGATCGTCTGCAGGGCCTGCTGGACAAATACGGCAATGCATCCGCTGTGCATCAGCTGGGCCTGAACTGGCTGCGGCAGAACAAACCGGAGGATGGCAGGCGTTGTCTGGTGCACGGCGATTTTCGCAACGGCAACCTGCTGGTGGACGAACAGGGCCTGGTAGCTGTGCTGGACTGGGAACTCGCCCATATCGGCGACCCCGCCGAAGACCTGGGCTATCTCTGTGGCAATGTCTGGCGTTTTGGCAAAATCGACAAGCCGGTCGGGGGTTTCGGGGAGTATCGGGATTTACTGGATGGCTACCGGTCGGTCACAGGTTGGGCGCCTTGTCTGGAAGAAATTCGTTACTGGGAAGTATATTGTGCCCTGGGCTGGGGCATTGTTTGCCTTACCATGATCGATATGTACCGCAGCGGCCAGGCCCGAAGCCTGGAGCGCGCGGCTGTGGGGCGACGTATGTCCGAATCAGAAATCGATTTGTTGCTATTGCTGGAAGGAGAATTACCCCTGTGAGCCAGACTCATGCAGACGAACTGTTGCTGGCGGTTGGGACTTTCCTGCGCAGTGACCTGTTGCCGCAGCTGGAGGGATTCACCGCCTATACCACGCGTGTGGCAGCCAACAGCCTGGCTATAGTTGCCAGGGAGATACAGCTGCGGCCCGAGTTGGACCGTCTTGATGCAAAAGCCGCTGATGCCTATGGCATGCAGCCCGATGATGGTCCCGTGACACGCCAGCTCGCCCTCAAACTCAGGGACGGCGAACTGGCGGTAGATGCGAACCTGGTGCGGTATCTGAAGCAGCGTACGCTGCAATCACTGGCAATCGACAACCCCAAGTACTCCGGCTACCTGCTGGCACGTGAGTGTTGGGACGCTGATATAGAGGAAGATCAATCATGAGTGTTTTGATGCCCGAGCATATACCTGCCTACCTGGAAGAGCTGGATGCGTTTATCGCGGAAAAACTGCAACCGATAGAGCAGGCCGATGACAACATCCGTTTTTTTGATCACCGCCGCGAATACGCCCGCACCGACTGGGAGAATGACGGCCTGCCCACCGCGGAGTGGGAAGCATTACTGGGGAGGGCGCGGGACCTGGCGCGCGACGCCGGCCACCTGGCGTTCGCACTACCGGCGGAATACGGGGGAGGGGACGCCACCAACCTGGAGATGGCTATCGTGCGGGAGCACCTCACCGCAAAGGGTATAGGGCTGCACTGCGACCTACAAAATGAGCATGCGATTGTCGGTAACTTTCCTACCACTCTGGCCTTTCGGGACTTTGGCACACAGGCCCAGAAAGACGAATTCATTCCCGGCAGCATCGATGGCAGCATCGGTGTCGCCTTCGGCCTTACCGAGCCGGAGCATGGTTCCGATGCCACCTGGATGGAAACCAGGGCCGTACCGCAGCAGCGCGATGGTGTGGATGGCTGGTTGCTCAACGGCACCAAAATGTGGACCACGGGCGTGCATATCGCCTCGCATATCCTGATATTTGCGCGGGTCGAGGGCCGCGATGGCAGCGCCTACGGGATCACCTGTTTTGTGATGCCCAACCACTGTTCCGGGTTTAAGGTGGATCAGTGGCTGTGGACCTTCAATATGCCTACCGATCACCCACAGGTGTCTTTAACGGATGTCTGGTTGCCCGACTCGAGCATACTCGGTGAACCCGGTAAGGGGTTGGCCGTAGCCCAGCATTTTATGCACGAAAATCGCATACGTCAGGCGGCGTCCAGTCTCGGTACCACACGCTACTGTATTACCGAATCGGTAAAGTACGCGAATGAGCGGCACACCTTCGGCAAGCCCCTGTCCAGCAACCAGGCGATACAGTTCCGCCTGGCCGAGTTGCATGCGGACTACGAACTGGTCAAGGCCCTGACCTACCAGGTGGCTGCCGAGATGGATCGGATGTCCAAGCGGCAAGTGGCGGAAAAACTTTCGGAAAAAGTCGCTATCTGCAATTACCGGGCAAACCAGTTGGCCTGCAAGGCCGCCGATGAGGCGATTCAGGTACACGGGGGTATCGGCTACTCTCGTTACAAGCAGTTTGAACACCACTACCGACATCACCGGCGCTACCGTATTACGGAGGGCTCCGATGAAATCCAGCTGCGCAAGATAGCCGGGCATTTGTTTGGCTTCATCGGTCGAAAACCCGCTTAGTTCCCGACTTTTCGCAGCAGTCTTAAGGTGAATGTCAAGGGTGTGATTTATCGCCCCAGGGAGTACATTGGGCGATTGAATAGAGCAAAACAGCAAGGATGTTCAAGCGATGATATTGGGAACCCGCAAACTGGAAAAAGCCATGGAACTGGCCGCAAGTTATGACGAATGGCGCGAGGCTGCCCAGGACTACGATAGAGCGAAGGGCTTTGACCGCTGGCGCAGCAATGATTCATCTACCCAGTACGATAATGTCTCCATCCGGATTCGCCTGGACAGCCTGCAATCCCTGCGCGCCAGGCACGACAACCGCGGGCTGCTGTTTACCCTGAACGAGGGTATTCACGGCAATATGGGTGGGATGGGCAAGTCATCGCTGTATGAGCGGGCCATGTCGGGCACCAAGCAGCTTATCGTCGACTATGTCGATGAAATTGTCGACGCACTGGAACTGCTGGCCAGCCCCGAGGTGGAAGACATCAGTTTCGAGGAGAAACTCGAGTTCTTTCGGCGTGCTAATCATTGCTTTGGCCGTTCGGCGCTGATGATGAGCGGTTCCGGTATGTTGCTGTATTTCCACGTCGGTGTGGTGAAAGCGTTGTGGGGGCAGGGCTTACTGCCCAATATCATGTCCGGGGCCAGTGGTGGCTCGGTGGTGGGCAGCCTGCTCTGCACACACTCCGATGACGAGTTGCGTGAAATCTTCTCGCCCGAGTACCTGGTACAGGAAATCGAGCGGGAAGAGGGCCTGATCGCCGCTCTTGGCAGTATGCGGCCCAAAATGCTGCAATCAGATGAAGTGCAGGAAATGATCGAGCGCCTGATACCGGATATGACCTTTCAGGAGGCCTTTGAGCGTACCGGCAGAATGCTTAACATTTCCGTCGCACCGGTGGAGACGCATCAGACTTCCCGCCTGTTAAACGCTATTACGTCCCCCAATGTGCTGATTCAAAAGTCCGTTATGGCCTCTGCGGCAGTGCCGGGCCTGTTCCCGGCGGTGACGCTGGAAGCGCGGGATAAGTGGGGCGACCGCCAGCCTTACCTGCCATCACGGAAGTGGGTGGATGGCTCGGTCAGTGACGACCTGCCGACCAAGCGCCTGGCGCGCCTGTACGGTGTTAATCACTATATTGTCAGCCAGGCCAATCCGGCGGTACTGCCCTTTGTTACCGACACCAAACATCACCGGGGCACGCTGGCTATTCTGAAGAACACGGTCAGGCAGACCGGCAGGGAATGGCTGAATGCCGGTGCGGCGATATTCCACAAAACGCTCAGCAGGGATACAACCTTTTCCCAGGTCGCCAACACACTGATTTCCGTCGTCAACCAGGACTATATTGGCGACATCAATATTCTCCCGCGCAATCGCTTCCACAACCCATTCAAGCTGTTGGCCCGCCTGTCCACAGATGAAGTGATGAAACTGGTGTCGTCCGGGGAGCGCTCTGCCTGGCGCAAGATTGAGATGATCAGGAACCAGACCCGCATCAGCCGTACGCTGGATAAAATTGTCCGCGATTATGAAGAGCAGTACCTGCGTAAGAACAACGGGTCAAAGCAGGGTAAAGCGGCCCGGTCGGCCGCTTAGCCAAATCGAGAGGAGTTAGATCCGCTCGATTACGATAGCCGGGGCCATACCGCCCCCCGCGCACATGGTGACCAGTCCGAATTGCTGATCACGACGCTCCAGTTCATCCAGTACCGTGCCGATCAGCAGGGAGCCGGTGGCGCCGATGGGGTGACCCAGGGCCATGGCGCCGCCATTGACGTTAACCTTGTCGCGGTCCAGATCCAGGTCGCGAATAAATTTTTCCGCCACTACCGCAAAGGCCTCGTTGATTTCGAACAGGTCGATATCAGACACGGACAGGCCCGCTTTTTCCAGTACCCTCCTTGCCGCGGGCACCGGTGCATTCAGCATCAGGGTAGGGCAGTCGCCCATATTGCACATGGCCACAATGCGCGCGCGCGGCTTCATGCCGTTGGCTTTGGCGTACTCGGGCGAGGCCAGCAGCACCGCTCCGGCGCCGTCCACGACACCTGAGGAGTTGCCCGCGTGATGCACATGTGTAATCTCGAGCCCCGGGTACTTCTGCAACACCATATTGCGGTAGGTGGTGCCGGCCTCGTCCAACGGATAATCCGCTATCGGGGCAAAGGATGGCTTCAGCTCGGCCAGGCCCGCCAGAGTGGTCTGGGGGCGGGGGAACTCTTCCTTGTCCAGGGCCAATGACCCGTCAACCGAATAGACCGGCACCAGGCTCTTGTCGAAATGCCCATTGGCGATGGCGTTGGCCGCACGCTGCTGGGATTCGTAAGCCAGGGCATCCAGTGCCTCGCGCTCAATGCCCTCCAGGCTGGCGATAGCGTCGGCGCAGACACCCTGATGCGGCTGTGGGTGCATCTCGCGCAGCAGCAGGTTGCCGTTGTCCATGAAGGGGTTCGGGGCGACGCCGTCCTCACCATAAGTGGACATCATCTCTGCGCCACCGCCGATCACCAGATCCTCGGAGCCGGACATGATGTTCATGGCCGCCAGATTTACCGAGGAGATGCCAGAGCCGCAAAAGCGGTCCAGGGTCATACCACTGGAGCGAATATCGTAGCCCGCTTCCAATGCGGCCATACGCGCCAGGTCGCCGCTCTGGCGTCCGCGCTGGGAGCTGGTGCCGAAGATAACGTCTCCCACTTCCGCCGTGTTCAGGTCATTGCGCTCGGCGAGGGCCTTGAGCACTGAGGCACCCAGGTGTTGCGGGTGCTGTTCGGTCAGGGCGCCTTTGCCCTTCTTGCCGATGCCGCGAGGGGTGCGGCATGCGTCGATAATCCATGCTTCATTCATAAGCAGTTCTCCTTATTTACCCTTCCAGTTGGGCGCGCGCTTCTCGGCGAAAGCGGTAGAGCCCTCGATGGCGTCTTCACTGGTGAAGATGGGCATGACAATTTCCGACTGTTTTTTCCAGACCTCCTCATCGGACCACTGGGACGATTCAACCATCACCTGCTTGCTGACTTTGACCGCTAGCGGACCGTTGGCGCAGATGGTAGAGGCCAGCTCCCTGGCCGCATCCAGCGCGGTGCCTGAAGCCACTACGCGATTGACCAGGCCCATCTCGTAGGCCCGCTGGGCGCTGACGAAATCGCCGGTCAGGGCGAACTCCATAGCCAGGCGTGACGGTATCTGGCGCGGTAGCCTGACCAGGCCCCCGGCTGCGGCGGCCAGGCCGCGCTTTACCTCAGGTATGCCGAACTTGGCGTCGTCTGCGGCGACGATCAGGTCGCATGAAATGGCAATTTCAAGGCCGCCGGCCAGGGCATAGCCCTCGATGGCTGCGATCAGTGGTTTTTGTGGGGGTTTCTCTGTCAGGCCGGCGAAGCCGCGACCCTCTATATAGGGTACTTCACCACTTACGAAGGCCTTCAGGTCCATACCGGAACAAAATGTGCCTCCGGCGCCGGTGAGGATGGCAACGCGAATCTCATCGTTGCTGTCCAGCTCATCCAGGGCGGCGACAACGCCCTCGGCCAGGGCCTTGTTGGCGGCGTTTCTCGCCTCGGGGCGGTTCAGGGTGATGGTCATGATGCCGTCAGCTACGTCTACCAGTACTTCGTCGGACATTGTTGTGCTCCTTTGCGTGATTATTATAAACTTCGCCCGGCAACGGGTGCTACAGGGCGAAGTGATCAGTCGATCAAGTGCACCGCCATATCGGCCAGCGGGCCCACCATGTCGCCACGGGAATCGGCCTCTGTGCTGGATGCGGTACCTATCTGGGCGCGCTTGACGATACCCTGGAGAATCGCCGCCAGGCGAAACAGCGAAAATATCATGTAGAAATTCCAGTTATCGATGCTGTGCCGCCCGGTGCGTTCACAATAGCGGGCGATGTATTCCTCATCCGTGGGAATACCCAGGGCATGGCGGTCTACCCCGGCCAGGCCTTTGACCCTGCCTTCCCGCGGTAGCATCCAGGCCATGCACTGGTTGGCCAGGTCGGCCAGGGGGTGGCCCAGGGTGGACAGCTCCCAGTCCAGCAGCGCGATGACCCGGGGCTCGGAGGGGTGAAACATCATGTTGTCCAGCCGGTAGTCGCCGTGTACCAGGCTGACCGTGCCATCATCTGCGGGCATATTGGCCGGCAGCCAGGTCATCAGGGTTTCCATGGCTGCGATGTGTTGGGTCTCTGAGGCCTTGTACTGCTTGGTCCAGCGGCCCAACTGGCGCTCAAAATAGTTGCCGGGTCGGCCGAAATCGGCGAGGCCTACCGCGTCCACATCCACGTTGTGCAGGGCCGCCATGGTCTGGTTCATGGCATCGTAGATTGCGCTGCGCTCCTCGTTATTGGCTGCCTCCGGCAATAGAGGATCCCACAGTATGCGTCCTTCCATATACTCCATGATATAAAACATGGAGCCGATGACAGCTTCGTCCTCACACAAAAGGTAGGTTTTTGGTACCGGTACGTCTGTGTCTTGCAAGGCGGTAATGACGCGATATTCCCGGTCTACCGCATGGGCTGATTTCAGCAACTCGCCCGGAGGCTTGCGTCGCAGGACGTAGGCCTGATCGCCCGCGGTGAGCTTGAAGGTCGGGTTGGACTGCCCGCCGGCGAACTTCTCCGCGCTCACCGGGCCATTGAAACCGGGAATGTGCGCGGCCAGGTAGTCGCCGAGAGTTTTAGTGTCGAGCTGCTGTGTGGTCATATCGTTTTCTTTGTTGTGACTGTAGGAGCCTGCAAGCCGTGCCAGAGTCTGTGCTGTGGGTGGGTGCACAGCAAGGACTTCTCGCAACAAATTAATATACCAAAGCTTACACCGTGGTGGAATTAATTGAGCCGGCCCGGGCTGCGCGCTATGCTACCCACCAGGCGCTGGCAGTGTAGCAGAGCGTATACCGTGTGGTAGGTGAATCACTGCCCCTGGTCAGGCCAGCGCCGAATCCGATTAAACCAGACAACGGGAATGCACAACTGTGGTAGAGCCTATAGGGGACTCGCAGCAACGCCAGGTGAAGGAGATGACCGCGCAATTCATCTGTCAGGCGGAATCAATTTTTGACCGGAGTTTTGAGCGGGTACCGGTGCTGTTTGACCTGCGTGGCCGCGTCGCAGGTATGTTCAAGGTGGTGGGGCGCATGCGTTGCATTCGCTACAACCCGTGGATTTTCGGTAAGTATTTTGAGGAAAACCTGAGCGACACGGTACCCCATGAGGTTGCGCACTTCATCGTGCACGAGGTGTACGGTCGGCGCTCAGTCAAGCCTCACGGTCAGCAGTGGCAGGCGTTGATGGCCAGGTTTGGCGCTGATGCGGGGGTGACCTTCAATCTGGACCTGGAGGGTATTCCCCAGCGTCGCCAGAGAACCCATCCCTATCACTGCGGTTGCCGTTTGCACGAACTATCGAGCACCAGGCACAACCGGATTGTGCGTGGTGCGGGCCGCTATCACTGCCGCTACTGCGATGGCCAGTTGCTCTACGTCCCCTAAAATCCAAAAGGGGCAGGCCCTCTGACCCTTTTGGTTTTTAGTTGCCCATGCCCAGTTCAACACCGCTGAACATATTAGCCTCATCGTCCAGTGTGGTCTTTTCGACCACTGCCCGGTCGGCCTGCAACTGTGCCTCATTGATCAGGTAACTCTTGACGGCGACGACACGCTGCTCTGCCAACTCCAGCATTCGGGCGTCGCTTACATCGATACTGTGCACCACCAACTGGTACTGATCATTCGGAGTGGGTTCAGCAGTTTGCCCGGCACTGGCAGGTAGTGACTTGTAGCGCGCCACGATGGCCTTTTCCCATGCGGCTCCCTTGCTGTCGAGCTCTTGGGGGGCCAATCCCCCGGCGACCAGTTGCTCTCGCAGGGCGTTTTTTTGTAAGTATTCGCGGTCGGTGGGGATATTGAGGCGACCTGTAATCACCAGGGTCAGTCCCGGGCGCTGGGTGAGGGCCGCGGTGAGTTGATCCAGTTTGGTTTTGGCCCTCTCATCCAGTTGCGCAGAGCCGGAGGCGAAATTCAGGCGCTGCAGGTCCTCTTCGCTACCCACAAGATTCGCCAACAGGTTGAATGGCGCTGTCACGGCCTTGATGATGATATTGAGGAAAGCGTCGAATATAACGCTGCTCACATCGAATTCCGGATCATCGACATTGCCCGTAACCGGTACTTTCATGTCGATAACACCGTTTGAGTCAGTCAGCAGTGCCAGGCCCAGTTTCAGGGGAATATCCAGGGCCTTTTCACTATCGACCTTCTCGCCCAGTTTCAGCTGGTCGATCAGGACTTCGTTATGGCCCTGCATCTCATTATTTTGCAATACGTAATGCAAGTGCAGGTTGAGCAATCCGCGATCGATGGCATACCCGGCATAAGTACTGGAGTAGGGCGTGAGCAAAGCGAGGTCCACGCCGTCGAATGTGAGGCTTAGATCCAGTGCGATTGGCGTGCTGAAGGGTTGGGCGCTACCTTTTAATGCCACAGGCGCGTAGCCGTCTACAGAGCCTTTCATATCGACCCTTGTCTCAGCCCCGGGCTCCGTGCTGATGCCCAGCACCTCGCCGTTGAGTTCGCCGATGACTGTACGGAATTTAATGGGCAGTGACTCGTCCATAAAATCGATTGCACTGTCGGTGACAAGTATGGTCGGAATGTTCACGGTCCAGGGTTTATCATCCAGAGACAGGTCCTCGGCAATTTCGCCCGCTCTTTCACCGACTTCTTCCTGCCATACATTCTGGGCGTTGATGGAGCCATCTTTCCTGATGTGTATACGGCCGGAAAAGTTGTCTATCGACAGTTTTTCCATCGCGACACGGTGCTGTTCAAGATCGACTTCCAGCGCCTCCCAGCGCACCGTGTCCCAGCTGGTGAGGGCGGTTTCGGCATCCACTATCTTGCCGGAGAAATCCGTGATCGCACCGTCCAGGTGTACCGTGGTGGGTGCATAGTCTGCCAGCACCACTTCCCCGGCAACTTGCAGCTGGCCGCCTGTCAGTCGCGCCTTGAGCGCGCCTGGCAGGTTGGGGTTGAACCAGGTCAGTGGCAGTCCCTCCAGCTTATACCCGATGCTGCCATTGCCACTGGCCAGCGCCAGGCTGCCGTCAAGTGCGACTTGCAACTGTTGGTTGACCATCAGCTTCAGGGACAGCGGGCTGTCCCCGGACAGGGGCCAGGTAAGCTCATCAATACTGGCCTCTATCGGCGTTACCTCCAGTACCGGAGGATCGGTGAATTCTGAACGCCAGCGCAGGCTGCTGTCCTGTAGCCGGGTAGTTTTGATGTCTGCTGTCCAGCCACTGTCCTCATCGCCGGCTTGGGGTTCTTCTTCCGCGGCCGGGTCCGCGGGGAAGTCGACGACGAACAGCTCCGCCAGACTGGCTTGCGTCCCTTCGCTCCAGCCGGCCACGGCCAGCCCATCCACGGTGATCGAATCAATGGAGGCGTGTTGTGGCTGACTGTCCAACGTAACCCCCTCAATTGTCAGGTCATTCAGGCCGAGTGAAGTATCGGGCAGTTGTCCTGTATCTTTGGGCGCTATATCGACACCCCTTAAGTGTATCCGGCCATCTGTGATTCGGTAGGTGAAGGCGTCTTCCCAGTTCAGGTGATACTCGCCCTCTACATCGAGACGACCGTCCTTTAACTCAAATTGCACCCATGGCTCGGCGAAACGCCAGAAAGTCCGAAGGCGCAGGTTTGAAAGCAGCAGACTACCCTCGCTGTGGGCAGCGGGGACGGACACGCTACCCTCCCAATGCAGGCTGCCTCCCCCTTCGCCATAAGCATCGATGCTGTACGGGCGTCCCTCTTCAAGAACGGTAGACAGATCCAGGACACGAATGGCCAGGCCGTCCCAGTGAGTGCTGTAGGGTGTCTCCCGGGACTCATCGGTGATGACGATCATCTGTGAGTGAAAGTCGAGGTCATGTATGGTCAGGCCGGGCATGGGCCCCGGAGTTTGTTCAGCGACCGGTTCATCAGGCTCGCTGATGACCATGTCCGAGAAATTGAATTTGTTGCCAGGCAGGCGTTTGACGTGGACATAAAGCCCCTGAACCTTTACCGCGTCAAACACCCAGCCCTCTTGCCAGAGGCTCTCCAGCGACAGGTTAACGGTGGCTTTATCTACCTCGAAGAAGCGTTCACCCCCATGTTCGGGCAGCGTCGCATGACGCACCTCCAGGGCGAGGGTGAAGGGGTTGAAAAGCACCAACTCGGTGTGCAACTGCCGATCAAAAGTCTGTTGTACATACCACGGTGGCAGGAAATTGAGGGCGGGCGTGATGACCAATACAACTATGGCGAGGTAGACGATATAGATAATCGCCAGAATACGTATGATTGTTCGCACCACAACATCCTTATTGCTTCACTAGCGGCGGTAAATATAGCCTATGGAGAGGGGGATGCCTAATCTACAAGAATGATTAATCTTTAAGAATCGAAAGGGCCATAGTATTGAATGCTGCCGAAGGTAGCTGCTTCCGGGAGCAGTGGGACGTACCCTCACCCACCTTAAGTAAATACCAATCTGGTCAGAGTCGTGGCTCACAGCCCTTTGCGGTAGGTATAGGGCGTCACCCCCGTCCAGCCCTTGAAGGCCCGGATAAAGGCGCTGGACTCCGAGAAGCCGGCTCTGTGGGCAATTTCCTCAATACTCAGCCCCTGCTTGCCCAGGAAGTACAGGGCCGTATCGCGGCGTACCTGGTTCTTGATCTCCTTGAAGGTGGAGCCCTCGGACGACAGGCGCCTGCGCAGCGTCTGGGGGTGGACCTCCAGCATTGTCGCCACCTCGTTCAACTCGGGCATATTCCCCAGGTTGCGCCGCACGATATGCCGCACACGGGAAGTCCAGCTGTTGCTGGCATAGTCCTGGGTGAGCATGATCAGCACCGGGTGGCGCAGGAAGTGACGCAGGGATGTTTCGTTTTGGGTGACACGTTTTTCCAGCAGGGCCCCCGACAGCACCAGTTGCGATTGCGCTTGCTCAAACTGCACAGGGTTGGCCAGGAACATGTGGCGGTAGTCGACCAGCTGAGCTTGAGGCGCGTAGTTCAGGTCCACCCTCTGGATGGGCAGGTGTTCCTGCACCAGCCAACTGGCAAAGCGGTGGATATTGAATAACACAAGTTCGTTCAGGTAGGGGCTTTCATCGATACTATCGCCCGATGCTGCCAGGTAAATGCGGACCTCGTCCCCGTCTTCTTCCAGGTGAGGGTTTAAACCAAATTCAAACATCTGGTAGAAACGACAATAGCGGCTCAGGGCCTGTCCCAGGGTCTCGCAGCCAATCACCGCGTGGCACATCATAGACCAGCAGCCAAGGGGCATGCGTCGGGAGGTATAACCCAGGGTCTCATCCCCCATTGCCAACATGGTACTTACCTGCAGGTCGGCAAAGCGCTCGACAGAGATGCGCGCATTGTCCTCCAGCAGCAGGCGCGGGGAAATACGGTTCTTGCGCAACAGGCTAATCGGGTCCAGGCCGCGGGCTACGGCATTTTTAAGCACTGCCCTGGCGAAATAGACTGAAATTGACAGATCGCGCATGGGCTCCTCAGGCCCGGCCGGTGGCGGTGCTGAGATGAACGGGTTTGTGTTCCACCGAGGCAACGCGGTTGCGTCCACCACGCTTGGCCAGATACATGGCCCGGTCGGCTTCCTGGCTCAATTCGTTCAGATCGACTTCACCCATGACACAGGCAACACCCAGGCTCACGGTGACCGGAATACGCTGTTGATCCACCAGTAATGGCCGCTCACCTATGGCCACGCGAATACGCTCCGCCAGTCTCCGCGCGGCATCCAGCGTCGAAGCGGGCAGGATCAACAGGTACTCCTCGCCGCCGGTGCGGGCCACTACATCGCTGGCACGGCTCATCTGTCGCAGAATTTCTGCCACCTGGCGTATCACGTGATCTCCCGTTTCATGGCCGAAGCTATCGTTTACCTTCTTGAAGTGGTCAATATCCACCATGATGGCCGCGGTGGGGAGCCCTTGCCTGCTAGCATGCGCCAGGCTGATATACATAGCGTCTTCCAGGCCGCGGCGGTTCAGCAGGCGGGTGAGGGGGTCTTCGGTGGCCAGGTGGGACAAATGCTGCTGATATTCGATAAGCACGCTGGCCAGAAAGCCGATCGCTACCAAGGCGTAGGCAGAGCTGTGTACGCCAAAGGCGATGGTCTGGGCCTGGGGGTAGTTGGCGTCCCCCCGCAACTGGTAGAGAGCCACTGGTATGCCCACGACCATGGTCAGCGCAGCCCAGGCGATGATGGCGTCTCCGATGTTGCGCTGCTGCCAGCCGCGCCAGGCGCAGAGCAGCCCCACCCCGGCAAAGAACAGTGCGGCTGCTGATGTCTGTACGACAAACATACGTTGTGGCGTCAAAAAGAACACGCTGAGGCAGGCAAAGAGGCAGATAACACCGAGCACCGTGCGGCCGCGGGTAACACCCGCCCGCTGCCCGGCGGCCATAAACAAGATATAGCTGGTGAGAATGGATGCCACTGAGGGGACATCCACCGCCATGGGGATGCTGGCTCCCTGCTGCAGGGTGAGGGCGATCCAGGCCAGCAGGGCAGCCATGAAATACACAGTGTACAGACCCAGGCCCGCCGGTGGGTTGCCGGAGTCACTGAGTACATAAACCACCAGCATCTGGGCACAGGTGATTGAGAAGATAAGGCCAAAAAAAATAAAAGCCCAATTTTCCGGGAAAATTTGCTCCATTGTACTCCCTGTTCCAGCCGTTCCGTTTGGCTGTGATTTACTGTCAATTTATTTGTAGGGGCAGGTCATTGTTGACCCACCACGTGCTCTCCATACTGTTTCCCGCTCACAATCCGGCTACAGAGGGCACAGCATGTTGCAACGAGAGTTTACCGAAGAACAAAATATGTTTCGCGATGCCTATCGCAAATTTCTCGCAACCCAGATTGTGCCACATATGGAGACCTGGCGTGAGGCGGGAATTGTCGACCGGGAGGCCTTTAGCAAGGCGGGGGAGCAGGGCTTTCTCATGGTCTGGCCCGATGAGCAATATGGGGGTATGGGAGACCCCGATTTTCGCTTCGAACAAATTATCCTGGAAGAGACCGCCTATGCCAGGGTAGGCGACTGGTACAACTCCCTGCACAGCCGCCTCGTGGGCCCCTATTTCACCCGTTTCGGCAACGACGAGCAGTGCCAGCGGTTCCTGCCAAAATGCGTTAGCGGTGAAAGTATCCTCGCCATCGCCATGACGGAGCCAGACGCGGGCAGTGACCTGGCGGGCATGCGCTCGGTGGCGGTGGAGCAGGATGATCACTGGGTGCTCAATGGCTCCAAGACATTTATCTCCAACGGCATTAACGCCGATGTGGTGATCGTGGCCGCCAAAACGGATCCGGACAATAACCCGCACCACATGACCCTGTTCATCATCGAGCGCGGGATGGAAGGTTTCGAGCGGGGTCGTAACCTGGCGAAAATGGGCCTGAAAGCCCAGGATACCTCCGAGTTGTTTTTCAACGATGTGAAAGTGCCCAAAGCCAATGTACTGGGAGAGCCCGGGCAGGGCTTTATTTATCTCATGAAAGGCCTGGCGGAGGAGCGTTTGATTGGTGCCGCCGGCTACCTTGCATCCGCCCAGTTGTCATGGAACCTGACGGCGGATTACGTGAAAGAGCGCAAGGCCTTCGGCAAGCCCCTGGCGGCTTTCCAGAATACCCAGTTCAAGCTGGCCGAGATGCGTACCGAGCTGGACCTGGCCCAGGTGTACGTGGATCAGTGTGTCAGGTCGTTTAACGCCGGCCAGTTGACCGCCGTGGATGCCGCCAAGGCCAAGCTGGTCGCCAGCGAATTACAGGTGGCCGTCGCCGACCTGGGCGTGCAATTACACGGCGGGAACGGCTACATGGACGAGTACCCTATTAGCAGGCAGTATACAGACGCGAAGGTTTCCACCATCTATGCGGGCAGTTCCGAGGTAATGAAAATCATCATTAGTCGGGAGTGCCTGTCGGATGACTATGTACCATTCAATACTCGTAATTTTTAACAATTGAACCAAGGAGAAAACTTATGGATCTTGCAGGAAAAGTAGCGATTGTCACCGGCGGCGCCTCAGGACTGGGTCGCGCCACGGTTGAAGCTTATGTGGCAAAGGGCGTTAAGGTCGCCATCTTTGACATGAACGAAGACAAGGCCAATGAGGTCATCGGTGAGTTGGGCGCAGACAATGTCGCGTTCTGGAACGTCAATGTGGCGGATGAAGATTCGGTTGCGGCCGCTGTGGAGGGTGTCGTGGAGAAATTTGGCGCCATTCATATCTGCAATAACTATGCGGGCATAGGTAACGCCTGCAAAACTTACGGTAAGAAAGGGGTGTTCCCCCTGGATCAGTACATGCTGGTCATCAATATTAACCTGGTCGGTACGTTTAACGTATCGCGCTACGCCGCCGAGCAGATGGCGAAAAATGATCCCATCAATGACGACGGTGGTCGTGGTGTGATCATCAACACCGCCTCCGTTGCCGCCTACGAGGGCCAGGTGGGCCAGCTGGCCTACAGTGCCAGTAAGGGCGGTATTGTCGGTATGACCCTGCCTATGGCGCGTGACCTGGCCAGCTACGGCATCCGGGTAAACACGATTGTACCGGGCCTGATTCACACGCCCTTGTTCGAGTTGATGCCGGAGCCGGTCTACAAATCCCTGGAAGCCAGCGTGTGTTACCCCCCGCGCCTGGGTCAGCCCAAGGAGATCGCACATATGTCGGTATTCATAGCGGAGAATGACTACATGAACGGTGAATGTATCCGCCTGGATGGTGCCATCCGCATGCAACCGCGCTAGGGTCTGCTAATACCATTTGAGTTGGCCCTGTTGAGCCAGAAAAAGCGCCAATCGAGGCGCGAGGAGAGAGGTTTGGTTATTCCAAATGAACGACGAGCAACGACGAGTGGCGCTTTTTCTGGCTCAACCCGGAGGGCCGCCACTATTTTTCCGCCCAGCGTCGTTAGAAGACGCTTATGTGGGCCCACCACATTACGCGTCTCCTGCCTAGCTGGACGGAAAAATAGAGGCGGCAGGGCTAACTCAAATGGTATTAGCAGATCCTAAGGAGACCGAAATGGGGCCACTAAACGGCTATACGGTAATAGAACTGGCGGGCATCGGGCCGGCCCCTATGGGCGGCATGGTACTGGCCGACATGGGCGCCGAGGTGATCCGCATCGACCGGGCTTCAGGCGCCAACGCTCTGGTGATGAAGGATGTCAGCTCCCGCGGCAAAAAGTCCGTGGTGCTCAACCTCAAGGATGCAGGCGGCATCGAGACCCTGTTGCGCATGGTGGAGAACGCCGATGTACTTATCGACCCCTTCCGCCCGGGTGTTTGTGAAAAGCTCGGTATTGGCCCCGATGTCTGTTTGCAGCGCAACCCCAAACTGATATTCGCCCGGATGACCGGCTGGGGCCAGGAGGGTCCTCTGGCCCATGCCGCCGGGCACGATATCAACTATATCTCCATCACCGGTGCGCTCTACGCCATGGGCAGAAAAGGTGAGAAGCCGGTGCCGCCGCTGAACTTGGTGGGGGATATGGGTGGCGGCGGCATGTTGCTGGTCAACGGTGTCCTGGCGGCGCTGTTGGAAGCGGCGAATTCCGGCAAGGGACAGGTCATCGATGTGGCCATGGTGGATGGTGCGGCCCAGCTCATGTGGATGTTCCACAGCTTCGAGGCTCTGGGCTTTTGGGATGCGAGCCAGCGCGAATCCAATATGCTGGACGGGGGGGCTCATTTCTACGATAGCTACGAGTGCGCCGATGGGGAGTATGTCTCCATAGGTTCTATCGAGCCCCAGTTTTATGCACTGTTAAAGGAGTTGGCGGGGTTGTCCGAGGAGGACTTTGGCAACCAGAACGACCCGTCCCAGTGGCCGGTTATGAAGGAGAAGCTGACCGCGGTGTTCAAGAAAAAAACACAGGCCCAGTGGTGTGACGTCATGGAGGGGACGGATGTCTGTTTCGCACCTGTGCTGAATTTTAAGGATGCACCGAAACACCCGGCCAATGTCGCGCGTGACACCTATATCGAGGTGGATGGCGTCACCCAGCCGGCACCGGCGCCGCGCTTTAGTCGCACCCCCTCAACGGTGGAGCACGGCGGGCACGACGTCGGTGAAGATACCGATGCCGTATTAACCGCCATGGGGTTCGGTGAACAGGAAATTGCCGGACTCAGAGACTCAGGCGCCATCGTCTGATCAATTAGCTATGGGAGAACGCTGATGAGTGATTATGAAACAGTCCTGGTCGAGCGCCAGGGTCCGGTGGCAATCGTCACCATGAACAGGCCCGACAGCCTCAATGCCTTTGATTCCGGCCTGCGGCGGGACCTGCTGCGGGCGGTACGTGAAGTCAATGACGATGACAGCGTGCGCGTCGTGGTGCTGACCGGTGCCGGCCGCGGTTTCGGGGCTGGCGCTGACCTGGCGGAGGTGACAGGAGGAGATCCGCACTTTCGGGTAGAGGATTATCTCAACGGTCAGTTCAAACCCATTCTCATGGGGATCACAGAGGCCCCCAAGCCCTGGATCAGTGCCATCAACGGCCCTGCGGCGGGTGTATCCAGCTCCTTTGCCATGGCCTGTGATCTTACCGTGATGGCGGATGACGCTTATATTTACCAGGCCTTTTCAGCCATCAGCCTGATTCCGGATGGTGGTGCCACCTGGCACCTGGTGCGTACCCTGGGGCGCAAGCGCGCCTACGAGGTCATTGTCACGGGTGAAAAAATCAGTGCGCAGAAGTGCCTGGACTGGGGCCTGTGCAACCGGGTAGTGCCGGCCGATGAGCTGCTGCCGCAAACCCTGGCCTGGGCTGAAGAACTGGCGGGCAAGGCGCCCCTGTCACTGCGCTATGCCAAGGCGGCCCTGAACGATGCCATCGAAGACTCGGTGGGCGACACTATTTCCAAAGAGGCCAAACTGCAGCATATTTGCATTACCAGTGCGGATGCGACGGAAGGTGTTGCCGCTTTTATCGAAAAACGTGCACCCCGGTGGCAGGGGCGCTAAGGCGAGCCATCTAACATTCTGCGTTATAGTGTCCCGCCAGTGTATTAGCGGAGAACTCTATGGACGGTGACGACAGGCCCGAATTGAACGCGTGGCGGGAGCGCATCGAGCGCACCCTGGATGAGCGACGGTCAGAAGCCCGGGCCAGGCGGCATACCAGGGGATATCGTACAGCGCGGGAAAATGTCGCCGACCTGGTCGATGAAGGTTCTTTTCAGGAATACGGTCAGTTGGCGGTGGCCGCCCAGCGCAGTCGTCGCGACTACGAGGATCTGCAAACCAGTACTGCCGCCGATGGCATCATAACCGGCACCTGTACCATCAACGCCGACAGTGTCGGAGCCCGGCGGGGGCGCGCCGCGATCATCGTCAACGACTATGCCGTACTCGCCGGGACCCAGGGGTTTTTCCATCACAAGAAACTGGACCGGATCTGTGAGCTGGCGCAAGAGCTGTCCCTGCCCCTGGTCATGTACACAGAGGGCGGTGGGGGTCGCCCCGGGGATACCGATGTCACCACCCATATGGCCGGCCTCAATATCAAATCCTTTAGCACCTGGGCTGCCCTGAGCGGCGTGGTGCCGCGCGTTGCGGTAAACAATGGTTATTGCTTTGCCGGCAATGCGGCGCTGTTTGGCTGCGCCGATTTTACTATTGCCACCCGCAACTCCTGGATCGGTATGGCCGGACCCGCGATGATCGAGGGGGGTGGCCTGGGTAAGTTCGAGCCCACTGAGATAGGCCCCATCTCCGTGCAGGAAAAAAACGGCGTGGTGGATATTGTGGCCGAGGATGAGGCGCACGCCACCGCTTTGGCACAGCAATTACTGTCCTATTTCCAGGGGGATGTGCAGGAGTGGCAGACGGTGCCCCAGGAACCGCTGCGGGATTTGATTCCCCAGGACCGGCGTTGGGCATACCCGGTGCGCCGGGTTATTGAAACCATCGCCGACCAGGGTTCTTTCCTTGAACTGCAGCGCATCTACGGGCGCAGCATTATCACCGGGTTTATCCGCCTGGAGGGCAAGCCGGTCGCTCTCATCGCCAATGACTGCCAGCAACTGGGCGGGGCGGTAGACGCCCAGGCCTCGGAAAAGGCCGCGCGCTTTCTGCAGATTTGCGATGCGTTCAAACTGCCCTTGCTCTCCCTCACGGATACCCCCGGGTTTATGGTGGGACCAGACAGTGAGGTACAGGGCGCGGTGCGGCGTATGTCCTCCCTGTTCCTGGCCGGCGCCAGGATGAGCGTGCCGATAGTGGCCATATTTTTGCGCAAGGGCTACGGCCTGGGCGCCATGGCGATGACCGGGGGCAGCTTTGTAAACCCCGTGTACTCGGCTTCCTGGCCTACCGGGGAGTTTGGCGGTATGGGTTTGGAGGGCGCCGTACGCCTGGGGTTCAAAAAGGAGCTGGATGCGGTGGCTGACCCCGCCGAGCGCGAGGCGTTGTTCCAGCAACTACTGGCGCGCATGTATGAGTTGGGCAAGGCCTCTGAAGCGGCCGCTTATTTGGAGATCGATGCGGTGATCGATCCGGCGGACACCCGTGCGGTGATATTGCGCGCATTGGCAGCGGCGGGGACTGCTTAGTGGCTGACACTTCGCAAGGAAGTGTCTATGTATTCTGTCCCAGGGCAGTGCTACAGGCCGCTTCTGCCCTCGGGGTAGACAGTGCGGACTTGCTACAAGACACCGGTATTAATCCGGACTTGCTGCGAGACCCCGGCGAGCGTATTCCCCTGGCGCAGTATCTGGACCTTTACCAGATGGCCGTGGAGCGCACAGGTAATCCGGATCTTGGTTTGTATGTGGGGCACATTATCTATTTCAGCGGTATGAACCTGCACCTGTATATGACCACCATCTGTCGCAACCTGAAGGAGTACTTCAATGTGATACCCAGCACTATCCGGTTGCGTGGTGACACCGGGCGGGTGCTGATCAGGCCAAAAGGTCAGTTTATCCGGCTCGAATGGCATGCCCTGCATGAGGAAACCAGAGCATGGCGCCCATTGGTCGATGAGATGCTGAAATCTTCCGTGGATATTGTAAACGGCATCTGCGCGCTGCCGGTGCCGGTGCATGCCGCGGAGTTTTCCTATCCCGCTCCGGACGATACCCGGGCCCTGAAGAGAGCCTTTGGCTCTAATTTAAAATTTGGTTGCGAGGTGAGCTGCGTCTATTTCGCACGGGAAACAGTGCGTTATCCACTGATTGACCTGGATTTTGAGTTGGGCAGGGATTTCTGGGCGGGCCCTGTATCTGTGTTCGAGGAACCGGATGGTGTGGACCCGTTTCTGCGCGACACTCGCGCGGTTATGCGCAGGGCGCTACCGGGCGGTGAGCTCACCATAGATACGCTTGCTACCGCTATGGGTATATCGCGACGGACCTTACAGCGCCGCCTCAGCGCGCTCGATTCCAGTTTTAAACGAATGCTGCAGGATGTTCGGGAGGAATTGTCGTTGCGTTACCTGGATGACCCGCGGTTGGCGATTACTGAAATCGCCCTGTTACTGGGTTATTCTGACCAGGCGTCTTTTTCCAATGCGTTCAAGGTGTGGCGTGGTTGTGCGCCCAGTGAATATCGCCAGAGTGGCGAACGATAAATCAACTTGCACAGGATGTATCGACAATGAAAAACCTTTTTGATGTAAGCGGTAAAGTCGCCGTGGTCACCGGCGGCTCCCGGGGCATAGGCGCTATGATCGCGCGCGGATTCGTGGAAAACGGCGTAAAAACCTATATCACGGCGCGCAAGGAAGAAGAACTGAATGCCACGGCGCAGGACTTGTCCGCGCTGGGGGAATGCATTGCCATCACCTCCAACCTGGCGACCCTGGAGGGTGTGGCGGCGTTTGCCGATGCCATCAAGGAGCGTGAGGGTCGGGTCAATATCCTGGTCAATAACGCCGGTGCCACCTGGGGTGCGGACATCGACGATTTCCCCGAGAGCGGTTGGGACAAGATCATGGATCTCAATGTGAAGTCCCTGTTTTTCCTGACCCAGCAATTACTGCCGGTTCTGCGCGCGGCTGGCACCGCTGAGGATCCCGCCCGGGTTATCAACATTGGCTCCATCAACGGCTTCACCCATTCACATATGAACAATTACTCCTATAGTGCCAGTAAGGCCGCGGTGCACCACTTAACCCGTCACCTCGGTGCCGATCTGGGACCTGAACACATCAATGTGAACGGTATCGCCCCCGGCTTCTTTCCCAGCAAGATGACGGCTCATTTGCTGGAGCATGAGGAAGAAATGGCCGCGGGCTTCCCCCTGCGCCGCCTGGGCAATGCCGAAGACGCCGCGGGTACAGCGATCTATCTCAGTTCTCGCGCCTCGGCCTGGGTGACGGGGCACACTATTGCCCTGGATGGCGGGTATATAGCGGCAGCCTGATGATCAGTGAGACCCCCGAGCTATACTTGATTCACGATACCTCGCTGGATCCTGCCGCGCTTGCACAAAGCGTTCCACAGAACCCGTTTATCGCCGTGCCCTGGAGTGATCGCGACACGCCGCCCGCCGGCGCCAGGGTGCTGCTGTGCCTTGGGGATGAGCAGATTCGCGATGTTGCCCATCAGGCGCTTCAACGACAGTGGCAAGTGGGCATCCTGCCTCACCCGGAGGCGCGCCAGGCCACGGTCACCCTGGGTGTAAAAGGTGAGTTGGTGGAGGTGTTTAATCACTATGTCGGCGTCGAGGCCATCGAGGCGGATGTCCTGACCTGTAACGACGAACTGGTTTTCTCCTCAGTGGTTCTGGGGCGGGTTCTCGCCCTGCGGCCCAACGATATAAATCGTCATCAAACGGGTTGGAGCCTGTTTGTCGGTGCGCTCAAAGGCCTTGGAAAGATGAGGCTCAGCCCCTACAAGCTGACCACGGGTAAGGACCGGGAAATACGACTCGCGGCCCTGGGTATGGTTGTCCTGGGACATACCCAGAGTACGCTGGCGGAACGCGCGTTTTCGGAAAACCTGGGCATCACCGATGGGCGCCTCTCAGCGCTGGTGTTGGCGCCGCGTAGCATTATCAGTTATTTACGGTTCATGCTGCGCCTGCTGTGGCCGAAGAAAATCAGCCTGTCACAGTTGCCTGCCTCACTGGGGCTGGTTCAGAGTGACCGAATTCACCTGGAAGCACCCCGGGGTACCGAGTACCTGCTGGACGGTAAACCGGTACACGCCACTGAAATCGAGTTCCGGGTGCTGGAACAAAAGCTGCGGCTGTTACCGGGGCCGGCCCTGGTGCCAAGGCAGGACGAGAAAAAGTCCAGTGATAAGGAAACAGTGCGACTCAACCATATTCCAGTGGATGAATCTGTACGGCCACTGACTGATAGAAAGCTGCCCCTGTTCACTCATGCCGGTGAGGAGGATTACCGGGAACTGTTTGTCGCCTTGCGGGACAACGCCACGGCGTCCTCTGCCTACCAGGTATTGATGGTGTTGAGTGTGTTGCTCGCACTCACCGGACTCTATGCGAATTCCGCGCCGGTTATTATCGGCGCCATGGTCCTGGCACCGCTGATGCCTCCTGTTGTGTCACTGGCCATGGGGCTGGCCCGCACCGAGTCCAGTCTGATTCAGAGCTCGCTGCGCACACTGGCCATTGGCGTGGCCTGGGGGTTGGCCTGCGGTATTGTACTGGCCTGGATAATGCCGCTGGAAATCCCCACCGCCGAAATGAGGGTGCGTATGTCACCCACGCTGCTTGACCTGCTGGTGGCCGTCATTTCCGGTATTGCAGGTGCCTATGCCCATGCCAAAGAGAATATCGCCAAGGGGCTGGCGGGTGTGGCCATCGCTGTGGCCCTGGTGCCGCCACTGAGCGTGGCAGGCATTGGCCTGGGATGGGCTGACTGGAATATGGCGGGTGGCGCATTACTGCTGCTGATTACCAACCTGGTGGGCATAGCTCTGGCGGGCAGCGCCACCTTCCTGGTCCTTGGTTTCGCTCCCTTCAAGCGGGCGCGCGCCGGGCTCGGCGTCACATTGGCGATCATGCTGGTAATCAGTGCGCCGCTCTATATAGCTTTTACCCACCTGGTGGAGAAAGACCAAATATTGGAGCAAATAAGAGCGCAGGTGCCGGCAGGGCAGGTGGATTTGTCGGGGCTGGCGGTAAGTGTGAGCAGTATTCAGGTCACCCTGGGTGACCCACACCTTGTCCGTGTCGTGCTGAGCTCGCCCGAGCGCCTGGATAAAACACATGTGGATGAACTGAAGAACCTGATCAGTGAAAGAATAGGGCAGCCGATTTTGCTGGAGGCGCAATTGAATATCCGGCGTTGAGCCCGCCTGCCGCAGACGGGTGCTTATGGTAAAAGTCAGTTGGGAACGTGTAGAGGCCGTGAGGCTACTTCGCGACTTAGGGTCGTCATGTATCTGTTTATTTTCTCCCAAGCAGCTAAGATGTGAGCTCCATAAGAAAAAATGGGAGCTTGTTCGTGAAGCATATAATGAAAGATACTTGTCTATTGCTTGCCCTGTGCCTGTCGTCGGTTTATACCGGGGCCGATCCTGATATCGCGTATTCCCCCTACGTTGGTGAGTCTTTTCCGCGCAATGTGTACTGGGGAGATACCCATTTGCATTCCTCCCTGTCCGCTGATGCCTTCGGCCTCGGTGTGACCTTGGGACCTGAGGCGGCCTTCCGCTTTGCCTCCGGCAATACGGTAACCAGCACCTGGGGTCTCAAGGCACGGCTGTCCCGCCCGCTGGATTTCATGGTGCTGGCGGATCATGCGGAGTCGCTGGGTATGATGAACCTGGTTAAGGATGGCGATCCCCGGGTGCTGGGTGACCCGGAGATACAACGCTGGCATGAGTTGCTCAATGGCACTGCCGCCGAGCGCAAAATATTCAGCCAGGAGTTTTTCCAGCGCAAGACGCGCCAGGTTGCCTTTAGCAAGCTGGGAGCGGCGAGTACACCAGAATTGGCTTACTCCATCTGGCACGACACGCTCGCCGTGGCGGAAAAATACAATGCGCCAGGTCGCTTTACCACCCTGCTGGGTTTCGAATGGACTTCCGCTCCGGGTGGCAGCAACCTGCACCGTGTGGTCATCTTTCGCGATGACAGCCAGAAGGCGGGAAAGGTATTGCCCCTGTCCAGTCGCGGCAAGGCCCCGGTGGATGAGTTGTGGGATTACCTCGCTGGCTACGAGGACGCGACCGGCGGTCAGGTGCTGGCCATTCCTCACAACGGCAACCTCAGCAACGGCCTGATGTTCCCGGTGGCCGAACGTTATCTTGACGGTATTGTCGATAGTGAATACGCGAAGCGCCGGGCCCGATGGGAACCGGTAGTGGAGGTTACCCAGATCAAGGGTGACGGTGAAACACACCCGCTGTTATCCCCCGATGATGCCTTCGCCGACTATGAAACATGGGACAGGGGCAATTTTGAGGGCGCACCCAAAACTGACGTCATGTTGCAGTTCGAGTACGCCCGCTCTGCCTTGAAGAACGGGCTGATTTTGGGGAGTCGCCTGGGAACCAATCCCTACGCCTTTGGCATGATCGGATCTACCGACGCACACACAGCCCTGTCGGCGGTAGAGGAGAATAATTTCTTTGGCAAGCACAGTGGTGTCGAGCCTGGCCCTGACCGCTGGCAACATCTGGTGGGCAGAGCCGGCGAACAGGCAGTGAAGGGATGGCAGCAGGCCTCCTCCGGCTACGCGGCGGTATGGGCGCGGGAAAATACCCGGGAGGCCCTGTGGGACGCCGTCAAGCGCCGCGAGGTTTATGCCACTACCGGGCCGCGTATTAACGTACGTTTTTTTGGCGGGCGAGATTTTGTGGATGCCGATGCCTCCGCACCGGACATCGCCGAATTGGGCTATGGCAAGGGCGTTCCCATGGGGGGCGTGCTCACTGCCGGGAAGCGCGCGCCCAACTTTCTGGTAATGGCTGGCAAGGACCCAATGGGGGGCAATCTGGATCGCGTGCAGATGGTTAAGGGTTGGCTGGATGCCAAAGGCGGCCTCCATGAAAAAATTTACAACATCAGTTGGAGTGGCGATCGCAAGTTGACGGGTCGCGGCGAGCTTGCGGACGTGGGCAGTACTGTCGATGTGGCTCGGGCCAGTTGGCAGAACACGATAGGTGCTGCCCAGTTGGCTACAGTGTGGCGCGACCCGGATTTTGATCCGGCTGAACGGGCGTTCTACTACGTTCGGGTGATAGAGATTCCGACGCCCCGCTGGACCGCCTACGATGCCAGGCGCTACAACGTGAGCATGGGTGAGGAAGTCCCCATGATAACCCGCGAACGCGCCTATACCTCGCCTATCTGGTACTTACCGGAGGTGTCCCATTAACACTAGTCCAGTAACCATCCCGTCCCAGCCAATGCACTAGAGGAGTCCTTCCGCCCTGGCCCAATCTTCGGTGCGCCGCATCCCCTCTTCGAGGGAAGTGCCCGGATTGTAGCCAAGCAGTTTTTTGGCTCGTTCAATGGAGTAGGTGTGTTTCCGGTCCAGCATGTCGACGGTCCCGGCACCCAATTCCGACTCCTTGCCAAGGAGCCTGGCCGCGCCGCCAATCAGAGTCGCTACAGGTTTGGCCACACTGGTGCTAACCGATTTAACTTTGCCTTTTTTACCCAGCCACCGGTAATGATTGCCAAAGAATTCCTCACAGGTAATGCCAATGCCGCCACTGAGCGTAAATATCTGGCCAACGCCCGCCGGCAGGCCGGCCGCAAGTACAATGCCTTCGAGAAGATCTTCAACATAAACCGGGCTGAAAATGCTTTTGCCGTGGGCGGGCAGCGTAAATTGCCCGGCATTAATCATCTCCAGCGGCAAAATAACCCAGGGCCGCGAGCCGGGGCCATAAACATCTGCGGGGCGCACGATGGTGCAGTCAATATCACCACGCGCATGGCGAGCCAACACCGCATGCTCACTGGAAATCTTGGTATCCACATAGGGGTTGCCATTGGTTTTCAGTGCGTAATCTTCGGTCACGTCTTCGGGGAAATCAAATGCAAAGGCCGCGGTGGACGAAAGATGCAGGAAGCGCCTGACGGCTTTTTCAGATGCAAGATCGACCAGGTCGGCGGTACCCTTGGTATTAACCTTCCAGGCGAAATCCGGATCTGCCACGTTGGAAACCACCGCGGCGGTGTGAATAACGAGATCACAACCTTCCATCACCTGTGCCCAGTCTTCCGGCTTGCTCAAATCACCGGCAACAATGCCGCGAGATTCGTCGGCCACAAAATCGATGCCGCAGATATGGGCACCCGCCGCGCGGTATTTGTCACCCAGTGCCTTGCCTATAAATCCGGCGGCTCCTGTGATAAAAACTTTTTTGTATTGATACAGTTCATTGTCTGACATTGCATTCACCTTGCGCTTTTAGCTTTGCGAGTTAGTCCGAGGATAATGATGGCAAAGCTGCCAGAGTACTTGATATTTGGCGACAACAACTTGATAAAGCGCGGCTCCATGGGGAAGTCCGGCAAAAAAGTTGGGGGTTGGCCTGTCTGTACTAACTGTCACCAGATTCCAGCTTTACGGGTACGAAAATGGCCTTGTGATAGGTCACGATGTCGGGCTCGCCACTGGTGCGATACCATTTTGGGCTGCGGGTAGAGCCCCAGAACGCGGTGACGCCTGGGCCATAGGGCGACAGGGGCAACCCAACACTCCACTTACGCCGGCCGGTCATTACACAAATGGCCTGGTAACCGTCTTTATTTTCGAGCCTGGTCTCGCCGTCAGCGGCACACATGCGTCGGGGCTCCAGATCATCGGTGCCCACATAGCGCAGATCCAGCTTGACAGGTATTTTTTCTCCGTCTTTTTTGACATAGAGATAGTCACCGTCGCGCCGCGACTTCTCCATAGTGACGCTGATCGCGCTGGCGCCGGTTACCGGGTTCACCTGCAAGGCAAGATCCATGTGCGGGTTTGATGTAGCGCCGAGCCGCGCACTATGGGTGCAGGCAAGGATCTGTTTGCCGAACTTCAGGGGAAATTTTGCTGTCGCCAGGAGCTGGGTTTGATCCAGGGTGTCATCGATCGGGTGCAGGCGATAGTCCTCTGCGGGTCCGATGGCGGTACGGCAACCGGTACTGAGGTACATGGGCTGTTCCGCCTCGTAGTCGTCCTGGGTCCGGAAAAACTGCATGGTCAGTTTGCCGTCTTCAGTCAAGGCCAGTTTCAGCAACAGATGGCTCAGGGGGTTGCCATGAGCGCTTTGGCACTCTGCTGTGCTCGCTGTAAGCGAACATTCATTGGGGTTTAGGTCGTCGGTGGGGTCTGCGGTCAGCGCGGTATCAAAGCCCCCGTAGTAGGGACCGAGATGGGCCGACAATCTGTTTACCTCTCGGCATCCGCCGATGGCGATCATAGCTGCGAGCAACCATAGCCTGTACATCACCGGACCCTTTCCGGTTATTCGTGTTTTGGCGGCCGCTGTCGCGCTCATTGTCATGTCAGCCTTATTTGTCCAGATGCCAGTACCTATTCGATTTTTTGACAACCGCAGGCCGGATAGATTCCCGAGTGGGTTGGATTGACACTGGTGAGTGGGTAGCGGGCATCTTGTTGCAAAGCCCCTGTGGATACGCTCGCCGGGGCTTGTTCAATTATGGAGAACTGTTTCGCAAAAACTGAAGCAGCAACTATACTTATGGCCTGGCGAGATTAACAACGAAAGAGAGAGGCTAAACTTTATGCAAACCTGTAAATACCTGCGATCCATAGTGTTACCACTGATGCTGGGCATTGCCGCCCCGGCACTGCTGGCGGCGGATAGGCCCAATATCCTGGTGATCTGGGGTGATGATATCGGCATCACCAACATCAGCCGCTACAGCATGGGCATGATGGGTTACCAGACCCCCAATATCGATCGCATCGCCAATGAAGGGATGATCTTCACCGACTACTACGGCGAGCAGAGTTGTACCGCCGGTCGCTCCGCATTCATCACGGGGCAGAGTCCCTTGCGAACGGGCCTGTCCAAAGTCGGCATTCCGGGCTCGGATTTAGGCCTGCAGCCGGAGGATCCTACCCTGGCGGAGTTGCTCAAACCCCTGGGTTATACCAATGGCCAGTTCGGCAAGAACCATCTGGGTGATAAAGACGAGTTCCTGCCGACTAATCACGGCTTTGATGAGTTTTTCGGTAACCTGTATCACTTGAACGCCGAAGAGGCGCCGGAGGATCCGGATTACCCTAAAAGTCCAGCCTTTCGCAAGCGATTTGGTCCACGGGGAGTGATTCACAGTTATGCGGATGGAAAAATAGAAGACAGTGGTCCCCTGACGAAAAAGCGTATGGAAACCGTTGATGAAGAATTTCTGGCGGCATCCCTGAAATTTATCGACAAGGCCCACAAGGCGGATAAGCCGTTTTTTGTCTGGTTCAATTCAACCCGCATGCATTACTACACCCACGTTAAAGAGGAGTCTCTGGGCTTGTCGGGGCAGGGCTTCTATAACGACGGCATGGTGGAGCACGATGGCCATGTGGGTGTCTTGCTCGACAAACTGGATGAGTTGGGCATCGCCGACAATACCATCGTGATCTATTCCACCGACAATGGCCCCCACTTCAGCCAATGGCCCGATGGGGCGATCACCCCGTTTCGGGGTGAGAAGAATACCAATTGGGAGGGGGGGTATCGTGTGCCGGCGATGATACGGTGGCCGGGCAAGATTAAACCCGGAGCGATCAGCATCCAGGTCATGTCCCACCTGGACTGGGTGCCTACACTGATGGCAGCCGTTGGTGATACCACCGTTGTGGCCGATTTGAAAAAAGGTAAACGCGTGGGTGGAGATACCTTCAAGGTCCATCTGGATGGTTACAATTTCCTGCCCTTTTTGACCGGGCAGCAGGAGATGGCGCCCCGCAGGGAGTTCTTTTACTTCAGCGACGATGGTTTGTTGACCTCGGTGCGAGTGGGTGACTGGAAGATGGTGTTCGCTGAGCAACGAGCACACAGGTTTGATGTATGGCGCGACCCCTTTGTCATCCTGCGTATCCCCAAAGTGTTCAACTTGCGCCGGGATCCGTTTGAAAGAGCCGATACCGACTCCAACAGCTACAACGTCTGGTGGGACCACAAGATAGCGGCTGTGGGAATGATGGGCATGGGGGCGGTAACGCAGTTTGTCGGTAGCCTGCAGCAGTTTCCACCCCGGCAACGCCCGGGCAGCTTCACCATCGACCAGATTATGGAAGCCGTTTACAAGAAATAAGAAGGACAAGAAATAAAGGAGACAAGACCCCGTCCGAGTCCTGGCGACAGCCTCCGCGCTGTCGCTTTTTTACAAGTAAATGTCGCGCAATAGCAACTGCCGTCACGCGATTTTATCTATCATGGTCAACAGTTACTTAATCAACCGAGCAACTGAAAAGGAGTTACACCATGATTAATGAATCCATGAGTATTATGCGCGATGCCGGGCAAGACTACTTGCCGATCCCCCTGCCGGGCGCGGAGGGTGTATACGTCAAGATATTGAAGGCCGACGAGGAGATGGACCGCGTTGTCGTTAAAATCAAATTCGATGCCGGCAGCCGTATGCCGCGCCACTACCACTACTGCCGGGCGATCGCTTACACCATCAGTGGCAACTGGGCCTACGACGAGGGCAGTTTCTCACCGGGTGAAAGCGCCTGGGAGGACGAGGGCAATGACCATACACCCTGGAGTGACGAGGGCGCCGAGTTGTTCATCGTGTTCGACGGTAAGGACGGGCGCTACCTGGACAACATCCTGCCGGATGGCACTATCGTGAAGCTGGATATGCCGTTCTTCAAGGCCTTCGAGGGTCTCAGCCTGGCGGAGGCGGCCCAGGTCGATGCACAAAGCCTGGTGGAAATTATTCCGCCGGCGGCTTGATATCATGCCTGATCGCGGCTAATCATCCGCCCACCGGCTCGCAGCAGAACACGGGAATGTTGCGGTCGGTGCGGGACTCACGCTACCTATAAGATGGGAGGTACGGTGAAGCTAAGTTCAAATTTCTATGTCCGCGATGACGTGGTACAGATAAGCCGGGAGTTACTCGGCAAAGTGCTGTGCACGGACCTCCCCGGCGGCGTTACCCGCGCAATAATCACAGAGACTGAGGCCTATGCCGGTGTCGGCGACAAGGCCAGCCACGCCTACGGCGGGCGAAGAACAAAGCGAACTGAACCCATGTTCGGCGAAGGGGGCATAGCCTATGTCTACCTGTGCTATGGCATTCATCATCTGTTCAATGTCGTGACCGGGAGCGTGGACACACCGCACGCTATCCTGATTCGTGCCGCCATTCCCTTGCAGGGTACAGCAATCATGCTTGAGCGGCGTGGTAAGAGCCTGACGGACAAGTCGTTGCTGGCAGGTCCGGGTTCCCTGGCGAAAGCCATGGGCATTACCACGGCTTTGAGTGGGCGAAGTCTGCTTGACAATGAAGTCTGGATTGAAAATCACCAGTTGGTGGTCGCCGACACCGCGATTGTGAGCGGGCCCCGTGTCGGTGTGGACTACGCACAGGAGGACGCCGCACGCCTGAATCGATTTATTGCGATGATTTAAACCCCGGTAGTCACGCCAGGGCCTGCTTTAATACCCGGATTCCAATTGTCTTTTCAGGTTTTTCAATGCGCGGTTGAAAATAAACTTCAAAGCAAGTGCGATAAGCTTGCCTGTGAATGGGATGCGTGAATGAAGCCGGATAGCCCAGCGTACTTTGGTCATGCCATTTTCTTCACTGACAAAAATATCACCCTGATGCCATTTAAAGGGCGCGCCTGTACGCAGTTTATAGGTGTAGTGTTTGCCTTCGTCCCAGGCCACGATCTCTTCGGTGATACGCGCGCCAAAGGTGGTCAGCTCTCGTATACAACCGGGGCCGTTGGCTGAGTCTGTTCCGGGGCGTAGCACTTTGCCGTTGAAAATGCTCCAGTTTCCCAGTCCGGAGTGATCGATGAGTTTGTTCCATGTCTGCTCGGTTGAGGCATTGATGAGGATTTCATTTTCTACATAGGGCTCCCCGGGATTAAAGCCGGAGAGTGACCACAGTGCCTTGCGGGCGGCGAGCATTTCCACGCTGAACCCCTGCGGGTCATTAACGTACATAACCCGGAACAGGCCGGCGTCGACAGGGTCGCCGTTGGGCGTCATGCCGTTGCTGGTGGCGTGCTTGAACGCCCTGTCAAAATCGCTGGTTTCTCGAAAGCCAAGAGCGATATTCATAAAGCCCTGATCACAAATCTGATAACCCTCTGGTCGAGGTTTGGGCTCATGGCTTTGATACTCAACCAGTTCCACCAGAAAATTGCGACTGCGCAACAGGGCGGTTTTTATTTGGGCACCTTCCAGCCCCCACAGGGCTTCATGTTCCGGGGTGTGTAACTGGAAATCATCAACGACAGATAGGCCCATGGCATTGACAAAGGCATCGCGGGTTTCATTCAGGCTGGGAACGGAGACCCGCATAAAACGGGTGGCGGACAGCAGTTCGGGGCGCACAATGCAGGGGTCGGCTCCTTCAATTTGCGTCATTGGATCGCGCTCCAGAACCTCAAGCCAGTTGCCTTCCGGGTCCTGCAGGCAGATGCGCCTGTCGCCGGCTTCGCCCACCGTCGCGGGTAATGCCTGGTCGCTGACTGCGGCAATCTGGTTTAATACTTTATCGAAGTCCCTGGCGAAAATGCCCACCATGTTGTAACCGATATCGCAGGGCCGCCAGCCGACGGGTTTGGGTTTTGATTTGGGGCGATAGTACTGGAAGAATTCCAGTTGAAAATAATCCTGCTGGTCGACCAGCCAGGAGATCTTTTCGATTGGGTTTGGCGAGATGCCCTGAATTCGATCGGTCTGCATGGGCGGTGCGCTAAGTATTTGTCCGGACTTGACCATACCAAAGGCGCTTTGGTACCAGTCTCTTAAATTGGCCGCATTGAGTGCACAAAAAGCCACTTGGGAAATAATTTTGTCTGACATTTTTTTAGTCTCTTGTTACAGGGTCGCTCTATGGATGGGGGGCTTTTCTCAAAGTGCCGCCGTCTCTTGTTTTGGGCAGAGGGTACAAGGCATAAATATCTATTTTCGGCCGGAGTACCAGATAATGACCTGCGTAATCTTGCGAAATACCCAGGGGAAAACACGATGGGTGAAGTCGAATAAATTGGCGACAAAACCGGTCATCACCATCGGCTTTTTCTTCTCGATGCCCTTGATGATAATGTCCGCGGCTCTTTCAGGAGACAGGGTGCCTCCCAGGTCTTTGAGCATCCGGGTTTGTGGCAATACATTACCGGCTTCAGCCGCGATCATGGGGGTGGCCACTTCCGAAGGGCACACCAGGGTGGCGCTGACACCCGTGCCGAGCAACTCCTGTTGCAGCGATTGGACAAACCCGGTGACCGCGTATTTGGATGCACAGTAAGCGCTGTACCCGTACACGCCCATGACGCCACTCATGGATGAAATAAAAGCAAGCTGGCCGGAGCGGCGTTCCAGCATGGTGGGCAATACACACCGCGCCATTTCACGACTGGCGGAGAAGTTAAGTGTCATCATGTGGTCGAATTCGTCAGAACTCATATCCAGAAAAGTTTTATTTCCGGCAATACCGGCGCTGAGTATCAGCAGGTCGGGTTGGCCGTGTTCGCCAGTGATGATGTCCATACTGGCTTGCAGGTTGCTGATATCGGAGACATCCAGGGAAACCCCGACAATAACCTGCCTTGTACTTCCCGCCACCGCTTTACAGGCACTAACGGCGTCATCCAATTTATTCTGGCTGCGCGCCAGCAGAATTACATCGTCACCGTCCTGGGCGTAGCGTATGGCCAGGCTCAGGCCAATGCCACTGGAGCCGCCTGTGATGTAGACACATTGCTTGGTTTTCATGACTTGCACGGCCTCTTGTCGGTGGGGTAGATATTGGTAAGAATACGTTTCACCAGCGAGCTTCCTGATTCTTGTTACAGAGCTCATATCTTAACGATACTACGGCGCTTAAAATTGATATTTGACGACATTAAGTTGTGAATTGGCGTCTTGAGCGGATTACTGCTGCGGCGCAAACAGGATACCACCCTGGTGCCGCGCCAATGTGCGGACTTGTTAACATGTTATGTGGATGCGCAGTGCAGTCTTCTATAAGCCGTATCGCCAACAGCGTCGGCAACCGCAAGACCAAGCTCATGCGCCTCAATAATCGACGCCAGGATAGACTCGGGGGTTAGTGCAAGTGGCATATTCCCGATGAAGGGGAATTCCATGGTGGCCGCTGACACAATATCCAGTGCACTCTTGTCGTCTGCGCTCAGGGATAGTTGGCCAAGGTGAATGGGCAGGCCGACCTCGGCGAAAAATTCCGCCACTCGCCTGGCTTCGTCTTTGGATTCCATCACGAGTTGGGTCAGGGTACCCATTGCCACCATTTCCCCGTGCAGGTAGTTGTCGTGAACGATAGGCACCGCCGTGTAACTCTGGGCGATACCGTGGGCGACAGCCAGGCCGCCGCTTTCAAAGCCCAGGCCGCTGAGCAGGGTATTCGCTTCAACGACGTTCTCCAAGGAATCAGTGACCTGGTTTGCGGCAACCGCTTCGGCGGCGGATTGACCTTCACTAAAGAGCGTTTTTGCACACATTTCACCTATTGCAGCCGCTGCAAGCGTGGGCCTGGTGCCGATGGTAGTTATGGCATTGGGATTTTGCAGGCACACACGCGCCTCATACCATGTGGCCATGGCATCACCCATACCGGCTACAAGGTAGCGTTCGGATGCATTTGCGATAACACCGGTATCGACCACTACCAGGGTGGGATTGTCAGGGAAGAACTCCACGCCACTGGAAACACCCTCGGGCGTATATAAAACAGACAGTGCAGAGCAGGGTGCGTCGTTGGATGCCAGGGTGGGCACGATGACAACCGGAACACCCAACCGGTAGGCGATGCATTTGCCGGCATCGACACACTTTCCGCCGCCGATGGCTATCAGGCAGTCAACGGATTTACTCTCGAGGTACCCGACGTGTAGATTGATTTCATCGAGAGAGCACTCGCCATTGAAGGTGCTGATAACAGGGTCGATCCCGGCGCTTTCCAAACTGCCGATCATACGGGCACCGTCTGCCTGCTGTCCCCTTGTGGAAACCAGAATTCCTGCACGCCTGGCATTGAGCAGCGAGAGGTAGTTGCCCATATGGTCCAGCACACCATTGCCCTGAATATAGCGCTGAGGGGCTAGCAGTACTCTCGGCACCCGATTTTCATCAGCGGCGAAGATCGGATGTGGTAAATAATCGTTTGTAGTTTTCACTTTGTCTGTCCTGTAGAGATTTGCCTTTGGGAGGTGAGAACGCCCCATAAAATCAGTAATTGACCCAGGTAATAGGTCACCATGATGGCATGCCTGGCAGCGGAAAATGGCATGACAAAGCGATTGATGCCAATCATGCAATCGGAGGCGATAAAGAGCAGGGCACCTGTAAACAACAGCGTGGAAGGCTTACGGTGCAGGGCCGCCCCGACCCCCATTATGGTAATTACGGCCATGTAGATGCCGACCGGAACCATCATGTCACCGGTCGCAGGTAAAACCTGGCTGCTCACCGCCAGCGGCAATAACAGCACCAGGGCCAGTCGTGTGTAGGGGAGGCCAGCTGTCCCGCGCTGGCTGAAAAAATGTCCGGCATAAAATAATTGAGCCAACAGGAAGGCCCCTACCCCCGGCGCAAACAGGTCTAATTCAAGCAGTATGTCACCGCACGCGGAGAGCACCAGGGCCGCTACCATCAGCAGGCGTACGCGACCCTGCAATTCCCGCCATGCCACTCCGACGAGTATCAGAATGGGCAGCGCCTTTAGCGGTATCGCGCCGGGGTAGGGCAGGTACGGGATGCTGATCACGAAAGCCAGTCCGGTTACAAAAAAAGCCAGCAGTGAGGCGCCTGATAGTCCGGCCTTACCTGTTGATATCTGGTCCATGAGTAGCCCAGCTACGAATAGTCCGGCTACGCTACTATGAATTTGGAGAATTACAAGCGAGACGGCTTCAGGATATTACAAAAGCAGCGTATTTATTCCTGGCACACAATACTTAATTGCTGGTGATCAGCTGTAGTGAGTTAACTATAGCGCCCGCGCGGCCCGAACTTTGCGCGGTGGTAGTCCGAACCAGCGCCGGCAGCTCCTGGTCAGAATAGACTGCTCGCTATAGCCGATAATGCCCGCCACCTGTGACAGGGGGGCGTTGGTCCGGCGCAGGTAGTACTCGGCCTTTTCCCGGCGCACCCGGTCGCGAATCTGGTCGAAGCTTTCTCCCTCATGTTCCAGCCTGCGCTGCAGGGTCCGGGGGTGTATGGCCATGGCCCGCGCCACGGTGGTCCGGTTGCAACTGTCGGTGCCCAGGGTGCGGCGAATGGCGGTTTCTACCCGTGTGGCGACCAGGCCATCGGCTGTCGGAAATTGCACGTCCAGGTAGTTGGTGGCCAGTTGTCGCAACTGCTCGCTGCGTTCCGACAGGCAGGTTTTCATGCTGGCGGTGGTGATAATTATCGCATTGGCCGCACAGGCAAAGTGCACCGGGGCACCGAAGTACCGTTCGTATACAGATGCCGGGCACAGGGGCTCGTGGGGCAGCTCGATGCGGATCAAGCCACAGTTGTCCCCGGCTAACAGGGTCAGGATGCCATAGCTGACCCCCGCGGCGAGATCCTCCGCCTGTCTCATCCCGCTATGCGGCATGCTGCTCAGGTTGATTTGTATCTCCACCCGGGTCTGGTCCCCCTGTTCATCGATCTCCATTTGCAGGGCGGGACTTTGCACGAACAGGTGTGAAGCGGCGCAGCGCATCGCCTCCTCCACGGTAGAGGAATTCTGCATGGCGACCGCCAGTGGTCCGAGTATGCCGATATCCTGGGTCGCGGCCAGGCGCAGTCCGAAGTCGGGCACGCCCAGTTTTGTGGCGCAGTGCTCCGTCAGGTGAATAACCTGGCGATAGGGGATCAGGGCGTCCTCGTCGCTCAATATCCGCGTGTCGATGCCGCAGTCCCTGGCCAATTGCTCCGGGTCTCCGCCCAGGCCAGACACCAGGGCGTCGTAGCCGCGCAGGCCGGATACTCTCACTGTTGCAGTCACCGGGCTTTTCTCCAGCTTACAATCTGTCTTGTAGTATCAAAATTACGTCTCCAAATGTCAAGAAATTGAGAGGGCATTCGGTTCTAATGCCACTATCCGGGCAGATTCCGGATGCAACGACACAAGGGCTTCGGGAGTTGGCACATGGAAATGAGTAGGGAACAGTTACTGCAGGCGTATCGCCAGATGCGCAATATCCGTGAATTTGAGGAGACGATTCACCGGGAAAACACCACCGGGGAAATTCCGGGCTTTCTGCACCTGTACTGCGGTGAAGAAGCCAACGCGGTGGGCGTTTGTGCGCATCTGAGCGACCGGGATTACATCACCAGTAACCATCGCGGCCACGGCCACTGCATCGCCAAGGGCTCCGACCCGCGCCTGATGGTGCTGGAGCTCTATGGTCGTGCCGAAGGTCTCTGTGGCGGCAAGGGTGGCTCCATGCACATCGCCGACCTGGACCGCGGCAGCCTCGGTGCCAACGGCATCGTCGGCGCCGGCGCGCCTCTTGGCGTCGGTGCGGCACTGACCCAAAAAGTCAAAGGTCGTGACAATGTCGTCGTGGTTTTTATGGGGGATGGTGCGAGCAACGAGGGCTCTGTATTCGAAGCCATGAATTTGGCGGTGGTACTGAAGTTGCCGGTAATTTTCTACTGTGAGAATAACGGTGTGGGTGAAGGCACAGGGGTGGATTACGCCGTCGGTGCGGCATCCATAGCCGATCGTGCGGCGGGCTTTGGTATGCCCGCCAAAAAGATCGATGGCACGGATTACTTTGCCGTGCACGAGGCGATGGCGGAGGTTGTAGCACACGTTCGAGAGGGAAACGGCCCCTATTTTGTCGAGGCGAAGACCGTGCGCTTTTACGGTCATTTCGAGGGCGACCCGCAAGCCTACCGACTGAAGGAAGAGATAGCGGATGCGAGAGAAAATCGCGACTGCATCAAAAAGTTCCGTGAAAAAGTCCTGGCCGATGGCCTGCTTGAGGCTGCGGAGATGGATGCGATTGATGAAGAGCTGATCGCCACCTACAAAACCTATGTGGCGGATGCAAAAAAAGCGGCCTGGCCGTTACCCAGTGAGTTAACCGAAAACGTTTATATTACTTATTAAGCTGTAGGAGCGGGAAAATGACTGAGAAAAGTGTTCGCGCGGCAATCGGTGAAGCCATGGCCTCCGAGATGCGACGGGATGAGAACGTAATTCTTATCGGTGAAGATGTCGCCGGCGGCCAGGGGTGTGAAGGGGAACTGGATGCCTTCGGCGGTGTGCTGGGTCTCTCCAAGGGCCTGGTGCACGAGTTTGGCACCGACCGCGTTATCGATACGCCTATTTCTGAAATGGGCTACATGGGTATGGCTGTGGGTGCGGCCGCTACTGGGCTGCGCCCCATCGCCGAGCTGATGTTCGCCGATTTTTATGGTTGCTGTTGGGATATGCTGTACAACCAGGCGGCGAAATTCCGTTACATGTTTGGCGGCAAGGCGGTCACGCCGCTGACCGTACGCTGCATGATCGGTGCCGGCGCTTCCGCCGCCGCCCAGCACTCCCAGAGCCCCTATCATGTGTTTACCTCCCTGCCGGGAATGAAATGTGTTGTGCCCTCCAACGCCTACGATGCCAAGGGGTTGTTGATTCAGGCCATCCAGGATGATGACCCAGTAATTTTCTGTGAGCACAAGGCGCTTTACGATCTGCCCCAGGCGATCAGTGAAGTGCCCGACGAGAGTTACACCATACCCTTTGGTGAAGCCAACTATGTGATGGAAGGTAACGATGTCACCATTGTCGCGCTGGGATTGATGGTACACATCGCCACGGGTGCTGCGCAGGAACTGGCCAAACAGGGTATTAGCTGTGATGTGATTGATCCACGCACAACCTCGCCTCTGGATGAAGAAGCGATTCTGGAAAGTGTGCAGCACACGGGTCGCCTGGTGATTGTGGATGAATCCAGTGCCCGTTGTGGCTTTGCTCACGACGTGGCCGCTCTGGTCGCCGAAAAAGGCTTTAGTTCTCTCAGGGCGCCAATCAGGCTTGTAACGCCGCCTCATACGCCGGTACCTTTCTCTTCACCGTTGGAGCAGGCCTGGCTTCCCAGTGGCGAGAGAGTGGCTGCGGCGGTGCTGGAAGTTTTACTGGGGCTGGACAGCGCCGCGGCAATGGAAATGGTGCTTGCCGCCAAAGAAGCTGAGGCAGCCCAGGAGAGTGCCCATGAGTGCGATTGAAGCGATTACAGTGCCCAAATGGGGACTCACCATGACCGAGGGCACGGTCAGTGAATGGTTGGTGGAGGAGGGTGTCCAGGTTAATGTCGGTGACGCCGTCATGGACATGGAGACCAGTAAAATAGTCAATACTGTGGAGTCCATAGTTGCAGGTAACTTGCGGCGCATTGTCGCGCAGGTTGGCGATACACTGGAAATCGGTGCCTTGCTTGGCGTCGTTGCTGAAGGCGATGTGCCCGATGACGAAATAGATTCTTTTGTTGCCGGCTTTGTGGTCGAAGGCGTGGCCAGTACAGAGATGATGGACTCGACCAGTGCGGCGCCCGCTGCCGTCGAGGAGCAACAGGAGCCGGATGCTGCCGCAGCCGAAGTCGAAGCCGAGCCAACAGCAATACCCAAGCAGTCATCGGCGCTCGCTGAACTGGCCGAGGGCTCTGACGACAGTGCGGTAATTGCCAGTAGTCACGCCCGTCGACTGGCAGTGCAATACAAGGTCAATCTCCACAATGTGACTGCCACTGGTCGTCACGCTCGGGTCTCCAGAGAAGATGTGGTAACAGCGATTGTCGCCGCGGGCGGCACAATTGCCGAGTCGCCTCCGGTTCCAGTCGGCACAGACTCCCAGCCGAGCACGGCTGATGACAGCCAGGTTAAAGCCACGCCGGTAGCTCGCCGACTGGCCAAAGAACTGGGCGTCAACCTGAATGATTGCCGCCCCACCGGGCGCCACGGCAGGGTCTGCAAGTACGACGTGGAAGCGGCGAATGCACTGATCAACGGCACGGCTGCACCTGCAGCGCCCACGCCGGAGATCGCCGCGGCGACCCGGACGGAGGTAGAGGAATTGCCCATGAGCGGGATGCGCCGTACCATTGCGTCGCGATTGCAGAGTTCCAAGCAGACTATCCCGCATTATCGTGTGAGCATGGATGTGCAACTCGATGCCTTGCTGGCGCTGCGCAAGCAGATCAACGATGCGGACCCGTCGGTGAACATCTCGGTGAACGACTGTGTGCTCAAGGCGGTTGCCATGACGCTGGTGAAAATACCCGATGTGAATGTGCAGTTTGATGAAGCCAGCCAGAGCGTACGGCGCTTCAGGGACGCGGATATTTCGGTGGCGGTGGCCATTGATGACGGGTTGATCACGCCTATCGTCAAAGGGGCCAATAGCAAGACCCTGTCGCAAATTTCCGCCCAGATGCGTGAGCTGGCGACCCGGGCGAAAGCCGGTACTCTCAAGCCGGACGAGTTCCAGGGTGGCTCATTCAGTATATCCAACCTCGGTATGTACGGCGTTAAACAGTTTGATGCCATCATCAATCCACCCCAGTGCGCGATCTTGGCCGTGGGCGGCGGCGAGCAGCGGCCGGTAGTGGCCGGCGGTGAATTGACGGTGGCCACGGTAATGACCCTGTCCCTGTCCTGTGATCACCGGGTGATAGACGGCGTCCTGGCAGCGCAGTTCCTGCAATTGCTCAAGCGGTACATTGAAACACCGTCACTGATGCTGGCTTGAGGGGTAGGGCATGGCGACCTCCTCCTATGATATCGCTACTCTACAACTATCAAACGTTAGCGCAAAATACTGCGGCGAACACTATACTGCCCATTGCGATCCAACAAGGTGTTCCTCATGAATAAATTTCATTTCTCTGCACTGGTATTGCTGTTTGCTCCCCTGTGTGCGGCGGCGCTACACGCGGGGCAAGCGACGAATATAGAGGATATTAAAACCGCCACAGATGCCTGGCGAGTGGAGTGTATTTACAGGGATATGCGCATTGCCCAGGGAACCTTGCACGAGGCGGTTCTGGATGCCTGCGGCAAGGCTTTGCATCAGTAGTATCATGCTCTTGCCCACGGGGGCTGGTTATTCCAGGTAGCGATCCCGGATTTTCTGGATTCTGACCGCATCGTTACTGAAGATCCATTCTATACCCCTGTTCAGTTCCCTGAACAGGCAGTTTTTTGAACTGATGAATCCGGTGCCAACGCGCTGGCCTGCCAGTTCATGTCGCTGCTTGAGCTTGTCAGTGAGCAGGAGGAAGTGCCCGGTCAAGCCGCCACATCCCGTTTCAAGCGCAGCCCGGCTCAGTCTGGCGGTATTGAATTGCGCAACCGGCACACAGGCCTTGCGTGGCACAAAATCAACTCTGGCGAACAACTCGGGATCCAGCGCCAGAAAATGGTAGTCCAGTCCCGGCGACAATGTTGAGAGCTGTTCCTGCAGGATCGCCTTTTGTCGCTGGGGCCGCGGGTAGTGTTCCGCTTTGATTTCCAGCATCAGGTGGGTGTTACCACCAAATTTACCCAGCAACTCAGCCAGGGACGGGATGAGTGGCATTTTCGCCCTGAGGTTGACGAAGGTAAGCTCACTGACCCTGGCGGGATTGCCAAACAACCGTTGGCCACAGGGGTCGTGACAGATGACGGGGACCAGGTCGGCGGTCCAGCGGACGTCGCATTCTATCGCCCAGACGCCATTGACCCGTGCATTGTCGAAGGCCGGCAGGGTATTTTCAATGACCGACATGTTATCGTGCTCGCCCCGATGGGAAATAATCTTACAGCGACGCAAGGCGACCTGATCCGGCACCGGCTGCGGAATGCCCGCCACTACCTGGTCGACGGCCTTCATCGCCGCGTTCTGTAAAAAATCTCGCATCTCAATGCTTTCCTGGCGGGCTCCGGGAACAAATAGTAACGCCAGAAGGGTGAAAGTGTTAGTCACACGCGGACAATGCCATGAGTAATGCCAGTATCGAGAGTTCTCGCCAGCCTGACAGTAGTTACGCCGGCAGGCGTGAAATATGGGCCTGGGCTTTCTATGACTTTGCCAACTCGGGTTACACCACGGTGGTCCTCACCACGATTTACAGCGCCTACTTTGTCGCAGTGGTGGCTGGTAGCGTGACAACAATGTCTGCGGGTACTGCCACCTTGCTGTGGACCCTGTCGATCGCTATCGCCAACCTCTGTGTGCTGGTCAGCGGACCGGTTGTTGGGGCTATCGCGGATTACCGGGCGACAAAAAAGAAGTTCCTGTTGGTCACTACCGTCTTCTGCGTGCTGTCCACCGCACTGCTGGCGTTCGCAGGCCCGGGACAAGTGGTCCTTGGCATGACATTGCTGATTCTATCGGCCATCGCTTTTTCCGCCGGTGAAAACCTGATAGCCGCCTTCCTGCCCGAAATCGCCCACAGCGACAATATGGGGCGCATTTCAGGCTATGGCTGGAGCCTGGGTTATTTCGGCGGCCTGCTGACCCTGGGCATCTGCCTGGCCTATATCAACTGGGCCAGTGGACAGGGACAGGGTGCGGCGGATTATGTTCCGGTAACACTGCTTGTTACCGCGGCCATATTCGCACTGGCCGCCGCACCCACCTTTCTCTGGCTGCGAGAGCGCGCCACACCGCGGCCGCTGCCGGTGGGTATGTCCTTTGTGCGAATCGGGCTGGATCAGGTACGCAAAACCCTGGTCAGCGCCGCGCATCATCGCGACCTGTTCCGGTTTCTGGCCTGCCTGACCTTATATCAATCAGGGGTCGCAACGGTGGTGGTCATCGCCGCGATTTACGCCCAGGAGGTGATGGGTTTTGACAGCCAGCAGCTCATTATTTTGATTATGGTGGTCAATTTGACCGCCGCTGTGGGGGCCTTCGCCTTCGGCTTCGCTCAGGATCGTTTCGGCTCCGTGCCAACGCTTGCGGTAGGTCTGTTGGTCTGGGTCGCGGCAGTAGTGGTAACACTTTTCGCCGACGAGCCCGCCGATCTGTGGTTCGCCGGAAATTTGATGGGTCTGGCGATGGGCGCCACCCAGGCCGGCGGGCGTGCCCTGATAGGCCAATTGACGCCAGTGGAACGCAGCGCCGAGTTCTTCGGACTATGGGGATTGGCGAGTCGGGCCGCCGCCATCCTGGGGCCATTGAGCTACGGAATTATCAGCCACTTGAGCGGCGGCAATCACCGCTTCGCCATGCTCTCCACACTGGCCTTTTTTATTGGGGGCTTGCTGTTGCTGCTAACCGTTGACGAACGGCGTGGCAGAATTGCGCGAGATGAGGGTGAATCCGGGCGCTAATGACTGTACATTACGGTCTTTTCCCGCGCGTAAGGATTGAGGAATATGTCCGACCATGAATTCGGTTTCGAAACCCGCACCGTGCACGCGGGCAGTCGGCCGGAGCCCACCACCGGGGCTCGTGCCACCCCTATCTACCAGACCACCAGCTACGTGTTCGAGGATACGGAAGCGGCCGCCGCGTATTTCAACCTGCAGGAGTACGGCAATACCTATTCCCGCATCATGAATCCCACGGTGGCCGCATTCGAGGAGCGGGTGGCCAACCTGGATGGCGGCGCGGGCGCGGTGGCCTTTGCCAGCGGGCTCGCGGCCCAATCGGCAGCCTTGTTTACGCTGCTGCGGCCCGGCGATCACGTGGTGTCGTCAAACGCACTTTACGGTGGTACCGTCACTCAGTTCAAGCACGTGCTGGGCAAACTTTCGGTGGGGCTGGCCTTCGTCGATCCCGACGATATCAATGCCTGGCGCGGCGCGATCAGGGACAACACCAAGCTCCTGTTTGCGGAGACCATCGGCAATCCCGGAGGCAATATTCTCGACATCGAAGCGGTGGCGCAACTGGCCCACGAGCACGACTGCCCGCTGATGGTGGATAACACCTTCGCCACGCCCTATCTCTGCCGACCGCTGGAGTGGGGTGCGGACATCGTCGTTTACTCGGCGACCAAGTTCCTGGGCGGCCATGGCACCAGCCTGGGCGGCGTGGTGGTGGACAGTGGTGAATTCAATTGGTCCAACGGTCGCTTCCCGGTTATTGCCGATCCTTCACCCGCCTACCATGGCCTCGCTTTCCACGAGACGTTTGGCAAGTACGGCTACCTCACCAAACTGCGCGCCGAGACCCTGCGCGACCTGGGTGCCGCGCTCAGTCCGTTCAATGCCTTCCTGCTGGCGCAGGGTATCGAGACCCTGCCCCTACGGATGCGCCAGCATGTCGCCAACGCACAGGCGGTGGCAGAGTTTCTGGAGGGCGACCCACGGGTGGGCCGTGTGACCTATCCGGGCTTGTCCAACAACAAATACAAAGACCTTGTTACCAAGTACCTGCCGGAGGGCCCCGGTGCGGTGTTCTGTTTCGATCTGCACGGTGATCGTGAAACGGGGCGGCGCTTTATCGAGGCCTTGTCGCTGTTTTCCCACCTCGCCAACGTCGGGGACGCCAAGAGCCTGGTGATCCACCCGGCCTCCACCACCCACCGACAACTCAATGAACAGGAACTGGCCGCCTCCGGTATCGGCCCGGGCACCATCCGCCTGTCCATCGGCATCGAGGATGCGGGCGACCTGATCTGGGACTTGCAGCAGGGGCTGAATGCGCTGGAGGTCACCTCATGATCGAGCAACCGTACCAGGAGCCGGATGTCATCCGCACCGCCCTCAACCTGAAAACCGTGGCCATTGTCGGCCTGTCCGCCAAAGAGTTGCGCGCCAGTAACTTCGTCGCCCGCTATATGCGCTACCACGGCTACCGGGTCATTCCCGTCAACCCGCGCGAAGATGAGATATTGGACCTGCCCTGTTATCCCACGTTGGTAGATATTCCCGACCCGGTGGACATCGTCAACGTATTTCGACTGCCCGATGCGGTGCCTGCAATCGCCCGCGACGCAGTAAGCATCGGTGCAAAATGCCTGTGGTTGCAGTTTGGTGTGATCAGCCAGGAGAGCGCGGATATAGCCACCGCGGGCGGCATGGATGTGGTGATGGATCGCTGTCTCAAGATTGAACATGCGCGCTATCTCGGTCGCATGCACTGGCTGGGTTTCAACACCGGAAGAATCTCCGCCCGCCGGGTAAAGCCCGGGTAGAAGGATGGGGTCAGGTCATCGACGGATTCTCGGCGGTGAGGGTGACGATAGTTCATTACATAAGTATCCAATAACCCCTTTGTTGATCCAAGTCAGCGACAAATGATCCAGGGTGTGCAAGTTTCCCACTAGTGGTGCAAGATAATGTGTGGGGAATGGTCATGAGCCTTTCAGCTAGCCAGAATCTGTCTTCCAGGGATCAGTGGATTCCCAGCACCTGCGGAATGTGTCTGCACGGTTGCGGGATTAAAGTCTTTGTGGAAAACGGGGTGGCCCTGAAGATTGAAGGCGACCCGACCAATCTCGACAACTTGGGGAAGCTCTGCCCCAAAGGCAATGCCGGCCTTGCACGGTTGTACGATCCCAAGAGAATTCTCAAGCCCATGAAGCGCACCAATCCGAAGAGAGGGTCGGATGTTGACCCCGGCTGGGTCGAGATTGAATGGGAAGAAGCTCTGGACATCACCGCCCGGGAACTGGGCAGGATTCGTCGCGAAGACCCCCGTAAACTGCTCACCGCCATTGGCGACTTCCAGCGTATTGTGCTGTGGGGCTGGCCATCAGTATTCGGGACACCCAATACCTTCAGCACGATAGGCAACTATTGTGGCGGTTCCTATCATCCGGTCAATGGCATGGTGGATGGCGCTTTTGCCGCCATCAATGATTACGAATATTGCAATTACTGGATTCAGATCGGTTCCGGCGACGGCTTCTCCTCGCACCTGCATGTCTCTGGCAGCACCAAGCGCATGGCTGACGCACGTATGCGGGGCATGAAAGTGGTCACCCTGGATCCGCGATGTTCCGTTGCGGCTGCCAAAGCCGATGAATGGATTCCCATTGTTCCGGGAACCGACCGCGCTTTCGTGCTCGGGATGGCGCATGTGCTGGTACATGAACTCAAGCGTTTCGACCGGGAGTTTTTGCGCGACCGCACCAATGCGCCCTATCTTGTCGGTGCAGACGGCAATTACCTGCGCGACTCACGCGGCAAAGCGCAAGTGTGGGATTTGCACTTAAACGCTCCCCACCCCTGGGATGAGGTACGTGCGCAAGACATATCACTGGAAGGCGAGTTTGCAGTAGACGGCGCGGTTGTCCGTACGGGCTTTCAGGTATGGAAAGACATTCTGGCGGATCACACGCCGGAGAGAATGTCGGAGGTCAGCACCGTGGCGGCGGAAACTATTCGTCGCATCGCAAGGGAGTTTGTCGATGCTGCGAAGATAGGTTCTACTATCGAATTGGAAGGAAAGACCTATCCCTTCCGCCCGGCTGCATTGAACTACTATCGCGGCTCACAAGCCCATGCCAACGGGCTGTTCGACAATATCACCTACAAGCTTTTCAATATGTTGGTGGGCAATATTGATGTGCCAGGCGGGCACCTGGGCGTTCCGCTTGATACCCGCGGATTTTTTATCAGCCCGGGTGAAGACGGCTTGCTCAAGCCAGAAGCACACCAGCTTCATCCGGGGCCCCCGTTCAAATATCCACCGGATTCCAGTCATCTTCTGGAGTGGTTTCCCCTAGGTTTTGATGCTGGTCACCTCAACACAGAGACACTCCTGAATCCCGAGAAATTCGGACTGGAGTACGCTCCGGAGGCCATGTTCATCTACCACTGCAATCCACTGTGGAACATGCCGGAAACTGAAAAGGTCGAGGAGATTATGCGGCGAATGAAATTCATTGTCGCAATCGATATACAGGACACCGAGTCCACCCGGTGGGCGGATATCTTTTTGCCCGCCAGTACATTCCTGGAGTCTACCTTGCTGAGCTGTTGCGAACCGCCGGTTACCACCGGGCACTCTGTACGACAGCCGGTCGTGGAAACGGTGGGGGATACCCGGGACGCTTTCGAGATCCTTACTGAACTCACCGACAGGATGGGATTCCTGGATGACTTCAACGCTTACCTGAATATGGCGAGCGGCTTCACGCAGCAGCCTCAATACGAGCTGGAGCCTGGCAAACGCTACAGCGTTGAAGAGTATTGGGATCGCGTAGCCAAATGCAATTACGGAGAGGAACGCGATCTGCGGTGGTTTAAGGAGCACGGCCATGCGGTGCGACATCGCACGCTGGAAGAGACCTATCTGCCTTATGGCGAGCTGCGAATACCGTTCTACTTCGAGCATATCAAGAAGACAGGTGCTGATTTGAAACGGAACATGGACGCGGCTGGTATGAGTGGCTGGCCCCTGGCCGACTATCAGCCACTGCCATACTGGAAGACCTCTCAGGTATTTGAAGACGGCAAGCAGGGCTACGACTTCTACAGCATTACCTTCAAGGAAGCACTGCATACCTTCGCTGATACAGTGGCGATGCCGTGGTTAAGCGAAGTTAGCGAAAAGGACGGGGTGCACGGTGGCATTCTCATCAATCGGCAGACCGCCGAGTCGCTGGGTATAGCAAGTGGCCGGCGTGTCCGGCTGGTCTCGCCCGCCGGTAACATTGAGGGCGATGCACAGGTGGTGGAAGGAATCCACCCGCAGGTGCTGGGGGTTAGTAACGCCATCACGCGCGGATTTGTAAACCACGCCGGGAAGAAGGTGCGCGGTGCACACTTCAACCGTTTGCTGTCTGGCTCGATGAAGTATACCGACAGCGTCACCGGGGGCCTGGAATCAACCGCGCGCGTGCGGCTGGAAGTTATTTAGCCTGGAAAGGCCGATAACAGGTAATAGTGCAGGAGAGTATGTGATGAGACTCGGAATGGTCATTGATCTTAAGCGTTGCGTGGGATGCAATGCCTGCACGCTAGCCTGTAAACAGGAGCATGGAACCCCCGACGGAATACACTACGCCCGCGTGGTCACACGCGAGGTCGGAACCTACCCGGATACCAAACGGACTTTCCTGCCTGTCCTGTGCAATCACTGCAAGGACGCGCCATGCGAAAGGGTGTGTCCCACCGGGGCCACCTACATCCGCCCCGACGGGATTGTCATGATCGAGAAGAAAAAATGTATCGGGTGCCGCGCCTGCACGGTTGCCTGCCCGTATATGAACCGGCACTTTGTGGAAAAAGGCATGTTGGATAATGCCGGCGATGCAAACAATCCCTATCAGGCGGTAAAGGTGCAAGGCTTTGAGGAAGGCACGATGACCAAGTGCAATTTTTGCGCTCATCGTTTAGACCAGGGATTGGAGCCTGCTTGCGTTGTGACTTGCCCCAGTGAGGCACGCATTTTCGGGGACCTGGATGAAGAGGGGGGCCGCCTGCAACAACTGATCAGCGAGCGTGAAAGCTGGCAACTCCTGCCCGAAGCCGAAACAAATCCCAGCGTTTTTTACCTGGACGAATAGGGACGCCGCTATTCGTAAAGAGGAACCATCATGAGAGACAATACGGTTAACGGTTTGGCTATCGCCCCCCACCGGTTCGCCTACGGGTTTCACCGCCAGGTGTGGTGGAGTTGGCTGATAGGCACCGCTTTCTTTTGTGGTGAAATCGGCGGCGGGCTTTTCCTGGTATCGCTGTTGACCGACAACTGGCTGGGCATGATCATTGGCTACCTGATTGTGACGGTGGGAAAGAATACAGCACACATACTTTACCTGGGCCGGCCAGCTCGTTTCTGGCGGGCCGCGATGCGGCCGGATCGATCCTGGATCGCCCGTGGAATCTGGGCGACGGGCATTTTTATCGCCAGCGGGTTTGTGGTGCTGTTTCCACACTTTCTTGAGCCGTACTGGGAGTTCAGCGCGCAAACCATGCAGTTTGCCAGCATCCTGGCTGGGGCATCTGCCTTGTTCATCATGTTCTACGATGGTTTTGTGATGAATACCTCTCCCTCCATTCCTTTCTGGCACACACCCCTCTTACCGGTACTGTGCCTGACCTATGCAGGCCTGGGAGGTACCACCCTGAGCTTGCTGTTACTGGAATTGCGTGGCCTGGCCATTCCCCCTCTGCTGGTTTACGCGGAGTACTTTTTCCTGATGTTCAATTTGCTGCTGCTGGTGTTGTATTTGTTCCGAATGTCCCGGCTGCATCCTGCCGCCCGGGGCAGTGTAGAGTTGCTGTTACGCGGTGCCTACGCTTCTACCTTCCTGGGCCTGGTTCTGACGGTAGGCTTACTCGGTACCTTCCTGTTTTCGGTACTCCACTCGTGGACACACTGGACATGGATGGTTATTCTGCCCGCTGTTTGTGAACTGACAGGCGACTATGCTTTACTGATGGTATTGCTGAAGTCGGGTCTGCTCTCCCCGCAAGCGGCTCACAGCCACACGGTTGGATAAACAGGGGAAGAGGGTACTACTGCAGAGAAATCCCGTAGCGCCGGACATCCCCCCAGTGCCGATATCCGGTTGGCGCGACCGCTGACGCGCAATAGCAATTATTTGTCGCAAAATCCCAAGTTTCAACTAGCATGAATGAGTAAGCTATGCCCTTAATTCATCTACTTGAGTGAGCGCACGCGATATGAAGAACCAATGGAACACCATCTTTATCAGTGGCGGAGGCAGCGGTATAGGCCTCTACTTCGCCAAAAAGTTTGCCGCCAATGGCTCAAAAATTGCGATCTTTGATCTTCGCATCAGTGATGAAGTACGCCAGGAGCTCACTCAGTTAAGCAGCGCCGAGGCGTTTTCCTTCCACGAGGTCAATATCTGTGACGACACATCACTGAGTGAAGCTGCGGCGCAGGCGGTTGCCAACCTGGGCGCGCCCGATCTGGCGCTCAACAGCGCCGGGACTCAAGCCGCGAAGCCGTTTTTGGATTTAACCGCAGAAGAGTTTTCGCGCGTGGTTAATATCAACCTCATTGGTAGCCGTAACTTTGCTGCTGCGGTATTGCCCCACATGAAAAGAGGCAGCCGGCTAGCCTTTGTCGCCTCACTGGCGGGACTGGTTTCAAACTATACCTACAGCGCTTACAACGCCTCCAAATTTGGTGTGGTGGGCCTGGCGGGCGCGATAAAGATGGATTGTATAGCCCAGGGCATAGAGGTGTCGGTAATCTGCCCACCGGAGGTCAAGACGCCCATGGTGGTCGAAGAAATGAAAACCATGGATCCCATCACCCATGAGTTGAAGCAGGTTGCGGGTACCCTGGAACTCGATGTCGCCTGCGATGAAATCCTGGCGGGGCTGGAAAAAGGGGAGTTCTACATCATTCCCGGATTCAGGGCCCGCATGGTCTGGCGTCTCAACCGCTGGTTTCCCGGGCTGTTGCGGCGAAAAACCGAGAAAATTATTTTGGGTATGACGAAATAACAAAAAAGCTGATGCTGAGCAGTTATTTCTTTATCAGCCCGGCGTATCTTTTGAAGCCGATATTCCGGTATAGCGTAGTAATTATCATTAGTGTTCCAACGGAGGAACGAATTTATGAATAACTATCAGGAAAAACTATCATTGGAGGGCCGGGTTGCGATTGTCACCGGTGCATCAGTACCCCGTGGAATCGGCAAAGCCTGCTGTGTCGCTCTTTCCCAGGCTGGCGCTAAAGTAGTACTTACCGATCGCGTCGCCCCGGGTGATGAACAGGCCCAGGCGGCGATCGATTCGGCGGTCAAGGACATCACAGACGCCGGTGGCGAGGCGGTGGGAATTGCGGTAGACGTCACCAGCCCCGAAGAGATTACCGCCTGCGTCGACAGAACCATGGCGTTGTATGGCCGCATTGATATTCTGGTGAATAATGCGGGGGTAACCACCGGAACAGGCCCATTTCTGGACGCCGATCTGGCCCAGTGGCAATTTGCGTGGGACGTCAACCTGATGGGTATTGCGTACTTCAGTCAGGCCACGATTCCGGCGATGAAAGAGCAGGGCGCGGGTTGCATTATCAACACCTCCTCCCTCGCCGGGCTGGGTGCCAGGGCCGGGTACGGTGCCTATGCCGCGACCAAGCATGCCGTTATGGGTCTGACTCGCACCCTTGCCGATGAGTTCGGCGAACACGGAATTCGCGTATTGTCGATCAATCCCGGCTACATCGATACGGAAATGAACGACATGCAGATCGAGGCTTTGGCGGGACTCTGGCAAGTCACCGCGGCAGAAGCCAGGGCCTCCATGGAAGGGCAAACGGCCTTGCGACGGTTTTCGGATCCTGCCGAAATCGGCACCACCGTGGCCTTCCTGGCCAGTGACGCCGCAGGTTATATCACAGGTGTTCCCACTGTGATTGCTGGTGGTCTCCCGGCGGGGCTTTAGTCCAGCCCTCTTTATTAGATAGGACGGTGCTGTTGCAGACAATTCGTAATAAAAACGTTGGAGGTTTTTTGTGAAATCAATACACGCAGTTATGGCCCTGTTGCTGGGTGCCATGATCAACCTGTCGGCTCATGCCGGCGTAATGAGTGGATCAATCAAGACTGGTGACGGCAAGCCCCTGGAGGGAGTTTTGGTGCGCTTGACCGACGCTGCCTCAGGTGTCTCCGAATCGGTCTATACCAACGCCGGGGGCCACTACTCTCTGGTGACCGCTCTGCAGGGCAAGTTGCAGTTGCGCCTGCGTACGCCATACTACAGCGATGTTTCGGAGGCGGTGACACTGGGTGCTGATGCGCAGCTCGAGAAAAATCTGACGATGAAACCCATGACTGATGTTATGGAAATCTCCAACAGCCTGCCCGCTGCCTACCACTACGGCAATCTGCCTTTTGAAAAGGACCCTGATGCAAATTTCAGCCGCTTGAAGTTCCAGCGGGATTGTTTGTCCTGCCACCAACTGGGCAACAAGTTCACACGTATCAAGCGCACGCCAGAGTCCTGGGCGCATACCATCACGCGCATGCACCAGTATCTGGGTAACTTCGATATGGAACTGAGAGATTCGCGCGCCGTTATCCTGTCGGAAGGCTTTTCCGACAAACCATCAATGGTACGGCCAGAGTTTCCCCTGGACCCTGCGCTCAGCCACGCCAAGATTTATGAATACCCGCTGACCAGGGACGGTGTACCTCACGATGCGATCTACAACCCGAATGATGGCCTGCTGTATACCGTAGACCAGAAGATGGATTTCATGGCAGTGACAGATCGCGCCACCGGGTTGACCGAATACATACTGCAGGAGGGTGGTGAGGCGATGTCCTACCAGTCGGGTATGGAGGGCGGCGCAAACGTCATCGGCGAGTTCAATCCTGGCGCCCGGCATGGCCCACACTCCCTGGATATGGGGCGCGATGGCAAGTACTACGTGACGAATACCGGTAGCCGGAGTATTGGTGTGTTCAATCCCGAGACGCGCAAATGGGAGCATTCCCACTTGATGGCGGCAGAAACGAAAGCGGTTTATCCACATACCATTCGCGCCGATGCCATGGGTATTATCTGGTTCACCCTGACAGGTTCAGAGCAAGTGGGGCGACTGGATCCCGTGACTGGCAAGTTCAATATTCTCGCCCTGCCGACTCGCAAGCCGATGGGTATTGCCGGAACGACCCAACCGTACGGTATCGATATTAGCCCCATCGATGGCAGTATCTGGTACACACGTCTGTTTGGCGACATAATTGGTCGAATCGATCCGGATACACTCAAAATAGTAGAGTATGACTCCCCGGTAAACGGCCCACGTCGCATGCATTTCGACAAAAAGGGCATGCTCTGGGTTACCGGCTACTCCTACGGCCAACTCGCCCGTATAGATGTCATTGATACGCTCAACAAGAACAGCGACCAGCTCTCAAGTAAGGTATACACCCTGCCGGAGTTCGCCGATGGTTTCCGACCAGCGCCCTACGCGCTGGGAGTGCATCCGGATACCCAGGATATCTGGATCAACGAGAATATGACTGATCGCATCTACCGGTTCATTCCCGAAGAGGAGCGCTTCATTGTTTACCCGGTACCTCTGCGCGGCACCTACACCCGCGACATGACGTTTACCAGAGAGGGACATGTTTGCACCTCCAACAACCCTTTGCCGGCACCGGCGCTGGAAGGTGGTGTGTTGGAAATCATCTGTATTGATCCCGACTATCAGCCCGGTGCCGAAGCCAGTCGGGAGGCCGGGTGAGGCTCAGGGGCGCAAATCAGAAGCTTATTGCTGGTAGACGCTCGATAAGATACTGCTGAGCTGTCAGGATCAATCGTTGCAAGATCAATCGTTGGTAGATTTCAGGAGATGTTCGAATTATGGATCACGCGAGAAGAACAATTACCATGCACAAAAAACTGATGCTTTGTAGTTCCGTGGCCCTGGCCAGTTTGCTCAGTATGAGTTCTGCTGTGGCACAGGGCGCCGTGCATTCGGATCCCGGTACTGCCAAAGGCCGTCCCTATTCGCCTTATGTCGACCATTCCTTTCCGGCGAAAGTTCTTTTCGGTGATGTTCATGTGCACACGGGGCTCTCTGGCGACGCCGGGGGCAGCGGCACACGCCTTATGCCACGTGATGCCTACCGCTTTGCCCGTGGCGAGCAGCTCACATCCAATACCGGTCAGCCGGTGCGTATCTCCCAGCCTTATGATTTTTTGGCTGTTGCTGACCACACCGACGGGATGGGAATGATCCTTGATGTTCTCGCCGGGAAACCCAATATCATGGCGGATCCCTACGGTCGTGAGCTCAACGCGGCGTTTAATAAAGGGGGTGAGGCTGCACGCAAGGCAACGCTGGGGATGATCGCAAAGTTTGCCCAGGGTGAAATCAATGAAGTGCTTAACTACCAACCCGGGAATCCGGCCTACCGCGCCACTTGGGAAACTATCGTGCAGGCAGCGGAAGACTACAATGAACCAGGTGTATTTACCGCGCTTATTGGCTTCGAATGGACATCTCTGGTAAAGGGGAACAATCTGCACCGCGTGGTATTGATGCGTGATGATGGCGACAAGGCCACCATGATCGAGCCCTATACCACCACGCCGCCGCTGGGCAGTCCAAACCCCCGGGATCTTTGGAAATGGATGGAGAACTGGGAGGAAAAAACGGGCGGCCAAATGCTCGCCATTCCCCATAATGGCAACCTGTCCAATGGCTGGATGTTTCCGCTCGTTGACAATTTCGATGAGGATAACCCTCTCGATGATATGTATCTGAAAACCCGCAGCCGGTGGGAGCCTCTGGTAGAGGTGACTCAAACAAAAGGAGATGGAGAGGCACACTCGCTGCTCTCTCCCGATGATGAGTTTGCCGACTTCGAGACCTGGGATATGGGCAATCTTGATGTGAGCCAGGCAAAGACACCGGAGATGCTTCCCGGGGAATACGCGCGGTCAGCGCTGAAGCGCGGACTTGAGCTCGAGGCGTCGCGGGGCATCAACCCGTACAAGTTTGGCATGATAGGTTCATCAGATACCCACACCGCTCTTTCTACCAATGCTGAAAACAACTTTTTCGGTAAGATGGCGAATAAGGAGCCGAAGCCCGGGCGCATCGCCCCTGTTGAAAAGGAAAACCGTGCATTAGGAATTAAGCGCTTCGGTTGGCAAACCGCCGCTGCGGGTGTGGTGGCAGTTTGGGCAAACGAAAATACCCGTGGCGAGATCTTTGACGCCATGCAACGCAAAGAGACCTTCGCCACTACCGGGCCGCGTATCCGTGTGCGTTTCTTTGGCAGCTTTGAGTTCACCGGCGAGGACGCTTACACCCGTCAACCCGCCGTGCTGGGCTATAGCAAAGGTGTACCGATGGGGGGTGATCTCGCAGCCGCCCCCAACGGCAAGGCGCCTGCCTTTCTCGTGGCCGCGATGAAAGATCCAGAGAGTGGCAATCTCGACCGTATCCAAATCGTCAAGGGTTGGCTGGATGCCAGGGGCAAAGCGCAGGAGAAAGTCTATGATGTTGTTTGGGGTGATGCCGATAAGCGCAAGCTGGATCACAACGGCAACTTGCCTGCGGTTGGCAATACGGTTGATGTCAAAACGGCCACCTGGAAGAACACCATTGGCGATGCAGAACTTATCACTGTATGGAAAGACCCCGATTTCGACCCATCGGTGAAGGCCTTCTATTATGCCCGGGTGCTGGAGATACCCACCCCGCGCTGGACGACTTATGATGCAGCCAGGTTTGGTGAGGAGATCCCCCAGGGGGTGCCGGTCAGTCTGCAGGAACGGGCCTACACCTCACCGATATGGTATACGCCCTGATGAATGGCTGACATGCTATTCTTAAAACCCGCGCCGGACTGGCGCTGTGGGCGAGGATGGTTCATTACATTAGTACCCAAAGGAGCAGCACATGATCACTATTCACCACCTTGGCGTTTCACAATCGGACCGCATTGTATGGCTTATGGAGGAACTCGACCTGCCGTACGAACTGAAATGGTATGACCGGGGCGAGGATTTTCTTGCTCCGCCGCAGTACCGCGCACTGCACCCCGCCGGCACCGCACCGGTCATTACTGATGGCGACCTGGTTATGGCAGAATCCACCGCCATTGTGGAATACATCTCCCAACGTCACGGCGGTGGTACGTTATCTGTACCGGTCAGTGATCCTGATTATCCGCATTACCTTTACTGGATGCAGTTCAATAATAACCTGCAGTCAGTGCTGTTTATTAAATTGGCGGTCCAGTCCACCGGTGTTGACCCCGGTGCGGACAACCTGATGATGACCACTACGTTGCGCCGTGAAGAGGGCATTTATCGCGCGCTGGAGCAGCGCCTGGGAGAGTCCGACTATCTGGGCGGCCCCCAATTTAGCTGCGCGGATATTATGTCCATGTTCAACCTGACCTCACTGGCTATGCTGGGCGCGCGGGAAATCGACAATAGCCTGCCCAATACCAGAGCCTACGTCGAGCGAGTGACGGCCAGACCGGCTTATCAGAAAGCCATGGGAATTGCCGGACCCGGGGCCAGCCGTTGAAGATTCCGGGGACACGATACTTAATAGATCCCCGGAATTTCGATGGATGTATTTTTGCAGGAAAGGCGGTTTACGCCACTTTAATAGCGCCAACTTATCCCCATGTATAACTGACTTATAATGCGATTTTGCGACTATTCTTCGGGAGAGCGGTAACTATGAAGCGTATCTTTCTATTTCTCGCCACTAACCTCGCCATTTTAATGGTGCTGGGCGTTGTTCTCAGTATTCTTCTGCCGGTGCTTGGTATTGACAGCCAAAGCACCTCGGGCTTACTGGTGATCTCAGCGGTTTTTGGCATGGGTGGCTCCTTTGTTTCACTGGCCATGTCGAAATGGATTGCCAAGCGAAGTGTCGGCGCCATGGTGATAGAGCAGCCCCGGGGTCCCGAGGAAGCCTGGTTGCTAGACACTGTTAGAAGGCAAGCTGAAAAAGCCGGTATCGGCATGCCGGAAGTAGCCATCTATGATTCGCCCGAAATTAACGCCTTTGCAACGGGCATGAATAAGAACAGCGCGCTGGTGGCGGTGAGCTCCGGCTTGCTTCGCAACATGACTAAAGACGAAGCGGAGGCCGTGCTGGGTCATGAGATAAGCCACGTGGCCAATGGTGATATGGTGACGCTGGCCTTGATACAAGGTGTGCTGAATACGTTTGTATTTTTCTTCGCCAGGATTGCGGCGAGCGCCATTAATCGCGGTAGTAATAATCGTTTTGTTTATTTTATGACAGTAATGGCTTTTCAATTCATCTTTGGCATTCTGGCCAGCACGATTGTGATGTGGTTTTCAAGACGGCGTGAATTCCGCGCCGACGAAGGTGGTGCAGACTTGGCAGGAAAGCAAAAAATGATTGCCGCACTGCAACGCCTGCAAGGCGACCAACAGGAGAGTCAGCTTGATGGACAGTTGGTTGCGTTTGGAATCAATGGCAAGCGCGCGATAGCGGCATTGTTTATGAGCCATCCACCGCTGGAGCAAAGAATTGCTGCCCTGCAGGTAGCGTCAACTTAGTTGTCTCGACTAGGATATTTCTGCTTTCCGGGAAGACAGGTTTTCCTTAAGTCGGTTCGGCGTATCCATGCGCTCCCCCAAAATACAAATAACGCCGAGGGTCTTATCAGAAAGCATGCGGACGTAGATATACTCCTGCTCGTATCGTACATAATGGATAGGAAACGAAGTGATATCCGAGATCATATCGGGAGGAACAAGAGAGGGCCGCAACCCCAGATAATACCCGGTAGCGGCGATAGCTGCTATCGCTGAAAACAGTCCGTCGAGATACTCATCCGCCTGCGCTTCACCGAAACGACGATACCCATAATCCCAGAGGGCGTCGAGTTGTGCTTCCGCGAGTGGAGAAAATCGATATTCTCCGTCATGGCTCATGAAGATGAGCCGTGTCGCTGACGGGCCCTTTCCTTAACGTCTGCGGAAGATAGCGATTTATAATCAGCGTCGGCTGCCGATAATCCTTCAGCTAATGCCGTGCGCAGCCGTTCCCACTTTTCAGATTCCCTGCGATTCATATCCTGCCGGATTAAGTCTCGTAAGTATTCGCTGGGTGTTTCATAAGAACCGTCTACACCTGTACATTCTTCAAGATGACGCCTCAAGCTACCGGAGACTCTCAGGGTGACATTGGGACTCGACATAATTGGCCTCTCTCCAAGATTGCACTCATAGATGATAATAATTAGTGCGGCACATGCTGTCCAGTTATAAATTATACGGTCTTCGAGTGCAGTCCTTGAGCCTCCAATTTCATAGTTCGAGACCTTGCTCCGACAAATAACATCAGTGTCCTTCAATACCGCTTAAGTATAGGCAGGCTGTGTATGGCTTGGCCGCAACTCATTTTCAGGCTCCAAACAATGCTTTCAGGTGAGCGTTCATCAATTTTCCCTGGGGATCCAGTTCTCGTCGCACTTCCTGAAAATCCTGCCAATGGCGTGGATATAGTTGAGTCAGTTGTTTTTCACCCAGAGTATGGATCTTTCCCCAATGAGGGCGCCCACCGTATTTCCAGAAAATGAGCTCGATCTCGGCAAACACTGCCTTGTAATCCAGATCGCCATATTGATGGACGGAGATGGAACAGCCGTCCTGGCCTTCGAACATGGACAGCCAAATGTCATCCGCCTTCACATAGCGGTATTCCAGGGGAAAGCAAAGGGGCAGGTTCTTCGCTTTAATGGTGTCCAGTATTTCTCGCGTACATGCCGGCCCCGCTTCGGCGGGCACGGTATATTCCATCTCCCTAAAGCGCACCATCCGCACATGGGGGAAAACCTGGTAGGCTGGCCCGGTACGGATAACCTCCTCCATTCCACCCAGAGCGGTGGCTAACACCTTTTCGTAAAGAGCCTGGCCTACCAACGGCACCCATGACACCGATTCGAACACCTTGCGAAAGCTATTAACGGCTTGCGGATCGTCTTCGCCAATCGTTTTGTCGCCAGGCCTGGCAATGTCCGTTGCCACCGTAACGCACAGGGAAGAGTAGGGAATGGGGAAACACTCGAAATGCCTGTGCGCTTTGCAGCGCGCCTCCATCTCGGCAAATACATCCTCCATCTTTTCAACTTTGTTCACTTCGGTGAGATCATAGGACGGGTGATTTTGCAGGGTTATTTCCGACATGATGCCCAGGGCACCGATGGATGTTCGCGCAGCCTGAAAAATCTCTGTATTGGTCTCGGCGTTGCATTCCAACAATTCGCCCGACACGGTGGCCAGCTTCATACCGACTACGTAAGAGCTCATGGAACCAAAACTTGTACCTGTGGCGTGCACCGAATTGGCGATAGCACCGCCCAGGGCCGGGTAGTCCATATCGGGCATATTGGGAATGGCCTGACCGACGGATTGGAGAAGAGGCCCCATATCGTGGAGGCGTGTGCCGGCCAGCAACGTGGCTTGCATTTTCTCCGGGTCGTGCCTCACCAGACCACTGAGCAGGTCCGTTGAAATGAGAGTGTCGTCAGTGGGCACCACCGCACTGAATGAATGTCCGGCACCGACCGCACGTACCACACCTTTCGCAGACTTCAATGCGGCGATTAACTCATCTTCCGAGGTAGGGGAAAATCGCCAGTCTGGCGTACAGGACTGATTGCCCGCCCAATTTATCCAGGGCATGGCCTGCCCGGGGGCAAAAGTCACCGGGGATTGCGGCTCGCTGCTTTTAAACCCACAGCCGGCCAGCGTCCCCAGCGCGCCGCTTACGCCCACAGCGAGAGAGTTTCGTAGGAATGTGCGGCGCTTCATTGCTGCTCTCCTTCTCGATCAGGCAGGCCGGCCATCATGCGAATGAGAACCCGTAAATCCTCTTCCGTGCAAGCGCTGCAATAGCCCAGCGGCGGCATGCCACGTATGCCCTGCACCACATTAATCAACATGGCGTCTTCACCCCGCGCCACCGCTTCCTGCCAATCGTCTGCCACGCCGATGAAGGGTGCTCCCGTCTCCGGACGGGCATGACACTGGGCACAGTTATTGACAAACAAGGTGGATTGCCGCGCGTCGGGCGCAGTGGATGCTGGCAATGCGAAGCCGAACGTCGCAACGCATAAAAGTACCACCCGCCAGTTCGGCACACGCGCTGAGTGTGAGCGGCTGTTTATCGACTTCATAGCGCGTCCTTATTCCGTGCAAGTGCCAAAAATTAATTAAGTACTGCGTCCCCCGAATGAACCATCATCGCTGCCTGATTTGGAATTCGCCAGTGACACCCCCATACCGTTACACCTTTCCCGAAGCTACCTGAATGATTCCGTGCCGCAGCTCCGTGCTCATTACCAGCTTCGCATCTTCAGATATGTTTTCCAACACTTCGTCAAATTGCAATTTTCCATTCTCATCTTCGGTTAGAAATCCCTCGCTGGAAAGGTTGGCAATAAACTGGCGGAACAGCGTTTTATCATAGAATTCCGGGGCATCGAATTCATGCAGTAGTGAAATACGTTGTGCATAGAGAATGCACATTTCCTCGAGTTCAGAAGATGACAATACTCCAGATCCCTTGTTGACCAGCACGGAGATGGTGATGAAATATCGCTCAAAAGTTTGTAATAAACCCCTGCCGAGCAGGCCCAGGCTGGCCGCAGCCTGGCTGCCGCCACTCGCCCGCTTCAGTGTGCGAGTGCCCGTAATAAGCTCCAGCGATTTAAATACTTCAATGTACTCCAGCATCGTGCTTTTGGCTTCCTTGTAGTCCCAGGGCAAAAACAGTTCTTTTTGCAAAAAGGGGTAGCTCAGGGAAAACTGTCGCAATACTCGCGAACGCGGCAGTTCGCTGCGCTCCAAAAAGCAACTTGCTATAAAGGAGGGCAGGGCAAACAAGTGGGCGATATTATTGCGAAAATAGGTGAGTTGAACGGCCGCTTTCTGTTTCACGCAAATAATACCACCGAGCGTGTGTTGCCGCTCTTCAATAACACCCAGTTGCAGGCCGTATTCTATGATATCCCTGGCCCCCAGGTCGGTGATGGTGATTTTTCCAGCCGGTGGTGAGCTACTGAGAAGTTTGAGACAGAGTTCGATCTGGTATTCCAGCTCTTCCCTGGGGAGAGCATGCTTGGCGGTAGCCAACAGGCAGATAGCCAGGAGATTCACAGGATTAACATCCGCGGCGCCATTGATGTTGGTCATAATTGATGTGGCGAGGTCGTTCACCAGCACGGGCAGCCAATCGGGTTTATCCTCCGGGTTTTGTTCCCGCCAGTTTTTATCGTGAGATTGTAAAAGGGAATCCAGGTATATGGGTTCACCAAAGTTGACATGAACCTCCCCGTAGTTGCGGCGAAGTATGCCAAATACGCTAAATAAATCGCTCAGGGATTCAGACTTTTTCTCTTTACCCCCGAGTTCGGAAATATAGGAGTTTCCTTCAACCAGTTGTTCGTAGCCGATGTAGACAGGTTGAAAAATAATCGGTTTGCCGGGGGCGCGCATATAAGCCCGTACCGTCATTTGCAACATGCCGGCCTTGGGCGGTAGCAGTCTACCGGTCCGGGAGCGCCCACCCTCGATAAAATATTCAATAGATACACCCTGGGCCAGAATTATCGACAGGTATTCGTCGAAGACGGCGGCGTACAAAGGGTCGCTACGGAAACTCCTGCGCAGGAAGAATGCCCCACACCTACGTAAAAACTGGCCCAGGACAGGGAGGTTCAGGTTTGATCCCGCAGCGATATGCGGGGGTACATGGCCATTGATATAGAGCAAATATGAGAGCAAGAGGTAATCGATGTGGCTGCGATGGCAGGGTACATAGACTATTTCCTTGCCCGCTGAGTTTTTCTCAAAACTCTCGAAATGGTTGAGGTCTACGCCGTTGAATATTTTAGTCCAGAACCACTTGAGCACTACATCGGCAACACGAACCGCCGTGTAGGAGTAGTTCGCCGCAATTTCCTGCACGGCGTGCTCAGCATCGGCCAGTAGTTTTTCAGGGTTCGTACCACCTGATTCCAGGCTGGCTGCGATGGCGGACTGGACCCGTTCACTGTCAATGACTCTCTTAAACAGGGTGCGGCGGTGTGACAGGTCTGGTCCGATAGCTTTCTCTCGAGTCTGTCGCAACTGGGTGCGAGCGAGACGGTAAATCTTGCGGACGGCAATGCTGTCGTCGGACTTTTCATCCACCATTTCGCGCAGGGAGAAAGGTGAACCTATGTAGACGAAAGTACTGCGGCCATTGACAATTGTTCTTAGAAAGCGGGCGAGACGCCCACCCACCTCCCAGCTCTCAGAAAACATCACTTTTATCAGTGAGTTTTCTGTGTCTGGTGCGCGACCGATCAATATGGAGACAGGGACGAGTTGGACCTCGAACTCAGGATTTTTCAGGGCGTGTAGTGCCAGCTTTTTGATCATCTCCGGACTGCGGCGGCTGGTGTGCCGGCGGAAGAAAACGCCGGATAATCTGCGCAGTGCCGCCCAGGCTCGCCCCTCAAGATGAGGCGCACTGTCGATAGGGAAGAGCGGCCGCTTCAGACCGCCATCCTCACAGGCCTGGTCCAGTATCAGCAGGGACGACAGGGCGTAGGTGTCCATGATGTAGCACACGGGTAGACCCGGATCTATGTTGGCGCTGGACAGGGGCTCGGGAAATACCCTACAGCGCACCCAAATATTAAGGATAGCTCTTAAGCACAAATACCATTTCAGGCGCAGGAACTGCAAAAAGGTAAGCCGCCGGGTGCTCGAATTCATATTTTTGATCCGAATGTAAAGGAGCGATTGATCGTGAACTAAGAATAGAAGCCGCTATTGCCGGTGTCCACGATTATTCAGTGCAGCTTTAGTAGTCCCGGGACACGATACTTATTTCTGTGCAAGTGCCAAAAAGTAATTAAGTACTGTGTCCCCCGAATCGCTAAGGGGTATACCAGATCGGAGAAGTCCAGGCCCGCTCCTGTATAGACACGGGCAGATCGTCCCGCGGTGCCATGCCCAGGGCCTTCGCGTCGTAGGTAGACCAGCGCGGGGTGGGTATCTCGATGACGCGCGCATAGTAAAAGGCGTGGTCTTTGGCGCGAGCGTCCCTGGTCTCATAGTCGGCGAATTCATCCGTGGGTGAGAACATCGGGTGCGCCCGCACTGTGGTTTAATGCGGCGCTTCCCTCAGAGGCTGATCGACAGCTGGTCAAAAATCTGGGGGGCTGCCGCCGATTGCAGCAGGCTTTGAGTATCCCATGTTGCCCACTCCGCGATGACTTTCCCGGTGCTGTCGTGATGGGTGATGGTGGTTCCGTCTATCGTGAGCTGTTCGCCGGATTCCGCATCCTGCCTGGAATCGCCGGATGCATCCGTGACCTTGCTGGTCCAGCGCGTAGCCACTTTGTCGCCAGAGCCAAACTGGTCCTCGATGTTGAAGTTCATATCGAGGAAGACCCCCTTGTAGACAGCGATGAAATGTTTATATTCGTCGCGTCCTCGCACGGCACCGAATTGCGGCATGGGATATGACACCACGTCCTCGGCAACGATCTCTGGCAGCAAAGACAGATTGCCTTGCGTCCAGACCTCTTCCAGCAGGCGGCGAACGATTTTCATGTTCTGTTCTGACATAGAGACAATCTCCTTCTGACTAAACGGCGACACTACAACCCGGGCACTACCTTCTAAATGGGCTCGCAATGGATAGCGTAGATGACGCGGGGCCAAATCGCCAGCCGCTGGATAAAAAACATCTCCATTTGCCTGTGAAGATGGAAAGTTTACCGCCCGAGTGCTATACCTAAAACGTGCTAACTGTATCATAAACGTGACAATGCCAAGGCTTCCCTGGATGCCATACGCGCCGAGATTTGGAGAGGCATGACGATGACCGCTAAAACGCCCGAATACTTTACGGACCTGGAGCAGTGTGTGGAGGCATTGCTCGGCAAAGTGGGTAAAAAAGTGGTCATTGCCGGGGGGTTCGGAAGACCCGCTTATATCTTCAATGAGCTGTTCAGGCGCGCCCAGGCGGACCCGACCATTCAACTGACGATGATTACCGGGGCCTCCTTCAGTCGCCCGAAGGGCAGTAATGATCTTGAAAAGCGCTTTCTCGACCCCTTCGTGGAGCGGATATTCGGCAATCTTCCGGAGCTGGACTATGTTCAACCCTACCTCAAAGGCCAGTTGCCAAAGAATATCGAAATCGTTGAGGTCTTTCTTCAGGCGGGCGCGTTCCTCAACAATAGCCATGCCCAGCAAAACTTCGTTTACAGCAATTTCACCCACTGGCTGCGGGATATGGTGGAACAGGGCTGTAACGTTTTCAGTCAGATGACCTGTAAACGGGTAATCGACGGCAAGCTGGTCTACAGCATGAGCGGCGACGCCTACGCGCTGGACATCCTCCCCCGCCTGCAAAAGTTGAGGGAGCAGGGCAAACAGGTGGCGGTCATCGGCCAGGTCAATGACGAGCTGCCTTTCATGTACAACGACGCGATTGTGCCGCCGGAAACCTATGACCTGATTCTGGATGACCCAAAATACAACCACACCCTGCTCGGGCCACCTTCCCCGCCGGTCGATACCACAGATTACATGATTGGCCTGAACGCCAGCAGCCTCCTGCCGGACGGCGGCACGCTGCAGATTGGTATCGGCTCCCTGGGTGATGCCATTACCTATGGATGTATCCTGCGCCAGGAGCAAAACCGGCGCTACAAGGCCGCGCTCTCCGAACTGGGCACCCTGGAGAAGTTTGGCGACATTATCGATAAGGTGGGGGGAACGGACCCGTTTGAAGTGGGTTTATACGGTTCCACTGAAATGTTCGCCGATGGTTTTCGTCACCTTTACAATCACGGGATACTAAAGCGCGCGGTGTACAGCGATGCCGCGCTGCAGCGGCTGGTCAATGCCGGGAAGATCGGTGCTGGCGTCACGCCACAAACCCTGGATGTCCTGGTGGAGGAGGGCGTGGTAGCCGCTGAGCTTTGCCGGCGAGACCTCGATTTTCTGCAGAAGTTCGGAATTTTCAAAGACACGGTGGCCCTGGACAATGGCGTGCTGCGCTGTGCCGACGGCACCGAGATCGCGGCTAATCTGGGGGATGCCAAAGCTGCGAAACAGATACACCGGCACTGCCTGGGTGATGAGCTCAAGGGTGGCATCGTGCTGCATGCCGGCTTTTTTCTGGGCCCGCAGGCCATGTATGAGCAGCTCAGAAATATGCCTGAGGCAGAAGCCAAAAAAATCTGCATGACCGATATCGCCTATGTGAATCAACTCTACGGGTGCGAAGAGATCGCCCGCTTGCAGCGCCAGAAAGCGCGCTTTATCAATACCACTATCATGGTGTCACTGCTGGGAGCGGCCTGCTCGGACGGTCTCGAAGACGGGCGCAAGATCAGCGGCGTGGGGGGGCAATACAATTTTGTGGCCATGGCTCACGCGCTGGACGATGCCCGCTCGGTGCTGATGTGCCGCAGTACCCGCACCAAGGGCGATAATGTCTCATCCAATATTGTCTGGAACTACGGGCACACGACCATCCCGGCCCATCTGCGTGACATCGTTGTCACCGAATACGGCATGGCCATGCTGCGCGGTCAACGCGAAAGGGATGTCATCGCGCGTTTGCTCAATATTGCCGATTCGCGCTTCCAGGAGAAGTTGCTGCAACAGGCCAGGGACGCCGGCAAGATAGCAGAAAACTACGAGATCCCACAGCGGTACCGCAACAATACGCCCGAGCGTCTTGAGCAGGTGGCGTCCCGCTTAAGAGCCGAGGGGATGTTGCCGAAGTTTCCTTTCGGCACCGATTTTACCCATGAAGAGTTGGTACTGGCTGACGTACTGGAGAAACTCAAGATCAAAATGGGTTCCCGGCGCACTCTGTTCAAGACCCTTGCCGGGGCAGTGGAGGCTGCGTTTTCGGCGCCGGAGGCAGCCACACCTTTCCTTGCGCGAATGGGACTGGATCAGCCCCGGGACCTGAAGGAAGCGGCGATTCAGAAATTGATTGTCTCCGAACTAAGGGACTCGGGATACGTCTGATTGCGAAGCAGGCGATTTAGCTCATCGACTGTTGCTTCTTCCACTCCCGCGGCGAAATCCCATAGCGCTGGCGGAAGGCGTTAGAGAAGACACTCAGTTCCGAATAACACAACATGTCAGCCAGTACGGTGAGGGAACCGCTGGACTCGCGCAGGTAGCGCCTGGCGATGTCGAAGCGCACTTCCTCCAGCAGGTCCTTGTAACTGCTGTCGTGCTCTTTCAATTGCCGTTGCAAGGTGCGTTTATTGATCGCCAGAGAGCCGGCTACCCTGTCAATGGAGCAATCGCCGGTCGACAAGGCCTGGTTGATCAGGTGCCGAACCTGGCCGCAGTAGTCGCCGGCAAGACTCACTTGTACATTGCGCAGGTGATCGTCCAGCACCTGGTGCAGATGCGGGTTGGCTTCCCGTATGGGGGTATCGAGGGTGGCAGCATCGAAGGCCATCGTCATGGAGTCCCAGTTGAAGAAGACCGGGCAGTCAAAGCGCACTTTGTAGGGTCTGATGTCCTGCGGCGGAGCGTGCGGTAAGTAGAGTGCTTGCGGTGACCATGCGGGGCTCACCAACAAGCGCATCAGGTTGATGCCTATGCCCGCCGCCAGGTCGCCCTGTTGCTTCACGGGCGCATAACCCTCCAGCTTGCAGGTGAAGCACCATTGCGCGATACCGTCCTCCACTTTCAGGGAGACGGTGGCACCCTGGTTGTGATGGGCGAGATGTATGGAAAGCTCCCGCAGGGCGGTGCGCAGGTCCGGGGCCTGCTGGATAACGAAGCCGACTGTACCGAGCACTCCGAGATCCTGGTGCTGGGAAAGACGGAGGCCGAAATGGGGGCAATCGGTTGCCCTGGCGGCTTCATCGAGCAGTAACAGGAAACTGCGATAGGAAATCCAGGAATCCGGATTCTGTGCCGCGTCATCTAGCCCGGTGCGGCGCAACAGCGCATCGGTATCGCCACCGAGTTCCTCCACGGTGGGGCGAACGCCCTGCAGGGCTGAAGCGCGTACCAGGTAATCTGTCATCGGCCTGTTTGTATTTATGGATGCCTGTCGCGGAATATCAAGTATTAGGGCGAGCCTGTCAAGTGCCTGTTATGGCGATGAATAACAGGGTTCAGGTGATTTCAGCAGGCTTACTCGGGTTTATACCAGATTGGGGACGACCAGGAGCGTTCCTGGATCACCGCGGCGGTATCCTCAGGTAGTGGTAATCCCGCCCGTACAGCATCATAGGTAGACCAACGGGGGCGTGGGAATTTCCAGGGTCCGGACGTAATACAGGGCGGGCTCCTCCGGATTGAATTGTGGATCTGTCCACACTGTAGCCAACTCGGCTGTTCCAATGGTATTGCGATATGTAGCCGTGGCCAGGTCCACGGTGTTACCAACAGGGGGCAGTTTGCCATTAGGCTCCGGCCTTGCGGTTACCTGACCAGGCCACGTCGAATACCTTGTCATGCATCTCACCGGCAGTATCAACCCAGCCTTTCACAATCTGTATGCGGTCCAGGTTCGCACCCACTGCGTCTTTGGTGGCGAAGACCAGAAACCGGGGTGCCTTGCCGCCCCTGGGCGCCTTATGCAAATCGCCGCCCATCGGCACACCACCGGCGTAGGCTTTTTCTACCATGTCCGCTTTCGTGTGTAGATCATCGGCATATGCCCAACCCCCGAAGAAGCGAACCGCCATGCGCGGGCCACTGGTAGCGAAAGTTTCCTTCGCTCGCATCGCGTCGAAAATGCCACTGCGGGTGTTGCTGGTGGCCCACACGCCCGACAGAGAACCTATCGAGAGGTCCTTGCCGAGAATCCAGCTGCCAACGTCCCCGGTGCGGCGCGCCTCTACGGTGCCATCCATCGGGCCGTGACCGCCGACGAAATTATCCTCGTCAACGTCGGACATCATGCCATTGTGGTTATCTGTTCCGCCAATAAAGCCCAGGGGAATACGGGTTTGCCCCCAATTTTTTCCCGTGAGCCAGGCCTTTAACCACGCCGTAACGGACAAAGTTCTTCTTCTGCATTTTGCGGTCGCTGTAATTCGCCAGTGAGTCAGCGTTCTCAAAATCCGCGAATTCATCCGCCTGCCAGAAACTGCGATGCACCTCGGAGTTGCCCTTGATTTGCATCATCTCTATCAGCGGCTCAAAGTGGGCCCGGGTTTGAGCATACTCCAGATCGATGGGGTTTCCTTTGGAGTCATTGCCATTGAACATCATGCCTTTGCTGGCGTTGGAGTTGTGGGGTATCGCCAGTGACTGAATACCCTTTTTCTCCAGGCCGGCCATCCACTCCCACAGGCCTTCCTCGCGATTAATATCGATGTAACTCATTGGCATATCCGGCACGTCGGCACTGCCGCAAAATCCAGCGGGCGCCGGATTTTATGGGGCCGGCCATTAACGATAACCGTTTCACCCTTCGCCGCGCGGTATGCATCGCCGGGTGTCTGGCGAGTACCGCCGATGAAGGCGTCCAGGGAGTAGGCCGTGTGCATATGGGTTTCGCCATAGTAGACGTTGCGCAACGGGTTTTCGATCACCTCATCCGCTGCTGCGATAGGGTTGGCACATAAAGAAAAGCCGCCGGCCAACACGAAATAACCTAAAGCAAGTTGAATCTGCCGCATAGTGATACCTCTCAACCAAAGTATGGAATTAACCAGCCCGGCAAAACCGGAAGGCGGAGTTTAACCGTGGAATGGTGGAGCAAATATGCAATATTCGCAAGGCGCACTTACAGCTTGCTCACATCAGGTGATTGGGACAATACCTGCAAGCGGTAATTCCGTTTTACGACGCAAGGTAGGAGACGGAGTTTCACCAAATAGCTCCCGGTACTCTCTTGCTACCCGCTCGTATGCATGTTTTTAATTATGTGCCAAAAAAGTATCACGAGATGGCGAGGGAGCACACAAGCTACGGCGACAATCACGGTGCAGGCATGATTCAGCATGATGAGGATGTTGGAAAGGTGCTGGACAGGCTTGAAGAGCTGGGGTTGGACAAGAACACTATTGTCGTCTACACCACTGACAACGGCCCCGAGCATAACACTTATCCGGAAGGTGGCACCACGCCGTTTCGCAGTGAGAAGATGACTACCTGGCATACATCGCCGATATGGTACACGCCCGGAGGGTAGCCGGATGCGTCACCTGTCCGGTTGTCCAGACGTTACAGCTTTGCAGTCAAGCGTCGTTGTAGCAGAGCAGTCATATCCCGGCGATCCACTCGACAATATCTGCCAGGTCCGCCGTCGCTGACCGGGCCAATTCTACCCTGTGAATCACTGCTTGAGCCGTTGACGGATACCATCAAATGCCTGGTCTGCCGGAGTGGTTTCGCCTCGATTCACCTCGGCTTCTCCGAGAGCAAGAATCTTGAGTAGCGCCAGTGTCTCCTGGGTTTCCTCATAGCTGCGTATGTCCTGAACGACGATTTTCGCTTCCCCATTTTGAGTGATAAACAACGGCTCGCCGCTATCCGTGACAGTACGTACGGCATCAGCCGTGCTGGCTTTTAGATAGCTGATGGGTTTGATCTGCTTAGAAAGGCTCATATGGTACACTCCAGTAGTTGCCATATTGTGTCCTAATTTGGCAAAATTGCAGCGTCCGGTAACAAACTGGAATCAGTGTGCAACACTGCTGGCGGCATATCACCGAGCTAAATCGATCATGTGCGGGCCTTGGGGAGGCTGTGGTCTAACCAAGCTCCGCCTCCATCTGCTCACGCATCAAAAACTTCTGGATCTTG